>Ga0182012_10002808_pt1 | contig 18746 bp, 16 predicted proteins | sample 612S2SmetaG_FD_120486 | JGI IMG/M metagenome (GOLD analysis project Ga0182012, IMG submission 120486) | Permafrost microbial communities from Stordalen Mire, Sweden - 612S2S metaG | ecosystem: Environmental > Terrestrial > Soil > Wetlands > Permafrost | place: Sweden: Stordalen | collected...
ACATAAACCCCCGCAGGCGGAGCAAATCGAAAGTGCCCATCGTTGTCGGAAACCGCCGAGTAGCGTTCAGCGTGATCTCTCGCGTTGGTCAGCAGAACTTTGGCCCCAGCCAGTTTCAACCTCTTACCGTCCGTATTTTCGATTAAACCCAAGATCAAGGCCGATGCCTGCGCCCGCCTCTCCCCATACTCGACTTTGACCGCGTAAACGCCGCATCGCGGCGTTGGATCGACCAGGCAAGCCCGCTCTTCACCCGTGAAGCTGTTTCCGTCCGGGGCACCACGCCATTCTATGGCGACCACAGTAGTCAGCGCAGTCCCGGTTTTAACTTTGCTGCCACCCCAATTTAGCGTTTCCGTCAGCTGATAGGTGTCCGGCGGTACATCGAGAAAAGTGAAGTGACCTCGTTTGTCCACCTTGCTCTGCAGCACACGATCGACAGAGCATAACCGAATCATTCCCGTGTCCAGGCCATCAGGTAAGGTTCCAGTAACCGTTCTCGGAATTTGCGACCAGCGTACCCAAAGAACGGAAGCTAAGGCGGCTACGAGTAAAGACGCGGCCACTCGGTTTCGAGGCCAGTCACGCTTCCGTCTCAACCTGTCCGGCATGGGTGTTTTCCAAGACTATCATCGAGTTCGCTTCGATCACGCCGCCACCTGTTCCGCTCAATCCAGCCCCCTCCAAAACTCCAATCACAACTTTTAGCGATTTATTTTTCGACCCTATCTAGTTGAATCATAAGGCCCCCACAAAATATCCCCAAAAAACCCACACCTCGCCTCATCCCGCCACGCGCTATTTTCAAACCAACTCGAACTGACTTTTCGAGAAACACGCGCCTATTCTTCCTCGCCGCAACGGTGTTCGAAGCGTCGGCCAACAGCTATTTGACAACCGAAAATCTCACCCTCCCGCTAAGCCACACGTGTCTCCGCGCATCCGCTCCGCCATTGGGTTCGTTTTTTCAGCCCACCCCAATGGCGCGGTTGGCTTCGTTTTTTCACATCGGCCGAGAGGTAAAAATTCACCCCCACCCACCCCAAAAACCATGAATATTTGACATCGCTCGCATTATTATTAATAGACTCCAAAAATTCCCCCTGCTTTCGCCCGCTCTTCCCCCAATTTTTACCTCTCGCCTTTCTTCCCGCCTCCCGCCATTGCGTTCGTTTTTCACCTGCCCAATCGCCCGCCGCTGGGTTTGTTTTTTCCAAACCGCCGCCCTCTGGCTTCGAAGCGCAAATTGGCTTCGTTTCGTAAAAAACGCTTTTTCTTCGCCTTTCGCTCAAAAGCCCACCCGTTAGACTGGGCAAGTGAACCTAGTCCCACGGCTGGCCTTCCTCGTCTTGCTGCTCATGTCCCGCACGCTCCACGCCGCACCCGTCGCCCAAGCCGGCCCCTTCGAATTCCACTCCGATTTCTGGCTCAACCTTCACCACTTCCTCTACGAACAAGCTCTGCATCCGGCCAAACCGCGCACAGATCTAACCGCCTCCGACAAAGCCGCCTGGGACAACGCCCTCGCCTTCTACCGCCGCTTTCTCACCCCGCACGATCTGCTGCTCGATCCCCACATGCAATCCATCGATACCGAACTCGCCGAAGACGAAAGCCTTCCGAAACTCGTCGTCAATGGCCCCGACGCAAATGTTTGGGACACCCTGAATTCCGTCGCTGCCATCTATCGCGCACGCTGGTGGCCCGCGCATGATCAAACCAATCGCGCCTTCATCGCCGCCGCCGTACCGCTTGTCCAGCACTACGCACCGCTTCTCACCAAGCAGCTATCCACTGTCTATGAGGCCGCCTGGCCCAAAGATCCTGTCCGCGTCGACCTTGCCGAATACGCCAATTGGGCCGGTGCTTACACATACACCTATGGCTGGGGCAAAGTGCACGAAATCATGTCGAGCACCAATGCCAGCTATCAAGGCAACGCCGCCTTAGAGATGCTCTTTCACGAAGCCTCTCACGGCATGGTGCCCACCGATTCCGGCCGCCTCGCCACACAACTTGCCACCGCCGGTAAAGGCGTTAGCATGCCAAAAGACGTCGTTCACATTTTCATCTTCTACACCGCCGGCGAACTCACCCGCCGCGATCTGGCAACCAACTACCTGCCCTATGCCGATTCCAAACATCTCTACCAAGACGATTGGGCGCGCTGGCACAACAGCATCGAAGTCTATTGGAAGCAGCACATCGACGGCACGCTATCGCTGAACGACGCCGTCGACAAAATCGTCGCCGACACACGGAGGAAAGTTGTCCATTAGCCGCAAAGCTCTCGTCACTGGCGCATCGCGCGGCATCGGCGCAGCCACTGCTCTCAAAATGGCCCAGCGCGGCTACGACGTCGCTCTCAACTTCCGCAACAAAGCACCGCGTGCCGAGCAAGTCGCCGCCCAAATCGCCGCCCTCGGCCACAGCGCACTCATGGCGCAAGCTGACATTACGAACCCCGCCGACGTCTCCGCCATGATGACCCTCATCGCTCGTGAGTTCGGCCATCTCGACGCTCTCATTCTAAACGCCAGCGGCGGCCTCGAAGCTAATAAGGCCGACGACTACGCCATGACTCTCAACCTCACTGCCCAAATGAGTGTCACCAAAGCAGCCGCCGAACTCCTGCAACCAGGCGGTCGCATCGTCTTCGTCACCAGCCACTGGGCGCATTTCTACGGCTCCAAATCCGTCATGCCCGTCTACGAACCCGTGGCCAAAAGCAAACGCGCCGGCGAAGAGGCTCTACGCGAATACTCCATTCAACTCGCCAATAAAGGAATTACGCTCGTTGTCGTCAGCGGCGACGCCATCGAAGGCACCATCACCCCCCGCTTGCTCGAACGCAAAAGCCGCAGCCACTTCCAACCCCGCCGCTTGCCCACCATCGACGAATTCGCCGAAGCCATCGCCGACGCCACCGTTGACACCAAGCTAGTAAACGGCCAAACCATCTTCGTAGGCTCCACCGAAACAGAACCCTGACCAAAGGGAGGGGTCAACTGCCACCCCAACGCATGCCGAAACGGAGCCGTTACCGTCATCACCCTAAGACGTCCGCGATTTCGCAATCTCCGGCGCTTCTTCCGTCGCTCGCGGCAAGCCTGATTCCGGTTCCAGATAATACTTGGTCAGCCCCTCCTTCAAAATCCGCAGCGCATCGTTCGGCGTGTCCGCAAAGCCAAACAGCTTCATGTCGTCGGGCGAAATCATCCCGTATTTCACAAGCGCATCAAAGTTCAAAATCTCACGCCAGTATTCCGACCCGTACAGCAAAATCAGAATCTTATTCTCCAACTTCTTCGTCTGCGCCAGCGTCAGAATCTCCGTCATCTCGTCCAGCGTTCCGAACCCGCCCGGAAACACAACCAACGCCTTCGCCAAATACGCAAACCAAAACTTGCGCATGAAGAAGTAGTGGAACTCAAACGACAACTCGGGCGTGATGTAAGGATTCGGCCGCTGCTCAAACGGCAGCCCAATGTTCAGCCCAATCGTCTTGCCGCCGGCTTCGTTCGCGCCGCGATTCGCCGCTTCCATAATGCCCGGCCCACCACCGGTGCAAACCACAAAACGGTGGCCCTTCGCCTCGCCGGCTGCTACCGGTTTTGCCAGCGTCTCCGCCCATTTCGTAACCAATCCCGCCAGTTGCCGCGCCTCATCGTAATACCGAGCCAGCGGCCCGTCTTCCTTCACTCGCGCCGATCCGAAAAACACGATAGTGTCGTGAATCTTCTCATCATGAAAGTGCGCCAGCGGCCATAAGTATTCAGACAAGAATCGCAGCGGGCGCGATTCCGGACTCTGCAAAAAGGCCTCTTCCCGATAAGCAAGGGGACGGCGCAAAGAATCGTTTCCGGTAGGTGGGGGCAATGGTTCCTCGAACGGCGGCAACCTCGATTGTCTCACCGCGACTCGGCGCATTGATAAAATCCTCTTGGATGCCTGGTCGCAACGTTTACACGGTTTTAACAGAAACTGCCGCTCGCTGTGGAGACGATGTCGCCTTATATCAGCCAACCGGACAGAAGAACGATCCTTACCGCCGCTATACCTGGAATCAGTGGGCCAAGACGTCTTCGGAACTGGGCCTCGGCCTGCGCGCATTAGGTCTCCAAAAGGGCGACATCGTCTGCCTTCTTTCTGAAACCCGCGCTGAATTCTATCTGGTCGATCTTGCCATCATGGCGGCCGGCGGTGTGGCTGCTGCACTCTACACGGCGTACCCTATGGCAGATCTCGTGCGCAACATCCAGGCGTCGTCCCCGCGCTTTCTTTTTATCGAAAACACCAAGACTCTCGCAAGCCTTTCGCAAGCAGCCGAAGCGCAGGGCGTGACACTGCCAGAGCACGTCATCCTCATGATAGGCAGCGAGCCTGGTATTGATTCTCTCGAATCGTTAGCCGAAACCGGTCGCGCGTTACTCGCCAAAGATCCCAACGCCATGGCCTGTATTCAAGCCGAGATTTCACCGCAAGATGGCGCCGTTCTCTACCTCACCTCTGGCGCAACCGGCGAACCAAAGATGGGCCTCACCAGCCATGCCGCCATCATCGCGAACATCGATATGGGCCCGGCCGTGCTTCCCATTGGCTTGGTCGATTCCACCATCGTATTCCTGCCCTCCGCGCACATCACGCAGCGCATCGCCTTGGAGTTGCTTCCCATGCGTATGGGCACGCCCGTCTATTTTTCGGAGAGCCTCTCGCGTCTGCCGTCTGAGCTGAAAGCCATCCGTCCTACTTTTTTCCTGGCGCCCCCGCGCGTGTGGGAACGAATGTATGCCACCATTCTGAGCGAAGTCAAGAAACGTCCACTCGTCGCGCGCAAGTTGTTTCATGGTGCGTTGGGTCTGGGTGCGGAAGCCGCTCGCTTGAAACGCGAAGGAAAAGACGTGCCTGCCTGGATGTCGCGCGCGCTCAAGATCGCTAACAAGATAGTCTTTCAAAAAGTGCGCGAACGTTTGGGCGGCCGCTTACGCATTGCTGCTTCCGGCGGCGCACCGCTTAGTAAAGATTTAGCCGAGTTCTACGCCGCCATAGGCATGCCATTGATTGAGGGCTACGGTTTGACGGAGGCGGGCGTCGTCAGTTTCAATCCGCTCGACCGTCCCAAGCCCGGCAGTATCGGCAAGATGCTCCCCGGTGTGGAAGCGCGTTTAGCCGAAGATGGTGAATTGCAACTACGCAGCCCGTGCATGTTTGCTGGCTACTATCACGACGAAGCAGCCACCCGTTCTGTGGTGGATGACCAAGGTTGGTTTTCCACCGGCGACATTGCCCAAACCGATGCCGATGGTTATTGGTACATCACCGGCCGCAAAAAGGAACTGATTGTTTCCTCAAACGGCAAGAAGATTTATCCGTCACGCATTGAGGGTTTATTCAAGATGGAACCGCTTGTCAATCAAGTCGTCTTGGTAGGCGACAAGAAGCCCTATATGACGGCTCTGCTGACGCTGAACCTGGCCAATTTCAAAGGCCTGAAGAGCGATGCTCCGCCAGCGGAATTGGCGGAGACGGAAGACGTGAACAAAGCAGTTAAAGAAGCCGTGGCCCGCGTCAACAAGCACTTAGCCGATTTCGAAAGAATCAGGCGCTTTAAGATTCTCGGCCGCGACTTTTCGATCGAGCACGGTGAGTTGACACCAACGATGAAGATTCGTCGCGCTCGAGTATTGGAGCTTCATAAGGATCTAGTGAGCGAACTTTACTTAGGGCGAGAAGAGAACGAGTAAACCCCACTTCGGCGAATACATCCAGCTTCTGGGCTTGCGGCTCAAGCGCCGGCGGCGCTTGGCTTTCTGTTTCCTGCGTCACTCGATGATCGTCCATATCATCCAGAATCTTCGAGACGCGCGAGTGTGATTCACCCAAGCCCACTAGCGACAAAGCGCAAATCGCCATGAAAACCAAAATGCCAACCGCGATAATCATATTTTGTTCCCTACTAACAGTTGAATGCCATCAAACCCAAATTTCCATCAACCCATTGAACTCGTTCCTCTGTTTCAGGAAAAAGTATGGGGTCGGCAAGATCTTAAGCCGTTCTATGCCGACCATGCCGTAATACAGCGTATCGGCGAAGTTTGGTTCACTTTTAAAGAGAACCAAACTAAATCGGGTGAGATGCTCGGCGACTTGATCCAGGCGCACCCGGAAATCCTCGGCCGGGCCTTCGATCCAAGGCACCCTAATCAATGCCCATTGTTGGCTAAGCTGCTCTTTACCACCGAGCGCCTTTCGGTGCAGGTTCACCCGCGTGACGACTACGCCTACAAGCATCACCAGAGCCTAGGCAAGACTGAAGCCTGGTACGTCGTAGCAGCCGAACCCGATGCCGAAGTGGCGGTTGGTTTCAAGGAGCCCATCTCTGCGCAGCGCATGGAAGAATCGGCACGCTCTGGCGAGATCGAAACGCTTCTCGACTGGCGTCGCATCAAAGCCGGCGATGCCATCTTCGTGCCTGCTGGAACGGTTCACGCCATCGGTGCAGGCGCCACCATCTGTGAGATTCAGCAGAATTCCGACATCACGTATCGTCTTTATGATTACGGACGTCCGCGTGAATTGCACCTCGATCATGGTGTAAAGGTATCCGATCTTGGCCCGCATCATTACCGCGTAGAGCCCCGTTCGTTAGCGACGGGCCGTGAAGAGATCGTGGTGTGTGACTACTTCCGGATCGAAAAACTCGCGGTTACAGAATCGTTCTCTTTCGAGGGCGACGCGCCCTATTACATGCTGCTGACGTGCCTAAAAGGAAGCGGCCAAATTGCCGGTGAAAACTTCAACGCCGGAACAAGTTGGCTTGTTCCGGCGTCTTCAGAGCAATTCAAAATTATCGGTCCAGGTTCAGAATGGATTCTGGCCTACACAGCAGCTATTCCCGCAATTCTCTAGCTGCGGCGTCCACCACCCAAAAGCCGCAGCAGAATGTTCAGCGTTGCCACAAAGATGTTGAACATGCTGGCGAACAAGCTGAGTGCACCAGGAATGGCACTGTCGGATGCCGAAGAATGCAGCACGTTGCTCGTGGAATAAACCAATCCGCACACACCCAACGCGCCAATACCAAGGCTCACCACGATGCCCAATAGGCCGATATTCATAAAGTGATTCAACACCAGAATCGCCGTGGTGGAAAGAAACAGGCCCGCCATTAAACCACGGGGCGCAGAGAACGTCCGCCCCGACATCATCACGTATCCGGTAACCCCGACAAACACGCATGCAGCCACCGCCAGAGACACCAGGATCAAGCTGGGGTTCACCATGCTGGCTACCCAAAGAAGCGGCGAAAGCGCGATGCCCGCTATGAATCCGTCGGCCACTAAAGCGGTGACACCCAGCACTGGATTATTCCGCGCTGAAATGGCAACATAAGGAACCACGTTCAGGACGATCATCGCCACAATCCAACCCATGCCAGTAGAGAAGAAATGAACCAAGGTTTGCGAAGTAGCGCCTACGTAACCGCCGGCGATGGCGCAAAAAATAGCCACACCGAAAAGAATATAAGTCTGTTTAATCACCGCTGCCTGTTGGGCGGTCAGTTCTATAGTTCCGGTCAACTTCTGCAGGGCTGAGGGTTCTTGCTGGTAATAGGCCATTTGTTTTTGTTTTGCCTCCTCTCTTAGGATATGACGTTCTTCGGGGAATTAAGGTGCGGATCTTGTATGGTGGAATCGTCTCAGTGCGTTTGATCCTTATTATCACCGTCTGGCTTGCTGCGGTTTCACCCCTTGCAGCGCTTGACCCCACCAAGCCGCTCACCAGCTACCAGCGCCAGAACTGGCAAACGGAAAGCGGCCTGCCCCAGAATACGGTCCACGCCATACTGCAAACACACGATGGCTATCTCTGGTTGGCCACTGAAGGCGGCTTGGTTCGGTTCGACGGCCTGAAGTTTACCGTCTTCGATTCCCAGAACACGCCCGCTTTGCACAGCAATAATATCCGCGCACTATTCGAAGACAATCAGCAGACACTCTGGATTGGCACTGCCGATGGCCTCACCGTATTCCGCCCCAGCGGTGCCGCGGTGTTCACTCGCGAACAAGGCCTGCCAAACAACAGCATTTGGTCGCTAGAGCGCGATAGTGCCGGCAACCTATCTGTTGTGACAGCCAGCGGATCCGCCGAATACCGCAACGGCCGTTTTGAAGCGCGAGAGATCAAAGAAAACGTCGAAAACAACAGCGGCGCCACGCTGAAAGATCGCGAAGGGGCGCTGTGGATTGCAAATCGCGGAGTACAGCGCACCGTGAATGGCAAGACGGAATCGTTTTCCACTAACGATCCGCTAGCAAGCGACATCATTCTCGCAGTCTTCGAAGATCGCGAAGGCAATCTGTGGTTGGGCAGCGAATCGAACGGAGTCACCGTTTTGCGCGATCCAAAAATCACAAACTACACCGATGAACTAGTGCGCTGTGTCTATCAGGATCGTGCCGGCGTCATGTGGTTTGGCACGAACGGCGGCCTGACGAAATGGGCTGCCGGTAAACTGTCGCGTCTCACGGTGGCAGACGGCCTCTCCAGCAACCTTGTCTTCGCGCTCGGCGAAACGCTCGCCGGTGAACTGTTGGTGGGCACGCAAGACGGCCTGAACGTGATTCACGACGGCCACGTGAAGCTCTTCACCACCGCCGATGGTTTGCCGGACGACCTTGTTCGATCACTTCACACCGATGCCGATGGCTCCGTTTGGATCGGTACCCGCCGCGGTCTCACCTTGTGGAAAAACTCTACGTTCCGAACGTTCACTACGTCCGATGGGCTGGGGAGTGACTTGGTGGGTGCAATCACGCGTGATGATAACGGTGCTCTTTGGGTGGGCACTCTGCGCGGGCTCACGCGCATCAAAGATGGCCATTTCCAAACGTTTACCAAAAGAAATGGCCTGGCCAGCGATGTCGTCATTGCGCTCTATAGCGACTCTTCCGACGTCTTGTGGATCGGCACGCAAGACGGCGGTTTGCACCGGATGCAGAACGGAAAGATCTACCACTATGCGACGGATGTAGGCCTGCCCTCTTACATCTTTTCGATTGTGGAAGACGCGCAGTTTTTGTGGCTCACTTCCAAAACCGGGATCTACCGTGTAGCCAAAACAGAGTTGGAAGCCGTGGCCGCAGGCAAGAGCCACGCACTTTCGTTGGCGCAGTATGGCACCGCCGATGGCATGCGTGTGAACGAATGTAGCGAAGGCGGTCACCCGGCGGCATGCCTCTCTCGGGACGGCTCTCTTTGGTTCGCGACATTGCGCGGCGTGTCAACCATGGATCGCAAAGCCGCTCTGACGAATGCTTTAGCACCCTCGGTTGTTGTGGAATCGTTCTCGGTTGACGATCGCGCGGTGGATCTGAAGTCCGCGCTAGAAATCGCTCCTGGCCACGAAAGGCTCTCGGTCGAATACACCGGCATCACTTTCATTTCTCCGCAGCGCGTGCGGTTTCGCTACATGCTGGAAGGCTTTGATCGCGATTGGGTGCAGGCGGGAACCACGCGAATCGCCTACTACACAAGCCTGTCGCCGGCCACGTATCGTTTCCGAGTAATGGCGCGCGCTAATGACGGCGACTGGGGGGTAAACGAAAGCGCGATTTCCTTTCGACTCTTGCCGCGCTTCTATCAGACATACTGGTTCTACCTGCTGCTTGCTCTTGCACTCGGGCTATCCGTCTACGCCTTCTACCGCTGGCGCGTTCGTCAGGTTGAAGCGCAGTTCAACGCTGTACTAGGGGAACGCAATCGCATTGCTCGCGAGATTCACGATACACTCGCCCAAGGTTTCGTAGCGGTATCTCTGCAATTGGAATTGCTAGCCCGCAAACTAGCCGATTCGCCAGACAGCGTACGGAATTTGGTTCTGCAAACACGCTCTTTAGTGCAAAGCAGCTTGGAAGAAGCACGCCGCTCTATTTGGGAACTGCGTTCGCAAGGTTCCGATGTCGCCGATTTTCGTTCCCGCTTGTCCAGCGCAGCCACGGACATTGCGAAACGCGCCGGCTTGAATGTGCAATTCAGCGTGCTGGGCACCTATCGCGCGTTACCCGAAAAAATCGAAAGCGAATTACTCAAGATTGGACAGGAAGCCGTCACCAACGTGGTTCGCCACGCCGACGCCAAACAAGTGAAGATCGATCTTGCTTATGAAGAGAAGAAAGTCCGTATGACCATTACCGATGATGGCCGGGGTTTCGAAGGCGCGGTGAACGCATCCGGCCCCGAGGGACACTTCGGGCTGCGCGGCATGCGCGAACGCGCGACCCATATTGGCGCACAATTCGCCGTAAAAAGCCGCCCTGGTGAAGGAACCCGGATTGACGTTGAGAAGATAGTGCCATGAGTGACCAAATCAAACTCTTGGTGGTGGAAGATCACCACATCGTTCGCCAAGGCTTGGTGGCGCTGCTCAATACCGTTCCCGAGATGAATGTCATCGCGGAAGCGTCCGACGGCAATACAGGCGTAGAACTGTTTCGCAAACATCAGCCTGATGTGACGCTGATGGACCTTCGGTTGCCCGGTCTGGGCGGAGCCGAAGCCGTCGCCAAAATTAGAACAGAATTCCCAAACGCCCGCATCATCGTACTCACTACCTTTGATGGTGATGAGGATATCTATCGCGCTCTGCAAGCGGGCGCGCGCGGCTACCTGTTGAAAGGAATGTTCGGCGACGAACTGGTAGACGCGATTCGCACTGTGCATGCCGGCAAGACGCGTATTCCGGCTGTGGTTGCGGAACGTTTGGCCATGCGCATGGGCGGTTCTGCTTTGACTGGTCGCGAATTGGAAGTCCTTGAATTGATTGTCGGCGGCAAGAGCAACAAGGAAATCGGCGGCAGCCTGTCTATATCGGAAGCCACCGTGAAGACTCATATCAACAACATTTTGAGCAAGATGGGCGTTACTGACCGCACACAAGCAGCGACCGCCGCTATCCAGAGAGGACTCGTCCACTTCAAGTAAATGTCTATATTCACGCGCCTCATTCTTCTATCGGCTCTGGTATCTTCAGGCATCGCCACCGCCGCTTGGCGGCAAGCCTCAGAAAGCGAATTGAAAACACTCATTCCCCCGCGCGCCCCGGTGGAAAAAGAGCGCATCGAAACGGAATTTCGCACAGCCTCGGGCATTACGAACGGCAAGGGTAAATTCATTGCCGGTGTTGTTCTCATCACGGCAGGCTATGCGGCCGAAGGTAAGTATTCCAATTTCCTGATTGTGCAAACCGCCATGAAAATCGGCAGCATCGCTTTGCCGCCCGGCGAATATGTGTTCGGTTGGCGTCGCAAAGACGACGATGCGTTGGAAGTAAAACTCTACGATGCACATTCCGGCCAGTTTCTGGGCAACGCCGAAGCAAAGCGCCTGAGCCGCACGGGCCGCATCGAATCGTTCCGAGTGTCTCCGCCTGGAGAAAAGTCGTTCATTGAAATTGGCCGCTTCGGCATGAGCTATTCCCTGGGCGAATAGCTTTCCATTTTTCGCATGAAATCTGCGAGAGTCTTGCCCGTTTCGCTGCGGAACAACTCTTCTGTCACCGCTACACTGCGGCAGCGATCCAGCCGGAAATTTCGAAAATCCGTTTTCGCTTCACACCATGCCGCCAGCGTCCAAGCCGTTCCCCAAAAATGCAGCGCTAGGGGCCGTACTTTGCGTTCGGTAACACGCTGGCCCGCATCGGAGTAGTTCAGCAACAGCTTGCGTCGATTGAGAATCGCCCCGCGAATTTGTTCTAGAGTCGGGCCAATCTTGGGGTCAAGATGGAAGCCCGGTGCAAACAAACGCGTGCCCTCTATCTCCGTCACGCGCGATGAAGGCAGCGCCATCGCAATCTTTTCCATCGCCGATTGGCTCGCCTTCGCTAACGCCGGTCCGCCCCAACTCTCGACAATGCGCAGACCCGTTACCAGCGCTTCTACTTCATCGAGAGTAAACATAAGCGGTGGAACATCGAAGCCGCGCAGAATACGATAGCCAACCCCCGCTTCGCCTTCAATCGGAACACCGGAGCGCGAAAGGTCGCTGATGTCGCGATAAACGGTTCGTTCAGAAACCTCAAGCCAGCCGGCCAACTGGGCGGCAGTGGTGAGCCGCCGCCCGCGCAGGTGTTGAACAGTTTGAAAGAGCCGGTCAGCGCGCCTCATCTCTCCATTGTTCGCTATGCGTTCGCGTGCAACCCGATCCGGTTACCCTCCGTATCCAGAATGTGCGCGAACACGCCCATGCCTTCCGGCAGTTCCACGCGCGGCACCAGCACCTTGCCGCCCGCAGCCGCTACGCGATCCACCACCAGCGAAAGCGTAGGATCCGCGTTCAAATAGATCACTCCTCCGGCACCGCCGGGAACGTAGCCTTGGCCAGCGATCACGCAGCCGCTGATAGCCGGCGCCTCGTACGGGAAAACCGCCAACTTCTGCGGTCCCATATCCCCAACCTTCAGCGTTGTGGCGAAAATCTGTTCGTAAAAACGAGTGGCCCGTTCGAAATCAGTTGCGGGAATTTCAAACCAAACCACCTTGCTTTGTCGTTGCAGTTCTTTTGGGTTCATGTAGCGATCGTACGGGCGGGCTCCTGACAGCGTTATGTCAGCATGGTTGGCGTGTTCGACAGATATATTGGCATTGATTATTCAGGCGCACAAACGCCTGACGCGAGCCTCAAAGGCTTGCGTGTCTATGCCGCGAGCCCAACATCAGAACCTGTAGAAGTGCCTCCGCCGCCGAGTCCGCGTAAATACTGGTCGCGTCAAGAAGTGGCCGAATGGCTGCTCGAACAACTCAATGGTGAGCGGCGAGTTCTTGTGGGCATCGATCACGGTTTTTCGTTTCCATTGAAATACTTCCAGAAGCATAACCTGCCGTTAGATTGGCCTCTTTTCCTAGAGGATTTTCTGCTCTTTTGGCCCACCGACCGCGAATATGTTCTCTCCATTCGGCAGGGATATCGCGGCGATTATAAAGGCCGCAGCGGGAATTCGAAGTGGCGACGCCTCACCGAAGTGAGAGTAGGCGCCAAATCCGTGTTTCACTTCGACGTCCCGGGTTCCGTCGCCACAGCCACGCACGCCGGCTTGCCCTGGCTTCTCCATATTCGTGAACATGCCAAGAAGGATGTTCATTTCTGGCCCTTTGACGGATGGGAGATTCCCCCAAATACGTCAGTCATCGCCGAAGCTTATCCAGCGTTATGCAGCCACAATTTCCCGCGTGAAGGTCGCACGTCCGACCAGCACGACGCGTACTCCCTAGCCGCCTGGATGCGCCAATGCGATTGGAACGGATCTCTCATCGAATACTTTGAGCCAAACTTGCTCCCGGAAGAACGCGAAGTCGCAGAGATCGAAGGTTGGATTCTGGGCGTTCGCTAATCGCTCCGCGATCCGAACTTGTGCGAGAACCTTGTGATGAAAGCGCCACTCAGGTTTCAGGACTTACGAACCCTTCTACACTCTACCCATTTGCCCTAAGCGCAGAAACCATTTTTTAAGCATGAAATCAAGCAGTACCAGATCATCCAGAAACAAGCTTGTTGTCGCTTGTGTTTTGGCCAACTTGGGTTTTCTCGCACCAGCCGCGAAAAGTACACCAAGCCAACTTTCATTCGTCAGTGTTCAGCCATGCCGTCCTGTCGATACTCGCGTTTCCCTCGGACTAACCGGCCAGTTTGGTGCGCCGTCCTTGGCCGCTGGAGAAACACGCAGCGTGCAACTTTGGAACAGTCCTAATTGCAGCGGCATTCCCTCCAACGTGCAAGCTTACTCGGTGAACATTACCGTAGTGCCGGTCGGACCGCTCTACTACTTGTCAACCTGGGCCACGGGTGGGTCACAACCGCTTGTTTCCACATTGAACGCTCCGATGGGCGGCATCGTCGCCAATGCGGCGGTGATTCCCGCCGGCACGAATGGCGCCGTCTCAATCTATGTCACGAATGCAACCGATGTAATCATCGACGTGAATGGTTATTACATAACAACCACGGGTATCACTGGGGCCACAGGCGCCACAGGTGCGACCGGACAAACTGGTCCCGTGGGTCCGCAAGGCCCGGCGGGGCCAGCAGGCCCAATCGGACCCACTGGATTAACCGGAGTTGCGGGCGCAACGGGCGTCGCTGGTCCCCAAGGACCTCCGGCGACTTTCCGAAATGCCTGGAGCGGCTCCACTGCATACACCATGGGCGACGCCATATCCGAGAACGGATCAACTTACATTGCGCTCACGGCTAATACGGCGATTGATCCGGCAACGGACGTAACTAACTCTGGCGGTCACTGGGCATTGCTCGCCCAAAAGGGAGCCAGCGGCTCCGCAGCCACAGTCTCGGTCGGTTCGGTAACAACTGGCGCCGCAGGGTCATCCGCAACCGTTGCAAATTCTGGAACGCCAAGCGCGGCCGTGTTGACGTTTACGATCCCGCAGGGATTAGCCGGAGCGGCAGGAGCTAGCGGCGCGACGGGGGCCACGGGTGCAACTGGCGCCATCGGCCCACAAGGGCCTCCGGTCAGTTTCCGAAATGCATGGAGCAATTCCCTTTCGTATGCAATCGGCGACGCTGTTTCTGAAAACGGAACAACCTACATTGCCATCGCCGCTAACAGCGCAGTTGATCCGGCAACGGATGTGGCGGGCGCGGCCACTCATTGGGCGGTGCTTGCGCAAAAAGGAAACGCCGGCTCGGCGGCTACGGTTTCTGTCGGATCGGTGGCCACGGGGTCTGCCGGTTCCTCCGCAACCGTGACCAATGCCGGAACCAGCAGTGCCGCGGTATTCAATTTCTCGATTCCGACGGGATCAACAGGTGCCGCTGGAGCGGTAGGCCCTGCGGGACCCCAAGGTCCTGCCGGCGCTGCGGGCTCTGCCGGTGCCGCTGGTGCAACCGGTTCACAAGGGCCTCCGGTGAGTTTCCGAAATGGCTGGAGCGGGTCCACTTCTTATGCGATTGGTGACGCCGTATCTGAGAACGGCGCAACCTACATCGCGATCGCAGCTAACATCGCAATCGATCCGGCGATTGATGTCGCAGGCTCTGCAACAAACTGGGCTCTCCTTGCGCAGAAAGGGGGCACAGGCGCTGCCGCTACTGTGTCTATTGGAACAGTAACCACCGGGTCAGCCGGGTCGTCAGCAACGGTCACAAACGTTGGAACCGGCGGTGCCGCTATTTTTGATTTCGCGATCCCGCAGGGAGTTGCTGGTGCCTCCGGAAGCAATGGTTCAGCGGCTACGGTCGCTGTCGGAACTGTGAACACGGGAGCGGCGGGATCACAGGCGTCGGTCACGAACAGCGGCAGCAGTAACGCGGCCGTCTTGAATTTCACGATCCCGCAAGGAACAGCCGGAACGAACGGTTCGGCGGCCACGGTCTCCATTGGGTCTACGATTACAGGCGCCGCAGGATCATCGGCATCGGTCACCAATACCGGAACCAGTAGTGCGGCCGTGCTGAGCTTCACCATTCCGCAAGGAGCGGCCGGAACCAACGGTGCAGCGGGCAGCAATGGCACATCGGCTACCGTCTCCGTTGGAACCGTCACTACGGGAACTGCCGGATCATCGGCCTCCGTCACAAACAGCGGGACCAGCAACGCCGCCGTCTTAAACTTCACAATTCCGCAGGGAGCCGCCGGTTCGGTGACAAACGCATTCCCCGCCCGGACCTCGCAGATCACTGCCAGTACCGCGATTCAAGACACAGACACGAACGTCTTCTTCGTGACAAGCGATGCCAACATGACGATCACTTTGCCCCACTGTAAGAACAACGCCACCACGTACGATGGCAAGAAACTTACTGTGATCCAGATCCAAGGGACAGGCGGAGGGATACAACAGTTCTCGGTGGTTGGATCAGACCAGATCTATGATGTCTATGCGGGCACTTACCACAACTCGACAAGCCCGTTTGTCAACACCGACAACGTGGTGAGCTTCGTTTGTTCAAACGCACCCGGATCCCCACTCTGGATCGCGAACATGGGTGCGTATTAAAGGAACTTGTTTTAGCGCACGCTGTCTATGAACTTCTGCAGGCGGTCTAAACCGCGCTCGAGTTCCGTCATTGATGTCGCGTAAGAAATGCGTATGTGGTCGTTCGTTCCAAATGCTTCACCCGGGACAACGGCTACATACGCGCTTGTCAAAAGCTGATTCGCAAAATCGAGCGAATTCTTGATCTTGCCGCTCTTGTAGGCAACGCTGATATTCGGATAAGCGTAGAACGCACCCTTGGGCATCACTATCGATACACCCGGAATCTTCCGCAGACGGTCAATCACAAAATCGCGGCGGCGGCGATATTCGGCAAGCATTGTGGGTATAGAATCTTGCGGCCCACGCATTGCCTCCACGGCGGCTTTCTGCGAGATCGACGTGGGGTTCGACGTGCTGTGGCTCTGCAATTTCATCATTGCGCCGATAACGGGCACGGGCGCGAGTGCGAAGCCGATGCGCCAGCCAGTCATGGCGTAGGTCTTCGAGAGCGAGCCTGCCACCACCACGTTCTCTTTCGCACCCGGCGCGGCCGCAATCGAAAAGGGCGCGGCATCGTAGACAAACTGGCAGTAGCATTCGTCGGTCATCAAGAAGATCTCACGTTTCGATGTGACTTCGTGAATCGCGCGGAATTCTTCCTTTGATAAAACACCGCCGCTAGGATTGCACGGCGAGTTGATGATGACCAGCTTCGTTTTCGGCGTGATGTGTTTCTCAATCAAGCCCGCGCTTACTTCGAAGCCAGTGCTTTCATCCGTCTCTACGAAAACGCACACGCCGCCCGCGTAGTTGACCACGTCTTTATAGGTCACCCAGTAAGGTACCGGGATGATCACTTCATCGCCGGGATTGATCAGCGCTTGAATGAGATTGAAGATGGCGTGCTTGCCGCCCACTGTCACCATGCATTCCGTGGCGCCGTTGTAGTTTGTGCCAAAATCTTTCTGGTGCCGTTCGCAGATAGCGTCACGCAGTTCCAGCGTGCCGCCGGTATTGGTGTACTTCGTGAAATTCGAATCCAGCGCATTGATGGCGGCCTGCTTGATGTTGACCGGCGTCGTGAAATCGGGTTCGCCCGCGCCAAAGTCGACAACATCGGCACCCTCTTTGCGAAGGCGTTCGGCATCGGCGGCGACCTTCATCGTGGAAGAGACGCTAATCGTGGATATACGTTCTGCGAGTTCTGCGGTTGCTTGCAACATAAAGGCTAATCTCTAATTTACCTTTTGACGGTTGTGAATTTTGCTTGAAGGCGGCGCATAACGGGTTCCGGGACAAAACCGGAGGCGTCGCCGCCCAGCGTTATGATCTCCTTCACCATGCGGGAACTGAGAAAACTATGCTCGGCGCTGGCCGGTAGAAACAGTGTTTCGGTCTGCGCACGCATGCGGCGATTCAGCACTGCCATCTGTGTTTCTATTTCATAATCGGACACGTTGCGGATGCCCCGCAAGATGGCGTTGGCGTTGCGCCGCGCTGCGTAATCCACCAACAAGCCGTCGAACGAATCTATTTCGACGTTCGGCAAATGCGCGGTGATTTCCTTGAGCATCTCGGCACGCTCGGCTGTAGTGAACAGTGCGTTCTTCTGCGTGTTCTGCAGGACAGCTACGATGAGGTGGTTGACCAAGTTCGCAGCGCGCGCGATAAGATCCAGATGCCCGTTGGTGGGCGGATCAAATGAGCCCGGGTAGATGGCAACAAGGCTGTTGGGCATGGAAGTATTTGAAAACTTGAGTGTAGCGGAGTAGATGTGAATTCGCAGAACGTTTTTGATTCAGGCGATGCCGGTATTTTCGACGTGAAGACGCATGCCGCCGGTCCGGCAGGGTCGTTGCCGGTGACGGAAGCGATGTTGCTGGAGCAGCCTTCGGGCAATCTTTTCGGCTTGACGCAGAACGCGGGCATGGGTTGGGAAGCAGCGGCACTGGGCGGCAAGCAGGTGCTGATTCTGAGCACGCATGGCGGCGTGCGCGCGCCCGACGGCACACCCATCGCGCTGGGTTATCACACTGGGCATTGGGAAGTGGGCTTGCTGGTGGCCGAAGCTGCGCGCGAGTTGAAAGCGCTGCGGGCCATTCCGTTTGCCGGTGCGGTTACCGATCCGTGCGACGGCCGCACGCAAGGGACGACCGGCATGTTCGATTCGCTGCCGTTTCGCAATGATGCGGCTATCGTGTTGCGGCGCTTGATTCGCTCCTTGCCCACACGCAGTGCCGTGATTGGCATTGCTACTTGCGACAAGGGTTTGCCGGCGATGATGATGGCACTGGCGGGCATGCATGATTTGCCGTGCGTGCTGGTGCCGGGCGGTGTCACGTTGATACCGGATGAAGGCGAAGATGCCGGGAAGGTGCAGACCATAGGCGCGCGATTCGCGCAAGGAAAGATCACATTAGAACAGGCGGCTTTGGAAGGATGCAGAGCGTGTGCATCGCCAGGAGGCGGATGCCAGTTCCTAGGTACAGCAGCTACGGCGCAGGTGGTAGGCGAAGCGCTCGGGTTGAGTTTGCCGCATTCGGCGCTCGCTCCGTCAGGGCAACCGATCTGGCTGGATATGGCCCGCCGTTCGGCACGCGCCGCATTGCGCCTGGCGCAAGCGCGATTGCGTACGCGCGATGTCTTGACGCTTGAATCGCTAGAGAACGCGATGGTGGTGCATGCCGCGTTTGGCGGTTCTACAAACTTGTTGTTGCATGTTCCCGCCATTGCGCACTCGGCCGGATTGCGGCG
>Ga0182012_10002813_pt1 | contig 18726 bp, 20 predicted proteins | sample 612S2SmetaG_FD_120486 | JGI IMG/M metagenome (GOLD analysis project Ga0182012, IMG submission 120486) | Permafrost microbial communities from Stordalen Mire, Sweden - 612S2S metaG | ecosystem: Environmental > Terrestrial > Soil > Wetlands > Permafrost | place: Sweden: Stordalen | collected...
AGACACCGCCCGCGAAGAAAAAGGCCCCGCCCGCGAAGAAACAGGCACCGCCGGCGAAGAAAAAGGCGCCGCCGGCGAAGAAAAAGGTATACAAGCAAACCGAGGCCATAAAGAAAAAGGCACCAAAGAAAAAGGGATACCCGAAACAAAACCCTATTCTCGAGAAAAGCGTACCGCCGCCCCCTGGACCCAATCCTGGGGGCGGTTAGCTCATGAATAACTAATGGTGGCCTTGCGGGGAAACGAGTTGTGCCGACAACCACGCGCGTGCAAAATCCCAATCGCGCTTAACTGTGGCAACAGAGATACTCAGACTTTCGCCAATCTCTTTCTCGTCCAGGCCGCCAAAAAATCTCAGTTCAACCACTTGGGCAGCGCGCGTATCAAGTTGCTCAAGCCTGCTCAGTGCCTCGTCCAGCGCCAGTAGGTCGTCCCCAATCGGGCCGACCTGCTCAGAAGCATCCGTCAACGTAACTTGTTCGCGGTCCCCGCCGCGCTTATCCGCCCTTGAAGCCCGGGTGTAATCGATCAGGATCCGCCTCAGTTGCCTGCTAGCCACTGCAAAAAAGTGAGTTCTGTCTTGCCATGCAAGGGGCTCGTCAGCCAGGAGTTTTATGTAAAGGTCGTGAACCAAAACAGTGGGCTGAAGCGTCCGGTTGGCGTTCCCGCCGCCCAAATGATACGCTGCCAGCCTTCGCAATTCGGGATACACAACGTCAATCAATTCGTCGCGCGCCGCCTCATTTCCAGCGCGCCAGTTCACCAGTAAGGAAGTGATGTTAGGTCGTTCACCCGGCATTATGCTAGCCACCCGATAGCATTAGCATAACGCTCTGCGATCTCACTCCTCAGCCCATCAACGTTGCCGGGCCCATTTCTCCGTAATGCCGTCGCATGCGGTTACGCAATTCCGCACGTGCGCGCAGCAGTCTGCTCTTGGCCGCCGCTACCGATATTCCTAGCTTCTCGGCTACCTCAGGCATGGGCTTGTTCTCAACATCGCGCAATAGGAACACGTTGCGCAGTAGCGGCGGCGTGCGCTTGATCTCCAGTTCCAGCACCTCAGCCACTTCGCTCACACCCAATAAATTCTCTGGCGTCGGTCGAACATCCTTCAAATCGGCAGCGGCCAAATCTTCTCCCTGCGCGTCGTCAATGTAAGCAAACCGCGCACGCCGCACTTGGCGGAGCCGCATTAAACATTGATTCACCACTATGCGAGTCAACCACGTGGAAAACTTGGCATCCCGTTGGAATTGGTTGATATGTTCGTAGGCCTTCCAAAAAGCGTTTTGTACTTCGTCTTCCGCATCCTGCCGGTCGCGCACAATCGACACAGCCACCTTCATTGCAGACATTTGGTGCCGCCGCATCAATTCGTCAAATGCCGACTGGTCACCTTGCTGACAAAGGCTTACTAACGCATCATCGGCGGTCTCTCGATAGCCGTTCCGGTTTTGCATCCGGCTTCCCCTGGACGAATCCATCTTAATTAAGCTCCTATGAATGACTTTATGCCTGATCGAACTCCAGTGGAAGATTCAAATGAAAGTCGGTTTAGCCAGACAGAAAATGGAGGCTCAAAGGTTACTATAGATAAAGAAACTTTGAGGCAAACTGAAAACACCGACGAAACAATTCGCCATTTGCTCTCCACATACGACCTGGGAGCGAAGCTCCGGCAGCTTCGTTTACGCAAAAAAATTGCCCTTGTAGACCTGGGCAAGCACACCGGATTGTCGGCGTCAATGCTTTCCCAACTCGAAAATGGAAAATTGGTGCCAACTCTGCCCACTCTCGCGCGCATAGCCATGGTGTTTGATGTAGGCCTAGAGCACTTCTTCGCCGACAAACGGACCAATCGCATCTTCTCGATTGTTCGCTCAGATGAACGGCTGCGCTTTCCCGATCGCGCCGATAGTCCTACTCCCGGCTACTTCTTCGAGGTGCTCGCGTTCGGCGCCACCGAAAAATCAATGTCGGCTTATCTGGCCGAATTTCCACTCCGCGACGTCAAGGACTCACGCCACCACTTCCACGCTGGCGCCGAGTTCATCCACGTCCTGACTGGTCAACTCTCCATCAATTACCAGTCGGAAGATCATCTTCTAGGCCCCGGCGATAGCGTCTATTTCGATGCCTCTGAACCCCATTCCTACACAGGACGCGCTGAGGAGGGTACGCGCGCCATCGTTGTCACATCTCAGCCTCGCCTGTAGGCCGGTAACCGGGAAACAGATCTCGCCCATCTCCGGTCCCAATGCGAAAACCGGATTTTCCGAACCCTGACCGGCAGGGAGGGTTCGACCAACTCATATCGAGTGAATCACCGCCCTCTGTAAAATAATTCCTGGGACTCAAATAATTGAACGAGAAGCTGTTCCAGTTCGAGTGGGATGAGAACAAAGCTGCTTCAAACTTCCGTAAACATCACGTTTCGTTTGAGCCAGCGTCAAGCGTCTTTCGTGATCCCAACATTCTCACAGCTGCTGACCTGCAGCACAGCGAAATCGAAGAGCGTTGGTGTCCGATCGGTTGGGCGAACAATGGAAAAATCCTCTCCATAATTTACCTTTGGCTGGAGATCGATCCCTAGCCGGTCAAAATTCGGCTCATTTCAGCTCGGCCAGCAACCCCAAGCGGAGATTCGGTCCTATGCTAAAAAAAAGCCGTATGAGTGATCAGCCTGATGATGACGACATGCCCGCCGAGATTGATTTCAGTGCGGGCGTCCGTGGGCTGCACCACATTCCGCCAAGCGCAAAGGTTTTCCTTCCGGCCTCGATCGAACAAAGCGTTTGGGAATATTTTGCCCGCAGGGCCGAGCAGAAGGGGGTGGGCTTATCTGAACTCCTCACTCACGTATTGAAGCGTAATATTGAAATTACCGAAGCCTTGAAATAGATCCCGTGCCCCTAACCCTAAGCACCACCCCTTCTCCTGTAACCCTCTGCCTCTCCCTTTCGTCCACCACCTCGATATCTTTTAGAACTTGGGGAGTTCAAAAGAAATGTTTCGTGCTAGGGTTCTGCTTTGTCTGTTAGTTGTCTTACAGTCGTCGCTCGCTGGCGGTTTTCAGCTCCAGCTTTACAACAGCCTTTCGTCGCCACCAACGCCTGCGCCTCACCGCACTGTAACCGGGACCGTCGTCAACGGACTCACCGGCGCTCCTATCCGGCGCGCTCTTGTGCAACTGCAAGGAGTCAAACAATCCAGCGCACTCACCGGTTCCGACGGGCGCTTTGAATTCGAAGACGTTCCGGAGGGAGTGACCAACATCTTCGCTCAAAAACCTGGATTCTTCAACTCGGAATCCTTGAGCGGCTCTGAGTGGACCGCCCCTCCCGTCTTCAAAGTCGGCCCAAGCAAAAACGATTTCCAAGTCATTCTTACACCAGCCGCGCGCATCGTTGGCCACATCACCGACAAGGCTGGCGAACCGATCAATGGAGCCACCATTCAGATTCTGTCCGATCAACTAACTCAAGGGCGCAGGCAATGGCAGAATCGCTACGGCGGAGGTACCGATGACGATGGCTCATTTCGCATCGACGACTTGGCTCCTGGGCGTTACATTCTATTTACCGGTGGCCATTCCCAGCCGCTTGGCGATTGGCTCGGACCATACATCGTCAGTCGCCCTGCTTACTACCCCGATGCCAACGATCTAGCTTCAGCTCAGCCCATCGAATTGCGTGCCGGGCAGGAATTCCGCGCGGATCTTCACTTGGCAACCGAGCAAGGTCACAAACTCAATATCACTGTCAACGGCATGCCTGCGGGGGCTGGCCTCGGCTTCCAGTTCCAGAATTCTAATGGCCAAGATATCCACGTCGGTGGCTTGCAGTTTGACCAAAGCCGAGGTCAAATTTCCTCCCAAGCGGTTCCTTCTGGCCGCTGGACGCTGGTAGTTTCAGCAAACGAGAATCTGGGACACACCTACGTAGCGCGACAGGAGATAACCGTCAACCACACCGACATTCCCGATCTTCAGATTTCGCTGCACCCTGCCGCACATCTTCCCGTAACTATTAACCGCGCTGTCAAAGCCGGCCAAGAAGCTGACCCGACGCCACAGAGTATGGGCCTTTTTGCAAGGCTTATCTCCGTAGATTCGGTCACCTCTGCGCAATACGTTGCCGCCACGCAAAGCGATCCGCCTATACTGCAATTCGCTAATGTTCCCGCTGGCAAATACCGCCTCGACGTACCGAGCAACGGACTTGGTTGCATGGAGTCAGCCTGGTACGGCAACGTAGATCTCACACACAACTACTTGGAGATCGGCGCCGACGGAGATGCCACACAACCGGTTGTTATCAACTTAGGCGACTGTGCGACCTTGAAGGCCCAGGTCCGTCTGAACAGTAAGAGTGCTTCAGCCTTTCTAGTCATTGTCCCGAACAATGCGATGGGCGAACCTATGATTGGCCACATCGGACAACAGACGTCTCAATCTTCCGTGTCAATTAGTATTGCTCCCGGTACCTATCAAGTCTATGCAGTCTCAAGCCTCGCTGGCTTGGAGTATGCAAACCCCGAAGTTATGCGCGACTATCCGAGCCAAACTGTAACGTTGCAAGCCGGTCAATCTTCGTCTGTGACTCTAGAACTAACCGAGCGTAAGGGGAACTAAGTCATGATCCTGCGGACTTTCGCCGTTCTGTTTGTGGGCGCTCTCGTAGCCACTTGCCAACAATCGCCGACGTTCAAAATAGCAGGCCATGTGATTCGTCATGCCGATCACCAGCCTGTGAAAGGAGCGCATGTCACCCTCGCCATGGTCGGTCAGCCCAGCCGTCAGCTCTCGGCCATCAGTGGCGAAAATGGCGACTTTCTGTTTTTCAACTTGCCCCCAGCGAAGTACCAACTGGGCGTTAACAACCACGGATGGTCGCAACTGTACCAGCAGTACGACGGCTATACGACAGACATAGCGGTCGGGCCGAGAATAGATTCGGAACACATTCTCTTCATTCTCGATTCACCAGCAGTCATCACCGGATCAGTCATGGACGATGAGAATGAACCTGTCCGAGGAGCTACCGTCTACTTGTTCGGGGAGGTTAGTGTGGAGGGCAGGAGCCGTACCGGGCTCATGGCCCAGACCGCTACCGGTTCAGATGGCCGCTTCCACTTCAACAACCTCGCTCCTGGCGTCTATTACATTGCCGCCTTTGGTCGGCCTTGGTATGCCCAAAATCCTACCCAGATCATGATTGATGGCCAGGTAACCTGGAGCGATCCGAAGCCAGAGTTGGACGTATCATTCCCTCTCACTTACTACGGTGGCTCATCGACCCCTGCCGGAGCGGCTCCCATCAAATTGGTTGAAGGATCGAAAGCCGAAATTCAAGTCACTTTGCGCGCTGTCCAGGCTCTGCATATCTCACTGGCAGGGGTGGATCGTCAGCCCGGGCAACCAATCCAAGCCTCCCTATCCCAAGTTGGACCTGGGGGCGCACTCGTAAACATTCCCATTTGGGTCAATGGCTCTGACGTGACAGGAGTGCCGCCAGGCGAATATGAGTTGTCTGCCAATCTAATCTCCCAGAATCAGTCATTAGCTCTCGGCTCACAGTCCCTGCACTTATCCACGAACACCACCGTCCAACTTACGGAGGCAGCGAAGACTTCCGTGAGCGGTCATGTATCGACAGCGGCCGATCTTCCTGAAGGTCTAAATGTGATGCTCATCGACGCCGCAAGAGGCAGCCAGCAGATTGGCAAGATTAATCCCGACGGTCACTTTGATATCGCCCAAATTCCTCCAGGGCGTTACGCCGTCCGGCTCGCCAACAATCCTGATACCTACATTGAAAAGGTGGAAGTCAAAGGCGGTGCCTATGCTAACGGTGAGCTTGAGCTCCCATTAGGCGCGCAAGTCGACCTCACAGTCCAAGTGGCCAAGGGAGTGACTAAAGTAAACGGCCTTGTCACGCGCGACAAGAAACCCGTGCCCGGAGCCATGGTGCTCCTTCTTCCGAACGATCCCACTTACCTCAACTATATCCCCCGCGACCAGAGCGACAGCGACGGCACCTTCACCCTAAACTGGGCCGCCCCCGGCCGCTACACACTAGTTGCAATCGACAACGGGCGCGGTCTCCAGTATGGTGATTCAGCAGTGATCAAACCCTATCTGGAGCACGGGCAGGTCATAGACCTACCCCTCCCCAAAGATTCCACGGTAATTGTCGAAGTGCAGCACCGGCACTGACAACCTGGCTTCGCCAAGTCAGATTACAGCTTACTTGGAGCCGTGCTGATGTTTGGAATTTAGCGTTGCGGATTCGATGCAGACATAGCGCATCTCGTGGGGTCTCCCAGCGCTGAGGGGACAGACCAGGAATTCGCCCTCGATCGAGTGATCGAAGCTACTGGCGCTAACCACGTTCGGCGGTGCCGCGAAGGTTTCGTTCCAATTGGTGATAGCAGGAATCACTCCGAAAACGCGCTTGGTGCCGGTGACATAAATTCTAGCGCTGGGCGTGCCGTTGTAGAGTCGTAAGCTGCCTCGCACTCGAAAGCAAGCCCCCTTAAGATCGGTTCTCTGCTTGCATGGAGTATCAAGAGACTGAGCAGACAGCGCCGTCACCAATAGGAATAGGATCATCAATTTACTGGTAAGTGTTGGCATAAATATTCGTTGCGGGAAGAACTACGGTTGGATACGAATTAACCAAGGGACCAACACTTGTGCGAATTGGATGGCCTTCAAACGCCGCCTGAGAGGGGCCGTTGCGAAAATTGAAGTGAGTTGCACCGTTGGTTGGGTCTTGCGTAGCGGCAATGTTGGCGCGGGCCGTCCGCACAGCGCTCTGACAGTCTGAATAGATGGTCAATTCTGCGGGCTGTACGTGCGCGTGGGACGGTGCCATCGCGGGCATTCGGGACTTCCCTGCTGCCTGTTGGGCGAGGGCAGTCGAGCAGTTTGTAATCTCGATTACACAAGCCTTAACTGGATCGCGGCGTGTCCCTTCTCCGTTGACTCCGACGGCGACACCGCCGCCGCACCGGCTCTGACAAACTGGCTTCAATCGCACGGCTTTCGAAATCCCCTGCCTAAGTTGTCGGCGTCGGTAAGCGTCGGTCTCACCTGATCGAACATCTATGGGCCTGCTTAACGCCGTCAAAAAGCTTGCAACGTGTCATTCCATACTCCCTTTCGAACTACTTCTAAGTTGTATTTAAATGGAGATACAGAGCTACTGGCAAAGCTGATAGGGAAAGGACTCGGCACTGTAACAGCTACAGGCGCATATCCAATCTCGGGTTCCGCCGGGCGCTCGGCACCACATTGTTGACAGGCCAAATGGTTCTCGAAGCGCCACCCACTCTCCGAAGTTCCCTTGTTTGTCCACTTCTCCGCCTTCTTGCAGTAGTGTTTCAGGAGAAGCCCACAACACACAGTACAAGCTTCAGGAAATACCTGGCGCCAAACGGCTGGCGGCATCGAAAGCTTCTCATCAACAGCTTCGTTCCAAGAACGACATACCTCTTCGGCCTGTGTCGAAGACAACCTCTGAGCTTCTTTTCCCTTGCTCCTTTCGCTGAAGCCTGACACATGCTCATAAGACTTGAGTAGTCTTATTCCAGTCTTAGCCGGATCTGCGGGGCTTGCGGGTATCTTTCCAATACTGAATTGAATGCCGCCGACATGGGTTACGATCTTCACTTCTGGGCAGTGCACCGTGATTTGTTCGTTCGCTACTTGATTGGAACACCTTTTACATACGGTCGTTACCGTAAACCTCCAGCCTTGGTCGGTTTCCTTGGGAGACGTCCAGGTTTTGAGGTGCACTGGCCACCCACAGGTCTTACATCCTGTGGGGAATGTTGCTTCCCAAAGATGCAGTGGGATTTTGTCGATGCCCCCAGAAGCGCAGAGCTGAATCATGGAAGTGCAAGTCTCATGGGCTTTCCACCACCGATCCCAACCAGCGATGCGGATCTTACGCGATATTGGCCAACGGGGCCACTCCAACCAAGAATCAATCGCGCGGCAGGTGAATAATCGGGTGATTTTCCAGACGTTCCACAGAGCGACAATTGTAAAACCGAGAGTTAGGATTGGAGATATGGCAATCTTATCCAACGAAACTCGGTCGAGCAAAAAAACTGTAATAGCCGCAATGATTGTCAGCGCGACCCAGGTCGCTGCTCCCTGCTTAACGTCGTAGTGGTGGAGCGCGATCACAGTAGTTCCGAAGTGAAAAACTCTCCAAAACGCCAAAGTTATCGATAATGCCAAAAAAGTGGTGAATATGGCCAAGAACCAACCTCGCGGAAGTTCTTCGGAGTGAGCGAGGGCGGCGTCAAAGTCGTTTTCACCGACGGCATCCAAGAGTGGACCGGGATGGCGTTCCCTTAAGCTCTCAGAGACCGCAGCCATTGTCGCTTTGTTGCCGATTTTAGATTCAGTCCAGTCAAAAAAACGCTTATACCGGATATAGTCAAGTGGCATTGAGTGCATTACGACTGATTGACCGTCGGATTCCGCGCTGTAAAAAAGGTTCTGCGCCATCCAAAGGGCGAAACCCTCATTGAACCAACGCGGCAGATCGACCTCTCCTGATGGACGAGTGATTAGCCTGTGCACATATGCGTGCGTGAGCTCATGAGCAAGGGTACGAGTGTAATCATAAGAATCGAAAATAGCAACGAAGTTCCCAATACTGAGGCCGCTCGGCCTCGCTTCAGCTTCGTAAAGGTTCTGCAAAACAGGATTCAGCGGGGGCGGCAGACGGCGCACCGCAACCATGCCGTCCGGTATCGGCACGTCCAGGTTGTGAAGCTCCGCAAGGACGGGTGGCTTGGAACCACGCAAGTCAATCAATTCGTCCGGTGCCTTTATAATTTCGAGAATTAAGCAAGCCACCTGTCGCTCCTTCCCCCTAAGTCTGGTCTGATTCTTTGGAAACTCCAGAGAATCGGCGGACTGGTCAGACTCCCAGCCATTAGAAGCGTTATCACAGGTATCCGGCCAGATCGAGGTCAAGTCATCTTTCAGGGCACTGATGGCACTAGCATCACGGATCGGAAACGTCAGAACCGAGTGCAAAGCAGCGGCGGCGTCACGGGGCACTAGAATCCTGGGAGGTGGAGAGTACAGTTGAAGCCCCCAGGCGCCCACCGCAGGCCCCAAATTGATTCGTGAGTTCGGCTGAACAAGTCTCTCTTAGATGAGATCCACTGCCATGAGCGCCGGGGGCCAAAGAAAAACAGCAGGGCGAGCGCGAGAAAACAGACACAGAAAGTCGCAAGTTGCGCGTGAAACCAACATGAAATTCGTTTCGATGGTCTGTGGAAAGTTCGCGGCCGCTCTGCCGACTTGCGATCCGCTATTCCCCTCCGCTTAGCCTCTCGGTCGTACACCGCTCTTCCGAGCTCAGTAAGTTCGGAGCGCTTTAATTCCGAGAATTTAATATCGGACAGCTTCTTCATGCGCTCGATGATATCTTCCTCGGTGACTCTCACCTGGAAACCTCCATCCATCTGATTTGGCTAGACAGAGCGTCCTCCGCGCTTGTCCGAAAGTTTGGCTTGACTTGTAACGCACAAGTACGACCAGCTATCCATTCCGCATAGTCGTCTTTTGCTCGGGTCGGTCTGGGCTTCTCCGTTACTGGAGATCCACTCCGAAGTCGAAAACCACAACTGCGCTCGCCGACGCCGAGCCACCCATCCCTGTCGCTGCAACAAACGCATACTCGCCAGCCTTCAAAGTGCTGTTTGGAGTAACCTTGTACGCATAAGGACGAATCTTCTCGGCGTTAAATGTAACGGTCCGTTTGTTGTCATTTCCGGCGCTAGCACTTGCAAACCCCCTCTTGGCGACGGTCGTTTCCCGGTGATCTTTCTTGTCCTCCAGGCGCAGCAGAGAGAACTGTGAGGGGCTGCTAATCGTATCAGCGGCCCCTAGGTTCCCAGTGGGCGGAAAATACATGTAGAACTCCGGTTTCTCCTCGAAAGCTCGCACGGCGGCACGAGGACCGGGAATTTCAGCCTTGATCTTTGCCTTGGAAATTCCTTCAGTCAGCACCGCTCCCCAAACATTAGCCGTCTTTTCGCGTCCTGCGCCTGCTCGCTCAATAAGCACCATTGTCTTACTGCCATCGCGTGATCTTGACATCATGTAAATTCCAGGATCGTGCGTCGCCATGGGGTCGTTCTTGTTCATCGTGGATGCATCCGCTGTGCCAGGAACTGCCGGCGGATCAACCTTAGCTACGGGAGCAACCAGCGCCCGAATAATGCCATCCGGAACTCCAGCGGACTTTAGCGAAATCAGATCCTCCGTGCTTATTTGCGGGGGATTCGCCTCCCCCCTTATCTTGCTGACGATCACATCTTCCGGCAGCCCCGCCTTTACCATCTGAATGATCGCGTCTTTTGTCATCGGCGCATTTTGACTTTGCGCGCTTAGCAAGAAACAAACTGCGAAAACGGCGTTTCGGCAAAAGTTTGCAGCCAAACCGAATTTACCCACTTACACCTCCTCTTACCTCACTATCTTTTAGAGGATTCGTTGAGTAGAATCAAGCTCGTGAACGTTAGCTTTCTGTCGTTTAACGTGTTAACGCATCCGAAAAGGATCTCGCAGTGTATGCCCGCTCACACTTTTCAGGCCGCAGCGTCGCATCGCAAGGCCAGCGGCCAAGTCTCCAAACTACCGCTGCGGCCAGCACAACCCACTCTATCGATCGGTAATTCCGTTTAGTAAACGGTAGTTACGCAAATCCCCTCGGAATGCGCTGGCTGTCCTGACTGCGAGGGAAAGCCAGCGTCTCTAACAACTAACATTTACTATTGTCTGTTATGGGCGAGTGAGCAAGCTTCCTTACGTTAGCTTCACCACACTTAACGTGTTAAACAGTGAACTTGTGCAAGTTAACGCGGCAAATCCACTTTCCAAATGTTCGCCATCTCTTCCTTCAGCGTCATCACGATGCGGTCCGATCCGACAGCCAATGTTCCTCCCGACCATGGGTAGTTTTGTGACGCGTGCCTATGCAACACTGCTATTGGATCGCCGCTCAGAATTTTGGTCACTGGGTTTAGTTGCTGGGAGTATAAACAACGAAAGCCGTCTTGGAGGCTCCAATAGTAGATGGCGTTACCGTTGGGGGACCAATGAAGCGATAATCCTTGCTCCGCTGCAGATATAACGCTCACTCTGTTTGATCCATCCACCTGTGCAACTGAACCATCCGTTGTATCTCCGTCGCCTCGTTGACTCACAAACGCTACCCAGCGCCCATCGGGCGAAAGCCTTGCCTGAAGTGGTGATCTCGCTAAATTAATTGGCGTTCTGTCGCTGGGCTTACTAACATTCACCTCAAATAGCTTGCCATCGACACGGCAAATCAAGTAGTTGCCATTGCGCGACCAATCGTGGAGTACCGGGCAGTCCTTCGTTATCTCTTTATCTGTCTTTTCAGTTACGCTTCTGAGAATGACAGATGTGCCAGAATTCCCACCACGCAAAAAGATCACTTGGCTCCCGTCTTGATTGAGGAAAACCGGGCTCTTGTGCTCGGGTGATGCATTCAATAATTGCTCTCTCCCGCTTTGTAGATCTTTTAAGCAAATGTCGGGAGATCCGGTTCGCTCAGTAATGAAGCCTAAAACGTTTCCATCTCCCGACAACGCTGGCCACGTGCCGTTGAACCCAGATGTCAAGGAACTGTCATGAGTCAATTGTTGAAGTCGTGCCGATCCGGTTAGGTTAGTTGCCCAGATATTAGTTTGCCGTCGCTCCATGGCGAATAGAATCGAGAGTTGTCCATTGCTATCGCGAATTGCCCGAACTCCCTCCGCTCCAATCGCGGAAGGTACCGCCCTGATCTCGCCCGCTCCTCCCGCTGACCCTACATAAATCTGAAAAAGAGAACTAGTCTCACGTTGGTGGGTCACAAAAAGCAGGCGGTTGTCGATCCAGTCCTGCGGACAATCCGCGTTAGAGTAGATCCCCGGTAAATTCTGTGTCCGCAACTGCGCCTGGATGCCAAGTGGCCTCGCAGCTTCGCCGTTTACTCCATGCGCCTTCGCTAGCCAAAGATCAAATTCGCCGGTGTGATCGTTTCGTCCCTCGAAAATAATTCTGCTCGCATCGGGAGACCAAACCGGACAATTTGCTTCTATGGTTCCGTAATCCAACTGTTCTGGTGAGCCGCCCTCCGTACCAACCATGAAAATGTGCGACGTCCCATCCAATCCAGCTCGGTTAAACGCAATCCATTTGCCGTCGGGAGAAAACCTCGGAGAATAACCTCCTTGTGCAACCAGTCTCGCCTCTCCTCCTGCGGCAGCCATCAACCAGATGCCTTCGTCCTTTCTCCATGAGCGAAAAACAACCTGCTTTCCATCCGGCGAAATGTCGGGCGTCATGTCGTGCGCGGGGTTGTTGGTCAGCTGACGCGGCGTCTCTCCTGCCCTTTGCAGCCAGATGTCTCTGTCACCCCGCTCCCCGCGATCGGAGCTATAGACGATGACGCTGCCATCGCGGGACACCGCCGGTTGCGCTGTCCAGTTCGTATCGAACGTCACTTGCACAGGCACGCGGGTTGTTTGAGATGAAGCCTGCCAATTGCGCCAGAAAGTGCCCGCGACGATTGCTAAGCCGATGGCCCCACATGCCAACAACGCGTAAAGTTGCCTGCTGGTGCGCCTCTTCTCTGTCGCAGTCTTGAATTCCGAAAACACCGCGACATAATGGCCCAGCGGAATATCGATATGAACCCGATCTTCGATGCCAGCGTGTGCGTAATACTCGGCCAGTTTGTCGCGAACCGCCTTCACGGCCACTCGCACTTGCGTGTGTCGGCTAGGGTCGTAATCCGGACGACCCAGTACGTCTCTCGCCAATACGACTTCCTTTAATGCCTCCGTTCGTCCTGCCAATGATTCGTTGACTATCGTCTTCAACAAAAGCTGGTGCTGGGCCGACGGTCGAAACAAATCACTGGCCAGCACCCGTTCCAACTGCTTTCGAACGGATTCAGCCGAGACTTCGCGGTCCCGTCGAGAAAGGACATCTTCGCTTGACTTCATTTACTTAGGGCATCGGCCCTGTGTGAGAAGTCTAGCAAAAATCTAGTATCTAAGTGGACCAGACTACCTCGTCTGCACGCCGGCCTCGTCCACTGGAATGCTCAATTTGAGCGGTCTACCTCAACTTGCTGCCTTCCTCACCCATGGCGTCAACACTGTGTAAACCGGTACGGCCGTCGGACGTGATTTCTTCTTCCTGATCAGTCGCCGCTCGGCCAACTGCGCGATTGCCGCCTGCACAGCCCGCTTGGAAATTCCAATCAGATCCGCTAACACTGCATGGCTCATCGCCACTGTCTCGCGGCCCATTCCATGTGTGTACCTGTACAACTGCAAATACACCAGAAACGCCGTGGCCGACCTGCTGTGCGCCACTAAATCGCGCATCAGTGTGTCAATCACATAAGGATCGCTCTTCATAACTATAGCAATCATAGCTATAGCAACGGCTGCACTTATTATTTTCGATACGCTTGATTTCATAAATCCCCGGTGGCATCCTGAACCTGCATGATCAAACGAATTAAGTTCCTAGGCATTCCCGTGCGCGACCAGGACCGGGCTCTCAGCTTCTACACCGATAAACTTGGTTTCCGCATCCTCACTGATCAACACTTCTCCGAAACCCAGCGCTGGATCGAACTTTCTCTGCCAGGCGCGGAAACCGGCATCGTCTTGTTCACTCCGCCAGGCCATGAAGACCGCATCGGAACCTTTATCAACACCTCCTGGGAGGTGGAGGACATCGATAAGGCCTATTGCGAACTTCAGGCGAACGGCGTCGAATTTGCCGGACCTCCCCAAAAGCAGCCCTGGGGAACCTTTCTAATGATGAAAGACTCCGAGGGCAACCAAATCGTCCTCTCATCTCGCTGACTCCTTATCCCGGGTTAGACTGAGGAATAGGGATGCCTTCCTCAAACCGAGTAACATCTCGCCTCTGTGCCCTTGGCTTCGTATTTTCAGTTCTTCTGGCTCCGCTTCCGGCCCCGGCAGCCGAGCATTGGACCGAACTGAACATCGGTCCGTTCTTCGTTGATTCCGACGGCGACACCGCCGCCGCCCGCGACGCCCTTACGCAACTTGAACAATTGAGATGGGTTATGGGCGGTTTGCTGGAGTCGAAAGACCTGCGCGCGGTCTGGCCCATCCGGGTCATTATCAGCAAATCTGCAAATTCGAACCCAACCACATCCGGCACGGAGTTCGTTTGGCAAAATGGCTCCTATCAGCTACTGACCCTCCCCGGTGCCCATTTGCCGCTCGGTCAGGTCGCCAGTATCTTCCTTGAATCGAACACCGCCCGCCTTCCACCTGAAGTCGAATCCGGTGTTCAGCAGCTCTTCGACACCCTCGAAGCCAAAGGTAGCCGGGTCACTTGGGGCGCGAATCCTACCCATCCCGATCTGGCTTGGGCCCGCATTCATCTGTTTGCCACCAAATTCGAATACGCCCCGCACTTCCACATCTTCTTGAATGCCCTGCGCGGTGGCAGCACTTTGCGCGCGGCGGAGCGTAACTCCTTCTCCGGTGATCCCGAGTCCCTAGAGAAGGAGGTGGCCGAACACTTGGCGAAAGCCGATTGGCAAGCGACCGTCGTCTCTGGCCGTCCGCTCGATCCTAAGCGCGATTTCGGCGAACATTCGCTGGACCCCGTCATCGCCCAAGTCTACGTCGCAAACACTCAACTCACCGCCAATCCCAAGATGGCCGAAGAAGCTTATAAGAATGCGGTCGAAAAGGGCGGGGAAGCGGCCGCACTTGGCTTCGAAGGGTTAGCACAGCTTGCCAGGATGAATCGGGAAGATCCTCACCCGGATCTCGATAGCGCCATTCATGCGCACAGCAAGAGTGCTCAAGTCTATGCTGCAGCGGCTCTCAACCGGCCGCAAACCGAGGCCATGCCGCTGCTCAAGAAAGCCATTGAATTGAACCCGCTTTGGGCTGAACCCGTCTACCGGCAAGCTGAGTTTGCCGAAACCCTGACCGAGAAAGAAGCCTTGATCAAGCGCGCGACCCAACTTGATCCCCGGATCTCTCAATATTGGATCGACCTCGCGCAGGTCCAGACTGCCAACGGTCACGCGTCGCTGGCGCAAGGCAGTTGGCTCAAAGCGGAAGATTCCGCCAAGAACGAGGCCGAACGAGAACGGATTCACAAGCTTCGCGAGGGTTCCGAAAAGGACCGTCTGGACGCGCTGGAAGCAGAGCGCCGACACGAACGCGAAGAGTTGAAGGAAGCTGATCAGCATGCTCAGAAGGTTGAGACCGACTCGATTCGCGCTGCCGAAGCACGGGCCAATCGTGCGCTCGATGCCGCCGCTGGTGGCGCCCCAGTGGGCGATGCCGTTCCCATGTCGGAACTTGTCAAGAAGAAGAAAGTCGCCGGTATGTTGATTCAAGTCGATTGTTTGAGACACGGCGCGCGCTTAATGGTGAAAAGTAAGACTGGCGAAACTATGGCGCTGTACTTACAGGATTCCGAAACCTTGCATCTTACTTGTGGACCCTTGCGTGCGCCACGTCACGTAGTCATTACTTATGCTGCCCAGGCCGACGAGACGCGCCACACCGTCGGCGACATAACTGAATTCGCATGGCAATAGAAGCGGTGCTGCGCCCGGCCACCGAAGATGACCTGCCGGCGCTTGTTGGAATCGAGGAAGCTTCGTTCGAATCTTCTAATTGGCCCGCTGATACATTCTTGCGCTACGATTGCACGGTGGCCGAAGTGGGTGGCCAGATAGCTGGCTTCCTTGTTTCGCGCGAGATTTTTGCCGGTGGCCTTACAGCACCACCTGAACGTGAGGTGTTGAACCTCGCTGTAGCTCCGCCTTACCGGCGCGCAGGCGTGGCTACGTTGTTGATGCAATTGGAGTTCCGCAAAAAGGCCACCTTATTGCTAGAGGTTCGGGAATCCAATTCGGGTGCCCGCGCACTGTATGAACGGCTGGGTTTTGAGGAAATCTCGCGCCGGCAGGATTATTACGACAATCCACCCGAAACAGCTATTGTCATGCGGATGAAATGGTGATAATTTTGGGGTGCGGATGGCCATTGGCGACCATCAGCGGGTCACTCGATAAAGGAGATACCTTGCAATGGAGAATCATTCACAAGACGAAGATTTCAAGGCGCATCTGCTCGCCACCAACGAGCAGTTCAGGCAACTATCCGAGCAGCATGCGCACTTGAAGCACCAGATAGAGGAGATAGAATCCAAGCCACATGTTACGGGCGAGGACGAACTTGAGGAGCAGCGCCTCAAGAAACTCAAATTGCACATCAAAGATGAGATGAATGAAATAATCGCGAGCTACCGGCACGCTGCTGTCCACTAACGCGTAATCGCGTCTTGAATCTTAACCGGGGAACTCGCAGTGCGAGCTCCCTGGCGTGGAAAGCTCCTCTTCATTTTGAAATGCAGACTTCCCCAGTCGCATAGAGTTTCCATGATTGGTAACAGCATTTTTCCATCAACAGTCAACGAATACGTGACAGCCGGCGGCACCGATCCGGATATCTCACGCTCAATTACTCCATCGGCTTCAAGTTGGCGCAATTGCTGAGTCAAAACTTTTTCGGAGATGTTGCGGAGTTTTCTGCGGAGCTGAGCGAAGCGAAGTTCGTTTCGCGAAAGATGCCATAGAATCAGCACTTTCCACTTGCCTGTTATGGTGTTGACGGCGGCCTGGACGGCACACCCGTGATTAGCTTTCATGGGTACTTACCTATTTGTGCGTTCTTGCGCAAGATTTGCTTGCGGCTCTAATCTATACGTGATGAGTATCACAGTCGCCCAGATCCATGGAAGCTACTAACCCGTTTATCGTTCTGACCTTTATCTCGGCTCCCGCGGTTTTGACGAATGCTTCCTGCGTGCTGCTCTTTGGCACCGGCAATCGTTACGCGCGCGCCGTCGACCGAATGCATGAATTATCAAAAGCCGTCGACTCACTTGTGTCGCTTACCGCTGAAGAAGATAGTTTCAGGGTGATCCAATTAGAAGCGGCGGAGCGCCGGGCGCTCTTAATTGTGCGGGCGCTAACTTGCTTCTACGCTTCAGTTGCCGCCTTTGTGTTGACTACCTTGGTGACATTATTGGGAGCAATTCTCTCATCTGCCGCACCCGATCAAACGGCGACGAAGCTAAGTTACTTTGTGGGCCTGGTAGCTGGCACATCTGGAGCGGGTGGGCTCATTGCTGGATCTTTACTGCTGGTGCGCGAGACTCGCGAATCGTTCGTTGTTCTTTCGAAGGAGAACCGCATCGTAGCTGACAAACTGCAGCGGCGTTCGGCCACTGCCCAGGCATGATCGATCTCATTTTTCGAATTTGGCGACTTGCTCTGCTTCTGATCCCTGTGTCAATGTTAGCGGCCCAAAAGACCCCGGCGACGGATTGGCAGGTGTGGTCTGAAGTCGACGTAATAGCTCAGCTCAGCGACCGCCTCAACGTGACGGTTCCGCTCGTGATTCGTGATAGCTTTGGGCTTGCCAATCCGCAACTGGCGGGTTTAGGGCCCGTGTTTGATTTCTCATTGACAAGATTTATCAGTGTAAGTGGGGGGTATCTGTTTGTGAGCCTGCCGGAGATCGGCCCAGGCTATGCGGTTCACGTTCCGCTAGCTGCGATTACTTTGAGGGAAGCTTGGCGGCGCTTCCACTTCAGTGATCGAAATCGCGCAGAACGACTAATTGGCCTTCCTGGCTCACCCATTCGGTATCGGAACAAACTCGCCATTGAGCGGCCGGTTGGTTCTGGCCGCTTTACACCGTTTGTGAGTGACGAAGTCTTTTATGACTTCACGCAGTCGGAGTGGACGCAGAATCGCCTGGAAATCGGCGTCGGAACGCGCTTGAACCGGCCCTTGAAGTTAGATACCTATTACCTGGAACACAGCGCCCACAAAAGTCGGCCGTTGAGCGTTCACGCCATTGGCGTAACCCTTGAAATTCAAATCGCAAAAGTCAAAAGGAGCGTACCATGAGTGCATCTCGAATTGTGGCAACTGATTGCCTGGTCTTATTCGCCGACCTTCAAGAAGGCATTGCCGATCTTAAGCTCACCATCAGCCCAGAACTGCTGAAGAAAGGCGTGCGGAATTTGGCAAAGCTCGCCAAGCTGTTTGACATCCCCGTTATCGTCACGGCGGTTCCTGGCGCGGACGGAACAGCAAAAGTGATGCCGGAGATTTCGGCGGAACTCGGGCCAATAGACACTTTCTTCAGAAGCACGGCGGACTCGTTTCTGAACGACCGCATTGCGAAGACAATCAAGGACTCTGGCAAGAAGACGATTCTCATTTCGGGTGTAGCTACTGAACTGGCAGTGCAGTTGCCCGCGCTAACGGGTGTTGATCTGGGCTATCGAACCTTCGTCGTGGTTGATGCTTGCGGGGGAACAAGTGACCGAACAGAACAGGCGGCCCTGCATAGAATCATTGGCCGCGGCGGATCGACCGTTTCCGTCATGACGCTGGCCGGCGAGATGGCGGGCGATTTTAGCCAACCGAAAGCGCAGGCAGCGATTGGCATTCTGTTCGAGATGGCTCGTGTGTGACTTAGGGTCGCCAGTTCAGTTGCCAGAGACTGGCGCGCCTAACGTTGAAGCCGATCTCTGCGAGCCGTGACGTATCTTTGACTTGAGAATATCGACTGCTGCCGCGA
>Ga0182012_10002814_pt1 | contig 18722 bp, 13 predicted proteins | sample 612S2SmetaG_FD_120486 | JGI IMG/M metagenome (GOLD analysis project Ga0182012, IMG submission 120486) | Permafrost microbial communities from Stordalen Mire, Sweden - 612S2S metaG | ecosystem: Environmental > Terrestrial > Soil > Wetlands > Permafrost | place: Sweden: Stordalen | collected...
AAATAGCCCGTACATCGCCGTGGTGTTACCTGTGCCAAAATACTGTTGCCCCAGGCGCTGCTGGGCCCAGCGTTCTTTGGGAAATTGTCGGGCAATCTGCTTTAGAATGTCCACCTGCTCGAGTTTCATCCCCCAGGTCTCGGCGAGTTCCAGCAATGTGGTAAGCACGTCCAGACGAACGCCGGCTTCATTTACGGCCGCCACCCAGTTCACCGAGGCCAGGTCCAGAAAACCCATTTTGGCGTTGGCATGGGAAACCAGGGCAAACCGGAGATATTCCAGATCCCCCCATTTGGCATGGGTCACCAAAACCCGCAACGAGCTCCAGTCATTGTTCTGCAAGTAAGCCTGCGCCAGCGCCAGTTGAACGGGCCGCTGGTGCTGGATGTCCTCCGGCAGGCTGACCAGCCATTGAATGTTCTCGGCCAGCAAACCGTTCCCTTGCATCCAGGTAGAAACTTCCGCGACAGCGTTCGCATTGGTTTCCGTTTGATCCTTTACGGCCTCCAGACGCGTGGCAAAGCGACCGGATTTCAAGCGTTGCAAAATGTGCAAATGCTGTAATTGGTCCGGCAGGGCGGCCTGGGGGCTGGCCAGCAATTCATCTGAATAAACACTGGCCGCAGCCAGATCCTGATTGTCCAGGCGGTCAACCACCAAAGCCCTTAGGGCGGCGGGTCCAAGCCTGGGATCTTTGCGCAATTGTTCCAAAACCGACCGTGCTCCCGCAGTTTTAGCCGGATCGGACATGGCCAGCCGCAGAGTGGCCAGATTCAGGGCATATTGCTGGTTGGTGGGATCCAACGCGAAGGCACTGGAAAAATGTTCTTCCGCCTCCGGCAGGTGTTGGAGGCCCAAAGCCAGCCGGCCGGCCAGCAGGTGGTAAGCGGCTAGATTAGTGGCCGTTACGGAAAGATCCTGCAAGATTTTGGAAGTGAGCGGAAACGGCGGTTTTTGGAAGCGCAGGCCCGTGTCCGCGAGCTGAAGTTGGTTTTCCACCGTGGGTTGGAGATCCGCCACTCGCTGCTGCCAGTCCACCGCAACGGGCAAGCCATTAAGGTCAGCAATTTGGGCGAGGATGCGGGTGGCCGGCAAGTTGAAAGGATTTACCTCCAGCGCTTGCCGGGCGCTCAAAATGGCCGCAGGATAATTTTTCCGGGAAAAAAAGGCCTCGGCTTGCGTCAAATCTTGTCTTTCTTCCACTTGCCGGTAATACGACAACCCAAACCAAATGGCGCCCCCCAGAACAATCGCGAGGAAAAAGAACGTCACCAGCCGGAACCAAAGACGGTAGGCGGTTTCATCCAGGGAGCCATAACGATAGGCATGTTCAAAACGAATCTCGTTCCACCGATTTTTAGCGGAAATCAATAACCGGCCGAAGGCCGTTGAGTTAAGCCATTGCCCGAATTTGCCAGGAGATTTTTTCTCATCTCGATCCTCACGCATTGAAAATGAATATATCATCGGGTGGAAATATTACCAACCGGATTCTTGCGTCGCCCCGGTTTGATTTGCCAGGCCGCACCGGCCATGCGAGTATTCAACGGTGCCGAAGGCATGGGGACCGGTTGACATTCTCGCGGACTATTCCGTTGCCACCCTTCGACCGGTTTGTCGCGTGGGCGGAATATTTTTGACCGCCTCTCCGCTTGACTTGCCGGGTCAGGTTGGAAAAACTGGAGGCGTCTTATGACGGCCAAGAGCAATCCTCGAAAAAAGACAAATCGCGCCAATCAGCGCGACCTCGACACCAAGATTAACTTTCTCGCCGGCATCGTGCGGCGCGACCCGGATTACGTGGATGCGCTGCAGTTGCTGGGGGATCATTACACGCAGCGGGGCCTGTTTCAGGAGGGTTTGAAAGTGGATGAACGGCTGGCGGAGCTGGAACCGACCAGTTCCCTGGTGTTTTACAACCTCGCCTGCAGCTATTCCCTGACCGATCAATTTGACCGGGCGGTGGAATCCCTGGACCGGGCGCTGGACTTAGGGTACCGGGATTTTACCTGGCTGGCCCGCGACCCGGATTTGAAAAAATTGCGGAAACACCCGGCCTATGACGATCTCAAGGAGAAAATCCGCACCTTGAAGACCAGCTCGCGTTGAGCCGTTTTTGCATTAAATGAATGTCATCCAGGGCGGTCGCGCCCGCCCCTGCCGCACGGTTTCCTTTGACCGGCCCGCCAATACCGTTTTATTGATCGAACAACGGTTGCTGCCCCACGAATTCAAAATCGTGGCCACCCTAAATTACCGGGAAACGGCGGCGGCGATTCGCACCATGGTCGTGCGTGGCGCCGGGGCCATTGGGGCGACTGCGGCTTATGGGCTGGCCCAAGGAGCCCTGGCCTTTCGCGGAGCCAATCTAAACACGTTTGGCAAACACGTCGAACGGGTTTATCAAACACTCAAGGATGCCCGGCCCACGGCGGTGGACCCCGTCAATGCCATGAACGAAGTGCGCAAGGTGATGCGCCTGGGCACCACCGTGGGTGAGCAGCAGGTGCTGGCCCTGGCCGCCGCCGAGGAATTTGCCAGCAGCGATGTGGAACACTGCCGTGCCATCGGCAAACACGGGGCCAGGCTGATTCGCAACGGCCTTCAGGTGCTGACCCATTGCAACGCCGGCTGGCTGGCGTTTGTGGACATCGGCTCCGCCACGGCCCCGCTCTATGAGGCCCAAGCGCAGGGAAAGACGTTCCATGTGTTTTGCGACGAAACCCGGCCGCGTTCTCAAGGCGCCACGCTAACCGCCTGGGAGTTGGCCCAGCAAAAAATTCCGCACCAAATCATTGCTGACAATGCGGCGGGACATCTCATGCAACGGGGTGAAATTGATCTGGTTATTGTGGGCAGCGACCGCGTGCTGGGTCGCACGGGCGAGGTGGCCAATAAAATCGGCACCTATACGAAAGCCGTGCTGGCACATCGTCACCAGATTCCTTTTTATGTGGCCATCCCGCTCTCGACGATTGATTGGAACTTGAAACGGGGTTCGGAAATACCCATCGAAGAACGCGAGGTGTCCGAGGTGCTGGGCGCCTGGGGGATGACTTCCGCGAAAAAACGCGAGTATGTCCGGGTGGCCAATCCGACCAGCGGGGCGCGCAATCCGGGTTTCGATGTGACACCGCCAGAACTGATCACGGGCATTATCACACCCGTGGGTATTCTCAAGCCAAAGGCACTCTGGCAGCGGCGGCGGGATTTGGGATACAAGAGCTGACGGATGGCGGCAAAATTGCGGGACTAACTGGCGAAACCGGTTACCGCCCCTTACTCACGGTTGAGGCGGACCCCGGCGGGGAAGACCCCGGCCGACCCGGGGAGGGCCGTGCTTACTTCAATGTCGTCGTAGTGTTTCAAGCGGTAAATGAGGAGTGATACTACCCAGCTCAGCGCAAACACCCCGATGATTACGAATCCAATGAGGCCAAAGTGATCATTAAGGGAGGCAATGACGTCCCACACCAGTCCGTGCAGATTCATCTGGCCCCCAATCAGTCCCAGCACTTCAATGCCGCCGATGAGCAGGGCCACCACGATGGAAACCAGGGTGATGGTCATATTGTAGTAAAGCTTGCGGATGGGTTTTACAAAGGCCCACCCGTAAGCGCGAAGCATGAGGATGCTGTCCGTGGTGTCAATCAGCGCCATGCCGGCTGCAAACAAAGTCGGGAAAACCAGAATCGCCCAAATCGGCAGCCCTCGCGTGGCTTGGGTCGCGGAAATGCCCAGGAGGCCCACCTCGGTGGCGGTGTCAAAACCCAGGCCAAATAACAAACCCACAGGATACATCTGCCAGCTCTGTCCCACCAGACGAAACAAACTGCGGAAGATGCGCCCGAAGAAACCGCGGCGGGCCAGAAGCAGGTTGAGGTCCTCGTCCACATACTCCCCGCCTCGGCGGACGTGTTGAAAGGTTTGCCACACCGAAATCAGGATAAAAATGTTCGCGGTTGCCAGGATGAGGAGAAAGAGCGCGGAAACTGTCGTACCCACCAGGCCACCAATGGCTTGAAACGCTTGAAAGTGTTCTTTCAGCGCGACCGACGTCACCGCAATGGCCACGGACAGTGCGAAAACAATGGTCGAATGACCCAGGGAAAAAAAGAAGCCGACGCCCACCGGACGCTGCCCCTGCTGCATCAGCTTGCGCGTCACATTGTCAATCGCCGCGATGTGATCCGCATCCACGGCGTGGCGAATGCCAAACGTGTAGGCCAGCAGGGCCGTGCCCAGCAAAAGGGGATAATGATGAAAAGCGACCAAAGCCCAAATCCACGCGCCCACGTTGACGCCCAGCAACAACGCCATCAAGCCGGTCGTCCGACCCCGCAGACCGGCGAAGGCCGGTGGAAGGAACTGGCGAACCGCAATGCTGGCAGTGGACCGGTTGGTCATAGATCGTTTTGACTTGCTTCAATAATTCCCGCCGTAACAACTATGAAAGCAATCGTAATACTTCAAGGCGGAAAGGCAAATCAAATATGGGCTCCATTCCTTGCCAAAAACGCACCCTCCTTTTGGAGCTATCAACCTGCCCCTTGACGTGCTGCATATCTCTCTAAACAGCCTCCGATGGGCTTTCATTTTCCTTCAAATCTTCCCCTTCACCAACGGACGAGGGATCATTACGCCGGAGGGCCGCAGCGTCCGCCCCGGCCACCAGCACGACAAATTCCCCTTTCAATGACCGCTTGGCGGCAACAGCCAGCAGTTCGACCGGCTTGCCGCGTAAAAATTCCTCAAATCGCTTCGTCAGTTCACGAGCCAGCACGACCTCCCGCGTGGGATAAACTTCCCCCAGTTCGCCCAGCAATTTCTCGATACGGTAGGGGGACTCGTAAAACACCAGCGTGCCGGGCACGGACTGGAGGGCGGTCAGACGGTTGCGACGCTGGCCGGACTTGTGCGGGAGGAACCCGACGAAATGAAACTCATCGGTGGGCAGGCCGCTGGCAGTCAGGGCACCCACCAAAGCGCAAGGCCCCACCACCGCTTCCACCCGCAAGCCGGCGGCGATGGCGGCCTTGACCACCCGCTCGCCGGGGTCGCTGATGCCAGGGCTGCCGGCATCCGTGACCAGCGCGACCTTCTCCCCGCGCCGCAGGCGTTCAATGATTTCCTCACTGCGCCGGGCCTCATTAAACTGGAAATAACTCAGGAGCGGTCGGGAGATGCCAAAATGTTTGAGCAACTGGCCGGAATGACGTGTGTCCTCGGCGGCGACCACATCGCACTCGCGAAGCACGCGCAAGGCGCGGAGCGTGATATCTTCAAGATTCCCGATGGGCGTGGCGACGAGATAAAGCGTTCCGGGCATCAAGGGCGGCAGGGCGGCGGTGTCCATACGGTCATTTAATCAAAAATCGCCGGGAAACCAAACGAAACATCATTCTGAATTTTTATGTTCATGCGGACTGCTTCCTGATTAGAATGGGGCGCAATTAATATGAAATTGTCCTTGTTAACCGTTGGTTTGGGCGTGGTGGTGATCTTGCTAAGCCTGTATGGGCTGTTCAAGCCAGTGCAAGGCATGGCCTTGGCGCGCAAATTTCCGCGCTCGCAACCGGCGGGCTGGGCGCTGATGTTGCTGGGCACGGGGTGGTTTCTGTACATCGTCAATTACGAGCCCATCGCGGATTTTACCGCGTATAAAAACGCGATGATGCTGGGCTTTGGCGCGGTGGGGGTGCTGGCGTGTATTTTCGTGCCCGATTTTCTGGCGGTACGTGGTCTGGCGATTGTGCTGATGCTGCTGGGGAAATTAATGGCGGACACCGGCCGGCCGCATCTGGATGAATCGCCGTTTGTCCTCGTCAATCAGAGCCTGGCCTATGCCTGTGTGCTGGCAGGCATGTGGCTGACGGTCTCGCCCTGGCGCTTGCGCGACTGGGTGGACTGGCTGACGGCCACGAAGCAACGTTTGCGATTCGCCAGCGGGGTGCGGCTGGCGGCGGGGCTGTTTCTGGTGGGTCTGGGTCTGACCGCGTTTCGCAACATGTAATTTGGAAAGCCCATGAAGCTGGCTGATTTGCGGGAAAATTACCGGCGCGGCCAATTGGACCACGGGGACCTGGCCGCCGATCCCCAACGACAGTTTGCGATATGGTTTGCGACTGCCGCGCAGGGGGGCCGCTGGCGCCGCATCGCCATCGCGGCGTACAAATTGTGGCAGGCTATCCTCGGGCGGCCCCCCGTAGACGTGAATGCCATGGTGCTCGCGACAGTTAGCAGCCAAGGTGAGCCTTCCGCCCGCAATGTGCTGCTCAAGGGCATGGACGAGCGCGGGTTCATCTTTTTTACCAACTACGACAGCCGCAAAGGCCGGGAGCTGGCTGAAAACCCACGCGCGGCGCTGACGTTTTATTGGATGGATTTGGAACGGCAGGTGTGCGTGGCCGGCACGGTTACCAAACTGCCGGTGGCGGAATCGGAGGCGTATTTTCGCAGCCGCCCCCGGGAGAGCCAGCTCGGAGCCTGGGCCTCCAATCAAAGTCAAATCGTGCCCGACCGGGCGGCCCTGGAGGCAAAGTGGCAGTCAGTGGCGGCACAATTTCCCGGGTCGGTTCCCCTGCCCCCCAACTGGGGTGGGTATGTGTTGCGACCGGAGCGGATGGAATTCTGGCAGGGACGCCCCGGCCGGCTGCATGACCGGTTTCAATACGCAAGGCAGGCGGACGGCACGTGGCGGCTGGAACGGCTCTCGCCTTAAAACTTAAAGGCCACGCCGCTGATGAGTTTCACGTCGTTATTTTTGCGGCCGGCTGCAGGCTCGTTCGCATAGTTATCATCCAGGGTCACTTGCAAGCTCAACCGTTTGGTGAGGGCGGATTCCACGCCGATCTCCGCGTTCATAAAATAATTGTCAATCTTGGTGACTTGGGGAATCAACTCCGCTTTTTCCCAGAGCCGGGCGGTGCCGCTCAGCTTTTGGTCAAAATGCTCCGCAAAGCGCACGCTCAGGTAACTTTCATCCGTGTCCCCCCGCAGCTCGGAAACAAACCCGGGGCCAACTTCACCCACCAACGAGGTGGGTTTGGTTTTGATGAAATAATAACCCGCGCCGGGGCTTAATGATATCCGGTATTTGAGGTCCTGAATGCCGTCATGCAGGGCGTCCGCATTGGCAAAGCCGTACATCCGTTCGTCAAACAGGTGATTGTACTGGCCGGAACCGTGCAAACTGTCCGCGCTGAGCACCGAATTATTCACCCCGTAAGAACCATCCGCCTCGAACAACCATTCATCGGGCTCACGCTTTTTTTGCGTTTGCACCTTGGCGGTAAAAAGCGTGGTGTCACTGTTGCCACGAGTCAAGGTCAGGCCCGCGACCACCGAACTGACCCACGGATACGCCGGCGGTAGAACCGGGGCGTTGGAAACCTGAATCACCTGCACCACGGTGTGATCACCCTGCGTGGGCAGGAGCACCGAATTTGTGCCCTGCACAATCCGCACCACCGCGTTGGTGCCGCTGGTCACCAGGGTGACCGAATTGGTGGTCAGGACATAGGCATTGTCCGCGTGCACAGCCACCCCGCCCGCGAGTGCGGCCAGCAATAGGATGTTCTTTTTCATTCGTTGACGTAAAACGACCATTTCCCGGTTAATACTGGCCGCCATCAATTATCTTGCAGGAATTTTCCCGGCTTTTCATTTAAATCATCAAGCCGGACCCGCCGGAGCCTCCCCGGTCACCTCGTCGGCCGCTTCGCTGATGACCGGCGCAATCGCCTGCAACTTGTCCCCGGCGTCCAAGTTGACAAGCTTGACCCCCATCGTGTTGCGGCCCGCCTCCCGGATATCCTTCACATTGGTCCGCACCATCTGGCCGCTCACGGTAATGAGCATAATCTCGTCATTCTCCCGGACGGTCAAAGCACCGATGACATTGCCGGTCTTATCCCCGGTTTTCATGGTGATAATGCCTTTGCCCCCGCGCGATTGGACGCGGTACTCGCCAAAATCCGTGCGCTTGCCAATGCCCTGCTCCCCGGCCACCAGCAGCGTGGCATCTGGCACCACCACCGCGGCGGCCACCACGGCGTCGCCGGCCTCCAAAGTGATGCCCTTGACCCCGCCGGCGGGCCGGCCCATGGAGCGCACCTCTTCCTCGTTGAACCGAATGCTCATGCCGTCCTTGGTAATGATGACGACTTCATTTAGACCGGTGGTCAATTTCACATCAATAAGAGTGTCCCCCTCTTCGATGCCAATGGCGATGATGCCGCCTTTCCGCACATTGGAGAATTCGCTGAGCGTGGTTTTTTTCACCGTCCCCAGCCGGGTGGTGAAAAACAACTCGCCCACCTGCTGCCAGGTGGTGTCCTTTTTGTTCTCATCCAGTTTGGACAGGATACGGATCAACGCAGCGACTTTTTCATCCGCCTGCAATTCCAGAAGATTCGCAATGTTTTTGCCCTTCGCGGCCCGGCCCATGTCCGGAATCTCATGCACCCGCTCGACATATACCCGGCCGCGGTTGGTGAAAAACATCAGGTAGTCATGCGTGCTGGCCGTGAACAGGTGCTCGACAAAATCCTTGTCCTCCGGCGTCTCGCTCTCCCGGGTGGTCATGCCGATGACGCCCTTGCCGCCCCGGCGTTGCGCGCGGTAGGAGCTCACATTCGTCCGCTTCAACAAGCCCGCATGCGTCAGCGTGATGATGACCCCCTCGTTGGCAATCAAATCTTCAATTGCAATCTCACCCTCGTCCGGCACAATTTCCGTTTTGCGCGGCGTGGCGTGCTTGTCCCGGATCAACTTCAACTCGTCCTTGATGATCGCCATCACCCGCGCCTCGCGGGCCAGGATGTCCAGCAAATCCTTGATGCGTTCCAGCAACGCGCGGTATTCGGCGTCCACCTTGTCTATTTCCAGACCGGTCAATTGATACAGGCGCAATTCCAGGATGGCGTCCACCTGCCGCTCCGTCAGCGCATAGCGTCCGCCCGTCAGGCGATCCTCGCGCCGGATCAAAATCCCCCAGGTCTCCACCTGGGCCCGCGCCCATTCAAACGCCAGTAGCTTGACCTTCGCCTCTTCCTTGGTCTTGCTGCCTCGAATGATCTTGATGAACTCGTCCAGGTTCGACAGTGCGACCAGATAGCCTTCCAGCAACTCGGCACGCTCCTCGGCCTTGCGCAGTTCAAACCGGGTCCGGCGCAAAATCACCTCGCGGCGGTGATCAATGTAGCAGGAAATCAACTCGCGCAGATTCAGGGTCTTGGGCTTGCCCTTGTCAATCGCCAGCGCGTTCACGCTGAAGCTCACCTCCATCTGGGTGTGCTGGAAAAGATTATTGATGACGACCTTCGGCAGGGCGTCCCGTTTGAGTTCCATGACCAGCCGCGTGTGCTCGTCCGACTCGTTGCGCATCGCGGAAATCTCCGTGATGATCTTCTCATTCACCAGGGCCGCAATCGCCTCCTCCAGCGCCGCGCGGTTGACATTATACGGAATTTCCGTAATGACCACCTGTTCGCGGTTGCCCTTCAATTCCTCCACGCCCACGCGCCCGCGCAATTTGACCGAGCCTTTGCCGGTCGTGAAATAATTCTTGATACCCTCAATCCCGCAAATCACCCCGCCCGTGGGAAAGTCCGGCCCCTTGATGAATTTCATCAACTCGGGGATGGTGATGGCCGGGTTGTCGATCTGCGCGCAAATACCGTCAATAACCTCGCCCAGGTTATGCGGCGGCATGTTCGTGGCCATGCCCACCGCAATGCCCGTTCCGCCATTGACCAGCAGGTTTGGGAATGCCGCCGGAAACACCGTCGGCTCCGTCATCCGCTCGTCGTAATTCGGAACAAAATCCACCGTGTCCCGGTCCATGTCCTGCATCAGCGCCGCGCCCAGGTGCGTCAACCGCGCCTCGGTATAACGCATTGCCGCCGGCGGATCGTTTTCGATGGAGCCAAAGTTCCCCTTCCCGTCCACCAGACGCTCGCGCATCGCCCAAGGCTGGGCCATGTGGACCAGCGTGGGGTAAATGACCGCCTCGCCGTGCGGATGGTAGTTGCCGGAGGTGTCACCGCAAATCTTGGCGCACTTGTACGGCTTGCGACCCGGGAAGAGCGACAGCTCGTGCATCGCATAGAGAATGCGGCGTTGGGAGGGCTTCAGCCCGTCCCGCACATCCGGCAGGGCCCGCGAGATGATCACGGACATCGAGTAGTCCAGGAACGAATTTTTGATTTCGTCCGCCACATTGATCCGCGCAATGACCTCACCGCCGGAATAAGCGCCGCCACTGGCGTGGGACGCCTTTGATTCGTTTTCGTCAGACATGTTCAGTTAAGGGGAAAAAATTCTCAGACATCCAGGTTGCGCACGTTGAGGGCGTTGTCCTCGATAAACTGGCGGCGCGGCTCCACTTCCTCACCCATCAGGCGCGTGAACATTTCCTCGGCCTCGACGGCGTCGGTCAGCTCAATGCGCAGGAGTTTGCGGCGGACGGGGTTCATGGTGGTTTCAAACAATTCCTTGGCGTCCATTTCCCCCAGCCCTTTGAAGCGGGTCATCTGAATGCCTTTTTTGCCGACGGCCTTGACGCCGTTGAGCACCTCGGGAATGGAAAACACCGGCGTGACGGTCTGGCGTTCGCCCTCGCCTTCGATCAGTTCGAAGAGCGGCTTGTCCTGGGCCGAGTAATGATCCACAGCCAGGCCTTTTTGGGACAGCTTGCCGAGCAGTTCGCCGATGACCTTGCTTTCCAAATGCAAATCCGCCTCCACCGCGCGCCGGGTCTGCTTTTGAAGCTTCTCGCCCTTTTCGCGCAACTCGGTCTCGGAGCGAAACAGGTCCGGGTCGGCATCCTTGAACTTCGCGACGGCCTCCAGACTTTCAAAATAGCTGACTTTCTCGTCATTGCCCTCGCGAATTTTAATGAGGTACACCGGGAAATTGCCCGCCGCGCCGCGCTGTTCGACGTAATCGCCAAAATCGCCGCCCTGCCGGCGGATGAAGGTGGCGTATTTGTCCAATGACTCCAGCAGCGTCAGAATTTCCTCCAGCTCCTTGGGGGTGAATTCCCGGCCGTCCGCCAGGTTGCGCAACCGCACTTCCTCGGTGCCGATCTGGAGCAGAATCCGGTTCAATTGCGTGTCGTCATCCACGTACTCGGTGCGCTTTTTGCGGATCATGGAATAGAGCGGCGGCTGAGCGATATAAACATACCCATCCCGCACCAGGCGCGGCATCTGGCGGTAAAAGAACGTGAGCAGCAGCGTGCGGATGTGCGAACCATCCACATCGGCATCCGTCATAATGATGATCTTGTGGTAACGCAGCTTGGTGAGGTCAAAGGCCCCCTCCCCTTCCCCGTCTCCAATGCCCGTGCCAATGGCGGTGATCATGGTGCGGATTTCGGTGTTCTGCAGCACCTTGTCCAGGCGCGCTTTTTCCACGTTGATGAGCTTGCCGCGAATGGGCAGGATCGCCTGAAATTTTCGGTCCCGGCCCTGCTTGGCGGAGCCACCGGCCGAGTCGCCTTCGACGATGTACAACTCGGTGTTCGCCGGGTCGCGATCAGAGCAGTCGGCCAGTTTGCCGGGCAGCCCGCCGCCGGTCAGCGCGCTTTTGCGCACGGCTTCGCGCGCCTTGCGGGCGGCTTCCCGCGCGCGGGCGGCATTCAGCCCCTTGTCCACAATGCGCTTGGCCACCGGCGGATTGGCATCGAAATAAGCCATCAACCCCTCGTAGGTGGACGAGCCCACGATGCGCTCCACTTCGGGGGACAGCAGTTTAACCTTCGTCTGGGATTCAAACTTGGGATCGCTGTGTTTTACGGAAATAACCGCCGTCAAGCCCTCGCGCACGTCATCGCCCGTGATCTGCGGGTCCTTGTCCTTGATCAGTTCGTTGGATTTGGCGTACTGGTTGATAGCGCGCGTGACGGCGCTGCGAAACCCGCTCAGATGCGTGCCACCGTCCGGATTGCACACGGTGTTTGTGTAACACAAGACCTGGTCGTTGTAGCTGTCGTTGTATTGCAGGACCACTTCGACGTGGACCTCAATCTCCTTGCCGTCGTTGACTTCCTTCGTCTCCTTGCGAAACGAAATAGGCTTCGGATGCAGCGGGGTCTTGCTCTTGTTGAGCTGTTTGACAAATTCCTCCACGCCGTCCTTGTAAAAATAACGCTCCGTCCCGCCGGCAGTCTGCCGCTCGTCGGTAAAAACGATTTCCAAACCGGAGTTCAGGAACGCCAGTTCGCGCAAACGTTGGGAAATAATGTCATACTTGAACTCGGTGGTGTCGCGAAAAATCTCATGGTCCGGCTTGAAGGTGATGAGGGTGCCGGTATGCCGCGCCTTGCCGATGACATGCAGCTTCTCCATCGTGGCTCCCCGCTCAAAGGCCATGTGATGCACGAGGCCGTCGCGGGAAACCTCAACCTCGAACCATTCGGAGACGGGGTTCACGCACTTGGCCCCGACGCCGTGGGTGCCGCCGGAGAATTTGTACCCGCCCTGCCCGTACTTGCCCCCGGAATGCAGCGTGGTCAGCACCAGTTCAACGCCGGGCAGCCCGCTGTCCTTGTTGATGTCCACCGGAATGCCGCGGCCGTTGTCGCGGATGGAAATGGACCCGTCCATGTGGAGGGTGACCTCGATTTTGTTGCAATGGCCGGCCAGATGCTCGTCCACGGAATTGTCCAGCACCTCGCTGACACAATGATGGAGGGCGCGTTCATCGGTGCCTCCGATATACATGCCGGGTTTTTTGCGCACGGCTTCGAGGCCTTTGAGCTGGCCCAATTTTTGGGCGTCATATTCGGCGGAAATCGCACCGTCCGCCGGAGGATTTTGATCATCCGACAGGTCTGAATTAATTGACATAAATTGAATCCGCAAGCAGCAAAACAACTGCGCTGACGTGACTGCCCAAAGGGTAGCAAAAACGCCAGTTTTAACAATGTTTATTTGCGGGAAAATGCGGCGAAAAACACCATGGGTTGTGGCGGGCTTTGGCGGCTGGCCGGATATGTTGTGGTGGGCGGCAGAAGCAACCATTTACGGGATTGGGGGTCAAATTCATGGCACCTCCTTTCGCCGAAAAAATTTCCGGGCCATAGCCCGGAATACCCTTGAATAAGCTGGAATAGCCTGGAATAGCCTGGAACAATTTCATTGGCCCGCCGGGTTGTCAGGGGAATTTTCAGCGCTTCCGGCTAAAGGTTGCGTCTGGCCTTGGAAGGTTTTCCCCGACGGTTTACGAGCCGCTTGCCGTTCCGCCTCGTTAATATCCCGCTCCTCCCGCTCCGCTTTTTCCCGGGCCATTTTATGCCGAAGCGCCTCCCGTTCCTGCTGCTTTTTTTGTTCTCGTTCCTTTTCTTTGTGATTCCAGTCGAACAGAAACTCCTTGATTCGGAGGGTCTTCTCCTCGGGTTGCACCCGGTCATCCGCCTCAAGGGCGGCCAGGAAGGCACGGAATTGCGGAATATCCTCCTGGGCGGCCATGGTGGCTTGGAACTCAAATTGGCGGTCCACTTGTTTGATCCGTTCGCGCCGGAGGTCGTTCTTTTCACTTTCGAGCAGCACCCGGGCCAGCGCGACGAGGGCCTCCAGTTTATCGGGTTCTTCGACGGCCGTTCGCAGTGCGACCTTGCCGGCCAGATTAACCGCCGCCTGGCGAATTTGGCCAATGTCACCGGCCAGACCATTCACGGTTTCAGAAAGATTGCGGGCCTCCACCATTTCCCAGCCCTGCCGGTCGGCAGCCCGCCGCCGAAAATACATGCCCAAACTGGAAACCGTGGATTTCAGTCCGAACTCCTTTGCCACCCGCGCCACGATTTTGGCGTAACCGAGCCGTTCCTCAAACAGCCAGCCATCCAGGATCTCTTTTTGTTCGGCGGTCAACTGATTCCACACGGCATCACTGCGCATTTTTCGGCCAAACATTAACATAATTGGGTCTCCTTAATAGAGCGAGTTCCCGCCAGCATCCGCTCGCGGGGCTCGCCACCTACAGTTGTGGTTGCAACCATCATCGCCCAACAGTTTAGCGGGGGACCCTGGACATCCGCTGTCCAGGGTCCAAAAAAAGTAAAAATATTTATAAGCGCCTTGGGAAGAGTCGCTTATAAATAATATTGGGGTTCTGATGGCGCGCTTTTGGCAATAAATTTGTCAGCTCGATCACGATTTGACCCGAAAACTGAACCGAAACGTCAAGCCGCCCGGTGCAACGTCACCGAGACACGCAAACCCAAGGGTTTTAAAATTTCCTGCAAGGTCGCCAGAGTGGGATTGCCTTTTTTGGAGAGGATTTTATAGAGGCTGGGACGCTTAAGCCCGACCTGACCGGCTAGTTGTCCCACGCCGCCGCCGGCTTCCACCACATCTTTGAGGGCAATCAAAAACGCCGCGCTGTCGTTTTCCGCCAGCACTTGGGCCAGATATTCGGCGGCATAAGCGGGATCGCTCAAACGTTGGTGCAGATTGTCTTTATAATTTTTCAGGCGCATGGTTCGTAAATTATCCTTTCAAAAGCTCCAGCTTCTTGATTTCCCGCTGCATCACCGAAGAACTGTAATCTATAGGTGACAAGCTTGTCAACTTTATCCCAAAACATTTACTTAATTTTCCTTTCATTCTTGCCTTTCGTTGGGTTGTTCATTTATTCACTTCAACACTGGCCGCGAAGCCATCCATGGCCGCAGATGTGTTGTTTCCGCTTATGGGGTGTTAGTCACGTCGCATCATTCTTCGCCCTCCCAGTACTGATGCCTGTTTCGGCTATCCAAGCAACTGCGCTAGCTTCGGTCGCTGCCGTTGACTGTCCAATTTGGATACCGGAATGGCGAAAATTTGCAGTTCACAGTTGGCCTGAAGCCAGACTGGCTTTTTTGAACATTGCCATTACTTTGTTGCTATGCAAACCGTTGCAGAAATAAAAAATACCATCCGGGAGCTTCCTGATTCCAGTAGAGATGAAATCCGCCATTGGCTTGATATTCATCAGGACACCCAAGAAATAATCGAATTGGTTATCAGGTTGACGCAGAGCTACACAATTTGGTGGATGGTTATGGAAAAAAACAACGCAGCAAAATACGAGGCGGTCAAAATGGAGCATTTTTACTTCTTTGAACCGCTTTCGCATATATTGCTATGGGAGGGGTTTTTCGTTATCCATGCTCAGATTTTTGCTCGCGATTTCGGGGGACACCGCTCAAAACACATTCATTCTCTCATCTCGGAAGTCAGGACAAGAGATGCTACTTTGGCGAGTACACTGGAGGCTAAAATTAATAATAATCAATTCCTTGAAAAGGCCAGAAAGATTCGCAACAAAATTAGTGCCCACAGAGAAATCGGTTCGAGTCCTCAGCGACTGCTAGATTTGGTTAAGCCTGTAAGAAGTGATTTAGATGGGGCCCTGCTGTTCGTTCAGGAGATAATTTGCGAGGTGGCTGAGGCTCTGGGGGTGGAAAAGGCAAGTCAGGTAGAACAGCGAATTGCCGACAGCCAAGGTTCCACAAGCGATCAAACAGCTCAAGTTTTAGAGGCTCTTGATCGCGATTTGAAGCGCAAATGATTCAGCCAACCGGCTCATGCCGGCACCTCAACGACCTCCTCATTTAAAGGGCTCATTTTGAGGTTGAAATTTGGTTTTAGCGGCCGTTAAATTCTCATAGCTTTACACCCACCCCCAAGTTGAGCGCACAGTTTGTGCAGTTTCATTTGTTGGACGTTGCGGGCTATTGGGTATTCTAGCTGTTCTAGCTGACGGAGGTAAACCGCCCAATGCATTAGCTGCGGTTCCAAGCAACGCGATGTTTGAGCAAGGCCAACCAACCGCAGCAAAAGCAGCCAAATAAGGGGCAACGGCTGGGTAGCTTCCATTTGCATTGACGCGAAGCGTGATAGCAACGTCTGTGGGAATTGGATTCAAAGCATTAACGTAGGCGATGAATTCATTTGGCGTCATCGGCTCGTACTCCTGTAGTGCGGAAAGCTTACAGTAGACTACTATGATGCTGCCGTTTGAGAGCAAAATCTCCATGTTCTTTTTTGCATTGCCGCTTCCGGCACCTGTCAGACACCGAAGCGTTGAACTTTTTCTGCTGTTCGCGTCGCCGATGAGTATATGTAAAATTGGCATGAGGATTCGGGTTTGGCCGCTAAATTTGGCGGCTCTTTATAGACCTACTTTCATTGGAAGGCAATCATCATTAAGCGATCATTAAGCGATCCCAGGGCTTGGTTGCGGTAAGTCGTCATCGCCCACACCCTCAATAGCTTGCCATTCGCACCCTATATGATGGAAGCATTGGCTTTCCCCGAACGTGCCTGCGTCAGTTCTCACTTTTAAAGTTTCCTCGTATGAAGTTGCCTCGCCGGGGCTGGGTGGGAAAGCGGGGCTATGGGTTGGGCCGTTGGCCCTTTCGGGGATTTTTTTGGCGGTTCCTATGGCGGTCGCCATAGGCTGGTATGGGGTCGCGCCGTTGGCGCTGAGGGATCGCGGTCCGTTGGGCCGATGGGGAATTTTAGGATGATCGCGCAGAGGCGCAGAAGACGCAGAGGGGGAAAACGAGGCTTGGGGCGGTGGGCGGGGAAGCGGGGCCATGGGTCGTGCCGTTGGAACTCGCGGGCGTTGTGGGTGCGGTTCCGATGGCGGTCGCCACAGGCTGGTGTGGGGTCGCGCGGCGGGCGCCGGGGGATGGGCGGACCGGCGGGGGGTGCGGAAATTTTCTCGCCGGGCGGGCGGTTTGCGGGTTTAATGGCCGCCGCATGAAACAAAAAGCCTACGCCGCCGCCGGCGTTGATATTGATTTGGGCAACAAAGTCAAAGCCACCTTGCCGCAATTGCTCGCCGCCACCCACCGCCGCGAGGTGCTGGGCAAGGTCGGCGGCTTTGGCGGCCTCTTCGCGCTGGATGTCAAAAAATACCGCCAGCCCATCCTGGTTTCGTCCGTGGATGGCGTGGGCACCAAACTCAAAATCGCCTTCACGCTGGACCGCCACGACACCATCGGCGCGGACCTGGTCAATCACTGCGTGAATGACATTGCGGTGCTGGGGGCGGAACCGCTGTTTTTTCTGGATTACCTGGGCACCGGCAAACTGGAGCCGCATGTGTTCACCGACATCATCAAAGGCTTTGCCCGGGCCTGCGCGGCCAACGGCTGCGCCCTCATCGGCGGGGAAACTGCCCAGATGCCGGGCTTTTACCAACCGGGTGAATATGACGTCAGCGGCACCATTGTGGGCGTCGTGGAAAAAAGCAAAATGCTCAACGGCCAGAAGACCGTGAAACGCGGGGATGTGGTTATTGGCCTTGCCTCCAGCGGGCTGCACACCAATGGCTATTCGCTTGGGCGGAAAATCTTCTTCGAGCAACTGGGGCTGAAACCGGCGAGCCGGGTGCCGGGATTGTCAGGCACCATTGGCCAGGAATTATTGAAGGAACACATCAGTTACGGCCCGCTGGTGCAAAAGCTGTTGAAGAAATTCAATCGCACGGGCAGTCCAGATCAGGTGAAGGCCTTCGCCCACATTACCGGCGGCGGGTTCGTGGACAACATTCCCCGCGTGCTGCCTGCGAAGCTGGACGTGGTCATCCACAAGGGTTCCTGGGACATGCTGCCGATTTTCCAGATCATCGCCGAAAAGAGCGGCGTGCCGGACGAGGAATTATACCAGGTCTTCAACATGGGCATCGGCATGGTGGCCATCGTGGCGGCCGCGCAGGCCCCGGCGGTGTTGAAATTCATCCAGGGGCAGAAGCAGGATGCCTGGCTCATAGGCGAAGTCGTGAAAGGCACGGGCGAAGCGCGGGTGGTGTAACTTCATGAACCTACTGGTCATTGGCTCTGGCGGACGCGAACACGCCCTGGTTTGGAAACTCGCACAGTCGCCCCACGCCACCCGGATATGGTGCGCGCCAGGCAACGCGGGCATCGCCGGCGAACGTCTGGCGGCCAATGGCACGGCGGTGGAATGCGTTCCCATCGGGGCCGAGGACCTGCCCGGATTACTGGCCTTTGCGCAGGCCAAGGACATTGCCCTGACCGTCGTCGGCCCGGACAACCCGCTGGCGCTGGGCATCGTGGATTTGTTTCAGCACCGTGGCCGGCGGATTTGGGGCGTGAACCAAAAAGCCGCGCAATTCGAGTCCTCCAAAGTGTTCTCCCAGAATTTCATGGAAAAATACGGGATTCCCACCGCTGCGGCGGGCACTTTTGACGATCCGGCGGCGGCGAAGCGGTTTGCCGCCAGCCTGCGCGGACGCTGCGTGGTAAAGGCGGACGGCCTCGCCCTGGGCAAAGGCGTTTTGATGTGTGCGAGCCAGGCCGAGGCGGAGCGCGCGGTGGATGAGATCATGGTGGGCAAGGCCTTTGGCGCGGCGGGCGCGCGGATCGTGATTCAGGAATATCTGGAGGGCATGGAAGTTTCGTTGCACGCCTTGTGCGATGGCCGCATGGCGAAACTGTTTCCCACATCGCAAGACCACAAGCGCGCGCTGGATGGCGACCAGGGCCTGAACACCGGGGGCATGGGCACGTACTGCCCCACCCCCTTCCTGACCGAGACCGAACTCGCCCGGGTCTCGCAACAGATTCTGGAACCCTTCATGCGCGGCTGTCGCGCGGAAGGCATTGATTATCGCGGGATTTTGTATCCGGGCGTGATGCTGACCAAGGCTGGCCCAAAAGTGCTGGAATTCAACGCGCGCTTCGGTGATCCCGAAACCCAGGT
>Ga0182012_10002815_pt1 | contig 18715 bp, 12 predicted proteins | sample 612S2SmetaG_FD_120486 | JGI IMG/M metagenome (GOLD analysis project Ga0182012, IMG submission 120486) | Permafrost microbial communities from Stordalen Mire, Sweden - 612S2S metaG | ecosystem: Environmental > Terrestrial > Soil > Wetlands > Permafrost | place: Sweden: Stordalen | collected...
CAATTCTTCTCGAACGTCAGCCACGAATTCCGAACGCCCTTGACGCTCATGCTCGGGCCTCTCGAGGACGCCCTCAACGATCGTTCGCCGGGACTGTCTTCCGCTCAGCGCGCCCACATCCAGACCGCGCACCGCAACAGCCTGCGCCTCTTGAGGCTCGTCAATACGCTGCTCGATTTCTCGCGGATCGAGGCGGGACGCGTCGAGGCAAGCTTTCAGCCCATGGACTTGTCGAAGTACACCGCCGAGCTCGCCTCCACGTTCCGCTCGGCGATCGAACGGGCGGGACTCGGGCTCTCGATCGTCTGTCCCCCATTACCCGAGCCGGCCTATGTCGACCCGGATATGTGGGAAAAGATCATCCTCAATCTTCTGTCCAACGCGTTCAAGTTCACTTTCAGCGGCGGCATCACCGTCGAGGTGGGCACCTCCGAGGACCAGCGGCTTGCCAAGGTCAGCGTTCGCGATACGGGCGTCGGTATCCCCGCCGCAGAGATCCCCAGGCTGTTCGAGCGCTTTCACCGCGTCGAGGGCCAGAGGAGCCGCTCGTTCGAAGGCTCCGGCATCGGCCTCGCGCTGGTGCAGGAACTGGTCAAGCTGCAAGGGGGCGCCATCGAGGCGCAGAGCCAGGAAGGCCACGGCACGACGTTCACGGTCTCACTGCCGTTCGGCACCGCGCATGTACCCTCACAGCTGATCGGGGCCACCCGCTCACCGGCTTCGGCTGCGACGCGCGCGCAGGCATACGTCGAGGAAGTGCTCCGTTGGCTGCCCGAGCTTCCCGCATCGGACGATTCCATGCTGATGCGGATCGAGACGGACGTCGCACAGCCGATCGGCGCGGACATCCCACGGGCGCGCGTGCTGATCGTCGATGACAATTCGGACATGCGCGCCTATGTGCAGCGGCTCCTGGCGACGCGCTGGGAAGTCGATGTGGCCGAGGACGGCCGGTCGGCTCTCGATCTGATTCGCGAGCGAAAACCCGATCTGGTGCTGAGCGATGTGATGATGCCGCGGCTCGATGGATTCGGGTTGCTCCGCGAGCTGCGCGCCGATCCGGCATTGCGCGATCTGCCGGTGATACTGTTGTCCGCCCGCGCCGGAGAGGATGCCCGTATCGACGGGTTGGAGGGTGGCGCCGACGATTACCTCACCAAGCCCTTCTCGGCGCGGGAGCTCATCGCGCGCGTTACCGCCAATCTGGCAATGGCGCGGCTGCGGCGCGAGGCCACTCGCGAGCTGCGCGAAAGTGAGACCCGCTTTCGCAACATGGCCGAAAATTCGCCGGTCATCATGTGGATGACCGATCAGAAGGGCGAAGTCGTGTACGTCAACCGTCGCTGGTCGGAGTTTACGGGGCAGGCGGTCGGGGCGGCATTGGGCCAGGGGGTCTGGGAGATGCTGCACCCGGAGGATCGAAGAACATCGCATGGAACCTTCTTCGATGCCGCCGCCGCCCGCGATTCGTTCAGAGCCGAATACCGTCTGCGTCATCGGGAGGGCGATTACCGGTGGGCCTTGAGCGCCGCGGCTCCAAGGCTGTCGGACGATGGGGAGTTTCACGGCTATATCGGCTCCGTGATCGATATCTCCGAACGCAGGGAGGCGGAGCGCGTACTGCGGGAGACGAACGAGCTTTTGGAGGCCCGGGTACGGGCAGCCATCGCCGAGCAGGCCGAGGCGGAGGCGCAGCTGCGCCAGGCGCAAAAAATGGAGGCCGTGGGTCGACTGACGGGTGGCATCGCGCACGACTTCAACAATGTCCTCCAGGTCATTGGCGGGAACCTGCAACTCTTGACCCGCGACGTGAGCGGAAGCCTGCGCGGGGAACAGCGATTGGCCACCGCCATCACGGCGCTCGATCGCGGGGCGAAACTGGCCTCCCAATTGCTGGCATTCGGGCGGCGCCAACCTCTCGCCCCGAAGGTGATCAATCTGGGGCGGTTGATCCGGGATATCAGCGACATGCTCCGCCGGGCGATCGGGGACGGGATCGAGATCGAAACGATCATCGGCGGCGGACTGTGGACCACGTACGTGGACGGCGCACAGGTGGAAAATGCCCTGCTGAATCTCGCCATCAATTCACGTGACGCAATGAGCGGGCACGGCAAGCTCACCATCGAGGCGGGAAACGCCTCGCTCGACGATGCCTACGCGGCTCAGCACGCGGAGGTTGTCCCAGGCCAGTACGTGATGCTCGCCGTCACGGATACGGGCAGCGGAATCCCGCCCGATCTCATGGATCGGGTGTTCGAGCCATTCTTCACCACCAAGCCCGAGGGGCAGGGGACGGGGCTCGGCCTGAGCATGGTCTATGGCTTCGTCAAGCAGTCGGGCGGACACGTCAAGATCTACAGCGAGATGGGCCAAGGCACCACGATCAGGCTGTACCTTCCCCGCTCGCGGCAGCCGGAGGATGTCGAGACCCACGTCGAGGCCGAAACCGTCAGCGGCGGGACGGAGGTCGTGCTCGTCGTGGAGGACGATGACGAGGTTCGAAGCACCGCCGTCGATCTGCTCACGGACCTCGGATATCGCGTGCTGAAGTCGCGAGATGCGCAGAGTGCGCTGGCCATCGTCGAGAGCGGCGTCACGATCGATCTGTTGTTCACCGACGTGGTCATGCCGGGGACCCTGCGAAGCCCGGAGCTCGCCCGCAAAGCGCGCGAGCGGCTTCCCAATATCGCGGTGTTGTTCACTTCCGGGTACACCGAGAACGCGATTGTGCACGGCGGCCGCCTGGATGACGGTATCGATCTGTTGAGCAAGCCGTACAGCCGCGACGCCCTGGCGCGAAAGATTCGACACGTGTTGCGCAATCAGCAGCAGCGAAATCTGAGTCGAACGACCGCCGCGCGCAACGCCCGGGCGGCGGCACCGCGCACCCCTTGGCGCGTGCTCCTGGTGGAGGACGATGCCGAGATCCGGTTGTGCACGGCCGCGATATTGGCGGATCTCGGACACTCGGTGACCGAAGCGGGCAACAGCACGGAAGCGATCCAGCATCTCGAGACACAGCGGTTCGATGTGATGGTGACCGACCTGTCCATCCCGGGCATGTCGGGCGCGGAGCTTGCCGCTCGTGCCCTGAAATATCAGCCCGCGCTTCCCATCGTTTTCGCCTCCGGGTACGATCCGAACGACACCACTCGCGGCATCCCGGGAGCCGTTTTCTTGCGCAAACCGTATGACGGTGACGCGCTCAGCGCCGCATTGAGGGCGGCGATTCAGCGGCGCTGAGCATGGAGACCATTGGCTATGACTTGCGTCAGATGCAGCGCACCCCGCTGGCCGAATCGCACGTCGAGGCATTGCGCGCCGCGGGCAAGGTCGTCACCCATCCCGCGGGTACGTTCCTCGCGCTGCCGGGCCAAGCAGCGGATCGCTTCATATATATCGAGGATGGCGAGATCGAAGTCGTCAACCCCTACACCAATGAACGCCATCTGCCTTTCACGCTCGGCCCCACTCAATTCATGGGAGAGATCTCGTTCCTGAGCGGCGGCGTCTGGTCGATGTCGCTGCGCACGGTTCGCGATACCCGGGTGATCGACGTGCCGCGAGATACGATGTTGACCTTGATGTCCAGGATCCCGGAGATGTCGGACATCATCATCAGCGTCTTTTCCGCTCGACGCCGGCGCCAACTCGATGAGCGGGACAGCAGTCTTCAGCTGATCGGCGAAGACGAGGACCGCGAGATACGCTGCATCGCTGCGTTTGCCAGCCGCAATCGCATCCCCTATCGGTCGCTGACATTGGGCAGCCCCGAAGCAGAGGCGATCGCCGCGAGTTGTTCCATCGCCGCCGCCCAGCCGGCGGTGATTTTCGGGCGCGGCGTGGTCGTGGCGGATCCCACGCCGGACAAGGTCGCACGGCTTCTCGGGCTCAATCTGGACTTCCGGGACGACGAATCATTCGATGTCCTCATCGTCGGAGGCGGCCCGGCGGGCGTCGCCGCCGGAGTCTATGCCGGGGCCGAAGGCTTGAGGGCGCTGGTCGTGGAGGATACCGCCATTGGAGGTCAGGCCGGAACCTCGAGCCGGATCGAGAACTACATGGGATTCCCGACCGGCATCTCGGGTGCCGACCTGGTGTGGCGCGGCGAGATCCAGGCGATGAAGTTCGGGACACGTTTCGCCATGCCGCGGCGGGTCGTGCAGTTGGAGCGGCTTGCGGATGAGAGCTTCTGTGCGACTTTTGACGGCGGTCAGCGCATCCGGGCCACCGCGGTGGTGGTCGCGACCGGCGTGCAGTACCGGCGGCTCCCGATCGATCGGCTGGAAGAGTTCGAGGGCGCGGGTGTCTATTACGCCGCGACCGAGATAGAAGCGCGTTATTCGCGGGGCATGGACGCGGTCATCATCGGCGGCGGCAACTCCGCTGGTCAGGCTGCCATGTTCCTCAGCCGCTCGATGCGCTGCGTGCGTGTGCTGGTCCGCGGATCTTCGCTGGCCGCCTCGATGTCGAGCTATCTGTCCAGCCGCTTGGAAGCAGACCCCGGAATCGAGATCGAATTCGGCGCCGAAGTGACCGCTCTGCATGGCGCAGATCATCTCGAGGCGGTGACCATTCGTAATGCAAAAACCGGTGCAACGCGCCGTGTCGACTCCCGGGCATTGTTCATCATGGTGGGCGCCTCTCCAAACACCGAGTGGCTGTCGGGGCTCGTCAAGCTCGACGACAAGGGATTCGTCATCACGGGATCCGACGCGGGTATACCCACCTCCCCCTTCGCCACCTCGCAACCCGGCATCTTCGCCGTGGGCGACGTGCGGGCGGCCTCGGTCAAACGCGTGGCCTCCTCGGTCGGCGAGGGATCGGTCGTGATCTCGAAGGTCTGGGAGTTCGTGAATCGCAAGACCCAGCTTCGAACCTCGAATTGACAGTGGCCGTGTGGAGCCGCCACTGCCCTGCTAGGGCGACGCTTCGACCCCCGGTACGCCTCTTCGGATCGCCACGGAGAAGGTCTCGCTGCGATCGGCCGACTTGGCGCGAGCGGTGATGCGACCGCGGGACCGAAGTTCCTCAAACGAATAATGCGGCGCGAGGCCGCCCAGCCGGTAGACGTATCGCGGGAGGTATCCCGTCAGCAGCAACCGAAAGTTCCAGGGAAGGTGACCCACGATTTGCTTCATCATATGGTATACCAGCGTCGTGCAGTTGGCGGTCACCGTATTGTAGAAGCGCGGCGTGACAGCGAGCTCATTCGCCTCGTCGACGTAGGCAACGAACAACTCGCGCAGCGCTTGCTTGGGCAGGTTGAGACGGTACAAATAATCGTCCTCGCCGCGCACATTGGTCCTGACCCGGATCACGTCACGCTCGTCGGCAGCGACGATGCTGAGCTCGAACTCATCGAAGAAACCGCCAATTTCCGAGAAGGACTCACCCTTTTCGGGTCGAATTTCCACCGAGAACACCACATGGTCGCCCCCGCCGAAACCGAACGACATCAACATGTGGGCGATTGACGGACCGGACCAATACGACATGATCATGTCGACCGATTCGAGGCGGTCGAGGTCGAAGCGGCGTGTTTCCCAGCGCTGCGTGTAATCCGTGTCGCTGCGCCAATCGAAATTTCGAACGTCGTGCAGGGTGACCCGATTGCGCTCGACCGTACCCGTCACCATGCGGGCGACATCATCCGCCCAGATACGATCATTCGACGGCCGGAGCAGGTGCCACCAGATCACCAGCACGGCAAATGAAAGCGCGAAGCCCACGATACCCAGCATCGCACGGCCCCGCCACGGTGCGGCCAGCATGGCAAGACTGAGGAGACCCCACAGAACCACGGCGACGGCCTGCAGTGCCCGCCCGCCCGGGGCTTGATACCACAACGCAAAGCCGCCCCAGATTGCGCACACGCCCGCGATCAGGGTCCAGATCACGCGCGCAGCGATTCGGATGAAGCGTGTGGCGCGTTGATCCAAGGCCGCGGCGCGGTTACTCCAAGCGGGTCCGATGGCCGAACTCCCGGGCTGGTGAAACCCGCTCGAGCATTTCGACCTCGACTGCATCCAGCTCCCGCATCAATAGCCCGCAGATATCCTGAAGATCCGCCCGCGCAATCCCCAAGTCCTGCGCGAATTCGACGATCTCGTGCGCCGGCAGCGCCAGAAGCTCATCCAGCGTCAATCCGCAAGCGGCGCAACCCTGGAGCAGTCGATCAGTGCTTTGCTGAAGTGCCATGCTTCACGACCTCGAATGGGGACTCTGGGAGGAGGCATGATGCCGGGGCAATTATTGCCGGTGTGTCGCATTCTTCTGACGGATTTTTCCTACAAAGCCCCGTCCGACGACACCCAACCGGCGACGGCACCGTCAGTAGGTGGATCCGTTGAGCCAGGCCCATAGGTACTGGCGAATCTGATTCAGCTCCAACGGGCTGGGGCTCCAATAATGGCGATGGCAGGGGGCGTATAAACGCAACTCCTGATTCCTCGACAGCAATGCTCCCGCCACCTCCGCCACGGGGAACTCGCCGATAATTTCTGCCCCACAGTGGGGACAACTCACGGGGAATTTGATCGATGGGTCCCTGATTGTCGACATGATCCACTCGGCCGTTCGCGGCTACCCCCGCCTAATATGGCCCACGACCAGGAATTCAAGAACGGATGCAGGCGACGCCCTGCGGACGGACTTGACCGACGCGTCGAGGTACACGCCCGCAACGCTGATGACAACCCAGCGCTGAGGTCAGCCAGGTCCGACGCCATCACGCGCGTTCGACCTGACGGTCCATCCCGCGATCAGGGGACAGAATCGCGCAACGGCGTCGACCTACGACGACCGAGAAGGAGGGGTAATGGCAGCGAAGAAAAAGCTCGGCGCGCGCAAAGTGCAGCGTGCCATGCACCAAATGAAGCGCGGAGAGCTCAAAAGCGGTCGGTCGGGAAAGACGGTGAAGAGCCGCAAGCAGGCGATCGCCATCGGACTTTCGGAGGCGCGAAAGGCGGGCGCAAAGATTCCCAGGAAAAAAAAGAGCGCGCGCAAGAAATAGCTCATGGGTCGACGTGTGCGATAACGCATGGACGCAACTCGCAAATCATGAGCAGCGCTCGACACACCTGCCTTCAGTGCCGCTAAAAGCGGTAAGTCAGGTCGACTCCTGCCGTGAGCGGCTGATTGGTTTCGATGCGAGTGAAATCCGGTTGCGGCTCATTTTCCGTGAACATGCTCTCCAGCCGCGCGCGCTTGTTGGTCAGATTGTTGACAAACAAGGTGGCGCTCCACGATTCACGAAACTTGACGCCGGCGCGTGCGTTCGCCAGACCATACCCGGGCAACTGTCGGTACGTACCGGTGAACTCGTGGAGTGTCCTGCAGGGTCGAGACGCGCTTCGAGGCCGTCACTATGACTTCTTCGAGAGCGGGACCCTCCGCACCGGTCGGGCTCGTCTCCTGGGCTTGCACGTCGAGGGCCAAAAGGACGCCGAGAAACAAAGTCAACGCAGCTGAGTCCATCCCCGGGGGCGCATGTCCTCTCTCCCAATGTATTTCTATGCCAACCCCTTGCGTTCAACTATGAGATAAGCAGCTGTTAATTTGCTGTTAAGAAATTGAGTGCGAAATCGAGGCGCAGCACGTCGAAATCTTTGCGGGGTTTTAACGCCGCGCGTGGTACGGTACGATCGGTTGGCAAATGACTCGCTCGGGGAGCCCTAGCGGCGTACGCAGCATGACCGAAGCAATGCACCTCGTGCTGATCGTTGAAGACGATCCGGCGCTTCAGAGCGTATTGCGAATGCTGTTTGAGGCGAACGGATATCGGGTGGTGGTCGCAGACACCGCCGCCCGCGGCGTCCACGATGCGCGACTCTACAATCCCGATGTTGTCATCGTCGATCTGGGCTTGCCGGATCGCGACGGCGTCGAGGTGATCCGGGGCATTCGAGCTTGGTCGGCCATGCCCGTCGTCGTGCTGTCGGCGCGCACGGCGGAGACTCAGCGCTTGGGCGCATTCGAGAATGGTGCGGATGACTATGTCGTCAAGCCATTCAGTGCTCCGGAGCTACTGGCGAGGGTGCGGGCGGTGTCGCGCCGGCACGTTCGGGGCTATCTGCCGATGGCCGTCTTGCGGCTCGGGAACATCTCCGTGAATCTGAGCGAGCGTGTCGCAACTCGGGATGATGGCGGTGAAATACATCTGACGCCGCTCGAATACAAGATTCTTTCCGCCCTGGCGCGCCAGCCGGAACGGATCGTCACGCACTCCACCCTCCTCAAGGAGGTATGGGGGCCGGACCGTGACGATTCACGCTCCCTCCGGGTGTATATCGGCAGCTTGCGTCGTAAATTGGAGGCAGATCCGAGTCGACCCAAGCATATCCTGACCGAGCTCGGACTTGGCTATCGTCTGATGCTGGATCAGGAAGCGCCCATCGGGAGCTCCGTCAACTAGCGAGCCGCATCTTCCCGCGATCGTCGGCCGGCGTGAGGTTCCCCGCACTTATTTGAGTAGATCAACGTATGGATCTGCGGGGTGGATCGTCGACAATGGTCCCCGGGAGCAAATGAGCACAACAGGGCCGCTTTTTTAACGGCCTTTTAACATCGCTTTCTATATCTTGCGCGCATTGACGTCGAGTACCGACGGAACTCGAGAAACCAAGTAACCAATTCATCGTTCGGTGTTTTGATCCAGGCTGGCCTCGGAGCAGCAGCGACGCGAGTCGCTGCGACAGGACTCCGTGGGAAGCCGGCGGTTTTATTCAAGATGCCGGGCTCGGATAAGGGTGACGATATGAGAATGGCGACGTACCTGCAGAGTGTCGTTTGGTGTGCCACATCGATCGGATTGGCGATGCCGGTTGTCAGAGCTGAAGACTCCCCCGCTGCCGCCACCGCGGAATCACGCGGTACCATCGTCGGCATTGTGACGAATGCGGCCAAAGCTCCGGTCGGCGGGGCCACCGTGACCGCAGTTCGCCAGGGTGGCGGCATTCGCGCCACGATATCGGGCAGCGACGGCGTCTATTCGTTCGCCGATGTCCCCCCCGGATCATGGTCTCTGACGGTGACCGCCGATGGCGCCCCGGATGTCGTGGTCCCTGGTATCAGCGTGGTGGCCAGCAAGGCTACGCGTCACGACATCGCAATGGCTGTTCCCGCCACCCCCCGGACTCCGGCCTCGGCGCCGGTACTGGCGTCAGCTCCGGCAGCTGCAGCCTCGCCCACGGTCCCCGAGGCATTGCAGGCGCCCGTTCCGTCGCCGGACGTGGACACCCAAACCCCGTGGGCCGACGTGGGCTATGTCGGTTGGATGAACGGCACACCGCGGGAGCACGCACCGATATTCGATACGAAGTTCTTCACGCCCGAGATCCGCTTGGACATGAACTATGTGCAAAGCGGCAACCACCCGGTCGACCACACCATCGTGGGCTCAACCGAGGAATTTCGCTCAGGGGAGTTCCAAATCGAACAGGTGAGCTTCGGCGGTGACTTCCACTGGGAGAATGTCAAAGCGCGTTTTCTTTCGATGTTCGGCATGTTCGCCACCACCACACCGCGCAACGATGCAAGTTCCGCCGTGGGCCAATGGGATCTGCAGAATGCCTACCGGTATTTCTCGGAAGCCAATGCCGGATATCACTTCGATGTGAACCACGGCCTCAATGTCGACGTGGGCGTATTCGTCTCGTACATCGGTTTGTTCAGCTATTACAACTATGACAATTGGACCTACCAGCCGTCGTTCGTCTCATCCAACACACCGTGGTTCTTCAACGGTCTGCGCGTCCAATGGTGGCCGACGCAGAACCTGAAGATCGAGCCCTGGCTCATCAACGGCTGGCAGTCCTATGCCAAGTTCAATAGCAAGCCGGGATTCGGCGGCCAGATTCTGTGGATCCCCAATGACTCGCTCAAGTTGGTATTCAACAGTTATTCCATCGGCCAGGATAACCTGAGCTGCCAGGCGAACAATGCCGGCGGATCGCCTGGAACCACCGATACGCTTTGTCAGCCGCAAAACGGCGGCAACCCCAGCGCGGCGGTGGGCTCGTATGTGGGTGCGGGAGGACCGGTCGATTGGTCGCGGGTGAAGCGCATTCACGAGGACGATAGCATCGAGGTGAAATATTACGACGCGCACGGCCAGGGCGGCGCTGGGGTGTCCAGAATGGCGTTCAGCTATACGGTCGACATCGGGTGCGAATACGGCGGCGGCGTGACTTGCTCGAGCGGAAAGAACAAGGAGAGCTTCTTCGGCATGATGCTCTACGACCGCACCTGGTTTCACAATGATCTATTTGCGGTTACCGTCGGCGGCGGCTTCATGGACAACCCCGGTCGCTATCTGGCCCTGACCCCGCCGATCAATGGGGCAAGCGCGGCTACCGGTTCGCCGTACTTCACGCAGGCGCCGGGGCAGAAGCTCCTCCAGTGGGATTCCCAGCTCAATTTTCAGTACATGCCCAAGGATTGGATCACCTGGTGGACGGAGGCGACGTTCCGGCACTCGAGCGTGCCGTACTGGTCGGGATCGGGCGGCGTGACGCCCCCGGGCGGAAATAACGGATCGCCGGCAAGTTGCGTTGGAGGCGGTGCCAGTTCCGTCACCGGCCAGTGCGATGCAGGGGACTGGTTCCCGGATCTTCGCACCCGCGAGGTGGTTTACGGTGCCGGCGTTTTGGTCAAATTCTGAGCGATTGGAACCATGGATATCATCTACCTGCTCGTGATCCTCGGCTTGTTCATGGCCTCCGTCGGCCTCACGCTGGCCATCGGGCGGCTGGGAGACGGCTCTTGAACATCCCCTACGTTCTTGCCGGCGTCTTGGCGCTGCTATTGTTGTGTTATCTGCTTTATGCCCTGGTCAGGGCCGAGCGCTTCTGACATGAGCGCCCCACTGCAATTCGCGCTGCTCGGCGCTCTGGTTCTGGCATTCGTCATTCTTTGCGCAAGGCCGCTCGGGATCTACATGGCGGATGTGATGGAGGGAAAGCCCAACTTCGCCCTGCGATGGGGTGCACCGCTGGAGCGGTGGATCTATCGCGCATGTGGGATCGACGCCCGCTCGGAAACCGGCTGGTCGACGTATACCATCGGACTGCTGGTCTTCAATTTGGCGGGCGCAATGGTGGTTTACGCGCTGCAGCGGCTGCAGCAATGGCTGCCCTTGAATCCCCAGCATTTTTCCGCCGTGAGCGCCGATTCTTCATTCAACACGGCCATGGCCTTCGTGACCAATACCGATTGGCAGGGGTACTCCGGCGAGTCGACCATGGGTTACCTGACCCAAGCGGCCGGCCTCGCGGTCCAAAATTTTCTGTCTGCCGCGACCGGCATGGCGGTCGCCATCGTCCTCATCCGCGGTTTCATCCGGCGATCCGCCGCCACCATCGGCAATTTCTGGGTCGACGTCACCCGATCGTCGCTCTATGTGCTGTTGCCTCTCGCGGCGCTCCTGGCGGTGGCCCTCGTCGGTCAAGGCGTGATCCAGAATGTGCATTCCTACCGTGACGCAACCACGATCGAAAAGCTCACCTTCGATAACCCGAAAACCGACAGCGAGGGCAAGCCACTCTTGGACGACAAGGGCAACCCGGTCACCGAGTCGGTGACGACCCAGACCCAGACCCTGCCCATGGGCCCGGTCGCATCGCAAGAGGCCATCAAGGAGCTCGGCACCAATGGCGGCGGCTTCTTCAACGCCAATTCCGCGCATCCCTTTGAGAATCCGACGGCACTGTCGAACTTCATGGAGATCGCGGCGATTTTGCTGATCCCGCTGGCGCTGACCTATACGTTCGGCGTCATGGTCGGCGACCGCCGCCAGGGTTATGCGCTCATGGCCGCGATGCTGATTTTGTTTGCCGCCCTCGCAGCCGTGGCCTTCGTCAGCGAACAAGGCGGCAACCCGCTGACGGCTTCGGCGAGTGTCGATGCCGGGGCGACAGCCACCCAGTCGGGCGGCAACATGGAGGGCAAGGAAACACGCTTCGGCATCGCGGCCTCCGCCCTCTTTGCCTCCGCAACTACCGGCACTTCGACCGGCGCGGTCAACAGCGCGCACGACTCCATGATGCCCATGGGCGGGTTCGTACCGTTGTTCCTGATGCAGTTGGGCGAACTGACGCCCGGCGGTGTGGGAACCGGTCTATATACCATGCTGATTTTCGCTATTTTGGGCGTGTTCATCGCGGGTCTGATGATCGGACGGACGCCCGAATACCTCGGCAAGAAAATCCAGGCGCGGGAGATGAAACTCGCGTCCATCTTCATATTGACCACCCCCACGGTCGTGCTCATCGGCACTGCCATCGCAGTGATGACCGAGGGGGGCAGGGCCGGAGTGCTCAATCCCGGAGCGCATGGATTCAGCGAGATCCTGTACGCATTCACCTCGGCGGGCAACAACAACGGCAGCGCCTTCGCCGGCATCTCCGCGAACACCGTGTTTTACAACGTATCGCTCGGCATCGTCATGTGGATCGGCCGTTTCTGGCCGATCGTGGCGACACTCGCCATCGCAGGCTCTCTGGCGTCGAAGAAGCGTGTGCCGGTGACCGAGGGCACCATGCCGACCCACGGCGCGCTGTTCACCTGCCTGCTGATCGGCACCATCGTGCTGATCGGGGTCCTCAATTACGTCCCGGCGCTCGCGCTGGGGCCCGTGGTCGAACATTTCATGCTCTCCGGAGCACATTGACATCATGACGCGCAAACCATTGGCACTGCTCGATCGCCAGCTGCTGGGTCCCGCCCTGCTGGAGACGTTCAAGAAGCTCGATCCCCGCACTCAAGTGCGCAACCCCGTCATGTTCATCGTGTACGCGGGTACGCTCGTCACCGCCCTGTTGCTGGCTCAGGCGCTTGCGGGCCACGGCGAGGCTCCGACTTCGTTCATTTTGTCCATCACGATATGGCTCGCCTTCACCGTGCTGTTCGCCAACTTCGCGGAGGCGCTGGCAGAAGGCCGGAGCCGCGCACAGGCCTCGACGCTGCGCGACATGCGTCAGCTGGTCATGGCGAACAAGCTGACGGATCCGAGCCTCGAATCGCGCGCAACCGTACAGGTGCAGAGCGCGGATCTGCGCAAGGGGGATCTGGTGCGGGTGCAGGCGGGAGAAGTCATCCCGGTGGACGGTGAGGTCATCGAAGGCGCGGCGTCGGTCGACGAGAGCGCCATCACGGGGGAGTCGGCACCGGTCATCCGCGAGTCGGGAGGCGATTTCTCCTCGGTCACCGGTGGCACCCGGGTTTTGTCGGATTGGATCATCGTGCAGGTCTCCGTCAATCCGGGCGACACGTTCCTCGATCGGATGATCTCCATGGTAGAGGGCGCAAAACGCCAGAAAACCCCCAACGAAATCGCCCTCACCATTCTATTGGTGGCGCTCACGCTGGTATTCCTGGTGGTCATCGTGACGCTCCTGCCTTTCTCGCTCTATAGCGTGGCGACCGCGAAGCTCGGCGCCCCCATCACCATTACGGCGCTGGTGGCCTTGTTGGTATGCCTGATCCCCACCACGATCGGAGGGCTCCTGTCCGCCATCGGCGTTGCGGGCATGAGCCGCATGATGCAGGCGAATGTGATCGCGACCTCCGGCCGCGCCGTCGAGGCCGCCGGTGACGTCGACATCTTATTGCTGGACAAAACCGGCACGATCACCCTGGGAAACCGGCAGGCATCGGCCTTCTTTCCGGCGCCGCAGGTGACCTCCGAGGAGCTCGCGGACGCCGCTCAACTGGCCTCGCTCGCGGACGAGACACCGGAGGGCCGCAGCATCGTCGTGCTCGCCAAGCAACAGTTCAACCTGAGGCAGCGCGACATCCAGGCACTCAATGCACAGTTCGTGGCGTTCTCCGCGCAGACCCGGATGAGCGGTGTGAACCTCGGCGATCGCGAAGTGCGCAAGGGCGCGGCCGATGCCATCAAGCGCTACGTGCTGGCACAAGGGCGGCCATTTCCTCAAGCCGTCGTCGACGTCGTGGAGAGAGTTTCAAAACAAGGAAGCACGCCGCTGGTCGTCGCGGACTCCGGCAGGGTGCTCGGAGTGGTCGAGCTGAAGGACATCGTCAAGGGCGGCATCAAGGAGCGATTCGCCAGCTTGCGCCAGATGGGCATCAGGACAACCATGATCACCGGAGATAATCCGTTGACCGCGGCGGCGATTGCCGCGGAATCGGGCGTGGACGATTATCTGGCCGAGGCGACGCCCGAGGCGAAACTCGCCCTCATCCGCAAGCACCAGGCCGAGGGCCGCCTGGTGGCGATGACCGGCGATGGCACGAACGACGCCCCCGCGCTCGCACAGGCCGATGTCGCCGTGGCGATGAACACAGGAACCCAGGCGGCAAAGGAAGCCGGGAACATGGTCGACCTCGATTCCAACCCCACCAAGCTCATCGAAATCGTCGAGACCGGCAAGCAGATGCTGATGACCCGCGGCTCGCTGACCACGTTCAGCATCGCAAACGACGTGGCCAAGTACTTCGCCATCATCCCGGCGGCGTTTGCCTCCACCTACCCGCAGCTCGCGGCGCTCAACATCATGCACCTCAAGACCCCCAACTCGGCGATCCTGTCCGCGGTGATCTTCAACGCCCTGATCATTGTTTTGCTGATTCCGCTGGCGATCAAAGGGGTCAAGTATCGGCCGCTCGGCGCCGGGGTGTTGCTGCGTCGGAACTTGATGATCTATGGGCTCGGTGGAATCCTGGTCCCTTTTCCCGGCATCAAGCTCATCGACCTGGCGCTCTCCGCCGTCGGACTGACCTGAGGAAGCCGTGATGTTCAGCCGCTTTATTCGCCCAGCCGTATCCCTCGTCATCGCCCTAACCGTATTGCTGGGTGTGATCTATCCGATCGTCGTCACCGGCGTGGGATCGGCGTTATTTCCCTCGCAGGCGGCTGGGAACCTCATCTATGCCGGCAAGACACTGATCGGTTCCCGGCTCATCGGCCAAAAATTCACCGACCCAAAGTATTTCTGGGGCCGGCCATCCGCCACCTCGCCCCAGCCGTATAATGGGCTGGCATCCAGCGGATCCAACCTCGGGCCGCTCAATCCGGCTTTACTCGATGCGGTCAAAGCAAACGTGAAACTGATCCACGACGCCGATCCCGACAATGCGAAGCCCATTCCGATCGAGCTCGTAACCGCCTCGGCGAGCGGGCTGGATCCCGAAATCAGCTGGGCTGCGGCCGATTACCAAGCGGCGCGCGTGGCCCGGGAGCGCCATCTCCCGGTGGCGGCCATCCAATCGCTCATCAGGCAGCACGAGACCGGGCCGTTCCTCGGCATTCTCGGTGAGCCTATCGTCAACGTCCTGGAACTCAATCTGGCGCTCGATTCGCTGCACTGATGTCCGGGGACGAGCGCCTCAATCCGGATGAATTGCTCACAGCGCTCAAGCACCATGAAGCAGCGGAGCGGCGCGGGCGTCTGAAAATCTTCTTCGGCGCCGTCGCGGGCGTCGGCAAAACCTATTCCATGCTCGAGGCCGCACGCGCCACACGCGCCACCGGCGTCGATCTGGTCATCGGATACGTGGAGCCGCACGGCCGGCTCGAAACGGAACGCCTGGTGGACGGTCTCGAACAGTTGCCGCCGCTCGAGGTGGAATATCGAGGCATCACGCGCCGCGAGTTCGATCTCGACGCGGCACTGGCGCGCCACCCCACCGTACTGGTCGTCGACGAGTTGGCCCACTCGAATGTCGCGGATGGGCTTCCCAAACAGCGCCATGCGAAGCGGTGGCAGGACATCGAGGAGATTCTGGCCGCCGGCATCAACGTCTGGACCACGCTCAATGTTCAGCACTTGGAAAGCCTGAACGACGTCGTGGCGAGCATCACGGGCATACGCCAACGCGAAACCATACCCGACCGGATTTTCGACCAGGCCGAGGACGTCGAGCTCATCGATCTGCCCCCAAGCGACCTGTTGGCGAGATTGCACGCCGGCAAGGTCTACAGCGTCGCGCATGCGACGGCGGCGACCCGGCGCTATTTTCGCGAACCGAACCTTCTGGCGCTGCGCGAGCTCGCACTGCGGCGCACGGCGGACCGGGTCGACGCGGCGGCCCGAGCCTATGATCGGGAGCGCTCTTCGCGTCCCTGGTTGGCGCGCGATCGCTTCCTGATTGCCGTCGACCTCGACGATCAAGCCGAGCAGCTGGTCCGGGTGGGAAAGCGCTTCGCCGACGCCCTCGATGCCGAGTGGCTGGTGGTGTCGGTCGAGACCCCGGCGATGCTCAAATTGGGCGAAGCTTCGCGCAATCGTCGCGTCGATATATTGCGGCTCGCCGAGTCGCTGGGAGCCCAGACAATTACGCTCGACGGCCCGTCCGCGTCCGCCGCTTTATGCGAGTACGCGCAGCTTCGGAACATCACCCGGATCGTCGTGGGAGAGCCGCGGCGCTTTGGACTTCGAGCGCTGTTCCAGCCCTCCACCGCCACGAAGCTGGTACGCGCCGGCGGCGGATTCGATCTGTCGGTGATTGCCCGTCGGGGCCCCTCGCCCGGCAAGCCCGCCCGTGCCGAGGTCGTGGTGCCCCACCCATTCAATTGGGCGCGTTATTGGGCCGCCATCGCAATCACTCTCGCTTGCACCGCGGTTGCCGCCGTCATGTACCCCTATTTCGCGCTCACCAACATCGTCATGGTGTATCTGCTGGGCGCTACGATTGCCGCCCTGCGGCTCGGTCGGGGTCCCGCGAGCGCGGCGGCGGTGGCGAACATCCTGGCGTTCGACTTCTTCTTTGTCCCGCCGCGCTTCTCCTTCGCGGTGTCGGATTTCGAATATGCGGTCACCTTCGGCGTCATGTTGGCGGTGGCGTTGATCATCGCGACGCTGGTGGCGAGCGTCCGAGCTCAAACCAGAGTGGCCGGTGCCCGCGAGCGCCGTACCGCGTTGCTATACGCGATGAGCCGCGAGCTCGCGGCGACCCGCAGCCTCGAGGACCTGGCGCGTGTTGCCGTGAGACATGTCGGGGAGACCTTCGCCAGCCGCGCGGTGGTGCTGGTTCCCGATGCGAGCGGTCATTTGCAGCATCCGAGAAGCGCTCCCATGGTGGGCTCGTTATTGGGCTCGGATCGGTCGATCGCGCAATGGGTCTACGATAACGGAGCGCCCGCGGGCCTCGGCACCGACACGCTGCCGGCCGCCATCGCGCAATACCTGCCGCTCAAAGGAAGCCACCGCACCCTCGGGGTTTTGGCGGTCGAGCCAACCCAACGGCGCCGGCTGCTGTTGCCCGAGCAGCGGCACCTGATCGAGACTTTTGCCGCCCAGATTGCGCTCGCACTGGAGCGCGCCGGCTTGCAGGATGAGGCCGAACAGTCGCGCGTCACCGCAGAAACGGAGCGGCTTCGCAACACCCTCCTCGCGTCCATCTCGCACGACCTGCGCACCCCGCTCGCGGTGATCACGGGTGCAAGCAGCGCACTGAGCGATCCCACCATGACGTTCGATCCGCAAGCGCGCCGCTCCCTGGCCGCACAAATCGAGACCAAATCCAGGGAGATGACCGAAATCATATCCAATGTGCTGGATCTGATGCGCTTGGAGAGCGGGCAGTTATCCTTGCGGCTCGATTGGGTGATGGTCGATGATCTCGTGAGCTCGGCGCTCGAGCGGCTCGGCGCTCGCTTGATCGATCATCCCGTGGAATCCCGCGTTCCGACCGACCTGCCGCCCGTGCATGTAGACAGCGCCCTCATGCTGCAGGTGTTCACCAATCTGCTCGAGAACGTTGCGAAGCATACGCCGGCCGGAACCCATGCCACGGTTGACGCGGTACTCGAGGACCAATTCGTGAGGGTCAGCATCGAGGACACCGGTCCGGGTCTTCCGGGCGAGGATCTCGAGAAGCTGTTTGCAAAGTTTCATCGCGGCCGCGACGAAAGCAGCGCGGGAGGCGCCGGCCTCGGGTTGTCGATTTGCCGCGCGATCGTCACAGCCCACGGCGGTCGAATCGATGCGAGCCAACGGCCTGGCGGCGGCGCGCGCTTTTCGTTCACTTTGCCGGTCGCTTGACGGGACACGGCAGCTCCGATTCCGGATGGGCGCCGGCAGCCGGAGCCCCCCGCTGATGTCATGCGGCCCCCCTCTGCTGTAGACTTTGCCAGAACCTGCACCGCGCACTTGCTTCCGGGAGCCAAAATGAGACCAGGGCCGATGCCGTCGTTTGCGTTTCTCACCATCGCGTCCGTCTGTGGGGGCGCGTCCAGCCTTGCGGCCGGCGCCGCGGGCGACCCGCTGGCTGCCGAAGCCGAGGTGCGCAAGGCCGACGCCGATTGGACCGCAGTGGCGAGCACGCGCAGCGTCGATGCATGGATGTCGTTCTACGCCGCCGATGCGATCGTTAGATTGCCACAGGATCAACTCGCCAGCGGCAAGGAGTCCGTACGCCAGGCCGTTATGCGACTTCTGGCGCCGCCCCATCTGTCGATGGCATCGCGCCCGATCGACGTGCAGGTCGACCGATCGGCAGATGTGGCTTCCCTGATCGAGAGCTATGAACTGCGCTCCGATTCGCAAGGCACATCGGCGTCGAGTCGGGGCCGCCGCCTCGAGATATGGAGAAAACAGGCCGACGGTAGCTGGAAGTGCACCGTCGATGCCTGGAACTTGGACGAATCCCCGGGCGCCCCCCCGGCTGTGGGGCCCGCAATCGTCCCAACCGCTCCTCCGAGCGCAGTCCCGCCGCCACCGCCCGTCCCGGCGTCCGCCGCCGCCGCCGG
>Ga0182012_10002816_pt1 | contig 18712 bp, 19 predicted proteins | sample 612S2SmetaG_FD_120486 | JGI IMG/M metagenome (GOLD analysis project Ga0182012, IMG submission 120486) | Permafrost microbial communities from Stordalen Mire, Sweden - 612S2S metaG | ecosystem: Environmental > Terrestrial > Soil > Wetlands > Permafrost | place: Sweden: Stordalen | collected...
CGGCAAGGACATTCTGCTGCTGGTGTGGGCCAATGGCGGCGCGAGCTATCGCGTGGTGCATCCGGAGAATGCGAAAGAGAACGGGATGTAAGAGAGCCACAGTCTCCCCGGTCCCAAAGTGTTCGGGACCGGGGGCACGCGGCCGCAAATACGATTGACTCGGACGATAAATCTTGTGTCGCGACACACTTCTCTTGTCGCCCAAACACGCAGCGTGTCGCCGTTGCACTTATGGTTCTCACGCAGACACTAAAGCCCTTTATTTTGCAGGCCAAATTTGATACGGCTAAAGCAATTTTCTTTCGTAACTACAGCCTTCACTTGATTAACTGGGGAACAAGTCCGGCGTCTCATAGGACTGTGACTGCTATTTCACATCGCAGTTGAATTCAACTGGAGGAATGTCATGATTCGGAAACGTCAAGCCCTCGCGGCTGGTCAAACCTTCGCGGCTGTCTGTCTTGTCTTACTCGCCTGCACGTTCACGTTCGGGCAAGGACAGCCGGGTAACGTGGCACAGGCCCGCATTCAAAAGGAAGTCATACACGAGCTGAACATGCTCCCCGACCTGACAGTATTCGACAATCTCGAATTCCAGGTGAATGGCGACAGGGTGACGTTGATGGGTTCCGTCACGCAACCTGTCCACAAATCCGAGGCTGAAAATGTGGTGAAACACATCGAAGGCGTGAGCCGTGTCGATAACAAGATCAATGTGCTGCCGCTTTCGCCGATGGATGACCAGCTTCGCAGGGCGTTGTACCGGTCGATCTATGGTTTTCCTGTGCTGGAAAAGTATGCGATGGGTGTCCACAAGCCGATCCGCATCATCGTGAACAATGGCAATGTGACCTTGGAAGGCGTGGTTGACAATCAGGCAGATAAGGACGCAGCCGGTATTCGCGCCAGGACTGTGCCGAATGTTTTCAACGTGACGAACAATCTTCGCGTCACTGGAAGTTAATTCGATCCTGGAAGCTAGATACGAGCAGCCGGTCGTTGGTGACTGGCTGCCCGTTTTTATTCCTTGATCCATTGCCGGAGTGCCAGGCGGGCGGCGTGGTACCCGCACATGCCGTGGACGCCGCCGCCGGGCGGAGTTGAGGCGGAGCAGAGATAGACGTCTTTGGCGCTGGTAGCGTAGTTGCGCACTGTGGGGCGGAAGAAGAACTGGCGAAGGGATAATGCTCCGCCCGAGATGTCGCCGCCGATCAGATTGGCGTCCATGGCTTCCAGCTTCACGGGTGTCGATATTTGCCGAGCGAGGATGCAGTCCTTAAACCCTGGAGCAAAGCGCTCGATCTTGGATTCGATATGCGCGGTCATGTCGATTTGCGTCCCATTTGGCACATGGCAATAGGCCCAGAGCGTGTGCTTGCCCTCGGGAGCGCGCGTGGGGTCGAAGAGTGTGGGCTGGGCTGCGAGGACGAAGGGTTTTTCTGGGATTCGGCCCTGTGAGACTTCGTACTCGGATTCTGCGATCTCTTCGAATGTGCCGCCGAGGTGGACTGTGATGGCGCGCGAGCATTCCTTCGCCTTCCAAGGGACGGGTTCAGAGAGGGCGAAGTCCACTTTGAATGCGCCGGGGCCTGGCTGAAAGCGATTGTAGGCATTGCGAGTGTGAGTTGTGAGTGTGTTTCCGCTGAGGGTTATGAGTTGTGAGGGGGATGTGTCGGCGAGGATGAGTGCGCCGGTGGCCTGAAGCGCGCGGAACTCTTCGGAGTCTACGCGATGCGAGGTGTGGAGCTTGCCGCCCAATGTTTCCAGATGGCCAATGAGAGCGTTCGTGATGGATTGCGCGCCGCCTTGCGGAATGGGCCAGCCTACGGCGTGCGCGGATGCGGCAAGAACGAGGGCGATGGCGGAGCTTAATGGCTGGTCGAAGCTCAGGCAGGAGTGGCCGGCGAGGCCTGCGAATAATGCTCTTGTGCGCGGACTCTTGAATGCACTGTGAGCGAGAGACTGCGCGGGGGTGAAGGCTGAGAGTGCGAATCTTGCCATTCGTATTGGATGACGCGGAATACAGAGTACGGGGCCGAGTGCGTCTTCGGCAAAACTTTCCCAATGCGTCGAGATTGGTTCGATGAGCTTTCGCCATGCAGCGCCGTCGGCTCCTAACTCGCTGACGGCTGTATCAAGACTGCTCTCAAGAACAATGGCGGTTCCGTCGTCGAGCGGGTGGGCCAGCGGTGCTTCGCCGTGAATCCAGTTCAGGCCGTGTTCGGCGAGAGGCAGAGTGGAGAAGAAGGGTGAGCCTGCAGCGAGTGGATGGACGGCGGAGCCGAAATCGTGGAGGAAGCCGGGGAGCGTGAGCGGTAGCGTGCGACATGCGCCGCCGGGAGTGGGTTGGGCTTCGTAAACTTCGACTGCGAGGCCGGCCTGGGCAAGCACGATGGCAGCGGCGAGGCCGTTGGGTCCGGAGCCGATGATGTGGGCGGTTGTCATAGCGGTGCTAGCGCTTGTTGCGATGTTTCAGCGGACTCCCCGGTCCCCAAATGCGAGGGACCGGGGGCACCCGGATTTGTGGTTGGTTAGAGCCGGACTATTCGGGATATGCATGACTTTTCTCAATCGTGCTCGGGCAGTGGGTCGGGTTGTTGGACTTCGACGTAACTGCCGGTAGGGGTGATGGTGAGAACCGGCGCATAGATGCCGAGGAACTGGCGACGCCACCAGTTGCCTGTTTTGCGCTTTTCGTCGATGCTTGTGAACCAGTATTGCCAGAGGACGGCGCGGACGTAGCGCGGTGGCGACTGCGCGAAGGGGTTTGCGCGTAAGAGCGAAAGCACGGAGGCGTCGTTCGACAGCAGGCGCTCTTCGACAAGAGGGACGAACTGGTTTTGCTCCCAACTGCCGAGGGAGGCGAACCACAGGTTCCAGTCGAAGCGCGGCTGGTAAGGCGCGTAGATGCGCGGGGCTTCGTTGAGCGCTTGCGGTTTGTTGCGGAAGGGGTAGGGGGTCCAGTCGATGCCGTCGTTCGAGCCTTGGAACTCGATCTCGTATCGGCCGCGGGTCATGACGGCAAAGAGACCGTACTGGTTGGCTATGCGGAGTGGGTCGAGGATGGCTACGGGGGCGAGCAGTGCGGTGGGTATTGGGACGTCTGGAATGCGGAGCATCAGAACGATGGTGTTGTAGCCGACCCATAGGAGAAAGAAGGCAGAGATGGCGACGGGGATGGCGGAGAGGTCGTGGGTTAGGCCGCGTTTTCTCTTCTTGATTTGCAGGGATGCGGAGATGGGGTGGGGTGTGGTCTCCGCGGTTCCCACGTACGAGGGACCGGGGGCACCCAGATCTGTGGTTGGTTGGGGTTGGCTCGGATTCGTGCTCTCCCACCTTAGCCGCAAAAAGCGTGGCGAAGGTGGGGCATTCAGGCTCGTGCAGATGTTTTGTGAATTGCTTGTGTGGAATCGTGAGGGGATGATTCGAAGGAGATATTTGTCGTCGAGGAGAAGGATGCCGAGAACGAGGACGAGGTAGTTGAGGAACGCGTAGTTGGCGGTGAGGATTACGGCGAGTTCCCAGGGGGTGACGATGAGGAAACAGATGAGCCTAAAGCGGCGGGGAAGGAAGAGCATGAGGACGACGACGAGTTCGATGATGAGCGTTGCGGCGACGCTCGAGGCATGGAACCAGTGCGGAAGATGCTCGGCGTACCAGCCGATCCAGGTGGGCAGGGGGCCGTTTTGGTAGTACTCGTTCATTGCTGAAAAGTCGCGCCACTGGGTGTCACCGGAGAGCAGCTTTACCAATCCCGACTCAAAATAAATGCGGAACCACTCCCACTGCAGCAGGTATAGGCTGGCGCGTGAGGGCGGATGGTCTGCGCCCCAGCCGGGCCGGAGGCCGCGTGGCGCAAAGAAGAGAGCGAGAAAGCCTGCTTCGAGCAACATGCCGTCGGATTGGTAGCTGGAAAAAATGCTGGATGCGGTGACGAAGGAGAGGAAGCAGAGGAAGCAGATAAAAAACGTGAGGCGCGGCCAGAGATTAAAGAGCGCGGCCATGGAGGCGATGAGGCCGAGCCAGGTGATGGCCATGAGGAAAGCGGAGCTTGAATTGATCCAGTAAAGCGATGGCGCGTACCAGAAGCGGAGCAGGCCCATCTCCTCGGTGACAGCGGCGAGAAATTCTCGCGCGGGCATGATGCCGGTGGGGCCGATGAGGCCTTTGATCTGGAAGAGCAGGGAATAGAAGGCGGAGAAGTAGATGAGGGCCAGGGCGCGGAGGAAGAGCCAACGCGGGATGAGACGATCCGCCGCGCCGTAGCGGGAGTCGAAGAGGCGGCGGAGTGCGTTGGTCGGAGCGGCCTGGATCATTGGGTTCAGGATATACCTGGGAAGGTTTGCAGGGTCAGTCTTGTATGCTCGACACTGGCTTATGAAACTTACAACACAGTTTTTGCTATCGGCGTTGGCGGCGGAACAGTTTCCCGCGCCGGGGGTGCCGGAGATTGCGTTTCTGGGGCGGTCGAATGTGGGCAAGTCGAGCCTGATGAATGCGCTGGTGGGCGAGAAGGCGGCGAAGGTGTCGTCAACTCCGGGGCGGACTCGGGCCATTAATTTTTTTGCGCTGCTCGATCAGAGCCAGCGGCAGAAGCTGGTGTTTGCCGATCTGCCGGGCTATGGGTATGCGAAGATATCGAAATCAATCTCCTCGACGTGGCCGGCGTTTATTGAGCCGTATTTGCAGGACAGAACCACGCTTGGGCTTTGCGTTTGCCTCGTCGACTCGAATATTCCCGCGCAGCCGAGCGACCGGATGTTGCAAGACTGGCTGCGGGAGCAGGGCCGGGAGTTTGCGGTGGTTGCGACGAAGATTGATCGCCTGAGCGGAAACGAACGGACGCGGAATCTGGCATCGTTGAAGAGAGACTTGGAAGTGGAAGAGATTCTGCCCGTGTCCGCGAAAACGAACGCCGGCATCGGGGCGCTTTGGGCGCGGATTGAGGCACTGAGCAAGTAGAATTACTTAGTTTGCTCGAGCTAGATTTGTGCATTCCCAGGTCTCAGAATCGAGATCCTTCGCTCAGGACAGGCTCTGGGGCACCCATTTTATTGCTGAATCAAGGGAAAAAATCCTGCATTTATCAAGAGAGAGCAATCCAGGGTGTTGCTCTCTCTTGAATGTGGGGAAGAGAACTTGTCGTCTACCAGGCGAGCAGTTCATCTCCAGTGGTTGGCGACAGGAATGCAACTGGCGCGTGGGTTGGATGGGGCGAAAGTCCGAAGCACTGGATGGATTCAGGACCGGCGGACTTGGCCCATTGCAATGCTTGTTCCGCCTCTCGAAGCACTACGACGGGAGAGTGTCCCTGGCTGCTCGCAACGCCGAAGCAGGCCGAGAGGCGGACGGCTTCGCCGACAACCTGGAAAGGCGTGGCGAAGACTTCGATACGAAGCCGCTCAGCCATGGTGGCTGCATTGGCGGGCATGCACCCGGGCAGCACGAGCAGGAACTCGTCCATACCAGGGCGGCCTAATACGTCGTAAGAGCGCAACATTCGATTTGTGCGCTGTACGATCTGACAGAGCAGTTCATCGCAGGCATCCACGCCCAGGCGCGAGTTCCAGTGGCCAAAGTCGTCGATATCAAACAGCACAAGGGAGAGATCGCTTTTCATTCTTTGCACGCGATCGGTTTCGCGGAACAGGGTGGTCATGATGGCTTCGCGATTGTAGACGCCGGTGAGCCGGTCCAGTTGCGCATTGCGCGAGGCGGTTTCGCGGAGGTTGTCGAGTTCGCGCTCGATACGAAATCGGTGCAGCGCTTTGTCGATGCGGAACTGCCAGTAGGCAGCATTGGAGCTGCGGAGAATCAGATCATCGAGTATGCCATCGGCCAGCCGCTCGATCAGTTCCTCAGTGACATTGTCCGAAATCAGGACGATGGGGAAGCGCGAGCCCTGGGCGCGTGCGGCCGTCAGCAATTTACCGGTCTCCATTCCGGGCAGATTCGCATCGATAAGAGCGAAGCCGGGAGGGTTAGGGCCATTCATTTTTTCGAGAGCTGCCTCGGCGGTGAGAACCACATCGATATGCGCGCCTGTGGATAGGAAGACGGGCTCTATAGCCGCCATGAGCGCAGGCTCTGGGGAAGCAAGAAGAAAGGTAGGACGATTGGGCGCGTGCATTCTGAAAACTCCTTAGCCCATGCATCGGCGGAGATTAGAGAATGTTTAGACAACAGATGTGGAAATTTTTATGTGCCTGAATATTTAATGAGTTTGAATGACCGGTTTGCAGTGAGATGGGTGTCGGGGGTAATTGGGACGGTGTGAGGATTGGGAGAGCTGGGCTGAGTGAGTGTTGTGCTCTCCCACATTAGGCGAAAGAAAACGCGCCGAAGGTGGGCACCCAGGCATCGATACATGGGCAACCAGGTTCGGCGTTGTTCCAGAGCGGGATGAGGACCTAGTCTACGAACTCAACTCGCGGCATGATGGGTATGATGCCGCGCTCGTGGCCCATCTTGAGGAGCTTGCGGATGGTGTCGCGGCCGTCGGGGCCGTAATCCAGGGTGCGCTCGTTTACGTACATGCTGACGAAGCGGCTGGCGAGGCGGGTGTCGAGGTCGCGCGCAAACTGCATGGCGTAATCGAGAGCCGCTTCGCGGTTGTCCAGACCATGCTGGATGCTGTCTCGCAGTGCCTTGGAGACAGTTGCATGTACTTCCTCGCCAAGGGAGCGGCGGATGGCGTTGCCGCCGAGAGGGAGCACCAGGCCGGTCTCTTCCTGCCACCAGACGCCCAGATCGATGACCTTGTGCAGGCCGCTGGCCGAGTAAGTGAGCTGGCCTTCGTGAATGATGAGCCCGGCATCGTAGTTGCCTGCCAGGATTTCCGGAATGATCTGGTCGAAAGGGACTACGACGGTTTCCAACTGCGGGTTGAAGAGCTTGAGGGCGAGATATGCCGTGGTGAGTTCGCCAGGGACGGCGATGCGGGTGCGACGGAGATCCTTGAGGGTGAGTTGCTTGGAAGAGACCACCATGGGGCCATAGCCCTCGCCCACGCTGCCGCCGCAGCCCATGAGCATGTAGTTTTTCTGCATGTAGGGGTAGGCGTGAAAGCTGATGGCGGTTACATCGAAGAAGGCTTCGTCCATGGCGCGGCGGTTGAGGGTCTCAATGTCGGTAAGGGTGTGGGAAAAGCGATAGCCCGGCACGCGCACCTTGTTGGTGGCGAGGCCGTAGAACATGAAGGCGTCGTCGGAGTCCGGGCTGTGGGCGATGGAGATATCGATAATATCGGATGAATCGGATTGGGAGGAGGTCACGGTAAAGATGGATCCTTTCAGCGGTATTGCTTATTCGACGGGTGTGGAGGAATGAGTTGCCCGGCACAGGCGGAGAGTGCCGACGGCAATCGCCGCGGCGGCGGTGATTTTGAGTGCGTCGCCGGGAAGGAACGGGAGTACGGCGAGGGCGCTGGCAGTGCGGGCAGTGAAATGCGCCAGCGCGGCGAGCCACAACGCGCCTGAGGCAAGGATGACGAGATCGCCGACGGCGGCGCTGATGAGTGCAGCGGCGAAGTTGCGGCCGCTGCGACGCCAGAGATACGAGATGAGCATCGCGGCCAGTGGATACGAGAGCAGATAACCGCCGGTGGGGCCGAAGAGGTGAGCGAGGCCGCTGGTAGCCAGAGCCGATGGGGCAAAGACGGGCAACCCGATTGCGCCTTCGGTTAGGTAAGCGACAAATGTGGCTGCGGCCATGCGCGGCGACCACAGCAGGCCGAGAAGCAGAACGGCAAAGGGAGCAAGCGAAAGCGGCACAGGGGTGAAGTAGAGCGGGATCGAGACCCGCGCGCAGATGGCGGCCAGGGCGCTGCCGGCCAAAACGATTGCGGCGGATTTCAACCACGCATGGGAGGCGCTGGCGGCGGCGAATGTTTCGATTTGGGCTGCTTGTGCTCTGCTCATGGTGCTTCCTCGCTCATCAAATTGGTCTGGCCTTCAGGCTTCGTCTTCGGCAGATAAAGCCGGTTGCTTCAGTTCGGCTTCGAGCGCTTCAATGGGCGAGAGCCGCTCGCGCTCAAACTTTTCCCGTTGCAAGCGAATGTGATGCACCACGCCCACAACCGCAACAAGCAGCGCTCCGAGCGAGACGAGCAAACCTAACATCAACCAGCGCATGGCAACCAACCAAGAATACCAGACAAGCGTATTGGGAGACAGGTTTGCGTTGATATATCAGGGCTTACGCAGCGAGGCCAGTAGCCATTCGAGGTATGGGTGGCTGGAAGATTCGGCATCGACTTCGAAGACGAGGAACTCGGGGAGTTCATAGCTGTGCAGCGCGTGGAGTCGGGACTGGAGTGCAGGGAGTTGATCGGTCGCAGTCTTGATCAAAAGCAAGGTTTCAGCCGAGGATTCGATTTTTTCATCCCACCTGTAGAAGGACTCGACTTCGGGAACGAGCGTCACGCAGGCGGCGAGGTGCTCCTCGACGAGTGTGCGGGCCAGACGGCGGGCTTCGTCGGGGGCGGCGGCGGTGGTGAGGACGAGTCTGGTGTCGGGGAGGATGGGTGGGGTGGTGGGCATGGAGGGAATCCGAGGTTAAGGCTGCATAAGGAGATTATCGAGCAGAATGAGTTCGATGCCAGTTACGGAAGGAATCTCCGAATCATTCGATACAAACGCTGTGGCACCGGCATGCAGAGCGGTTGCCAATTGGATTGAGTCCGGTGTCTGAATTTTATTGGCGGCGCGTAACTTTGCTGCCTCCCCCGCAATCTGGGGTGTGACGGAAAGAGTTTCAAGGTTTCGAGTGTTGAGCAACATATGAGAATAGCGGTCGACTAAATCGAAATTTCCCCGCTTGTAAGGAAGGACAAGAACCTCCGTAACTGTGAGCGTTGAGGTAACGACTTGAATATCGCCGCGCTGCACCGCCTCAAAAAATGGATAAACAATGGGAAGGTATTTTGGATGCCTCTCAATGAAGTAGATGAGCGGCGCAGTGTCCAGGCCCACGGTCGTTCCGCGCAGCCGGTTTACCCATTCCATGATGCCCGTTCATTCCGAACATATTCCTGCGCATCGATGCCTTCCCAAATTTCTTTGCCCAGGCCGCAAAGCTCCATGATGCTGTGCTTTTTCTCAGGGGGCGCATTTTTTGCCAGGCGCGCCGTGAGCTCCGCAAGCAAACGCTGCTGCTCTTCGGCGCTCAGCGACTCTGCCAGTTGAAGCGCCTTTTCATAGGCATGGGCGGCCATGGAGTTTCTCCTGAATCCATGATAATTCTATTTTCATTCAATGCATATAGGGATGAAGCTTGCCGGTCAGGGCCGACTCATGCACTATGGACTCTAGGGTTCTAAGGCAAAGTACGCAGGAGATATATGACAGCGATCAAGTTTGGCACTTCAGGATGGCGGGCCATCGTGGCCGAGGATTTTACGCTGGCCAACATTCGGCTGGCGGTGGCGGGGATTGCGGCGTATGTAAAGACGCAGCCGGGGCCGCACAGAGTTTTAGTCGGGCGCGATCCGAGATTTCTGGGCGAGAGCTTTGTGGCGGAGACAGCGAGAGTGCTGGCCGGAGCTGGGGTTGCGCCGATCGTGATTCCCGATGCCGCTCCCACGCCGGCCATCTCTTACGGTGTGCGGACGCTGAAGACATCCGGTGCAATCAATTTTACGGCTTCGCACAATCCGCCCGAATATAACGGCATTAAATTTTCGACCAATGACGGCGCGCCGGCGCTGCCTGATGTGACGAAGCAGGTTGAAGCGGCGATTGCTGCGCTCCAATCCAGTAGCGCTGAAATTCCAAAATCCGAACCCAACGCGGGCGGATTCGAATCGGCCGACGTGAAGCCGGCCTTTCTCGAGCGGCTGGCCGAGCTTGTCGACTTGAAGGCGATTGCGAAGTCGAAGATAAGAATTGTCATTGATCCCTTCTGGGGCGCGGGCCGCGGATACAGCTCCGAACTGCTGCGTGGGGCAGGCGTGACGGTGGAATCGGTGCATGACTATCGTGATGTTTTATTTGGCGGGCACGCGCCGGAGCCGGACGATCATCTGCTGGGCGACGCCAAGGCCAAGATGAAAGAGATCGGCGCGGCGCTGGCGATTGCCACCGATGGAGACGCGGACCGCTTTGGCATTGTCGATGGGGATGGGACGTACATCCAACCTAATTATGTGATTGCTCTGTTGTTCGATTATCTGGTCGAGACGCGCGGATGGAAGAACGGCGTGGCCAAAAGCGTGGCCACCACCAACCTGATCAACGCGCTGGCCGAGTACCACAAGGTTCCGCTGTACGAGACGCCGGTGGGATTCAAGTACATTGGCGAGCTGATCAACGAGGACAAGATTGCAATTGGCGGCGAGGAGTCGGCAGGGCTGACGATTCGCGGCCACGTGCCGGAGAAGGATGGCGTGCTGGCTGGGCTTCTTGTGGCTGAGATGGTGGCCGTGCGCGGCAAGAGCATCGGGGCGCAACTGAAGGAGCTGTTTGCCAAGGTTGGTTCCTATTATCCGGTTCGCGAAAACTTTCACTTGACCCCGGAGGTGAAGGCAGCGTTCACTGAGAAGTTGAAGGCCGATCCAACGGAGTTGAGCGGGCGCAAGGTCGTGCAGGTCGTGCGAACCGACGGGCTGAAACTGGTTTTGGAGGACGGGTCCTGGGTGTGCTATCGGCTCTCTGGAACGGAGCCAGTGGTAAGGGCCTATACCGAGGCGCGCAGCGAAAAAGATATGGAAGCGCTGAGCGCGGCGGCTAAGAAGTTTGTTGTGGGGTCAGGGTTGGCAGGGTAAGGATTGTGGTTTCCCACCTTAGTTACAAAGAACGTTGCGAAGGTGGGCCACCCGAATTCCGTGGCGAATTTCGTCGATTATTTGCTGTTTGTTGGGAAGCGAGATAGCATGATGGACGAGAAAGAACAAGAGACCGGGAAATCCGCATCTCCGATACCGATGGGCGCTCGCGCACTCGCGTGGTGGAGCCGCGGATGGCGGCCTGTGGGTTCGGTGATTGCCGTTGGACTGGCGTTGTTGATTGGCTGGCATGTAGTGAACGGCAAGCACGGGCTCTCCGTCTGGCACCAAATGCGGGAGCAGGATCGCACGCTGCAAAAGCAAATTCAGGATCTCAATGAGGAAAACGCTGCGATGCGAAAACAGATTGAGCTGCTCAAGTCCGATCCCGAAGCGATTGAGGCCACAGCACGCAAAGAGCTGCACTACGCAAGGCAGGGCGAGGTGATTGTTTCGCTGCCTGACGCTGCTGAGCAACAGCAAACTTCACCGGCAAAGTAACCTTCTCTAAAAATCTACATGCATGCGCAGAGACCCGACCCACACCGGGCCGCGTGCTGTGTTGTAGCCGGGATTCTGGATGTGCTGCACGTCGAGCGCGTAGAAGAGGCCGCGCCATGCCTGCACGGTGTAGTAGCTTTCGACGATGCTCTCGCGCCCGTAGCTTAGATTGCCGTCACCGAGCAGAAAGCCCAGGCCGCCGAGTTTCAGATAATTCTGGTGATCTTTCTTGATGGCGTTGGAGACAACGGCCAAGCCAACTTTATCTTCCGCCCGATTCCAGCGCTTGCCAGCGTAGTCCGCGCCCAGCTCTATCGTCTGGTCGACCTCCGTGTAGGCGTAGGACTCCGTAACGCCGCTGTTCCATCCAAAGCGGCCAAAGACGCGGAAATTGTCCGTCAGATCCTGCTCGGTGTTGTAGCCGACGCCGTACTTGAGCGCGCTGAAGTGCTCGTGAAGCAGGATGTTGGGCACGGTGACGCCGTATTTCTTTGTATCGCTGCCGTTGAGGAAGTCCTGGACAGTTTCGCGGTACGAACCCATGTGAGCGCGATTGTCAAAGAAGAGAATGCGCGTGACCCCGGCGCGGCTCTTGATCCAACTGTGGCGCAGTTCGAACTCCGTGTTGTTGCCGTGGGCGCGGCTGAAGGCCCAGTCGAGGTCGATGCCGTTGGCGACGACAGGCATGGCGAAGATGCCGTAGCGAATGCTCCAGCTCTTGTCGTCGTACTCGGCCATTCCGCCCACGGTGTATCCGCGAGTATCTGCCGCGTAATCCCACGCGCCGTTGTTGTCCACGGTCCAGTTCATAAACTGGAGATGGCTGTCGGAGCCGATGGCGTTCGCGTCAAAAAAATCCGGAAGGGTCAGTTTGCCGATCCGGAACTCGATGCGCCGCTCCGGTACTGCGGCGGCGATTGCGAAAGGCCCTGGGTCCTGTTTGGTTGTGCTGTCCGTGAGTCCGACGACCTGATGAATCTCGTAGCGGGCGAGGTAAGGCTTGGAGCCGAGGTTGGGGTTGCGCACAACATCGAGGTTTGTAAAGCCGGCCATACCAAGCGCTTCGCTCAGCCCGCGACCGCCCGTGCTTTCGACATCCAGGATCAGGTCGTTTGCATAGCGGACGGAGCCATTGGGCTTGAGGGCTGCGTAAAAGGTTCCGAGCAGCGAAGTCTTGTATTCGCCTCGGCTGAGAAAGCTGTTTGTCCCCTGATAGGGAGAGTGAAACGGCAGGTTGCCCTGAAGGATGATGTTGGCCTGACCCGCGAGCCAGTAGCGGCCATTGGCCGGGTGCGGAAAGATGGTGACGTCGGCGTCAGTTTCCGATGCGGGCGAAGTGGCTGGCGAGGCAGCGGCATCTTCATTCGCAAATGATCGAAACCGTGCGGAAAGCATGGCGGGCGGTGCCGGAGCGAGGGCCAGTATACGCTGCGAGATTTGCGGCGCAGGCGCGGAGGGCAGAGAGTCGAGTTGCGGGGTTGGGGCTGGGCCTGGGTATTGAGCGTGCGCGAGCGCTGATGCCGCGCAGAGGACGGCAAGGGCAAGTCGGCGCGAGTTGGGGAAGCGCTTGAGCATAGAATAGGAGCAGGAACGCTACCCCCGCTCCCCATATACTCTACCGGGGATGGGTATGCCAACGCAAGGAGCCTTGCCATGTCTCATCAAGAAAGAGAAAAGATCAAACTCTTGCAGCGGCTGCGAAAAGTTCGCGGCCAACTGGATGCCGTGGAACGCGCGCTGACCGCCGATGAGGACTGCGGTGGGCAACTGATGCTGCTGGCGGCGGTGCGTGGCGGCGTGAATGGGTTGATGGGGGAGGTGCTTGAGACGCACATCCGCTTCCACCTGGCCGACGGCGGCAAAGAGCAGATTGCTCCCGAACTGGCAGAGGATTTGATCGACCTGGTGCACGCGTATTTGAAGTGAAGCCATTCGAGAAGGGGAACGAGTCGGGGATTGGTTCCAGCTCCGCAGTTGCCCTTCCACTATTGAATGGGATGCAAAAGCGGGCATCGGAGAAAATACGATGAATTCTGCGTGGCAAATGGTGGTTGGCCGGGATGTGTATCGTTAGAGCGGCTGGAGGGCATGTTTCCGAAGCCTGATCAACTTATTGTCCAGAGTTTCCGTTGCTCAGACTCATGGATAGCAGCATGAACCTTTCTAGAGCCGCGGATTTGAGACTGAGTGATGAGACGCGCAAGCCCGTATTTTCAGCAATCCTGCTCGGCGTCGCAAAACTTACCCATTCTGAGATGCTCCGGCACTGCGGACAGGTTAATAGTTTGTCTCATGCCTAGATATAGCCCAATCGATGCTGGTGTACCGCTGCAGGCAAGCCTAAGCGACCTCGCCTCCTTACGCTGGTCGACGAACGGCATCGCAGCCGATTTTCGTCTTGCCCGACGACGAGGCTCACCTGCTACGAGTTTCGTTCGACAAGGCATGCATCATCAGGATTTTAGATGAGATGCCGCTTAGCACAGAGAAAGACGATACGCCAAATGAAGGATTGGTGCCTGAGCATTTCGCATATCGGCTCGAAGGTGCTGCTTTCGCGCGCCTTCAGTCTGGTACTTGGAAGGAAGTGAACGCGCCTGTCACCCACTATCAGTTCATCACAGGTTGGGGCTGTCTGGATGTTCTCACGGGTGCCACTCCGGCGTTCACCGTCGTGCAGCGGTAGCCGCCCGCGCCAAACATAATTAGTTGTTCATGTTGTGTGCGCAATGGATCAGCAATGAGACATCACCGCCAGTCTTGCACCCCATGCCAGATGTGCAGGATTTCGACGACTTCATCAGTCACACGGTACACAATGACGTAAGGCGGGCTGACAAGCTCGCGGGTTCCTGCCACTTCACCGGGACGGCCCAGAGCAGGGAATGATGCAAGTTGTTCGATGCGGTCGATGATGGCCTGAGCAACTTTGCGGGCAGCGGTGGGATTGTCTTGCTGGATGCGCTGAACCGCAGTTTCCAGTTGTTCAGACGCGCCTGTTGTCCAGCGAATCTGCCTCACGAATGAAATAGCCTGTCGATACGGTTCACCACGTCCTGATGCTCCAGGAGTTCGCCGCGGTCGGCTTGCTCAATCCCATTTTGCACGCCGCGAATGAACCGGGCCTGACTTTCGAGCATTCGGACAACCGTGTCCTGAACCAACTGGTCTGGATTCTTGCCGTTGGCGGATGCTACCTGTTGGAGCTGCGACTCGACGTCGGGTGAGAAATGTACTTCCATGCACTTCAAGGTACGCGAAAACCGGGATACAGGCAACATAGAATGCAAACGCATTCCACACTGCACAGATCATGCAAGCTGCACCTGCCGGGCTGAGCACCGCACTTAAATTCAGCCGTAGACACTCAGCCCGAACCCGTACTATGGCCTGAATCCTCTGCCGGCCTCTTCCTTGACCGTGTAGCCATCCGGCACGCGGAACAGGTTGACATCCGGCTCGCCGCGAACGATGTTGCTCAACGCCATGGTTGTGGTGCCCTCGCGGGGATCGGTGTCGATGCGCTGGAGCTCAATCTTCAAGTCGGGAGAGAGCCAGGACTCATGCGTGCTGACCAGGGGCTCACTGTTTCCAACCTTGCCGGCGGGAGTCGTCCGCGTAGTGCGGGTGCCGTCGGCGTAGACGCCGGAGATGGATTTTGAGCCCAAATTTGCGACTTCAGGGTGTACTCTGCCTTGTACACCGCCCTGGCTGCGGAAACCGCCGGCGAACTGGGGGCCGGGACGCTGTACACCATCCGGCTGTGCGCGTTCAGCTAGGCCGCGGCGCTGGAATTGGGCGGAGTCGGGGAGATGGAATTCGCGAGCTTCCTTGGTTTTGGAGTTCCAACTGATAGACACCCGATTCACGGGATCGAAGACGCGGTAAGAGGTAAATTTCCCGCCCTCGGATGTCGTTTCGGTATAGGTTCTACCGCTGGAATCGCGAGACTCCTTCACCACGCTGGTGTGGGTAATGGTTGAGCCGTTGGCCAGCGTTTGCACGTGTGTGGTGGTGCGGATGGCGCTATAGGGAGCGCCGGTGATGGCTGCGCCGAATCTAAAACCGCCGCCGTTGGGACGCGCGGTGATTGGAGCGTTGTCTGGGCTGGCCACTTCTGCAAAGAGCGTGGGCGCGAAGGTTAGAACAAGTGCTAGGCACGGAATGCCCCAGCAAGATCTTCTGATGTTCATTGAGACCTCCTCAATTGTCCTGTTTGACGGAAGTCTATCCCCGACCGGAGTACAGGCGTAGCGGAAAATTTTGCGGGAATGCAGATTTTGTCCCGTTCCCGGCCTGTCTGGCTGGCCTCGGTTGGCCAGGTTCGGATTGTGGCCAGCCAGCCATTCAGGCATTCGCACATAGAGAAACGGCAGACAGGGACGCCAACCGTTCCAGTTTGTGCTGCCCCGGTTGGGACAAAGGGACCTCTGCACAAGTGCATGATTTTGTAGCGACGAGTCGATCCCTGTCGACTTGTTGATTTTGAATCAGCTTTCTGTCAGAAAGCGCAGGCTCGCTGTGTCTAAGGTTCTGTTAACACTTGACCCCAAAATGCTGCAGTTGTAGGGCGGGGTGCTGGCATTCTCCCCAGCGCAAGACTCCATGGCCTTCCTCGCCCACCACCGCCGGAAACCGAACTACATCTCTTTCACGCCTTCCACAAACGCCTTCAACTTGCGGCTGCGCGAGGGGTGCCGCAGCTTGCGCAGCGCCTTGGCTTCTATCTGCCGGATGCGCTCGCGCGTTACCTGGAAGCTCTGCCCCACCTCTTCCAGCGTGTGCTCGGAGCCATCTTCCAGGCCAAAGCGCATTTTGATCACTCGCTCCTCGCGCGGAGTCAGCGTACGCAGCACCTGTGACGTGTACTCCTTCAGGTTCACGCTGATGACAGCTTCGCTTGGCGAAACCGCCTGGCGGTCTTCGATGAAGTCTCCCAGATGCGAGTCTTCCTCTTCGCCGATCGGCGTCTCGAGCGAGATCGGCTCCTGCGCGATCTTGAGGACCTTCCGCACTTTGGCGACAGGAATGTCCATTCTCCGCGCAATCTCTTCGCTGGATGGCTCGCGTCCCAACTCCTGCACCAGTTGCCGGCTGGTACGGATCAGTTTGTTGATCGTCTCGATCATGTGCACTGGAATGCGGATCGTCCTCGCCTGGTCGGCAATGGCGCGTGTAATCGCCTGGCGAATCCACCACGTGGCATATGTTGAAAACTTGTAGCCGCGCCGATATTCGAACTTGTCCACGGCCTTCATCAGGCCGATGTTGCCCTCCTGAATCAGATCGAGGAACTGCAAACCGCGATTCGTATACTTCTTGGCGATCGAGACAACGAGGCGAAGATTGGCTTCAATCAGCTCTCGCTTCGCCTGCTCGGCGTCCATGTCGCCCTGGATCATCTCGCGCTGTGTGCGCTTCAGCTCCGCAATCGTGACCCCGGCATCGCCCTCGATCTTTTCCAGATCCACACGGCAGTTCTTCTGCTGGCGCTTGTACTCCTTGCGCAGCTCTTCGCTCTTTGACGCCTCATGCTTCTGGTCGAGCGACCGAATCTGCCGCTCCAATGTCCGCATCGTGTCTACAGTCTTGTTGACCTTGTCATACAGCCGCTTGCGCTCCATCGGCGTGTACTTCAGCTCGCGCACAATCCGCGAGATGCGCACCTTTTCCCGCCCAATGAGCCAGCGCGTCTTGCGCGCCTCGCGCGCTTTGGCCTTTACGGTTGCAATGGTTTCCAGCTTCTCCTCAAGCTGAGCAGCCTTCTTCTGGTGCTTCACCAGCGTCTCCACTTTTGCCACCGTGGACTTAACGCGAGCTACCACCACCTCTTCGGTCAGCTCCTCCTCGTCGAAGACCACCACTTCCTTCACGTTGCGTACGCCGCGCTTCAGGTCCTCGCCCAGCGCCGCGATCTCGCGAATCACAATGGACGAACGGGAGATGGCCTTCATCACGCGCATCTGGCCGCGCTCAATTCGCTTGGCGATTTCCACTTCGCCTTCGCGCGTAAGCAGCGGGACCGTGCCCATCTCGCGCAAGTACATGCGCACCGGGTCGTTGGTCTTTTCCATCGTCCCCGGCGTCAGGTCCAGTTCAACGTCATCGCCCTCTTCGAGCTCAAAGTCTTTGTCGCCAGGAAACTTCGGGCTGTCCAGCAAATCGATCCCCTGCGTGCCGATTGTCGTGATCAGCTCGTCCAGATCGTCCGCTCCGGGGACCTCCTCCGGCAGCGCATCGTTCACGTCGCCGTAAGTCAGGTAGCCCTTCTCTTTGCCCACTTCAATCAGGCTGTCAATGTCCTGTTCGAATTTTTCGTCAATTGCCAAGGTATCCTTCTCTTCTGGGCGCCGGTTCAATTGCTCTCGGCATGCCCCGTCTCAAGACTCATGTATCGGCATGGCTGCAAACTGCGCGCGCCATGCTCCAATGCAGCACAGGTTTTGCGACTCGAACTCTGCCGCAGCCAACCGCGCTTCCTAGGTGTTTAGACTCGCAAAAACCAGCCACGCGTCCGCGTTCTGACCGCTTGCACAAACGTGCGCAAAAATAATTTCCATTTGGAAATCCGCACGCGCAAAGAGGTACAGCCCCGCTGCCGCCCGCATCAAGCGAGTCCTATGTTTTTACTCGGAACAGGGATGTCAGCGCTTCAGGTTTCGCCTGGTTAGCCCGCGAGCCGTAGCTCATGTGTGGGGCAAAGGGGCGCGCATCCCTACTGAGATCAAGAGATTACCACATCCGACCCGGCCGGGTCCAGTTCTTGGCCAAGCCCGAATTTCCAGCTGTACTTTCAGCGCTGCACTGGGCCATCCATCCCGTGCCGGTGTCTCTCCAATATAGACGCAGTAGCGTCTCATTTTGATTCACAGACCACACCAGCCGAACCCCACCCCAGCGCCCAATCGGCGGTCGCGATGCCAACAGAGTCTAAGTACCTATCAATACAACGAAGGACGGGCCGAGCCGCCCAACAGTGTTGAACTCACGATGGCGATGGTGTGCGGACCCTCCGGCCCGGCCCAGGCCACGCCAAGAGTCACCAGAGGCAGCCCCCCGGCGCGAACCGTGATCCCAACTTGAAAGCTGTGCGCCAGGTTGTTGAATCCGATGTCGTTCCGCGCCAGCGCGACTTTGCCTTCGTCGGCGGAAAAAGTGAAACCCACGGGCCCCCAGATGGAGTGCTCGAAGGCTTCGCGAAGAACGATCGCATTCGGGGCGCGGAAACGATAATCGTGGTAGCTCGCCAGCCATGTGCTGCCGTCAATATATGTTCCGCCCAGCGTGGGCTGGAAGTAGAAGGGAACTACGCTCCCCGCCGAAGCAATGGACTCAGTAATGAACAGCCGTACTTCAACTGAACCCTCGCGATTGCGCTGGATCGCAGGACATTTCGTTGCGCCCAGCGCGGCCGCGCAATCGTCTGGGCCGTTGGTGGCTTTTGCGCCG
>Ga0182012_10002817_pt1 | contig 18710 bp, 16 predicted proteins | sample 612S2SmetaG_FD_120486 | JGI IMG/M metagenome (GOLD analysis project Ga0182012, IMG submission 120486) | Permafrost microbial communities from Stordalen Mire, Sweden - 612S2S metaG | ecosystem: Environmental > Terrestrial > Soil > Wetlands > Permafrost | place: Sweden: Stordalen | collected...
TACCGGGCGTTTACCACCGCAGTTCGAACGCGCACGCTGGCGCGCCGGTCGCCTGGCACGCCGTCTCGGTGACCACCGTCCGCCGGCTGACCAGCGTGCGGAACAGGCGCTCGAACGTCCCCGCGTAGAACGCACAGATCGGCCCGTCGGCGGTCATGCCGTGACAGACCGGGCAGCCGGCGATCGATACGCGCACCGGGTTGCCGGGCTCTGCCTTGAACACCCCGCTGCCGGCGAAGGTCCATGAGTGCTTCCCGATCGCCGCCAGCAGCACGCGTGCGGCCAGCCGTGGCGGCAGTACCTTCAGCACGCGCTGGGCCAGGCGCGGGATGCGGTTCGCCAGTAAATAGTCCCCGGTGCGCAGCCCGGCTTCGTGCGAGACCGCCCGCGCACGCTCGTCTCCGAGCATGGCGCGCAACGCATGGTGCAGCGCCGTCACCTCACGCTCGTCCACCATGTGCTCGGGCAGGGCGTCCAGATACGGCGCGAGGCCGGCCTCGCGGAACACGTCCGCGGTGCCGGCCTCGCCCACCGTCTCGCGCATCACCTCTGCCACGCGGATAATCGCGTTGGGGCCGATGCGCGCCCCCGTGACGGCGGACATCGCCGTGCTCAGTGCGGCCGCGCCGTCGCGACCTCCTCTTCCTTCACCTGCAGATGGTTGGGCGCACCGCACGCGGTCACCGCGTTGTCGGCTGCGTCCTCGTCATAGTGCAGATCGTTCGGCGCACCGCAGGCCGAGACCGGCTCCAGCGACGCGGGCAACTTGCCGCGCGACTGCAGATCCTTCGGCGAGACGCAGGACGAAACGGCCGACGTGCCCTTGAAGTCGATGTCGGCGTTCATGGTGCGCTTTTGCGCCGCGATCTGCTCGGAGTTCAGCACCTTGGTTTCGTCGAAGCCAAGCTCCCACTGCGCGTGCAGCCCCTTCACCTTCAGCCGTTCCAGATCGTAGAACTTCTTGGTCCACGTCGTCTTGGCGAAGGCCTTCAGGCAGCCCAGCATGTACTTCCGCTTCCAGGAATCCCTGATCCACGGATAGCTGAAGAAGGTCTTGAGCGCGTAGAAGCGAGCGTAGTTGCGCAGCACGCCCTTCAACAGCTCGTCGCGGGACATCCCCTCGGGCTTCATGATCGGGGTGACGAAGTTGTACTTCGCGTAGTCCCGCACCTCGACCTTGTCGCCCAGCTCCTCGAACAGCTCGGCGAACGGCCATGGCGTGTACATGTTCCAGTTGGCCATGTCCGGCTTCCAATCCTGGGCCAGACGATAGGTCTCCTCGACGGTCTCCTTGGTCTCGTTCTCCAGGCCCATGATAAACTGGGCCTCGGCGACCATGCCGGCGTCCTTCAGCAGCTTGATGGCGAGCTTGTTCTGCTCGATCGTGGTCTCCTTGCGGAAACGATCGAGCTTGAGCTGCGCCGCAGCCTCGGTGCCGAGCGAGACGTGCACCAGCCCCGCCTTGCGGAACATCGGCAGCAGCTCGCGATCGCGAAGGATGTCGGTGACGCGGGTGTTGATGCCCCAATGCACCGGCAGCTTGCGCGCGATCAGCTCCTCGCACAGGGCGATGAACTTCTTGCGGTGGATGGTCGGTTCCTCATCCGCGAGAATGAAGAAGCCCACCTTGTGGTCGCGCACCAGGATTTCCAGCTCGTCCACGAACTTCTTCGGGTCGCGGACGCGATACTTGCGCCAGAATTTCCACTGCGAGCAGAAGCGGCAGGTGAACGGGCAGCCGCGAGCAAAATTCGGCACCGCCACCCGGCAGTTCAGCGGGGTGTAGATGTATTTGTCCCACTCGAGCAGCGACCAGTCGGGCGTCAGGGTATCGAGGTCCTCGATCACCGGCCGCGCCGGCGTCGCCACCAGCTTGCCGTCTTCCAGGAATGCAAGGCCCTGGATGTTGCGGCGGTCCCGCTTGTCGGTGCCGGCCTCGATCGCCTTCAGCAGCTCGACGACGATCTCCTCGCCCTCGCCGCGGACGATGTAGTCGATCGTCGGCGACTCGCTCAACACCTGGGCGTACATGAACGTCGGGTGGATGCCCCCGAGCACGGTCACGACGCCGGGGATCGCCTCCTTGGCGATCTCCAACGTACGCTGCGCCTGGTAGATCATCGGCGTGATCGCGGTCGCCAGCACCACGTCGGGCTGGTTCTGCTTGATGATCTCGCGCAGCTTGTCGTCGTCGATGTAATTGGTCATTGCATCGACGAAGCGAATATTCGTGATACCGGCCCCCTTTAGGGCGCCACCGATATATGCGACCCAGCCCGGAGGCCAGTTGCCAGCGATTTCAGCGCCACCGGCGTGATAATTCGGCTGGACCATCATGACGCGCATGGACGACCCCTTTGGGCGGATGCTGTGACCCAAGTGCCATAACGAATGTGTCACCGGCCATCTTTGAGATAGATCAATCGAATGGGAACCTTTCCAATCCGTCATCTACCGGTTTCCCAGCCGCGACAGGGGCGCTGAGCGCGGAACCGCCGCGTGACTGCGCCGTTAGCGCGCCTTGAGCCAACGATGAGGAAGTCGAGGCACGTGCAGCACGCTGACCCGATCCGCGCCAATCGGGCACCGCTCGACGCGCTGAGCTTCTTCCTCGCCGACGTAAAGGACGGGATCGGTCCGTTTCTCGCCATCTATTTGGTGTCGGCCCGGCATTGGGACGCCGGCTCGACCGGCCTGGTGCTGACCATCGGCGGGATCGCCACGGTGCTGGCGCGCGGTCCGGCCGGCGCGCTGGTCGATGCCGTGCCCTGGAAGCGCACATTGATCGCGGTGGCGGGGGTGGCGGTCGCCGGCTCGGCGGTGACGATGGCGCTGGCGCCGGGGTTTTGGCCGGTGGCCATCGCACAAAGCGTGAACGGCGTCGCCGATGCGGTGTTCCCCTCGGCGGTGGCGGCGATCAGCCTTGGCATCGTCGGCCGCGCCGCGTTCACCCGCCGCGTCGGCCGCAACGAAGCGTTCAACCACGCCGGCAACGCCGTCACCGCGATCGCCGCCGGGCTGGCGGGCTGGCTGATCGCGCCGTCGGGGGTGCTGTGGATCGTGGCGGCGCTGGCTGGCACCAGCATCGCCGCCGCCTATGCCGTTCGTGGTCGCGACATCAACCAGGAGACCGCGCGCGGCGCCGACGACGGAGACCACGGCAAGAGCGACCCCGAGTCGCTGTCGGCGCTGCTGCGCAACCGGCCACTGGTCGTGTTCACCGTGGCGATCACTCTGTTCCATTTCGCCAACGCTGCGATGCTGCCGCTGCTGGGCGAGAAGCTGTCGCTCCACCATGCGCAACAGGGCTCGCTGATCATCGGCGCTTGCATCCTCACGGCCCAGATCGTGATGGTGCCGATGGCGATCCTGGTCGGGCGCCGCGCAGATTCGTGGGGCCGCAAGCCGATTTTCCTGGCGGGTTTTCTGGTGCTGCCGGTCCGCGGCCTGCTCTACACGCTGGTGCAGAGTCCGGTGGCGATGGTGTCGATCCAGGTCCTGGACGGCATCGGCGCGGGGATCTTCGGCGCGCTGTTCTTCATCGTGGTGGCCGACCTGACCAAGGGCACCGGCCGCTACAATCTGGCGCTGGGTCTCGCCTCGGCGAGCTGGGGCCTTGGCGCGGCACTCTCCAACGCGGTGGCCGGGCAGATCGTGAACCTGGCGGGGTTCAACGCTGCCTTCCTGTTCCTGGCCGCCTGCGCCGGCCTCGCGCTACTGGTGTTCTGGGCAGGCGTGCCGGAGACGCGCGGCTGGGAGCCCGCCGGCGCGGGCCAGCCGGCTGGCGCCGGTGCCTCCAAGGGCGCTCCGGCCGGCATCGCCACTTGACACCACGCCCGCCGCACTCTTTGTAGCCGCCACGCGCGAGCGGCATCCGTCTCGGTTGCCTGTCTGCCGTGCAGGGGTGTAGCTCAATTGGCTAGAGCGCCGGTCTCCAAAACCGGAGGCTGGGGGTTCGAGACCCTCCACCCCTGCCAGCGGGGCCTGTGCGTCTAGCATTCGGTTGTGGAGATGAACGGCGTGGCGGTGAACCCGGTGAAATTCCTGCGCGAGGTGCGGACAGAGATGTCCCGCGTCACGTGGCCGTCGCGCAAGGAGACCATGGTGACCACCGGCCTGGTGTTCGCCATGGCCACGCTTACCGCCCTGTTCTTCTTTTTCGTGGACCAGGTGATCGGCATCGGCATCCGCCTGCTGTTCCACGTCGGCCTGTGAGGAGCGGGTCATGACCAAGCGCTGGTATGTGGTGCACGTCTATTCCGGGTTCGAGAAGAAGATCGCCCAGCAGATCAAGGAGCAGGCGGCGCAGAAGGGTCTGGCCGAGCAGTTCGAGGAGGTGCTGGTGCCGTCCGAGAACGTGGTCGAGGTCCGCCGTGGCCAGAAGGTGAACGCCGAGCACAAGTTCTTCCCTGGCTACGTGCTGGTGAAGATGGACCTGAGCGACGACGCCTGGCATCTGGTCAAGAACACGCCGAAGGTCACCGGCTTCCTGGGCAGCAAGACCAAGCCGAGCCCGATCAGCGACGCCGAGGCCGAGCGGATCATGAAGCAGACACAGGAAGGCGTGGAACGCCCGCGTCCTGCCGTGCTGTTCGAGGTCGGCGAGCAGGTGCGCGTCGCCGACGGCCCGTTCACCAGCTTCAACGGCACGGTCGAAGAAGTGGACGAGGAGAAGGGCCGCCTGAAGGTCAGCGTCTCGATCTTCGGCCGTTCTACCCCGGTCGAGTTGGAATACGGCCAGGTCGAGAAGGCCTAGAAGCGGACTTCCTGGCCGACGCTCGCCGGCTCCGGCGGCGTGCCCGGGATCGGTTCGGCGAGCCGGGCGTTCAGGGCGCTGTTCAGCTCGTCCCGCCGCGCCCATAGCGAACGGTACCAGGCGACGCGCGGAGCGATCTGGTAAGCCAGCATGCGCTCTCTTGATATGTAAGCCCGCGCGTTCTCGCCCAGCGTCAGCGCCAGTTCCGGCGCAAGGACCAGCCGCCGCAGGCGGTCGTACAGCTCGTCGGCGTCGCGGAACAGCAGGCCGGTCCCACCGTCCACGATCGTATCGCCGTAGACGATGGGACTCGCCAGGGCAGCCACCCGGCAAGCACTGGCCTCGATGAATTTCAGATCCGATTTCGCGCGGTTGAAGTCGGTATCCGACAGCGGCATGAACCCGATCTCGCAGCCGCCCAGAATACGCTGGTAGGTCTCGTAGTCGCAGGTGGGCGTGAACTGCTTGAACGGGGATTGCAGCGCGTCGAAAAAGGCGCGGTCGTGCACCACGCGAAAGCGCAGCCGCTCGCCCGCCTCGGCGGCCACCGCATTCAACGCCGGCATCAAACCTGGCCAGTCCGGTTCGCGGTTCAGCGCGCCGAAGAACAGCGTCAGCACCGGCAGCGCGGCGAAATTGCGCGGCTCGGGTAGCGCGCGCACGGCGTTCGGAAAGACCGCGATCTCGGGATTGCGCGATCGCAGGATCTCGGCCAGCGCCGGCGTGCTGGTCTGCACCGCGTGCACGCCGCGGAAGCTGAGCTGGTTGGGATCGGCGAGCAGCGCCTTGAAGAAGTCGGGATGGTCGTCGAACTCGGTTACGACCACCCAGTTTTCGGCCAGCAGCGTGCGCAAAGTCGCCATGCCCGAGGGACCGGCCAGCACCGGACGATGCAAGATGAAAACGCGAGGCGCATCGCCGGGCGGAGTGCCACGGTTCTCGATCCGAACCACGCGGCTCAGAACGGTCGGGTCGCTGGCCATGGCCTGCAGCGGCTGCACGATCCGCACGTCCGACACGCCGCCCACCGGAGCCAGCATGGTCGCCGCGACAGTCAGGCGGGTGGACCGGTGCTTGCGCAGCCGCCAGACGTATTGGCGCGGTCCGGCGCGCTTCGCATAGGCCGCCGGATCGATGCCGAGCTGCGCGAGCGCCGGGGCAATGGCATCGAAAAACCGTTGCGCGTCGTCGCCGCCGAATCCGCGCGGGGAAACGTCATACGGAAACAGTCCTAACGCTTCGAGCTGCTTCGCCGTGCGATCCGGCGCGAACCAGCCTGCCGGCGGCGTGTCCAGCGTGCCGCGGAGCAGGCTGTCGGCGATGCCCCAATGTGCAGGATTGGGCACGCGCAGCAGGATCGTGCCGGTATCGCTCAGCGCCTCGGCATGGCGGCGCAGCACCGTCCAGGGGTCCGCCAGCGTCGCCAGCGCTTCGCCGTACAGGATGCAGTCCACGCTGCCGGGCGGCAGGTCGAACGGCAGAGGGTCGGCGTCGATTTTGGCCACCGCCACCGCATCAAGGCGTTCGGCCGCGACCGCAGCCGCTGCCGGATCGGCTTCGGTGCCGAGCAGCCTCGCGCGCGGATTGAGCTGGCGGTAAGCGGCGCCCAGCAAGCCCGGGCCGCACCCGATCTCCAGGACCGTGCGGGCGGTGAGCGGGATTCGCGCCAGCAAATCGGGGTCGAGGTCGTCGGGATGGGGCGGCATCGGCGGCGACGCTCCGGCCAAAGGGGATGTGCATGAGGGCCGGCCAACCGGGGGCCGGCGAGTAGCACCAGGCAGCCGGCGCGGACAAATAGGCGGCGGCCGGAGGCGCTCAAGGCCGGTTCAGCCGGCCAAGCAGGTGGTCCTAAGCGGAGTGATGGCCCCAGCGCAAGAGGCAGGCCGCGAACACAAGTCCCGCCGCAGCGCCGCGACCGCCTGCAGCATCCGGTCCTGACAGCACTGCAGATCAGTCGCCGCCGAAAGTTGCGGCTCGGCGCCGGCGGCGTGCCCGAGAGCCGCCGCGGCGCGGTCGATAAAGCCGGCAAGGCCGACGCCGCGCAGCGCCGTCTCATGCCGCCGCACCAGCGAACGCCCGGTGTGGCGCGCGGCCAGCGGCGAGACGTGCAGCCACTCGGGCAGGGAGGACGGCGGCAGGCGCCGGAACGCAACCGACACGCCGACGGTCTCGGCCCAGTCGTGCCATTTCGGCCGGTGGACGGCGGCAAGCGGCTCGATGGCAATCCACGGCACGCGCATCGCGTCGGCCGCGATCACCCCGTGCAGCGCTTCCGAGATCAGCAGCCGACAGCCCGCGATGGCGCCCAGGATGACCAGCGGATCGTCCCGCGGGTCGATCGGCGTTACGCCGCAGGCAGCCGCTACACGGTCCCAGGCGCCACGCCCGGCGCTTTCGAAATGCGGCATGAACCCGACGGCGCTGCCCCGCACGTTCTCCGTCACGCCGACGAGCGGCAGCAGCACCGCCGGATCGCCCAGGCCGAGCAGCGGGGACAGGCCGAGCAGCCGTGCCGTTCGCGGCCCCCGCACCCAGCGCACGTCCCAGTGCCGGTCGAGCACCGCCGGGGCCTCGTAGCCGCCATAGCCGCCATAGCCGGCGCCGGCGACCAGCTTGCGCGCGGTGGCCGGATGGCGGCCGTCCAGGATCGACCCGACGCCCAGGAACAATGTGCCGGGATCGTCGTCGAAGGCGCCCGGCAGCAGGCGCGGCCAGAGCACGCTGTTCAGCTCATCGCCAAAATTCCGTTCGCTGCCCCGCCATTGGTACAGCTTCATGCGCGGTGCGGACTACGCTGCGCGGCCAGGGCGGCATTCCAGCCCAGCGCCGCGCGCAGAAAGCCGAGCGCATAGGCCAGGCGCCAGCGGCACGCGAGCAACCGTGTGCTGCCGTGCGGCAACAGCGCCGAGGGCGCGCAGAGCAGCGCCACGACCAGCCGCCGTGGCGCCTCGCGCCAGACCGCGCCGCGGTAGCCGAGCAGGCGCCGGGTGACGACGGTGGAGGCGCCCTGCCAATGCAGCCGGCGCAGCAGCCACGCGGGATTTAACCGACTGGCCTGGATGCGGTGATGCACGACCAGCCGTGAATCGAAGCGGACGGAATGCCCCAGGTCCTGGAGCTTCCAGGCGAGCTGAACTTCTTCGTCCGACAGCAGGGCGCCGCCGTACCGGCCGATCGCCGTGCCGAACCCGCCTGCGGCGTTCATGGCCGCGACGTTCACCACCAGATTTGCCGCGTAGGGCTCCAAACCGGCGGGAATCGCGTCTGTGCGGTACTCGCCCTGGCCCTCTGCCTCGATGATCGACAGCACGCCACGCAGGCTCGCCGGCCACCATGCGGGCGGCGGCGCCTCCCAGACCGGCAGGATGCGGCCGCCGAGAAGCGCAGGTGGATCCTTCACCACCAGCGCCTGGTGGATGTTGGAGATCCAGTCCGCCGCAGGGATCGCGTCGTCGTCGATATAGGCGACGTAGGGCGTGCGGGCGGCACGGGCACCGGCGTTGCGCGCCAGGCTGACGCCGGGTTGGCCGAGGCGAATCAAACGGGCTCTTGAGTGTTTGGCGACCATCGCGCGCAGCGCTTCGGGCACATCGCCAGTGGACCCGCTGTCCACCACAACGAGGTCGAAAGCGTCGCTGCCGGTACTCTGACGCGCCAAGCCGTCGAGGCAGTCCCGCACATAGCCTGGCCGGTTATGGGTGCAGACGCAGACGGTAACCAGCCGGATGTCGGAGGACATACGGCGAGCCTGGCACGGAGACGTTGCGGAACGGTTAGCGGCGGTGGTGCCGGCGGAGATGGTTTATCGTGCCGGCGCCGCTGACTGCGCTCCCCGTTGGTCGGATCTCGGGCGACACCGCAAGGCGGAGGACGGTGCTTCGCCCTACGCCGGCTACGCCGGCCGTCCGATGCAGTGGTAATCGGCGCCTGCCTCGCGCATCGCCACCGGATCGTAGACGTTGCGCAGATCGACGATGACCTTGCCGCGCATCGCCGCCAACAGGCGGGCCGGCGGTAGCGCGCGGAACTCGTTCCATTCCGTGATCAGCACTAGAGCGTCCGCGCCTTCGGCCGCGTCCAGCGCATCGCGGCAATACACCACCTCCTCCGGCAGCACGGTGCGTGCCGGCTGCATCCCCTCGGGGTCGAACGCCCGTACCACCGCGCCGTCGCCCGCCAGCCGGGAGACGATGGAGATCGACGGCGCGTCGCGCATGTCGTCGGTCTCCGGCTTGAAGGTGAGGCCCAGCACCGCGATCGTCTTGCCGCGCACCGAGCCGCCGCAGGCGTTGATCACCCGCATCGCCATGGTCGCCTTGCGCGCGTCGTTCACCGCGACCACGGTCTCCACCAGCCGCGACGGCGCGCCGAAATCCTGCGCGGTGCGCACCAGCGCCAGCGTGTCCTTGGGGAAACAGGACCCGCCATAGCCCGGACCGGGATGCAGGAACTTGCGCCCGATCCGGCCATCCAGTCCGATGCCGCGCGCCACGTCGTGCACGTCGGCGCCCACCTTTTCGCACAGATCGGCAATCTCGTTGATGAAGGTGACCTTCATCGCCAGGAACGCGTTGGCCGCGTATTTGGTCAGTTCCGCCGTCTCGATGCCGGTAAACACGATCGGCGCCTCGATCAGGTACAGTGGCCGGTAAAGCCGGCGCAGCACCTCCTGCGCACGCTCGGATTCGGCGCCGATCACCACCCGGTCGGGGCGCATGAAATCGCCGATGGCGTTGCCCTCGCGCAGGAACTCCGGGTTGGAGGCCACGTCGAAATCGAGGTCGGGGCGTGCGGCTCGCACGATCTCCTCGATGCGCCGCCCGGTGCCGACCGGCACCGTGGACTTGGTGATGATCACCGCATAGCCGGACAGCGCACGCGCCACCTGCTCGGCGGCGGCGTACACATAGCTGAGGTCGGCATGGCCGTCGCCGCGCCGGGTCGGCGTGCCGACGGCGATGAACACCGCCTCCGCGCCGTCCACCGCCGCGGCGAGGTCGTCGCCGAAGGACAGACGGCCGGCCTTGACGTTCTCCGCCACCAGCTTGTCGAGTCCGGGCTCGTAGATTGGCATGCGGCCGGCGCGCAGCGCGGCCAGCTTGTGCGGATCAGATTCGACAACGGCCACGTCGGTGCCGAATTCGGCGAAGCAGGCGCCCGACACGAGGCCCACATAACCGCCGCCGATCATTGCGATGCGCAAAGCCGCGCTCCCGTTTGTTTCGACGCCGCTATTCAGCACAGAACACGGATTTCAGCCACGGCTTTCGTTGGCAACTGCCGGATTTAATCGCCCGCTGACGATGGAATCATGCCAGCGGCGGTTTGGCGTCACCCGTCGCCGGACCGGCGGTGCGCGTTCTGCCCGGCCTCGTCGAGCGCGGCCTGTTCGGTCCTGGCGGCGGCCGCGGCGAGGATTGCGGCCTGCCGCTCCTGCATCGCTTCGATCGCGCGAACCGCGGCCCGGGCGGCGGCCAGCAGTCCCCGCGCCTGTGCCGTGGCCAGCTCGGCGGCATCGCGCGCGGCGCTGGCGCCGCGCTGCCGGTCCCGCACGCGACGCAGCCAGCGGGCGAACTGCTCGACGGCGGCGTCGTCGGCATCCAGGCTGCAGGCGGCTTCGGTCTCCTGCCGGATCGCCATCTCCAGCGCTTCCAGCGCGGCCGAAGCGGCTTCCCCGGCGCGCAGGCTGTCGGCCAGCGCCCGCCGAGCCTCGTCCACCCCCATCCGGCGCAGGCGGAGCAGCGCGTCCAGCGGGTCGCGGGCGGACATCAGCCCGGCGTCACGGCGGCGCGGAGCAGGGCGAAGCTCTCGGCCAGGCTGCTGCGCTGCGTCCTGGTCTGGCGCAGCGCCTGTTCGATGCGCGGTGCCAGCGCCACCGCCTCGTCCACCGCCGGATCGGTGCCGGCGCGGTAGGCGCCAAGCCGCACCAGATCCGCCATGTCCGCGTGCAGCGCCAGAATGGCGCGGGCGCGGGCCGCCACGGCCGCCTGCTCCGGCTCCAGACAGCCGGGCACGGTCCGCGACAGCGAGCGCAGTACGTCCACGGCCGGATACCGCCCGCCTTCGGCGATGCGCCGGTCGAGGATGACGTGCCCGTCCAGGATTCCGCGCACCGCATCCGCCACCGGCTCATTATGGTCGTCGCCCTCCACCAGCACAGTGAACAGCGCCGTGATCCGGCCGGCACCTGCCTCGGCGTGCGCTGGTTCTGTCCGAACGGCCGTTCCCGTCAGCCGCCCCCGCGACACGGATGGCGGCACGCCGGGACCCGCCCGTTCCAGCAGGCGCGGCAGTTCGGCGAAGACACTGGGGGGATAGCCGCGCGTGGCCGGTGGCTCGCCGGCGGACAGGCCGATCTCGCGCAGCGCCAGGCAGAAACGGGTGACGCTGTCCATCAGCAGCAGCACCGACTTGCCCTGGTCGCGGAAATGCTCGGCCACGGTCATCGCCGCGTAGGCGGCCTCCCGCCGGAGCAGCGGCGGCGAGTCCGAGGTCGCGACGACCACCACCGAGCGGGCCAGCCCGTCCGGACCGAGATCATCCTCCATGAACTCCCGGACCTCCCGCCCGCGCTCGCCGACCAGCGCGAGCACCGCCACGTCGCAGGCCGTGTAACGCGCGAGCATTGCAAGCAGCGTCGATTTGCCGACGCCGGACCCGGCGAACAGGCCCAGACGCTGGCCATCCCGGCAGGTCGCGAAGCAATTCAACGCGCGCACGCCGAGATCGAGCGGCGGACCAAGCCGGGCGCGATCCGTGGCATGCGGCGGCGAGGCGCGCAGCTTGCGGGTGCGGGGGCCCGGCGGCAGCGGGCCTTGCCCGTCCAGCGACCGGCCAAGCGGATCGAGCACCCGGCCGAGCCAGGCATCCGACACCGCGAGCGAGCCCCCGCCGCCGATCGCAAGCCTCTCGCCACAGGCCAGCGCCCGACTGCCGGGACCGAGCCCATCGAGCGACGCGAACGGCATCGCCTGCGCCCGGCCTTGGCGGAACGCAACGACCTCCGCCGGCACCGAGCGCCTGTCCCGGGCCTCGAGGGTAAGCCGGTCGCCGACCGACAGGTGGCTCGACAGACCGTCCACCTCAACCACCAGCCCGGAAAGGCCCGAGACCCGGCCCTCCAGCCGCAGCGGTAACAGGGCGCGCAACGCCGCGCTGCAGGCGCCGGCCTGTGCGATAAGACAGGTTCGCTTCATTAAGACGCCTTAATCCCATAAAACGTATCATATCCCAAAAAGCGCTCGAGTCTTCAAACTTATTCGGGAGATTGCAGCTCGTGATACACGCAAACAGTGAAAAAATTCTGGATAGCCACACGCTATAGTGGTAACCGTCTGTCTGTACGAACGCAGCGGAGGAAGGCTATGCGGGTCTTGCTGGTTGAAGACGATGTGACCGCGGCGCGCGGTGTCTGCCTGATCCTGAAGGCGGGGGGCGCCGTCGTCGACCATGCCGACACCGGCGAGGAGGCGCTGGAGCTGACGCGGCATTACGAGTACGATATCTTGCTGCTCGACCTGATGCTGCCGGACATCGAGGGGTACGAGGTCGTTCGCCGCATGCGCGCGGCGCGCAACGATACGCCCGTGCTGGTCCTCTCCAGCCTGACCCGGCCCGATGCCAAGGTGAAAGCACTCGGCATGGGTGCCGACGACTTCATGACGAAGCCGTTTGACAAGGCGGAACTGCTCGCGCGCATGCAGGCGATCGTCCGGCGCAGCAAGGGGTTCAGCCAGCCCTCGCTGCGGGTCGGACCGTTGCAGCTCAACCTGGACAGCCGCGAGGTTCTGGTCGGCGGCCATCTGGTACACCTCACCGGCAAGGAATACGCGATCCTCGAACTGCTGGTGCTGCGGAAAGGCATGGTGCTGACCAAGGAGGCGTTTCTGAATCACCTCTACGGCGGCATGGATGAACCCGAGATGAAGATCATAGACGTGTTCATTTGCAAGCTGCGGAAGAAGCTTGCGGCGGCTGGCGCCGGCAGCCTGATCGGCACGGTGTGGGGCCGCGGCTACATGATCCGGGATCCGAACGCCGGCATCCAGCGCGAACACGGCCTGCCGCACGAGACTGTGGTGATGTCGGAGATGAACGCCGCGTAATAGCGGCTCCGGACGGATGACAGTGCCGCGGGCCGGCGGGACGCCTTACGGAACGACCGCGAGGAACAGGAACGCGGCCAGGATGACCAGGTGCACGGCGCCCTGCAGCACAGTGGTCCGGCCGTTGCCCAAGGTGATCACGCCGACCAGGAGGGTCAGCGCGAGCAACACCTCCTCCTTCGTACCCAGGCCAAGTGCCAGTGGCTGGCCTATGAAGATCGACACCGCTGCGACGGTCGGGATCGTCAGGCCGATGCTGGCGATGGCGGAGCCCAATGCCAGGTTCAGGCTGGTTTGCAGACGGTTCGCGCGCGCCGCGCGCAGCGCCGCGAGTCCCTCGGGCAGCAGAACCAGCGCGGCAATGACGATGCCCACCACCGGCTTCGGCGCTCCCACCCAGGCGACACCCGCGTCCAGGATCGGCGACTCCAGCTTGGCGATCAGGACCACGGCGGTCAAAGCGGCGATCAGCAAGGCGGTGCTGAGCAGCGTGAAGCGCCCGGTTGGCCGCTCCGCGTGGTCGTCCTGGCCCTCGTTTCGTTCCCAGATGAAGTAGTCGCGATGCCGCACGGTCTGCACGAAGACGAACACGCCATACAGGATCAGCGACATGACGCCGGCGAACGCAAGTTGCGATGCCGAGAACGCGGGACCGGCCGCGCTGGTCGTGTAGTTGGGGACGATGAGCGTCAGCGTGGTCAGCGCGGCCAGCACGGCCAGGGCGGCGCTGGCACCTTCGACCTGGAACCCCTGCTCATGGTGCCGAATGCCGCCGACCAGAAGGCACAGTCCGACGACGCCGTTGCAGACGAGCATGACCGCGGCAAACACCGTGTCGCGCGCGAGCGCCGACGGCTCCGCCCCACTGCCGAGCATGACCGAGACGATCAGGGCGACCTCGATCACCGTGACCACGACGGCGAGGATCAGCGTGCCGAGCGGTTCGCCCACGCGCAACGCCACCACCTCCGCGTGGTAGACGGCGGAGAAGACCGTGGCGACCATCGCGCCCGCGGCAGCGGCGGCAAGAAGGTTGCTCTTGCCGCCAACCACCGCCGCGATCAGCAGCGCCCATGCCAGCGTTGGCCAGACCCACGCCCACCAGGGCATTCGTGTCGCGGTCGCCGCAGCCATCATGTCCGTGTCCTTCATTATCGCGGGCGCCAGACGCCTGCCCGGAGCACCTTCGCCGGCTGGCAACGGGGATGGAAGGCTCCCCCGGCGCCTTGGAATCAGCCGGGCGAGCGCATAAAGGGTGATGGGCAAGGCGGCGTCATGAGCGCCGGCCACGCCAGACGCGGGGAAGCGAGATGAGCGACCTCTACGACCGCGACTTCTATGCCTGGGCAAACGAGCAGGCCGCACTGCTGCGCGCCGGTCGGCTGTCGACAGCCGACATCGCACACATCGCGGAAGAGATCGAGAGCATGGGCCGTAGCGAGAAGCGCGAGCTGACCAGTCGGCTCGCCGTGCTGCTGGCCCACCTCTTGAAGTGGCGCTTCCAGCCCGAGCGGCGCGGGCGCAGTTGGCAGGCGACCATCCGCGAGCAGCGCAGCGAGGTCGCCGACGTGCTGGCCGACAACCCTAGTCTGGAGGCCCGCCTGGACGAACTGCTGTCGAACGCATACGGGAAAGCCGTCCAGATCGCGATCCGCGAGACCGACCTGCCCGAGGAGACCTTCCCGGCCATCTGCCCGTGGACCTTCGAGCAGTCGATGCGTTGCGAACCCGGCAGTATCTGATCGCCAACCCTGCTGCTGGGCAGATCGGCGGCGGAGGCACGCCGATCGGATCCGCGCCCTGGGGTGTCAATGGGGGCGCGATCAGGCGCGCAACCGGTAGAGCACGACCTCACGCTCGGTGCGGTCCTCCAGCTCCAGCGTGGTCGGGACGCGGGTGCGGGCGAACGGCTCCAGCCCGTCGCGCGGCAGATAGGCTCGGCCGGGATCGGCGACCCAGACCTCCGCGTCCCGCGCCATGGCGCGCAGCCAGGGCAGGATGTGGCCGGTCATCGGCGCCTCGTAGCAGACGTCGCCACAGACGATCAGGTCCCAGCGGCAGGCCTGGCCGACCACGTCGGACGGTTCGGCAGCAACGGTGACGCCATTTGCGGCAGCGTTCAGCCGGATCGCGGCGGCGGCCAGCGGATCGATCTCGGCGGCTTCCACGGCGGCGGCGCCCGCACGGGCACAGGCGATCGCGGCGATGCCCCCGCCGGCGGCGAAGTCCAGCACGCGGCGGCCCGCAACGGTGCCCGGATGGTCGATTACGTGCCGGGCCAGCGCCTGCCCGCCCGGCCAGGCGAAGGCCCAGAACGGGGGTTCGACATTGCGCTTGCGCAGCCAGTCCTCGGTCGCCTGCCAGATCGGGGTGATCTCCGAGGCGAGGTGCAGGGCGATCTCCGGCGCCAGCGGGGCATGGGTCAGAACGGTGTGGGAGCGGACGAACGCCTGTTCATCCGTCAGGTGGAGTGCGGCCAAGTGGTCAGCGGGCTGCATCATGCAGAGGCAGCCAGCTGACGAACCGGTAAAGCGGCCAAGCGCAGCCAGAGTGGCCGCGCTCCCGCCGCCTCGTCGGCAGGGATGCCGATGCCATCGTGCCAGAGAACCTTGATCAGTTCGCCACGCTTACCGCGAAAGGCAAAGATGAATCCATCGAAAGCTTGTGCGCTGGTGGCACCGGCCCGATGATCGGCGGCGGGCGGTCATCGACCCGAGTGGCTCCGACCTCAAGGTCGCACCGCGCTCGATCGCGTTTCACCGCTGGGGCCAGCGGCAAACTGCAGATCGAAGTGAGTTCGGAACCAGAGCGCGCCGCAGCGTGCCGCAGCCGGCTGGTACGCCAAGCCGTGCCGTCCCTCTCGTGCTTTCCGGCTGCGCCAATAGACTGCCGAGTCCTCGTCCTTCCGGCTGCAGTTGACTGTATGAAGCGCTTCACTTGTCAGGCTGCCGCACTTGGCTAGGCTTCCTTTATCCAAACCTGGAGACTGACCATGTGTCCAGCGATCACGCGATTCAGCTTCCGCCCAGGGCTGAAGAGCCCCCCCTTTTCCAATGTTCGTCTGGTAGGCAGTTGGGATGACGGCGGTCGCAGTGCATCCAATTGGTCGACGACACCAATGCACCCGGCGATCGACTCCGACGGCTGTCCTTCATTTGATGCGGACGTCCTGCTTGATGACTCCGAAGTCGGCGTGACATTTCGATGGGGTGTCAAACTGGACGGGCCGGCCGGCAAGGACCTTTGGGGAATCGCCAGTGAAGTCGACGACGAGACCTCCACGGCGCGTGAACGGCAATTCGTGCTGCAAGAAGGCCTTCAGGCGCAGGTCTACTACCTGACGAATTGCTGGCGGCTGGGTGCCATGAGGCAGCGGGTTCCCGGGCAAGCGGCGGGCATCCGCTTCTCGCTATGGGCACCAAATGCCCGTGCAGTCGATCTCGTTCTTGCCGATCCATCGCGTGGATATGTGGCCGATGACGGGACTGGAGCGGTGAAGCTGATCCCGATGACGTGCGACGACCAGGCCATTTGGCGCGTCGGCGCAACGGAGGACCCGGCACTGTCGGACTTCTCGCGTCTGGTCGGGACGCCGTACATGTTCCGCATCACCAAGGATGACGGCACCCGCGCGTTCCGCACCGACATCTACTCGCGGATGCAGATCGGGCGTGGCAATTTCGACCCGGGCGGCAACCCCTATTCGGGTCCGCCCACCGCTCTGGACGGCCCGCCGAGTTGCTCCGTCGTATGCGATCCGGAGGTCGTCGTGATCGATTCGGCTCTCGAGACGACGGCTGAGGCGTTCTGGCAGGATGAGTTCTCCCTGAACCGCCCCCTGCAGACGCGTCTGGAAGACCTCGTCATATACGAACTGCATGTGGGTGCGCTCGGCTATGGGAAGCCGGATCCTGGAACGCTGGACGACGCGATCGCCTTTCTGGATCATTTGACCGAGCTGGGCGTGAACGCAGTGGAGCTGATGCCGATCGCGGAATTCGAAGGCAAGGCGAATTGGGGCTACGGGACCTCGCATTTTTTTGCGATTGATGAAGCTGCCGGTGGCACGGATCGCCTGAAACTCTTCGTGAAAGCGTGCCATCAGCGCGGCATCGCGGTCATCCTTGACGTCTGTTACAATCACTTCGACCCGGACGGCGAGCGTTCCGAGTGGGCCTACGATTCCAACCAACCCACGCACAACATATACTTCTGGTACGAAGGGAGCCCTGCCGACTACGCGGACCCGAGCGGCGGATACATAGACAACGTCTCCAGCGGCTGGGCGCCGCGCTACAACGAGGAGATGGTTCGGCAGCTCTTCGTGAGCAGCGCGGCGTGGTTCCTGACGATCTGTCACGTGGACGGCTTCCGGCTTGACCAAACCAGCTCGATCCATCAGTACCCGACGATCCATGCGAACGGCCAGCCCGCAGGCCGCGCTGCGGCATTCGGCACGAAGTTTCTGAAGCAGTGGACCCGGACCATGCGGCTCCTGAAGCCAGGACTCTTCCTGACCGCAGAGGACTACTCCGACTGGTCGGCTCTGACCACGCCGAGTCTGGAAGGCGACGGTCTCGGGTTCGACGCTACCTGGTACGCTGACTTCCATCACAATCTCGTCGAGTACAAAGGCGGGTCCTATGCCGAGCTGGTGAAGCAGGCGGGTTATGGCGATCCACGGTCGCTTGAGATGGCGTATTTTGCTGGAGCGCTGCGGACAAGCGGGAACGCAAAAGTCGTCTACAACGAATCGCATGACGATTGCGGCAACCGCGATGGGTCGGCGCGAACCATCTGGTTGGCGGTGAACGGCGCACCCCTGGTCGGCGACACCAGGCGGTGGGCCGAGGCGCGCGTGCGTTTTGCTGCCGGGATGGCACTGCTCTCGGCCGCGACGCCGATGTTCTTCATGGGCGAGGAGACCGGTGCGGCGAAGTTCTACCGCTACAACGACTTCCTTGATAACCGCGAAGATCTTATCGGCGATGCCGCCGGCTCCGGCCGTCTTCTCTTTGGTTATTACAAGGATCTTATCCGGCTGAGCGAAGACAACCCCGCGATCCGGTCTCGTGCGATCGCGGTGGCGGCTACGGACGATGCGAATCGCTTGATCGCGTTTCACCGCTGGGATGATCACGACGAGTTCCTGGTCGTGGGGTGTCTGGCCAATGCTGCGTTCAGCGCCGGCTACTGGCTTCACGGCGACCGGCTTGGCGGCGCGAAATGGACTGAAGTTTTTAACAGTGACGGGCAAGCCTACGGCGGTTGGAACGTTGGCAACGGAGGCCGCACGATCGAAGCCCAGAATGGCGCTCTCAACATCATTGTTCCGGCGCCGGGACTCGTCGTGTTTCGTCGCGCCTAGTAGGCGCCGCCCCAGGTCCAGCACGAGCGTCCGGGTCCGCCGCACCCGTTCGTCGGCCGCACGAAGCAGGCGCCACCGGCAAATCACCCGTACGGGTTCAGGCCGCCGCCCGGCGACATGGAAGGCAGGTCAGGTTCGGTGGCGCATTCGCCCGATCATGGCGCGACGACGACGATCGGTCGCACCACGGGCGTCGACCCCGTTCGCGCCAACGGGCGCGCCGCCGATCGCGCTGGCCACCGGCTTCCCGGTCACCCGTGCTGACCTCAGTTCCACCGTGCCGACCCTGCGCCCCCCGATCGAGGCAGACGCTCCCGCGCGCACCGGCCCGGCAGGTCAGCAGAATGCTGCACCTCCGCACGGTGCGGCTCCGGCATCGCCAGGCGGTGGCTGTTCTTCTCGATCAGGATGACCCGCTTAGCGGCCGGACAGCGGCGCAGCAGCTGCGGCGACAGCAGGGTCCCGCTGAATCCTGCTCCAA
>Ga0182012_10002818_pt1 | contig 18703 bp, 18 predicted proteins | sample 612S2SmetaG_FD_120486 | JGI IMG/M metagenome (GOLD analysis project Ga0182012, IMG submission 120486) | Permafrost microbial communities from Stordalen Mire, Sweden - 612S2S metaG | ecosystem: Environmental > Terrestrial > Soil > Wetlands > Permafrost | place: Sweden: Stordalen | collected...
ATGCTGAGCACCGGCGTCAAGGCCATCGCGATGCAGCTGTACGCCGGGCACAGCAAGCTGTTCCGCGTCCCGCTGGGCGAGGTCGACAGTGCGTTCCCGTTCACGCTGAACACCGCGCAGACCGAAACCGAGCGCGTGCTGGGCGAGCACCTGCGGTCGCTGGGCGTCACGGTCGAACGTGGTGTCGAGCTGACCGCGCTGAGCCAGGACGGCCAGGCCGTGCACCTCACCCTTGAGCACGAAGACGGATCCACCGAGCGGGTCTGCGCCTCATGGGTGATCGGGGCCGATGGCGGCCACAGCAACGTGCGGAAACTGGTCGGCACCAAGCTCGCCGGCTCCTTTGTCGGGGAACGCTTCCTGCTTGGAGACGTCGACGCCGAACACCGGCTGGAACTGGACTCGATGCATACCTTCTTTGCCCCCGACGGGCCCGTGGTGGTGCTGCCGATGGCCGACGGGCGAATGCGGTTCCTTGCCGAGGTGCATGACGCGCCCGGCACTCCGATTAACATGCATCCGACCCAGGCGGAACTGCAGGCGGTCCTCGACGAGCGGATCGGCGGTATCCGGTTGCTGCGCTCGCATTGGCTGACGAGTTTCGAAATTCACCACGCGCGGGTTCCGGCCTATCGCTGGGGCCGGGTCTTCCTGGCCGGCGACGCCGCGCACATTCACAGCCCGGCCGGCGGGCAGGGCATGAACACCGGCATGCAGGACGCGTTCAACCTATCCTGGAAGCTGGCGGCGGTAGTGCACGGCGAGGCCGGTGAGAACCTGCTGGACAGCTATGAAGCCGAACGCGTCCCCGTCGCCGACAGTGTCATCACATTCACCCATCGACTCACCAAGGCCGGCACGCTGTCCGGTATGCCGCGCCGGATCCGCGACATACTGATTCGGATCGTTTCGCATGTGCCCGCGGCACGACGAGCGATGGCCGAGAACGCCGAAGAGGTCAACATCAGTTACAAGAACAGCCCGCTGGCCGTGGGCCGACGCCCGAGGCGCGCCAAAGTAACCGCCGGCGAACATCTTCCACATGTGGTCGACGCAGCGATACAGAAGCAACTCAGCGCGGTGTGCAGTGCGCAGAACACCGGTCATGTCGTTCTCACTGTCGCCGCCGGACACGTGGCTCCGGCCGCGGGCGGCCACGGGCCGACACAGGTGTTGGTGACTGCCGGCGACGCCCCGGTCGCCGGCTACGACACAGTCATCGCCGACCCGAACGGCCTCGTGGCACAACGCTTTGGGTTCAACAACGGTGGGCACATCGTGATCCGCCCGGACGGCTACATCGGTGCCGTGGCCTCCCTCGACGACACGACAGCGGTCGCCGATTACTTCGCCAAGGTTAGGAGCTGAAGGCCATGTACACCTACGAGATCGACGCCGCGGCAATGTTCGAAGACCGCGCTGGGCAGTTCGCGAAATTCGGTATCCCTGTTGATGAAATCGAGCGGGTCCGCGCCGCGGTTACCGACATGTGGGCCGACGCGCCGGGCGGCTGGGTTCACGAATGGTCAAAGCTGGCCAGCGAACACACCGACCGTGGCGACCATTACCTGGCGTCGTTGATCTACGGCTGCGCGAAGTTTCCTTGCCTGACCGACGAGGCCCGGGCCCGGGCCCTCCAATACCAGCTCGAGCAATTCCAGTTGGCGGCCAGGACTTTTCCGGTGTCCTTCGAGCGCCGTGTCATCACGGTGCCCTTCCGCGACAGCACCGTTGAGGTGCCCGTCCATCTGTACTCCACCGATGGCGACTACGCGGCCAAACCGGTGCTGATCGCCAGTGGGGGCGTGGACACCTGGAAGATGGATATCCACCCGTGGTGGGTGGGGTTCACCAAGGGCGCCGGGGTATCCACCCTGGCCTTCGATCACCCCGGCACCGGCGAAACGGCGATCCCGCTCGACGGGCACGCCGACGAGGTAATCCGCGGAATCGCCGACTATGCCAGGTCACTCGGCAACGGCAGGGTCGCGCACTTCGGCGCCTCGTTCGGCGGGAACTTCTCCGCGATGTCGGGGTTGGCCGGGATCGTAGACGCCGCCGTTGACCTCGGCGGTCCGGTGGTGGACTCGTTTGAGCCTGAGCACCTGAAGAACCTGCCCTACGGCATGCACGACATCATCGGCAACGCCATGCACTGGGACCACTCACCCACTCTTGACGAGCTCAGCGCCGGCCTCGGGCAACTCCGTCGAAGTAATCTGCTTGCTCAGCAACACAATTCACCGATGCTGGTGGTCAACGGAGCCGACGACTACTTCATCCCGCAGTCCGACACACTGGTTTTCCAGGGCCGCCCAAACACCGAGGTGCACCTGATCGAAGGAACCGGCCACGTCGCAATGAGCAAGGCCCCCGAGGTGGTGCCGCAGATCATCGACTGGCTGCGCACACACGTCGCCGAGAAGGCCGCTGCCGATGTCTAGGGTGTCCATCGCGTCGAGGATGTGGCGAATGGGCAGTTGTCAGCTTTCCGGTCCGACGGGCCGATAATGACAAAATGCGCTCAGTCGAAGAACATCAACGTGTCGTCGCGGCGCTGATCCGTGCGCGCCCTGCGGTCGCGGTCGCGGTGGCAGAGGCCCAAGGGCTGGTCCTGGCCGACGACGTGGTTGCGCAGCTGGCGCTGCCGGTTTTCGACAACTCCGCGATGGACGGATACGCGGTACGCGCCCAGGACACCTCGGACGCGACAGCCGAACACCCGGTGGTGTTGCCGGTTGCCGAGGACATTCCCGCCGGACGCACCGATGTACTGACGCTGAAACCCGGCACCGCGCACCGGATTATGACCGGCGCGCCGGTACCGGCCGGGGCGACCGTCATTGTGCCGGTCGAAGACACTGATGCCGGTGTGCACACAGTGGCGATCCGCCGCGCCGGCCCGTCCGGAAAGCACATCCGGCGGGCGGGCGAAGATGTCGCCCCCGGCACAACCGTCCTGCGCAACGGCCAGGTCGTGACACCGGCAGTACTCGGCTTGGCCTCGGCGCTGGGAATGGCTGAGCTGACGGTGATCCCGCGCCAGCGGGTGCTGGTGGTGTCCACCGGATCGGAGCTGGTGTCGCCCGGCACCCCGCTAAAGCCTGGACAGATCTATGAGTCCAACTCGGTCATGCTGGCCGGGGCGGTGCGCGAGGCGGGCGCAACCGTCATCGCCATCGCGACCGCCGAAGACGACGTCACGCAGTTCAGCTCGATCCTCGACCAATATGCGGCCGACTCCGACCTGATAATCACCAGCGGCGGGGTGAGCGCCGGCGCCTATGAGGTCGTCAAAGACGCATTCGGCCACCGGGGTATCCAAGGCGACCAGGGAGTGGAATTCGTCAAGGTGGCGATGCAGCCGGGAATGCCGCAAGGCATCGGCCGCTTGCAGACAAAAGGCGCCGGCACGACGATCGTCACGCTGCCCGGCAACCCCGTCAGCGCGCTGGTGTCCTTCGAGGTGTTCATCCGTCCCGCGCTGCGCAGGGCCATGGGCCTACCGGATCCGGAGCGACCGCGCCGGCGGGCGGTGCTTGCCGAGACGCTGACCTCACCACGCGGCAAGCGACAGTTCCGGCGCGCGATACTCGACGCCCCAACAGGCCCGGAAGGCCCAGCAGGCCGGGTCGGCAGCGTCACCAGCTGCGGCCCACCGGGTTCACACCATTTGCGGTGGCTGGCATCGGCGAACGGGCTGCTGGACATCCCCGAGGACGTTGAAGAAGTGTCGGCCGGAACTGAGCTGCAGGTGTGGGATCTCACCTAGCCCACGGCTCCGTAAGATGACCGCGTGGCACGACGCCCCCCTCCCGCCGACGCTGCGCACCTAGTGCAACTGGTGCGCTCCACTGTTCCGCCGATTCACCCCGCCGGACGGCCGTTCATCTCCGCCGGCCTCGCCGTCGCCACAGCCGGGGCATTGGGCCAGGCCATCAGCGGACGCAACTACCGATGGGTGCGCCGGGCCGGCCTGCTGGCTGCCGCGGCCTGCGCCGGGTTCTTCCGTCACCCCGCACGCGTGCCACCCACCCGGCCCGGTGCCGTCGTCGCACCCGCCGACGGCGTGATCTGCGTGATCGACTCGGCGGCCCCGCCCGCCGAACTCAGCATGGGCGACGCACCGCTGCCGCGAGTCAGCATCTTTCTGTCGCTGTTGGACGCCCACGTTCAGCGTGCGCCGGTAAGCGGCGAGGTGATCGCCGTGCAACACCGGCCGGGCCGCTTCGGGTCCGCCGATCTGGCCTCGGCGAGCACCGACAACGAGCGAACCAGTGTGCGGATCCGGACTACCGACGGGGCCGAGGTCGTGGCAGTGCAGATCGCGGGCCTGCTGGCGCGCCGCATCGTGTGCGACACACACGTCGGAGACAAGCTGTCGATCGGGGACACCTACGGCCTGATCCGGTTCGGGTCCCGGCTGGACACCTACCTGCCACCGGGTGCGGAGCCGGTCGTCAAAGTGGGCCAGCGCGCGGTCGCCGGCGAGACGGTGCTGGCCGAACTGCCATGACCAACAAGTCCCGGACCAGGCCAACGGTCACCCTGCAGATTTTGCCCAGCGCGATGACCGTGCTGTCCATCTGCGCGGGATTGACCTCGATCAAATTCGCCCTCGAGCATCAGCCCAAGGCTGCGATCGCACTGATCGCCGCGGCCGCCATCCTGGACGGGCTGGACGGTCGGGTGGCCCGCATCCTGGACGCCCAGTCGGCGATGGGCGCGGAAATCGACTCGCTGGCCGACGCGGTGAACTTCGGCGTCACACCCGCGATCGTGGTTTATCTGACGCTGCTATCGACGTCGCCGGCCGGGTGGGTCGTGGTGTTGCTCTACGCGGTGTGCGTCGTGTTGCGGCTGGCGAGGTTCAACGCGCTGCAGGACGACGGGACCCAGCCCGCCTATACACACGAATTCTTCGTCGGGATGCCCGCGCCGGCCGGCGCGATCTCGATGATCGGGCTGATCGGGCTGAAGCTGCAGTTTCCCCAAGGGGGCTGGTGGACATCGACGTGGTTCCTGTGCCTCTGGGTGACGGGGACGTCGGTGCTGATGGTGAGCAAGATCCCGATGCGGAAGATGCACGCCGTGGCCGTCCCGCCAAACTGGGCGGCGCCCTTACTGGCGGTGCTGGCGATCTGCGCAGCGGCAGCGGTGCTGGCCCCATACGCGCTGATCTGGGTGATCATCATCGCCTACCTGTGCCACATCCCGTTCGCGATCCGCAACCAGCGCTGGCTTGCCGCCCACCCCGAGGCCTGGGACGACAAGCCCAAAGAACGGCGCGCCGTGCGGCGCGCACACCGCCGGGCGCAGCCGAACCGCCGGCCGATAGCGCGGCTGGGGCGTGGAAAACCGGGCCGACCTGGCGGACGCTCGATGGCGCGGCTGGGGCTTCGCAAGCCGGGCGGGCGACTGCCGTGAACGGCCGTGCATCAGAAGCCGGGCAGCTCCCCCTTACCGCCCGGCTGAACACCTCGGCCGTGGACTCCCGCCGTGGCGTCATCCGGTTGCACCCCAACGCCGCTGCCGCCCTCGGTATCCGGGAATGGGACGCGGTGTCACTGACCGGCTCGCGGACCACGGCGGCGGTGGCGGGCCTGGCCGACCAGGACATCCCGGTTGGGACTGTGTTGCTCGACGACGTGACGATGTCGAACGCCGGTCTGCGCGAGGGCACCGGGGTGATCGTCAGCGCGGTCACGGTATACGGCGCGCGCTCGGTGACGCTGAGCGGTTCGTCGCTGGCTACCCAGTCGGTTTCGCCGGGCACCTTGCGGCAGGCCTTGCTCGGCAAGGTGATGAGCGTCGGCGACGCCGTGTCGCTGCTACCCCGTGACCTGGGCCCCGGCACATCAACGTCAGCTGCCAGCCGCGCACTGGCGTCCGCGGTCGGGATCAGCTGGACCTCGGAGCTGCTGACCGTCACCGGCGTCGACCCGGACGGCCCCGTCAGCGTCCAGCCGAACTCGCTGGTCACCTGGGGCGCCGGCGTGCAGTCCTCCGCCGCAGCCGTGACGACCACGCGCGAACCGATCGGTGTGTCCAACCCAAAGATCAAGGTCGACGACCTCAAGGGCTCGCAGGCGCAAGTCGGCAAGCTCGGCGAATGGCTCAAGCTCGCCCTCGACGAGCCACACCTGCTGAAAACCTTGGGCGCCGGCACAAACCTGGGTGTGCTGGTGTCGGGACCGGCCGGCGTCGGCAAGACAACGCTGGTGCGCGCGGTGTGCGCCGGGCGCAGGCTGGTGGAGCTGGACGGCCCGGAAGTCGGTGCGCTGACCGCCGAAGACCGGCTCAAAACCGTGGCATCTGCGGTGACGGCGGTGCGCGAAGGCGGCGGCGTGCTGCTGCTCACCGATGTCGACGCCCTGCTACCGGCTACCGCCGAGCCGGTGGCCGCCCTGATCCTGGCCGAGCTACGCACGGCGGTGGCCACCGACGGAGTCGCGTTGATCGTCACCTCCGCGCGACCAGACCAGCTCGATCCGCGGCTGCGCGCCCCCGAGCTGTGCGACCGCGAGCTGGGCTTGCCGCTCCCCGACGCCGGCACCCGCAAAGCGCTGCTGCAGACGCTGCTGAAGCCCGCGCCCACCGGCGAGCTGAACATCGATGAAGTTGCCGGCCGCACACCGGGTTTCGTAGCCGCAGACCTGGCTGCGCTGGTCCGCGAAGCGGCGCTGCGGGCGGCGTCTCGGGCCAGCAGTGACGGCCAGCCGCCGACGCTGAACCAGGACGACCTCGTCGGCGCGCTGTCCGTCATCCGGCCGCTGTCCCGCTCGGCCGGCGAGGAACTGACCGCGGGAAACGTCACACTCAACGATGTCGGTGACATGGCCGAGGCCAAGCAGGCCCTGACCGAAGCGGTGCTGTGGCCGTTGCAGCACCCCGACACCTTCGCCCGGTTGGGTGTCGATCCACCGCGCGGGGTGCTGCTCTACGGCCCGCCCGGCTGCGGCAAGACGTTCGTCGTCCGCGCGCTGGCCAGCACCGGTCAGCTGAGCGTGCATGCCGTCAAAGGCTCTGAGCTGATGGATAAGTGGGTGGGCTCCTCGGAGAAGGCGGTCCGCGAGCTCTTCCGGCGGGCCCGCGATTCCGCACCGTCGTTGGTGTTCCTCGACGAAGTGGACGCGTTGGCGCCCCGGCGCGGCCAGAGTTTTGACTCGGGCGTGACCGATCGCGTGGTGGCCTCGCTGCTGACCGAGCTCGACGGCATCGACCCGCTTCGCGACGTCGTGGTGCTTGGGGCGACCAACCGGCCCGATCTGATCGACCCGGCGTTGCTGCGGCCCGGCCGACTGGAGCGGCTGGTGTTCGTCGACCCGCCCGACGCCGCGGCCCGCCGCGAAATCCTGCGCACCGCCGGGAGATCAATCCCGCTGAGCGCCGACGTCGACCTCGACGAGGTGGCCACCGGGCTTGACGGCTACAGCGCCGCTGACTGCGTGGCCCTGCTGCGGGAAGCCGCGCTCACCGCGATGCGGCGTTCCATCGATGCCGCCGACGTGACCGCAGCCGACCTCGAAGCGGCCCGCCGTACCGTGCGCCCTTCACTGGATCCCGTCCAGGTGGAGGCGCTACGCGCGTTCGCCAAAGCTCTGTAGAAGGCCGGGCGACGTCGAGCCGGCTATTCAGACAGCTGGAACTCCACCACTTCGGCAACCGCATCGACGGCCTCGCTGAGCGCTATCAGTCGATCGGCGGCCGACGGCGCCGAGAGCACACTGTAGCGGTCGGCGGTTCCGATCGGGATCCGCGACGCCAATGTGAACAGCCGTTGCGCGGCCTCATCGCTGCCGGCTTCGTCATGGCCCAGTAGTACATCGCGGTCCGGCAACTCCACGCCGCGGGCCTCGGCGATCCGCTCGAACAAAGCCATCACCCGGTCTTCGATCTCCAGGAGCTGGGCCTCGGTCACCGGATCCCCGGGCTCGTCGGGCCAGATCTGCACGACCGCACGTGGATAGGGATCGTCGGGCAGCCACTCGGACACCCGGATCCGTTCGCCGGTCCGGCAGAGCAACTCATAGAGCCCCGAGCCGTGATCCACGTATTCGGTGATCCTGGACAGGACGCCGATATCACTGCGCGAATCACCACCGCCGACCTCCCGGCCGCGGGAGATCAGCACGACGCCGAACGGTTCGCCGCTGTCCAGGCAGTGCCGCACCAGCGCGCTGTAGCGGGGCTCGAAGATGCGCAACGGGAGATCTTGGTCGGGCAGCTGAGCCGACTCCAGCGGGAAAATCGCCCATTCGACGGATTCGATGTCGGCCATGAGTCCAACTTAGATGTCGAGCTCGCCGACCAGTGCGTCGACTACCGCACGCAGGTCGCCGTCATGCTCCTCGGCGACCCGCCGCTGCCGTTGATAGGAGGCGCCTCGGCGCCATATGTCGGGGACTGCGGCCAGCTCGCCGACGCAATCCAGCGACTTCGCGACCGGCTCCAGCCGGGTCAGGACGTCGGCGAGATCATCGGTGACCAGCCGCTCGTTGCTGTCGGCGTCCAAAATGATCACCGCGTCCAGGCCGTAGCGGGCGGCGCGCCACTTGTTCTCCTGGACATGCCAGGGCGGCATGGTCGGCAACGATTCGTCGGCATCCAGCCTGCGGTCCAGGTCGACCACCAGGCAATGCGTCAACGCGACCAGCGCGCCCAGCTCATGCAGGTTGGACACGCCGTCGAAGATCCTCACCTCGAGGGTGCCCAGATGCGGTGAAGGCCTTATATCCCAACGTACTTCGTTGACATGGTCGATGATGCCGGTTTTCTTCTGGTCGTAGACGAACCCTTCGAACTCCGACCACGTCTGGAACTGGAACGGCAGCCCGGCGGTGGGCAACTGCTGAAACATCATCGCCCGATTGCTGGCGTATCCGGTGTCCTCGCCGCCCCACCACGGTGACGAGGCCGACAGCGCCAACAGATGCGGGTAATACTGCAGCAGTGACGTGATGATCGGCATCACCTTGTGCGCTGAGGAGATCCCGATGTGGACATGCACCCCCCAGATCAACATCTGCCGACCCCACCATTGGGTGCGCTTGATCAGCTCGGCGTAGCGGGGAGCGTCAGTGAGCTGCTGGGAAGACCAACGCGCAAACGGGTGGGTGCCTGCGCAGAACAGCTCCATACCGCGGTCCCGGACGACCTGCCGGGCCGGACCCAGGGTTGCGCGCAGATCCTCCATCGCCTCACCGGCGGATTGACAGATCCCGGTGACCACTTCGACGGTGTTGCGCAGCAATTCTTTGTGCACCCGCGGGTTCTCGCCGATCTCGGCGATGACCGCGGTGGCTTCGTTAGTCAGGTCGCGGGTCCGCGCGTCGACGAGCGCAAACTCCCACTCCACTCCGATGGTCGGCCGAGGAGACCGGGCGAAATCGATGCGGGCGCTGGCCCTGCTAGCCGGAAAGCTAGCCGGCACCGATGACACCGCACGCCACCCGCTTGCCGGCGTCGCCAGTAGTCATCGTAATCTCGTCGGGTCCGGGAGCGCCGCCGTTGACCTGGTTGTAGCGTTCCGGCGGGATGTTCATGAAGTTGTCGGCACCGGCGTGAATGATGATTGCGGTCTTCTCGCCGGTCAGCAGGTCGTCCAGGGTGAAGGCGTCAGTGGTGGTCACCAGCGTCCCGACACCGTCTCTGCGCACTTCCAGGGAGGTCAGGTCACCGCTGGCGGGCTCGACAGAATGCCCGGCTACCTGCAGGTGCCCACCGGCCGAGAGGAAGTCGCCCGGCGCGCCACCGGTTGGGGCGACCGAATTGGGTTCACACTTGCCCACCTTGTGGACGTGCACTCCATGAAAGCCGGGCGCGAGCACACCGACGCCGGTGGTCGCGATCGTGATGGTGGCGTAGCCGTTACTGAAATCGAACTTCGCTGTGGCGACCGCAGTGCCGTCGGGCGCCTTCAGATTGGTGGTCACGCCCTGCGACGCCGGCGACGCACCCTCGGCGCCCGGGGTTGCCGACGGCGGGGGCGATCCGGTCCAGACAGCCGGCGTGGTACCCGGGACTGTCGATGCATGTTGGGGCGACGAGCATGCGCTCAGCAGCGCGACGCAAACGGCCAGAAACAACAGGGGCGGTGCGGACATGGTGGCGGCAGCGACATTCCGGCGACCGGCGAGCTTAGGCATAGCGAGAGCCTAACCTGGCGAACCGCAACCTATCGAGCGGGCCGAAACCGCGCGCGGGGGAAAAGCCTCAGCCCGCCACCACGACGATGACGCCGGCCGGCTCGTTCGCGACCGCGGGAATCCGCGGCTCGACGGATGCCCCCAGCTTTTGGCCCACGGCGTCCGCGGTAGCGTGCTCGCCGTCAGCATCGGTGTAGTACACCGTGGTGGCTGAGATATCGGCCAGCGACAGGTTCCCAACGTCGGTGACTTTGAAACCGGCGGCCTTGAGTTGGTCCGCGGCGCGCGCGGCGACGCCGTCTTTCCCGGAGATGTTGAACACGTGGACCTCAGCCTGGTTCGCTTCGGGCTTCGCACTTGTCGAAGTCGTCGAGGTGACGCTGGTAGCGCTGGTAGCGCTGGTCACACTGTTGGATACCGGCGAAGCCGAGTCATCGTCGGAGTTCCCGGAAGAACCTATGGCCTGCCACCCGAGCAGCAGGAATATGACGCCGAGGAACAACAGCACCATCACCATGGCCCGCAGGGGTAGCCCCGTAGAGTCGGGAACGCGCTCTTTCATCGAGCCCACTGTAGCCAGGAACGTTCCAGAACCTGCAAAGGCACATGCAAAGACGGACCGTTGTCAGGTCACCTGGAACCCCAGGCGCCGCGCTGCGCGCGCCTTCTGGCGGCTGGCGCGTAGCCGTCGAAGCCGTTTCACCAGCATCGGGTCGGCGGCAAGCGCCTCGGGCCGATCGACTAACGCGTTGAGTACCTGGTAGTAACGCGTAGCCGACATCGAGAACAACTCCTTGATGGCATCTTCCTTGACACCGGCGTATTTCCACCACTGACGTTCGAATGCCAGGATGTCGTGTTCGCGGCGGGTCAGCCCATCGGCGATTTCAGAATCGTCCCCCGATCGATTTGCCCGCGCCATAGCGCTGTCCATATCGCTTCCCCTGGACCCTTCCGGCGGAATGTGAATTGCTCTGGTGACTTGACTTATGTAGGGGGATGTTTCGGCGAATATTGAACCACGCCGCGAACCCTCAAGTCGTAATCAAGACCCGCGAGTCGGCCGATTGCTTAGATTGCCCGCGCCGGATTGCCGGCGACCTGCACACACCGCCTTGACCTAGAGGCATCGTCGGCGGGCTTCACCCGATTGCCCGACTCTCCCCCTCGCCGCTTTGCGGCGCGCTTAAGCTAGCCGACCATGGCAGTCGTACCCATTCGCATCGTGGGAGATCCGGTCTTGCGCACCCCGGCGACGCCGGTGCAGGTCGGCGCCGACGGTTCGCTGCCGGCTGAGCTGGCCGAATTGATCGCCACCATGTACGACACCATGGACGCCGCTCACGGGGTCGGCCTGGCCGCCAACCAGATCGGGAATGAACTGCGGGTGTTCGTCTACGACTGTGCCGAGGATCGCGGATTGACCGACCGTCGCCGCGGGGTGGTCATCAACCCAGTCCTGGAAACCTCCGAAATACCCGAGACCATGCCCGACCCGGGGGACGACGACGAAGGGTGCTTGTCGGTCCCCGGCGAGTCCTTCCCCACCGGGCGGGCCAAGTGGGCGCGGGTCACCGGGCTCGACGCAGACGGCAGTCCGGTGGCTATCGAGGGCACCGGACTGTTCGCCCGCATGCTGCAACACGAAACCGGCCACCTGGATGGATTCTTGTATCTGGACCGCCTCATCGGCCGGCACGCCCGCGCCGCGAAACGCGCCGTCAAGGCAAACGGCTGGGGCGTTCCCGGACTGTCGTGGATGCCGGGCGAGGTGCCGGACCCGTTCGGTAACTGATGGTCTCGTGGCCGGCTCTGGGAACGCGGGTGACGGTTCGTTATCGGCGGCCCACCGGATCCACCCCGCCGCTAACCGATGCGGTAGGCCACTTGCTGGCGGTCGATCCGATGGTGCAGGTGCAGACGAAAACCGGCACAGTCGCCGAGTTCACGCCCGCCGACGTGGTGGCAATACGGGTACTGACCGACGCCCCGGTGCGCACCTCCCAGATCCGGGCGTTAGAGCATGCGGCCGCTGCGGCCTGGCCCGGCATCGAACAAACCTGGCTGGACGGCTGGTTGCTGCGAGCCGGGCACGGAGCCACCCTCGGCGCTAATTCGGCAGTGCCACTGGATATTTCGGCTAACAAAGATACGATCCCCTCGATCCTCGCCTGGTACACCCGGCGCAACCTGACACCGAGACTGGCCATCCCCGATCGCCTGCTGCGGCTACCGGCCGGCCTCAGGGACGAAGGTACGGAGCGGGTTTTGGTGCGCGAGGTGTGCAACGTCCCCGACGGCGAAACCGACCCGTTGATCACCATGTCTTCTCAACCCGACGACGCGTGGCTACACGTCTACCACCGCGGAGTTTCCCGCCGAATTCCCATGGACGTCATTGCCGCCGTCATCGACGGCGAGCTGATATTCGGCGCCCACCCGGGCGGGGCCGTCGCACGTGCGGCGGTGACCGACGCACCCGACGGCACCCGTTGGGTGGGGCTTTCGGCGCTGCGCGTGACGGACGATCTGTCCGCAGCCGGCCCGGCAAGCCGGGTGTGCGAAGCCCTGTTGGGCTGGGGAGCGCGACGTGGCGCGACCCGCGGCTACCTGCGCGTCGGCCACGGAATTGACCCCCAGGACTCCGGGGCGACCGCACTGGCCTATTCCTTGGGTTTCCGGCTGCACCATGGCACCCGCTACGTCCGGGTCCAGCCCGGCAGCTGGGATACCGTCTAATCATGCCCGACGGCACTCTACGGCTAGCTACCTGGAACGTGAATTCGATCCGCAGCCGACTGGACCGCGTCCTCGACTGGCTGGCCCGCGCCGATGTCGACGTGCTGGCCATGCAGGAGACCAAGTGCTCCGACAGCCAGTTCCCTACCCTGCCATTCTGCGAGCTCGGCTACGAGGTCGCGCATGTCGGCTTCAATCAGTGGAACGGCGTGGCCATCGCCTCGCGCGTAGGCATCGATGATGTACAGATCGGCTTCGACGGCCAGCCCACCTGGAGCAGCAAGCCACAGGTGGCAGCCACTGCGGAAGCCCGCGCCCTGGGAGCCACCTGCGGCGGCCTTCGGGTGTGGAGCCTGTACATACCCAACGGGCGCACACTGGACGATCCGCACTACACCTATAAGCTGAATTGGCTTGCTGCGCTGCGTGATACGGCCGCGGGTTGGCTGCGTGACGATCCCACTGCACCGATCGCACTGGTCGGCGACTGGAATATCGCCCCGACCGACGAAGACGTCTGGAGCACCGAATTCTTCGCTGGCTGCACGCATGTCTCCGAACCGGAGCGCAAGGCGTTCAACGCCATGGTTGACGCGCAATTCAGCGACGTGGTGCGGCCTTTCACCCCAGGACCCGGGGTCTACACCTACTGGGATTACACCCAGCTGCGGTTTCCGAAGAAGCAGGGTATGCGCATCGACTTCATCCTCGCGTCACCGGCGTTGGCGACCCGCGTAAGCGACGCGCAGATCGTCCGTGAAGAGCGCAAAGGCAAGGCGCCCAGTGATCACGCACCAGTTCTTGTCGACGTGAGGCAAAGCTGAGTCACGTCCGCAGCGGCTCGCCGGCGCCAACGTCGCAGGGAGAATCCGCGGAAATTCCAAAGCGGCTTATTGTCTGCGCGTTTGCAACGTGGCAGCATTTCGCTTGATAGATGCTGTAAACAATTTTCGTTGATGCTGTTAACTTGGCGTTCAACGGGTATATATATTCCTAACGCGGTTTGCAACGAGAGCGACCGAAAGTCAGGGAGTCATCATGGGTGTCGTCGGCGGGGCAGTCCACAACGTGGGGAAAACCGTGAATCGCGCAGCGGGCGCCGCAACAGCCGCCGCGGGCGCCGTGGGCGGCGCCGCAGTCAATGGCGTCGTCGGTGGCGTAACCGGAACCGCTGAAGGCATCAAGCGCGGAATCAGCTCGGGCAGTCATTCGACACCGGCAGCCGCGTTGGCTCTCGGCGCGCTTGGCGTCGCCGGCCTGGTCGAGTGGCCGGTGCTGTTGGCCGTCGGCGGCGGCGCGTTGCTGTTGCGCAGGCTCGGCGAGAAGCAAAAGGCGCCGGTCGCGAAAGCCACCCTGAAGCCGGTACCCACCCCATCACCGTCACAAAAGGCCCCAGCGCAGAAAGCCGCCAGTAAGCCGGCAGCCAAGAAGACGGGCGGCCGCCGGGCCGGCACCGCTGAGTTGCGCAGCACCAACTGACAGGCACGTGGAAGTAGCCCTGAGCCGCCATTGAGCGTTGGCCCGTCCCCAAGGCGATCACTACCGTTGCGCTGTCGCAACGGCTTTTCAGTTAAGCGCCGCCCTCGCCAGATCCCGAGCCGGCCGAGACGGCGCACGCGACGGACTCGGCATCTGATCACGCTCCACGATCTGCACAACCCCGGCGCGCCACAGCAGCGCATAGAGTTCAAACAACGGCACGCTCAGCACCGCAGCGAGCGGCGAAATTATCGGATCGGCCAGGAAGTCGGTCGTCGACATACGTCCGACGTTGGCCCTCCGGCCGGGCGCAATGGCAAACCCTTCGTTACTGAAAGGCAAATGATGGCGGAAAAGAAAGCTCGTCGGGCAGCGACCCAGGCCGAGGCGGTGGAGAAAGTCCGCGAAGGTGAAACCTTTGTCATCAACCTCCCACTGCTGGGACAGACCGAGATTCCGCGGCCCGAGCAACTGGCCTACTACGGCGGTCTGGCCGCGTTGGCCGCGTTCGAACTCATCGACTGGCCGGTTGCCGTGGTCGTCGCTGCCGGACACCTCATGGCGAGCAACCACCACAACCGGCTGCTCGAGGAACTCGGCGAGGCAATGGAAGAAATTTAGTCCGCCAGGCGGTACCCCCGACCCTTTTGCCCGCTTAGGGGTAACGTCGCTTGAACTGACTCCATAAGACGCGGGAGCGCACGCCGAGTGCGCTGAGAGGACGGCTTGGGGCCGTCGACCGTCCGAACCTGACCGGGTAATGCCGGCGTAGGGAGATGAAAATATGACCGTCACAGTCGAACCGTCCGTGACCACCGGACCCATCGCGGGCAGCAGCAAGGTCTATCGCGAAGTAAAGGTCCCCGGCGGCGGGGCCAGTCTGCAAGTGCCCTTCCGACGGGTGAACCTTTCCACCGGCGACCACTTCGACCTCTACGACACTTCCGGGCCCTATACGGATTCGGAAGCCGTCATCGATCTGACGTCAGGCTTACCAGCGCGGCCCGGGGTGGTTCGCGATCGCGGCACTCAGCTGCAGCGTGCCCGCGCCGGTGAGATCACCGCAGAGATGGCGTTCATCGCCGCTCGCGAGGACGTGCCCGCCGAGCTGGTGCGCGACGAGGTCGCCCGCGGCCGCGCCGTCATCCCGGCCAATCACAACCACCCCGAGAGCGAGCCGATGATCATCGGCAAGGCGTTCTTGGTGAAGGTCAACGCGAACATCGGCAACTCCGCGGTCACGTCTTCGATCGCCGAGGAGGTCGACAAGATGGTGTGGGCCACCCGCTGGGGTGCCGACAACATCATGGACTTGTCCACCGGCAAGAACATTCACGAGACCCGTGAGTGGATCCTGCGTAATTCGCCGGTGCCGGTCGGTACGGTGCCGATCTACCAGGCGCTGGAAAAGGTCAATGGCGATCCGACCGAACTGACCTGGGAGATCTACCGCGACACCGTGCTCGAGCAGTGCGAGCAGGGCGTGGACTACATGACGGTGCACGCCGGCGTGCTGCTGCGATACGTGCCACTGACTGCCAAACGGGTCACCGGCATCGTGTCCCGCGGCGGTTCGATCATGGCGGCCTGGTGCTTGGCCCATCACCGGGAGTCTTTCCTCTACACCAACTTCGAGGAACTCTGCGACATCCTGGCGCGCTACGACGTCACTTTCTCACTCGGCGACGGCCTGCGGCCGGGGTCGATCGCCGACGCGAACGACGCCGCGCAGTTCGCCGAGCTGCGCACTCTGGGTGAGCTGACCAAGATCGCCAAAGCCCATGGCGTACAGGTGATGATCGAAGGCCCCGGGCATGTCCCGATGCACAAGATCGTCGAGAATGTGCGGCTGGAAGAGGAGCTGTGCGAGGAGGCCCCCTTCTACACACTGGGACCACTGGCCACCGACATCGCGCCGGCCTACGACCACATCACCTCGGCGATCGGCGCGGCCATCATCGCGCAGGCCGGGACCGCGATGCTGTGCTACGTCACGCCGAAGGAGCACCTGGGACTGCCGGACCGCAAGGACGTCAAGGACGGGGTGATCGCCTACAAGATCGCCGCGCACGCCGCGGACCTGGCCAAGGGCCACCCCCACGCCCAGGAGCGCGACAACGCATTGTCGACGGCCCGTTTCGAGTTCCGCTGGAACGACCAGTTCGCGTTGTCATTGGACCCTGATACCGCGCGGGAGTACCACGACGAGACGTTGCCGGCCGAACCGGCCAAGACCGCGCACTTCTGCTCGATGTGCGGGCCGAAGTTCTGCTCGATGCGGATCACCGCCGACGTGCGGGCATACGCCGCCGAGCACGGACTCGACACCGAGGAAGCCATCGAGGCGGCCCTGCAGGTCGGTATGGAAGAGAAGTCGGCCGAGTTCGCCGAGCACGGCAACCGGGTGTATCTGCCTATTACCCAGTGAACTACCTGCCGCTGGCGCCACCGGGCAGCACGCCGTTGCGGGTGCTTTCCATCGCCGGATCGGACTCCGGGGGCGGCGCAGGCATCCAGGCCGATATGCGCACCATCGCGCTACTGGGTCTGCATGCATGCGTGGCGGCTACCGCGGTCACCGTGCAGAACACGTTGGGCGTCAAGGGCTTTTACGAGGTGCCCGACGATGTTGTCGCCGGTCAGATCGAAGCCGTGGTCACCGATATCGGTATTCAGTCCGCCAAGACCGGGATGCTCGCGTCGTCGCGCATCATCGCCACCGTGGCCGCGACCTGGCGCCGGCTCGGGCTGACGGTTCCGCTCGTCGTCGATCCGGTGTGCGCATCCATGCACGGAGATCCGCTGCTGGAGGCTTCGGCCCTGGATTCGCTTCGCGATCAACTGTTTCCCTTGGCCACGGTGGTGACACCCAACCTCGACGAGGTGCGGCTCTTGGTCGGCGTCGATGTGGTCGACGCCGAATCGCAGCGCGCGGCGGCCAAGGCGCTGCATGCACTGGGCCCACGGTGGGCATTGGTCAAGGGGGGACATTTACGGTCATCGCAGCGCAGCTGCGACCTGCTCTATGACGGTGCGGACTTCTACGAGTTCGACGCGCAGCGAGTGCCTACCGGTAACGACCACGGCGGTGGTGACACGCTGGCGGCAGCGGTGGCCTGCGCGCTGGCGCACGGGTTCACCGTGCCCGACGCCGTCGGCTTCGGGAAACGGTGGGTCACCGAATGCCTGCGCGCCGCCTATCCGCTTGGGGGCGGCCACGGCCCAGTCTCCCCACTGTTTCGGCTGTCATGATTGCCCGCTTCCTTCTCGGTCCGTTCCGGACCGCATCGTCAGCGGGCGCATGAATCTCGAGCCGATCGCCGGTGTCGCGCATGAACCAGAAGGCTGTCCAAAAGGGGTCGTGGCGTTGACGCACGGCGCCGGTGGTAGCCGGGAATCTACACTGTTGCAACAGATTTGCGACGAATGGGCGCGGCGTGGCTGGCTGGCCGTGCGGTACAACCTGCCCTACCGCCGGCGCCGGCCCACCGGCCCGCCGTCGGGGTCGGCGGCAACCGACCGCGTGGGCATTGCCGAGGCGATCACGTTGTGCCGCAACCTTGCCGAGGGCCCGCTGATTGCCGGCGGGCATTCCTACGGTGGCAGGCTGACGTCGATGGTCGTCGCCGCCGACGAAGCGGCCCCGAGCCAGGCTGATTTGCTGACGCTGTTCTCCTATCCGGTGCACCCCCCGGGCAAGCCGGAGCGCGCCCGTACCGAGCACCTGCCGGAGATCACGGTGCCCACCGTGTTCACTCATGGAACGTCGGACCCGTTCGGGACGCCGGCGGAGGTGCGCGATGCCGCCGCACTGATCGCGGCACCGACCAAGGTTGTCCAGATCACCGGTGCGCGCCACGACTTGGGCTCAAAGACCCTCGATGTGCCTGCCTTGGCGGTCGATGCGGCGCTGGGCCTTCTGGGGCTGATCCGGTGACGCGACTGGTGCGCAGACCTACACCACAACGACCCAGACGGCGGCGTAGTGGCAGGCCGCCGCGGCCACGGTCAACGCATGAAAGAACTCGTGATATCCGAACGTCCGTGGCCAAGGGTTGGGCCAGCTGAAGCCGTAGAGAACGGCCCGACTTGGCTTAATTTGGTGCGCACGTCAGGCGGGGGTCTTGAAGAGAGGGCCGTGGGTATGGGGTTGGCGGTGGTGCGGGCCTGGTTGTCGGCGGTGATGATCGAGGTCGGTGAGCGGTGGGTAGCGGAAACGACATTGTTGATGCCTGAACCCGGTTGGGCGTCGTGATGCGGCTGCTCACCGACCCTAGTTGGTGGTTGGTGGTGGGTGCGGTTGGAAGGGTTGGTACCACCACCAGTCGGCGCGTTCG
>Ga0182012_10002820_pt1 | contig 18699 bp, 13 predicted proteins | sample 612S2SmetaG_FD_120486 | JGI IMG/M metagenome (GOLD analysis project Ga0182012, IMG submission 120486) | Permafrost microbial communities from Stordalen Mire, Sweden - 612S2S metaG | ecosystem: Environmental > Terrestrial > Soil > Wetlands > Permafrost | place: Sweden: Stordalen | collected...
AATCTGGGCGGGTGGAATGTCCGCTGGGACTATTTCGCGCTCATCCTCCTGGCGGCACCCGTCTTTCTGCTGATTTTAACCTACAATCACTTTGCGAGCTTGTTTGACTTTGCCCTCAGCCGGGTCTTGCCGTTGTTGGTGCTGGGGTTCATTTATTTTTACGCGATTGTGAAGCGGTGGTGAGGCGTGATAGGTTCAACCGCCTGCCTTCGGCAGCCAGAATCTAAACGTTGCACCCTTTTCAGTCGGGTGACCCACCAGTTCGATGTCGCCGCGGTGGTCGCGCAGGATGCGTTTGCAAATGGCCAAGCCAAGGCCGGTGCCGTCTTTGCGCGCTGTGAGGAAGGAATCAAAAATTTGCGCGTGCAGCGATGGCGGCACGCCGTGGCCGCGGTCGCGGATGGTGACGACGGCGAAGTGCGCCAGGTCTTTGGTCTCTTCACGCAAATCAATGTGCAGTTTTCCGCCATGGGGCATGGCTTGCACGGCATTGAGAATCAAATTGAGCAGAACTTGCTGGAGCTGGCCTTTGTGCGCGTCGACCATGAGCGGGGTTGCCGGCAGATGAAGTTGCGTCGCGACTTTGCTCTGTTCGAGTTTGAGGCGCAGTAAACGCAGGGTTTCCTCGATGACCGCGCCGAGCGACCAGCGTGCCTGGAGTGATGCGCCGGATTTGGAAAACCCCAACACGCGCTCGACAATTTCACCGAGGTGCCCAAGTTTTTCGCGGATGACGGTGAGGTCCTGCGCCCGCACGTCATTTTCCGGAAAGCGCAGGTCCATGGTGTCCAGCAACAGGGTGATGACGGTCAGTGGATTGCGGATTTCATGGGCAATTTCCGCCGCGATGAGGCCGAGGGTCGTCAGTCGCTCGTTTTTGCGCAGGGATTCCTCGGAGGCAAATACGCGGGTGTACAGGTCTGCATTCTGCACGGCGACGGCGCAGAGATTGGCCAGCGTGGAAAAAATCCGGCGCTCGTCATTGTTAAAGCGGTGGTGGCGCTCGGTGTAAACGTTGAGTGCGCCGATGGCATGGTCGTCCACGACAATTGGCGTGACGAGGAGCGACACCAATGCGCTGTGGGGCAATAGTTGGGTGAAGTGATGTTCCTCGGTGCGCGCGAGGCTGAGCACCTCCACCTGTTTTTTGTGGCGGATGGCCGAGCCGAGGACGCTGTCCGCGAGCACCAGGTTTTCGACCAGTTCGGTTGGGCTGTCTTTCAGTCCGGCCAGAGCGGCGAGGCGCAGCGTCTTGCCGTCGGCATTGAGGAGAAAGACGGCGCATAGGCGGCACGGCATCAGGCTAAGGCCTTGCTGCGTTGCCGTGTCGAGCACGGCCTGCAACTCCAGCTTGGACACCAGCGACTGGCCGGTGGTGATGAGGGATTCGAGCTGGCGCGCCTTGATGCGCAACTGGCTGATGAGCCAGAGGCGGCCCACGACTTTAGTCGCCTCGTTGGTGAGCAAGGTGAGGATTTTCAGTTCCGGTTCGCCAAAGGCATTCACCCGGTTGCTGTCCACACTCATCACGCCGACCACCGCGCCATCGAGCAACATCGGCACGGAAAGTTGGGAGCGCACGTCATCACTGAGCTTAATGTAGCGGGTATCCACCCGCACATCGGGGATGTTGAGTGGCTTCCCATGCAGGGCGACCCAGCCGGTTACTCCTTGGCCAGGGGGCAATTCCAGGCCCTCCGATTCGAGGGGCAAGCCGCGGATGACCTCCACTTGCAGGCGGCGGGAGTCGGGATTGACGAGGGCAATGAAGGCTCCGTTGGCTGGCAGGACGCGCATGACTTCGTCGAGGATGAGGCGCAAAGCCTCGTGCGCGTCCTCGGTGTCGCTGACCAGGCGCGAGATATGGTAAAGCGCGTCGAGTACGATCTGGGAATTGTCAGCCACGGTGAAGCAAGGTTTCTGACAGAATTTACAGAATTAACAAAAGAAAAGCGCGGGTCGTGGCGGGGCTGAATTAGGATAGCCGCAAAAAGGCGCAAAAAATCGCATAAGAAAAAAGTGGATAAACTGACTTTCGATCTTCTTGCGCTTCTTTGCGGCTAGAAAAAAGCGGCATAGTGCCACCACAGTCCAGGGAAGTTACTTCAACACTGGTGGCACTGCGGTGGATGGCGGCATTTGTTCCATTGCTCGGGCCATCACGAGGTAGTGGTAGATGACCCAGATTTGCGACAGCATCAATAACCCGCCAATGCAAAACACCCCCAAGAGTTTAGTGGTGTGCCAAATGTGCAGGATAAAGGCATCATTCATCATGTGCGTGGTATCGAATTGCCTGATCAGCGGCAGCGTTTTGTTCCACATGTCGGACTTTTTTGAATAATCCACCAAGAGCTGCTCGGGCACTTTGTATAACAGGTATAAGCTCCACAGCAGCGACAGGGTGCCACCGACTTGATTGAGCGCGAGCACTTTGGCCCAGCGGGCCTCGCCACTCTGGAGCAACTTATGTCGCCAGACTAACTCAAGCACGCCGATGATGAAACACAGGATACCTAAATTCAGCAGGAGAACGCGCAATGGTCCGGCGGGGACGGATCCGGCCCCAAAAGCACCCAGGATAGTCAAAATGAAACTCCAACCCCAGACATTGGCCGTACGCGCCGCCTTTTGTTGCGGCGTGCGGGTGGATTGGGGAATGGAGTAGGTGGGCATTGCAAGTAGAACGCTAGTTGAGGTATATTTGGTACGCTGTGACTAGCAACCCCATACACGCCTTGTTGGTTTCCGCGAGCCTGGGGGCGTTGATTGGGTTGGTACGCCAGTGGAGTTATGAACGCGAGCACCACGGGCAGACGGCCAAGGCGGGATTGCGCACCTTTACCACTTGGGGCTTGCTCGGTTGCGCGGCGGCGTTGCTCGAACAACAAGGGGCCACTTGGGTACTTGGTGCCATTCTGCTGGCATTTACCGCCGTGCTGGCCACCGTGCATTTTGGCGACCGCAATCGCGCGACACTCGGCTTAACCACTATATCGGTTGGCTTGGTCACTTTCACGGCGGGTGCGCTGGCGGCGTACGCGCTCTATGTGCCGGCGATGATGCTGGGCGTGGGAGTCATGCTCATTTTAGGCTCAAAACACTGGTCCCATGCATGGACGCGCCGATGGAAGCCGGAGGATGTAAACTGTTTGCTTCAGTTCGCGGCGATTACCGGAATTATATTACCCTTGGCACCCAATCAAGACATGGGGCCATACGGGGCATTCAATCCCTACAAAATTTGGCTCATGGTAGTGATTGTGGCGGGCCTGGGTTTTTTGGGCTATGCAACCGTACGCTGGCTGGGTGAGCGGGCGGGGTTGATGGTCACAGGTCTGGCGGGTGGGGTGGCTTCAAGCACGGCTACTACCCTGGCCTTGAGCAAACAGAGCCGAGCGACGCCAGCGCTCAATCAAAGATTGGCTTTGGCGGTGGTGCTGGCTTGCACGGTGATGCTCCCGCGCATGACGGTCATGATCGTGATGGTCAGCCCAGCTTTGGCCCTCGCCTCATTGGGGCCTTTGGCGATGATGGCGATACCAGGCCTGGCGTGGGCTTTGTGGGAATGGCGTAACGAGACACGCCGACCACACACGGTTAGTACGCCCGCGCTGGTGAATCCGCTCGGTCTTTCGACCGCGATCAAGTTTGGGGTCGTATACGCTTTAGTGCGGTTTTTGGTCAAAGTAGCTTCGGGCAGTGTCAATCCGGCCTGGGTTTATGGCGTCAGTTTTATCGCTGGCTTGACGGACACTGCGGCGATTTCACTATCTTCGGCTCAAGCAGTAGTGGCCGGAACGCTTACCGTTAGCGTGGCGGCGAAATGCGTGGTGATTTCTGCCCTATCCAATACCATCGTCAAAGCCGGGCTGGCTTTTTGGCTCGGCGCTCCTGAGTTCAAACGCGGTATCGCGATAGCCCTCGGCGGGGTCTTTGTGGCTGGATTGCTCGGTTTGTGGCTGTTTTAGGCCATTTTGAGCTATCATTTTAGTGTTTTTTGTTGATTCCATTCAAATGTTCAATTTAAACATACAATTGAATGAGAGATGATTTGCATCAAATTCCATTAGGAGAGGTTGATCAAGAGCGGGATACGCGTGACCGCATTTTGGATGCGGGGGAAAGATTGTTTGCCCAGCAGGACTACGATGGGACTTCGCTGCGCGAGATTACGGAACACGCCGGAGTCAATCTGGCGGCGGTCAACTACCACTTTGGCAGCAAAAAGGAACTTTATAGCGCGGTGCTGGGGCGGCGGTTTAAGCCGATTAATCAATGGCGGCTGGAACAATTGGAAGCGGCCGAAAAACAAGCCGGGGGCCAGCCCATTGCGCTCCGCTTGTTGCTGGATATTTTTTTGCGGCCCATCGTTACGATCAAAACGACGCAGGGCGAGGGCGGCCCGCATCCGTTTGTGTGCCTGATGAACCGTCATAGCGCCGCGCCGCATCCAGACATGGACGAGGTGTTGGAACGGGAGTTTGTGGTGGTGAGAAAGCGTTTTTTCGCGGCCATTCAGCAAATTTTGCCGGGCATTCCCGCCCCGATTCTGGGCTGGCGCATGAGTTTCGTGATTGGCGGTACGCTGCATGCGTTTGCCAGCGCCAAGCCCTTGCGCACACCCCAGGGCGCGGCCGTCCCGCCCGCCGACATTGAGGCCATGTTTCAGGATGTCCTGACTATGTTTGAGACGGCCATGCGCACGCCACCGGCCCAGCCAGCCAGCTAGCTCAAGTTTTCATTTCCCAACTACTTTCCAACCAATGCTACGCCTCGCCCTCCGCATGCTCTTTGGCGATCGCGCAAAATATGCGATGCTCATCAGCGGCATCACGTTTGCGACGTTTTTGATGGCGAACTCGCCAGCGTTGTTGTGTGGACTCATGTCGTGGACGTATTCCACCATTCGCGCCGTGCGCGCGCCGATTTGGGTAGCCGATCCGAAAGTCGAGCAAGTGAACGACACCAAACCGTTACGCGACACGGACACCAACCGCGTGCGCACGGTAGATGGTGTCGCCTGGGCGGTGCCACTTTACCAAGGGCTGACGCAGGCGCGGTTGCTAAATGGCTCGTTTCAAGTCATGACGCTGATCGGAATTGATCCCGATACTTTCATTGGCGCGCCCTCGAAGATCACCGAGGGAAATCTCCAGGACCTGCGTCTGCCGAATACGGTCATCATTGACGATTTTGGCGTGGAAAGGTTGAGCGCCGTGCTGGGGCGGAAAATCGGAGTTGGGGATGTGTTTGAAATCAATGACCATGAGGCGCGCATAGTCGGCATTTGCAGCGCGCCGCGTTCGTTTACTGGCGGCCCGTATGTTTTCACCACTTATGATCGCGCGACTACGGACTACACGCCGCCGCAGCGCCGGTTGCTCAGTTTTGTCCTCGCGGCACCGGAACCGGGGCAGGATCCGGCGGTGATCGCGCGGCGGATTTCTGCGGAGACTGGGCTCCATGCCTATACCGAATCTGATTTTAGTTGGTCAACGATTTGGTGGTTCGTGGCGAACACCGGCATTCCGATCAATGTCGGGATGCTGGTGGTGATTGGCTTTCTGGTGGGCACCGTGGTTTCCGGCCAGACATTTTATTCTTTTGTGCTCGAGAACACGCGGAATCTGGGGGCGCTCAAGGCGATGGGCACCAGCAATCTGCGCATTTGCGGAATGTTGCTCATTCAATCCATGACGGTGGGATTCATCGGCTTTGGTCTCGGCATGGGTTTGGCGGCGCTCAACGGCTACATCGCCATCAAGACGGGCAAGCTGCCGTCGCTGATGGTGTGGCAAATTCCGGCGGGCGTGCTGGCGGCGGTGTTGTTCATTTGTTCGCTGGCGGCGTTTCTCGGCATCTTGCGCATCGCACGCGTAGACCCGGCGAGCGTGTTCAGATGAGTTCGCCCTTCGGCAAAATTTAATTTCACCCTTCACTTAATTTCACTTTGAAACCCGATCCCATAAACGCGCTGCCCTCGCATCTCGCGCTTCGCACGGAAGGCGTGCAGAAGTCGTATGGCGTGGGCCAGTCGCGCACGGTGGCGCTGAAGGGCGCGGACTTCGAGGCCCATTTGGGCGAAGTGACGATGATTGTCGGCCCGTCGGGTTGCGGGAAGACCACGCTTCTGAGCATCATCGCGGGAACGCTGACGGCCGAACAGGGCCGCATCAACGTGCTGGGTTTTCCGTTGCACGAAATGAAGCATCCGAAGCTGACGCGGTTTCGCGCGAACCACGTTGGTTTTATTTTCCAGCAATTCAATCTCATCCCGACGATTTCAGTGATCGAGAATGTTTCGGTGCCGCTCATTATCAATGGCGCAAAAACAAAAGTGGCTGAGGCCCGCGCCGCGGAATGGCTGGCGAAGGTGGGTCTGGCGGGCCGCGAGCGTGAACGGCCAATGAATCTGTCCGGTGGCCAGCAGCAACGCGTGGCCATCGCGCGTGCGCTCATTCACAATCCGCCGCTGATTATTTGCGATGAACCAACTTCCGCGCTGGATCGAGTCACCGGCCAGCAAGTGATGGAGGTCATCCGCAACGTCGCGCGTGACCCGGAGCGCTGCGTCATTGTTGTTTCGCATGACCCGCGCATTTACCACTACGCCGACCGCATGGCGGAAATGGACGACGGGCGCATTTTCCGCGTGCTGGAAAATCCCGCCGCCATTGCCGCCGCGCACGCGAACAACTGAACTCCGGCCAAAATTTTTCATCCACAATTTCAATTTTAACCCAGTCTTCCCATGATCATGCTTCTCCTCCGTCGGGCTTCTTTTTGGGTCGCCCTCCTTGGCATCGTCGGCACCGTGCTGCTCGTCGAAAAAACGCAGGCGCAACTCAACGAACCTGCGCCACCGCCGCCCATTACACCGCCGACCAAGCCGTTCAAAACCGGCATCGCGGCATCGGGTCTGGTGGAGGCGTTGAATGAAAATACGAACATCGGCGTGCCGGTCTCCGGCTTGGTGACGCAGGTGTTTGTCAAAGTTTGGGACAAGGTGAAGGCAGGCGATCCGTTGTTTTCGCTGGATGACCGCGACTTGCAAGCACAGTTGCTCGTGGAGCGGGCGGAAGTAGGAGTAGGCGCGGCTACACTCGAACGGGTGCGTGACCAATTGGGCCGGCTGGAGGGCGTCACGGACCCGCGCGCGGTCAGCCAGGATGATTTGAAAACGCGGCGCAATGATGTGGCCGTGGCGGCGGCGCAACTGGATGCGGCCCGCGCCGCCGTGGCGGAAACGGAGGCGCTGGTTGGACGGCTCGTGGTGCGGGCGCCGATTGATGCCACAATTTTGCAGGTCAACACCCGCGCGGGAGAATTTCTTTCCCTCGGCGCGCCAACCTCGCCGATGGTGCTGGGTAATCTGGACGAGATGCAATTGCGCGCCGACGTGGACGAGCAAATTGCGCCTCGCGTCAAAGTGGGCAAAAACGCCATAGGTTTTCTCAAGGGCGATTCGACCACGCCCATCCCGATGGAGTTTGTGCGCATCGAACCTTACGTCATTCCCAAGGTTTCGTTGACCGGCGCCAGCGATGAGCGGGTGGACACACGCGTGCTCCAAGTGATTTTCAAATTTCCCCATAACACGCCGAAGTCTGTGTATGTTGGGCAGCAAATGGACGTTTACATCCAGGAATAAGCCGTGGATAAAAAACAACTGTTCATTCTCGCCATTGCGGCACTTTGCGCGGGTTGCCGGGCGGTCGGCCCGGATTATCAACCGCCGACGCCGGTGGCGCTGGGCACGCCGGCCATCTACCAGCATCAGTCGCCGGAGTCGTTTAAAAATTTGCAATCATTGCCATCGCCCGACGCTTGGTGGACGGTGTTTGCCGATCCGCAATTAAATGCGCTCGAGGAAGCGGCGCTGGCGCATAACCCCACGCTGGTCAGCGCTGCGGCAAGAGTGACGCTGGCGCGCGCGCAACTCGGCGTGGCTGAAGCGGACCGGCAGCCTTCACTCACCCTTTCGCCCAGTGCGCAATTAGATGGCGAAACCGCTACGCAATTTGTGCCGTTTCCCTTTCGGCAAAAGGGGCAAAACTACACCGTGCCACTCACGGCCAGTTATGAAGTTGATCTTTGGGGACGGGTGCGGCGCGCGACGGAAAGCGCCAACGCCCAAGTGGCCGCGAGCGAAGCCGACCGCCGGGCCGTCGCGCTCACGTTGACGACGAATCTTGCGCAAAGTTATTACCTCCTGCGCGAACTCACCGCGGAAATTGCCATCGTCCGCAATACCATCAAGGTACGTTCTGACACCGTGGACGTGCAAACCGAACGCTACAACGGCGGCCTGATTTACGAATTTGATTTGGTCAGCGCCAAGGAAGAACTGGCCACGGCGGAGGCGGATTTGTCAGATTTACAACGCCAGCAGGAGGAAACGGTGGATGCACTGGCGACGCTCACCGGTGTGGCCCCGGCAAATTTTTCGTTTACTGCTCCGACGGATGGGGCGCTGTTGCCGCCGCCTCCCACCATTCCCGCTGGCTTGCCGGGCGATTTGTTGAAACGCCGTCCTGATGTGATCGAGGCGGAACGCAACCTGGCGGCGAAAACGGCTTCCATCGGCGTGGCGCAAGCGGCGAAATTTCCGAAAGTACTGCTGAACGGCGCGGCGGGATTTCAGAGCGTGAATTTGGGGTCGCTGTTTACCGGCCCGAGCGAGTTGTGGAATATCGGCCCATCCGTTACGCTGCCGTTGTTCGATGGCGGTCGCAATGACGCCAACATCGCGGCGGCCCGCGCTGAAGCAGATGGCGCGCTCGCCGATTATCAACAGCAGGTACTCGTGGCCTTTAGAGATGTCGAAGATGCGTTGGTCGATATTAACCGCCAAGCGGAACAAGCGGATGCAGAGGAACGCGCCGAGGCGGCGTCGCGCGAAGCGGCGGAACTCTCGCAGGAACGGTATGCCAGCGGCTTGGTGAACTACTTGCAAGTGGTCGATACCGAACGCGACTTATTGACCAACCAGCGCACGCGTGTGCAAGTAGCCGGGGCGCGATACGTCAGCACCTTGCGATTGATTCAAGCGCTGGGCGGCGGGTGGAATTGAAACTGAACTGATAGTAAATTGCGTTTTGGGGGTTGCGGGGATTGGGGGGGGTAAGCAATGAAGTTTGAACGGTTGCGATTTTCGGCATAAGCCATCGCATCAATTTTGCCGACAAGCTAACCCCCGTCTCAAAGATCACCCGTGGGTTGGACAATCTCCAAAAAAGCAATTTTCTGTCAGTTACACCCTCAGCCAGCAGCGGAACCCGCGACCACTGTAGTATGAATCCGCGCCATTGTGATAGATGAACACGCGGCCGAAGCGCCGGTCGCCGAAGAGCGCGCCACCGAGCTTCCGAACCTCCACCGGCGTCTTCAGCCAGCACGACCGCTTTGTGTCGAACTCTCCAAGCTTCTGCAGCGCATGATATTGCTCCTCATCGATTATCTCGACGCCCATGGCCGCGGCCAGCTCAGTGGCGCAGCCTTTCGGCGGAAATTTTTTCCGGCCGTCCAACGCCTCCCGGTCGTAGCAAAGATTGGCGCGCGCCTCCGGACTTTGCGCCGAGCAATCCATGAAGAGACACTCGCCCGTCTTCTTGTCCTGGCCGACGACATCGGGCTCGCCCCCGGTGCGCTCCATTTCGCCGAGCGACCACAGCTTTTCGGGATTCGCCTTCAGCCGCGCCTGCACCCTGGCCCAGTCGAGGCCGGCATGGCGGTTCATGTTTTTCTCGAAGCGGGCCTTCAACGCCGCGAGCAGTTCTTCGCATTGTTTGAGTGACAATTCTTTTTTGGTTTTGGCGGCTTTCATCGGGGCTTACTTTTGATTGCTGTGCAGATCTAGGTCAATCATTTCGAAGCCGACCGCCGAAGGATTGGCCTGCACGACCAAGAGAGATTTGAGGCGAAATGGCAACGCCTTAACCCCCCCTCCTCCGAGCCAAGACAACCCCCAAAAAAGACAATTTACTGTCAGTTCAGTTTAAACCGGCCCCGGATGCTGATTTTTCTCGTCTGTCCCCCTACCGGGTTAAACCCCATAGGAAAGGTGCCATCCATGGTGCAGAATCAGATCTGCGCCTAAATTCCCGCATCAGCGGCTCTCGTTTATCTGGCAAAAAAACTCCAAAAAAGACCGCGTAATATACCTTCACCCTCACCGCAATTTGCCCCATGGAAACTTCTTCTGCCAACAATTCACTCGCTCTCTCTCGCCGGACGTTTGTGCGATCGACTTCCGTGGCGGCGGCCATGGTCGCTTACGGCCTCGGACCAACCAAGGCCAGCGGGCAGAATTCCGCTATTGAGACCCCACCTAGTCCGGAGGTGACGCCCGCTGACCAGACCATGAAGATGCGGTCAGGTCCCAATATTATCCAGAGTGCCGCTCCGTTGCAGGCGATCGATGCGCACGTCTGCGGCCTGCATTTCTATAGCGGCAATCTGGCGCGTCAGGTGATCGCCCATCACTACTGTTCCCATTACAGCAAGGGTATGCACCAATGCGTCATCTATGACTCCGACCAAGCGAACGCGCGGCTCGTTGGCATCGAATACATCATCAGCGCCGAACTCTTTGGGGGACTTTCAGCCGAGGAAAAGCAGCTATGGCACAGCCACGTCTATGAGGTGAAGTCAGGACAGTTAACCGCACCTGGAATTTCTGCGACGAACGAAAACGACCTGATGATTGAATTGGTCGGCACCTACGGGAAGACCTGGTATACTTGGCAGGTGGATCGCGGCGACAAATTGCCCCTCGGCATCCCACAGCTCATGATGGCGTTTGTCGCCGACGGCCAGGCCAATCCAGAACTGCTCGCAGCCCGAGACAAGGCGCAAGGCATCTCCACGGCGGAGAAGAGAATGAGCCGTGCCGACATTGTCGCCCGGTCATACTGCCGGATGCGGATGCCTGGCAAAAGGCCGGGGCAATCCAGCTCCAGCTCAAATCTTTTTAGAGGCTAGAGATGGCCAGACATTAACTTTTTACCTGGCTAAATTGTCTCAGCAATTGCAGTCACTTTCGTTTCGTCGCCAGAGGTCTAGTTTCAGTTCAGATAGTTCGCCGCCGATCCATAGCATTTTTACTGAAAGGAAATGGCTTTTTGGGGGTTGTAGGGTTCGGGGGGTAATTATGAAACTCACAATCTGACCCCTTGCTTGGCTTCGGAGGGGCTAAAATTATGTTCACTATTTCGACAAATGGAAATTTTCTAAAGTTATTCACAATTTAAAATGCTACTTTCTATGGTTTGCGTGGCAGCCACGGAATTTTGCCCAAGGCGGGTCGGAACTCTATTGGAGCCGTCTTTTTAAAACAGTCGTTTGAATATATTCGCAAAAATAACCGTGTCATACGCCGATTTCAGAAACCAGTTGCCCTGGCCGGTGGTTTAACTAGCATTATCCAACAGCCGCCTATCTATGCTACCCGCCAACCCCGGGTTTGGTGACGGAATGTAGCCTATGACTCCGAACAAATCCACCTTGCGCAAAGAATGGGAAAAAAAGCGGGCTAATCTTCCGTCCCGACCTTTGCCAGCACCGGTTGCGCCAGCCAAGCAGTCCCAGTTGAGGGCGTTTATCCAATGGGCAGTTGTCTTGGTTCTGCTCGCGGTGCTGGGGTGGTGTGCTGGCTGGTGGGTTTCAGTGCTCAACGCGCCGAAAGACTTGCAAATCACCAGTCTCGATAATTTGCCGACCAAAGCCCGGGCTCACGCCAGTAAGGCCTACGGGTCGTCCATTCTCTCGCTGACCGACGACAACCCGAAAATTGACGATGCCGCCGGCGAGTTGGCGGACAAAGCTTTTCGGACGGGCCCCTACCATTCAGGGGAGTTGATTTTCAGTGCAGGGTCGGCGGACGAACTGGCTGCATTGATTGCTCGCGCACAAGCGGCCGGGGGCACCATGCTGGGCAGCATCCGTCAGGCCAATGCCGCGCGCTTTTCTTTCCCGAACGCGCAGAGCATGGCGCAATTTTTACGCGGTGGTGCGGGCGATCCGGCGGTGCCAGGGGCTGATTTGAATTACACGGTGAGCTTGCCGACCCCGCCCGCGCCGACGGATCCCTTTGCGCCCGGTTCGTTGCAGCCGTTTGGCGCTTCAGCACTCAACTATATGGGCGTGCCGCAGGATAACGCCAATTGGGGTCAGGGCGTCACCGTGGCGATGCTCGACACCGGGCTTTCACCGGGAACCACAAACATCTTGAAAGGCGGCACAATCACCCAACTTGACATGACGGGCGCGGGAGATACACCGCCGGTGGGCCACGGGGACATGGTTGCTTCGCTGTTGGCCGGGGCCACGGGTGAGCAGGGCATTGTGCCCGGTTCGCCCATCTTGAGTGTGCGCGTATTGGATTCCAACAATCAGGGCGATGTGTTCGGCGTGTCCGATGGTATTTACACGGCGGTTGACGGGGGTGCGAAGGTCTTGAGTCTTAGCCTGGGTACCAGCACGTCGAGCAGCATTTTGCAGGATGCGATTAATTACGCCATTTCGCAAGGCGTGACGGTGGTTGCCTCGGCGGGCAATGACGGCAATGGGGCCATCAGTTATCCGGCGGCCTATCCTGGGGTCGTGGCGGTTGGTTCGATTGATGCCACTGGCCAGCGGGCTACGTTTTCGGATTATGGACCGCAACTAGACCTGATGGCACCGGGAGTCGGGCTGGACACCGTCACGACTGGCGGGAACATGACTTTCTCGGGCACCTCCGCCTCGGCACCACTGGTGGCGGGCGCCATTGCCAGCCTGATGAGCACCAACCCTGGCATGACCGGTGAGCAAGCGGTGACGATGCTGACGCAGTATGCGGACTTCGCGGGTCCGGTGACCGGTGGCAGCACGAATGAATTTTACGGTGCGGGCACGATAGACCTCGGTCGGGTGCTCAATCGCACCAATCCCACTTACGCCGATGTGGCCGTGGCGGACATGTATCTCGATGTAACTACGATGCCGACGGACCCCACCGCGCCGTTGCAAGTCTCCGTCCAAAACCGCGGCAACACCGATTTGGGCTTGGTTCGCTTGAATGTCAGCTATGGCGGCATGGCCACCACGCAATCCATCGTGGGCCTGGCACCCGATGAAGTGCGTGCGGTCACTATTAATTTGCCGGTGTCGCAGCTCGCCTCGCCCGGGGGCATCCAGGTGCAGGCGATGGTTGATACACAGAACGATGCCAACAACGCCAACAACTATAAAGGCAGGATTATTCGCCTGACGCCAGCGGGTGGGTAAGCGCAAGAGGAAGTTGTCTTGGGTGATCTTGGTTGTTGCGGCCAGCCCATCTTCGCGATTGCCACGGCACTTTTTATTTTAGATAGTGTCTTTTCGGATAAACCACGGGCCGTTCTTCGCATGGGTCGTCATCACCAACTTTCTTCCTGCCTTCCGGGCTATTTTCGAAACTTTGCCGTCGTTTTTGCGATTGGGCTCATGGGTTTTTCAGCCGGTCGAGGGGCGACTGCACCTTCGGCGGCAGATGCAGCGGCCATCCCGCCGGTTAGTGGGCAGAGCGCCAGCCCGGAAGAGAAAAGTCGTGACGTGTTGGTGGCCTTCCTGAAAGAAATGGAACCGGTACGTTTGGAAAGTATTACCAGCCTCAAGCTCGACCCCGACCAGATCAAATCCCGTCTCGCCGTGCTGGCGCAGACCGGCCGCACCCAGGATGAGACTGACACGTATTTGTATTACCTGACCCAACTGGACCCGCTCCCGGGCGATTATCTCGACGCAATGTTGAGCCTCGCCAATGTGGTTACGCAGCGCGATGACGACGCCGGCCTGCTGACGCTGCTCTTTGAATTGACCGACAATTTTCCGGCCACCGCAGAAGCGGCGCAAAAAATCCACCTGCTGGAAGCCCAGTATCTGCTGCGCATAGGCGGCCCCGAGGCGGCGTTAATTTTGTATCACAAGATGGCGTCCAATCCAGCCGCATTGCCCTCCGCCCGCATCGAGGCCGCCGCCCGCGCAGGCTATATCCACGAAAGACTGGGGCAGACGGAGATGGCCATTACCGCTTATTTGCAAGCCGGGCAGGACTTGACGGTTGACCCGATGGCTTTTGAAGCGCAGTTGCGCGGCACGTTGCTTTTGCTGGAAGAAGGGCGGACGGATGAGGGGCTGGCGGCTCTCCAAAAATTGCGCGATGGCCCGGCGGCGATACTTGGGCAAACCCCGGCTGCCATCGTCATTTCCGACTTACTCGATTTGGCCAGTGACCCCGTGCGGGCCCGCGCCTACTGGGCTGCGCAGGAAAAATGGCTACCCCTCTGGCAGGCATTGTCCGCCCAGCTCGGCGTAAAGCCACCGCCGCCGGACCAACCGGTTCTGGCCCCGTATATTGAGAACTATCAGCAACTGGATATGCAGGCCACCACCGCGATGGGTCAGTCCGATGCGGCCGCATTTTTCCAATTTGCCGATCAGCTTTTTCAATCAGCCCGCTGGCGCCCCGGTGATTTGGGTGACGCCGTTCGCATGCTCTACCAAGGCATTCGCCTGGTGCCGGATAAGACGGATGCCATTCTGGCGTTCGGCGAAGAATTGGAAAAGGACGTGCCGCCAGCCAACCAAGACGTGATTGCCACGTTGACGGAACTGCGGGTCTCCGTGCTGGTGCTTAATCTCAATAAATATGAAGAAGGCCGGGATGCCGCGCAGGTTGTATTGGACAAAAATGGTGCCGTGGGTGCGGCAGGCCAGGCGCTGGCGCGGCTCTACGGCTTGGCGGTATTGCGAACCGATGCCCATTCTGCCTATGGAGAGCAAGCGGTGCGCTACCTCGCCGCGACCATGGACGACCCGACGGCCCATGGCGACCAACGTCTCCAAGCCGTTGCGATACTCTGTGATTTATACACTACGCTTGGACGCGAGGACGACGCCCGGGCGCTGTTGGTTAAAGAGCTCGCCAAACCTGGCGACCCCAACAACACCTTGCGGGTCACGCTGCAAAATGAATTGGGCACCCTCCGCCAGCGCAGCATCCAAGCGGCGGGTTTGGATGCCGGTTTGTCCGCGTGGTGGGGCGAGCATCAATTGCCCTGGTTCGACTATGTAAACACGAAACCGCTGGCCGGCCCTCTGAGCACGGTTGACGACCCGGCGGTACAAGTTGCCCGCGATTTTTCCCGCGCACTTGATAACACCGCGTCGTTGCCGGAACGGGCGCTGGCCTTTGAATCGGCCTGGGGTCCCTATACTGAAATGTTTGCCACCGGGTCCTCGGTCGTCGAGGCGGCGTCCACCTTTGCGCTGCGGCAGGATATTCCAATCGATTTGCGTTACTTGGCGTGGTCGCGCGCCGTGCAGCACCTTTTTTGGACGGGCCAGCGTTCATCCGCCGAAAAATTGCTAGCCATGGCGCCGCCAGTCGGTACCAATGCGGATGACGACCGGGCCGACTTTGCTTTGTGGGATGATTACCTGGCCCAGCCCAATACCGCCGAGGCCCAGCAAGCGTTTGCGACGAAGATCACGGCGCTGCCGTCCGTGCGCCGTTCCACCTTGTTGCTCGCCGTGCGCATTATCAACACGCTTGCCACCTTGAATGAAACGGGTGCGGCCCAGAGTGTTTTTGACCAGCTTGGAACGGCGAAACTGGATGATGAGTCCAAGCAGGAATATGGCAATTTGAAGGGCAATATTGGAGCCCTCATGGAAAATTACCAGGCCACCGGACCTATCGCCGAAGCCCTTCGCCTGGTCATCCTCGCGGCCCGCCCGCAAGAGGTAGTGGCTGCGCAATTGCCCGCGAATTGGATTGGCCTGAATGACATTTGGTCGCCGAACCTCGCCCTGCTCACCCAGGCGGAAGTGCGCCAGGGTCTGCTGGCCATCATTCGCGACCATATTTCCTATGGCCGCCACCCGTTGCAGCCCTATCTCGATTATGCCGAGGCGCTGACTTTCAGCCCCGCTGACACTGATTTGCGCATGAAGATTTTTGACACGGTCCAGCAAGCAGCCCATCGCGATGACGACCGTTTTTATGCGGCGATGTTCACTTCCATCATTGATTTCGATAATCCGGAAATCGCCCGTCGAGGTTGGGCGGAATTGGCGCCGGCGCGCACGAGTGCCTACCCGAAAGCGGGCGGCTTCATCCAATACTACGACACGCTGATGAAGTGGCGCACGGGCGAAAAAATTGACCCCGTGGCGGATTTTGGCCCGCTCAACGCTCCGGACTTGGACGCTTTCAAATTGCGACTCGCCTTTGATTACTACCTCCAAGTGGGTGATCAAGACAACTTGCAGAAGTTGATTGATGCGCGGGATGAAAAAGGTCTTCTCACTGGGCCGGTCTTGGGCGGTTACCTCAAGGCCCTGCACTTTTTGGGCAAGGAAGCCGCGCTGACCCGCGCCAATGACGCCGCGCGTGTCGAGCTGGCCAAGGACGTGGTGCAAAGTTGGGCCCACCCCGACAGCGAGAGCGCTGAGCCGGTCTTCGAACTCGCGCGCATTCTCAAAGACCCCCAGGCCTACCCGCGCGCGTGGGTGCAAACCCTGCTGGCGGCGGTGCGCAACGAAAACGATCGCGACCTGCTGTTGATGGAAGACGGCCAGTTGCAACAGGCTTGGGCGTCCGTTAACGACGCAGCGGATGATTACCTTTCCCGCAATCCGACTAATTACGACGCTTACTGGAGCAAAGCCGAGGCTTTGGTTGCCTTGGGTCGCCGCCAGGAGGCGCTCGACCCCTTACGACTGTATGTGAAATACTCGCACAATGAAGACGATTATCCGGATGCGGTGGCGTTACTGAAAAAAATCGAAGCGGAGCCAGCGGTGCCGGCTGCGAGTAAGTAGGTTATTTCTGCGCGGTCGCAATGGCCGCCGGACCTCCGTGGAGCGGAATCACTGCCCCGGTATCGTGGAGCGTGGTGGCGTCCCAAGTGAAGGCTTGGAGATTTTTCTCGACCATATTGCAGACCAAAATGGTTTTGCCATCGGCGGAAAATGCCGCGCCCTGCGACCAGTGCCCGATGGGCGCAGACGCCGCGAGCGAGAATTTGCCGTCCAGAATCTTGAAGAGCAACAATTGTCCGTGTTCATGATAGAATGGAGAAGTAGTTACCTTGTTACTGCCGTCCTGCGTGACGACCACGCAATATTGTCCGTCTGGCGAAAGCTTCACGCCTTCGGGCGTTTGCGGCACGGGAACAATGTCCACCACGCGGGCGGGGCTGGCCTGTAAATCAACCAGCGCGATAGTGTCCAGGTCGCCATTGCCATAGCCGACATCGCCGACCACCGCGTAGTGCCCGTCACGTGTAATATCGATGCCGTAGGGGCGAAAACCCGTGCGCAGATCACGCCCGGCAAGTTTGACAACCGGCGCTGCACCTGAAGTGTCAATGTCGAGCAGGGTTACCAGATTATCGCCGTCGCGCGATACCAACGCGTGCTTACCGTCTGGCGTAATCGCCACGGTGCCGAGCGCCGAGGTGGCATTGCCAATCGTCAACGAACCGGCGGGGCGCACATTCGACCCATTGACCGTAAAAATGGAAATCGTGCCATCGCCGCGGTTGGCGACGAGCGCGAGCGTCCCCGCGCGATTGAGGGCGAATCCCGCAGGGCCTTTGCCGGTGGTTGCCGTGTTCACGATGTGCGGCGGCGTGGTCGTCAGATCGACGACCGTCAGGCGATTGTCTTCCGTCTGTTTGGTCGGGTCGGCGGGGTCGACCTTCATGCAGGCGGTGACCAGCGCGTAATGCTCGTCGGGCGTGACCACCACGCTAAATGGCGGCCCGATGACGCTGCCCGGGACGCCTTCAATTTCGGAAACTAACTTAGGTGTACCGCTGGAGAAATCAATCACGGCCAGTGTATCGGGCGTGGGTTTTTTCAACGGCGTCGGCGCGCCATTCACCAATTCAATGTGCCCGTCGTTGGTAGCAACAGCGATGTCCGCGTGGGCCAGCGGGGTTAGTAAAAGCGGAAAGAGAAACAACAGGTGGGTTTTCATGGGGTGAGGGCAACGATTCTCCGCCAGCCGCTGACAGGGAAGCCACCTTGATAGATCACCCACCCGTGGCGGACAAGTAATTTCACCCAACGCGCATTGAACCATCCGGTAGATAGGGCCGCAATTTCTTGAAGAAGAAAACTATTGAAAGGGGTTGGGTCCGATGGTGATGGTCGTGGTACCATCCCCATTTTGGATGATTTGTTCGTTGGTGCGCATCCCTTGCATCATCTGGTTCATCATTACAGTCTGGCCCGAGGCCGACCTCTGGTTGTTCTTCATCGCCGTGGAAATCTGGGTGCGTTGGGCGTCCGTGAGTGGCGCGTTGGCCAAGGCCGCCTGTGCCGCCGCCGGGTCTTGCGAATTCCAATCCAGCAGACTGTTGCGAACCTGGTTAAACCGGCGGCTGTCGTTGTCGATGGAAGACGCCAGCTGGTAGGCCGCCTGCGGATCATAGGACGACTGCGAGTTGACATACCGGGCCACGGCGGCGTCGCGTTCTTCCCCTTCCGGCAGCGTTTGCATCCAGGTGGCCACCGCCTGCGGGTCTTGCTCAACCCAGTTGTCGGTAATGGCCACAATGGAGTTAACCCGCGTCGTGGCGTTATCAATATTCAAAGCCGCCTGCGCTGCCGCGGCCGGGTCAGACTGACTCCACGCGGTGACGATTCCGCGCAGCGTGGGTC
>Ga0182012_10002821_pt1 | contig 18699 bp, 18 predicted proteins | sample 612S2SmetaG_FD_120486 | JGI IMG/M metagenome (GOLD analysis project Ga0182012, IMG submission 120486) | Permafrost microbial communities from Stordalen Mire, Sweden - 612S2S metaG | ecosystem: Environmental > Terrestrial > Soil > Wetlands > Permafrost | place: Sweden: Stordalen | collected...
GTTCGCGTTCAATGGTGGCCCTGGATCTGCCACAATCTGGCTCCACATGGGTTGTTTCGGGCCCAAGCGCGTGAAGATGCGTCCGAATGGTTTCATGCCTCCGCCGCCGTTTGAATGGGAAGAAAACCAGAACACGATTCTAGACCGGACCGATATCGTTTTCGTAGACGCGATCGGCACTGGTTACAGCCGCGCTGTCACACCGGAGCTCGGCAGAAAATTTTGGAGCGTATCGGGTGACATCGCGGCATTCGGTGAATTTGTACGTCTCTACTTGCAGAAGAATTCCCGCTGGACTTCGCCGGTTTATCTCGCCGGTGAAAGCTATGGCACCACGCGAGCTGCCGGGCTTTCGGGATATTTGGTTGATCACGGAATTGCGCTGAATGGAATTGTTTTAATCTCGACGATTCTCAACTTTGAAACAGTGAGCTTTGGGATTGGCAATGACCTGCCCTACATCCTGTATTTACCTACCTATGCGGAAACAGCGGCGTTCCATCACAAACTGGCGCCGGAATTGGAGAAAGATCCAGAAGCTTTACGGCAGGAAGTAGAAAAATTTGCAGCAGGCGAATATGCTATGGCGCTGCAGCAAGGTGACTCCATTGATCCAACCTTGCGGCAGTCTGTTATAGATCGTTTAGCACGTTACACAGGTTTGAGCAAGCAGTATATTGCGCGCTGCGATTTGCGGATTGATCTTTCGCATTTCGACACCGAACTGCTGCGCGATGAAACGAAAATCGTCGGACGTTTAGATGGACGCTTTACCGCCTTCAATGAAACGGCCACGCAGCAGACGCCGGAATTCGATCCGAGTGAAGCAGCAATTCGACCGCCCTACACTTCGGTCTTTGGCGATTATGTGAAGACCGAACTCGGTTTTCAATCGGACTTGGTTTATTACGTTTTAGGCGGCGGCATTGGACGTTGGGATTTTGATACCGCAGGCGGGCGCGCGGGTTTTGCGGATACGAGCCAAGCGCTGCGACGGGCGTTTGCGAAAAATCCGTATTTGCAGGTCTACATTGCTGAAGGCTTTTACGATGCGGCGACGCCGTATTTCGCCGTGGAATATACGTTCAATCACATGGGATTGACGCCGGACGCACACAAAAACATCGCACGCGGGCACTTTAATGCGGGGCACATGGTTTACATTGATAACGAGTCCATGAACAAGCTCAAACAAGATGTGGATGGCTTGTTTGACCGAACATCGCCCAAGTAAACCGGCCCAGGTAAACCCAATTTATGATGCATCTCCGCTGCAGTGTTAGCGACTGCGGAACAACTCTAGATCTGCACGACCGCGCACTGGCCTGCCCCAAATGTGGCGATTTGCTGGAAGTGGTGATCGACACGCCGTCGAGTGATCCTGGCGATCTCAAACGGCGCTGGTTGGGCCGCCGCTTATCGAATGAGCCGCGTGATACCTCAGGCGTTTGGCGCTTTCGTGAATTGCTGCCGGATGTCTATGGACCCCACGGCGTTGTCACCCTGGCGGAAGGCAATACGCCGCTGGTGCGCGGACAGAAAACGCTCGAGTTTGCAGGGCTGAAAAGTCTTTCGTTCAAACACTTGGGTTGGAATCCTACCGGTTCATTCAAAGATTTGGGAATGACGGCCGGCATTACCGAAGCGAAGTTTGTGGGCGCGAAAGCGGTGGCGTGCGCTTCCACCGGTAACACAGCGGCATCGCTGGCTGCTTATGCGGCACGCGCAGGAGTGGCAGGACGCGTGTATCTCCCCGCCGAACAAGCGTCCGCAAACAAGCTGGCACAAGCTTTGGATTATGGCGCCGAAACGGTACAGATTGATGGCAATTTTGACGACGCACTGAACGCACTGCTGGATTCGAACGATCCTGATCTTTACTTTCTGAATTCGATTAATCCGTTTCGCATTGAAGGACAGAAGACGGCAATGATCGAAATGCTGGAACAACTCGCCTGGCAGATTCCGGATTACCTGGTGGTGCCCGGTGGCAATCTAGGCAATTCATCAGCATTTGGTAAAGCCTTTATTGAACTGAAGAGGTTCGGTTTCATCGAGCGGACGCCGCGCATTGTGATTGTGCAGGCGGCGGGTGCGAATCCGTTGGCGCAAATGTGGGAATCCGGTGCAAGTGAATTGCATCCAGTAGCAGATCCGGAAACGGTGGCAACGGCGATTCGTATTGGCAATCCGCGTTCGTGGAAGAAGTCGCTGCAGGGCGTGCACTTCACCGATGGATTCGTGCTGGATGTGACGGACGAAGAGATCGGCGAAGCGAAAGATTGGATTGGGCGCGACGGCATTGGCTGCGAGCCGGCATCGGCCACAACACTGGCAGGCATTCGCAAACTGACGCATGCGGGCAAGCTGGAAACGGATGCGAAAGTGGTGGCGATTTTGACGGGCCACGTATTGAAAGATACCGATTACATCATCAAGCGGCGCAACGCAAAACTGGCGACAGAACATAATTGATAGATATGCTTTCGCCGCAAACCCGATTGGAGATTCGTGTACCCGCATCGATTGCCAATCTCGGGCCTGGCTTCGACACGCTGGCTGTTGCTGTTGAGCTTTATCTGAATCTGGCCGTGACGGTCATCGAAGGCATGAACGAGTTGCACTTCGACTTTCCGGATTTCAAGATTGACGGCGAGAACTACATTGAGCGCGCATTCCATTTTGCGGCTCGGCAGAGGGGCGGCTCCTTCCCATCTCTGCATGTGGTGGTGCATACAGAGATTCCGATGCGCGGTGGTTTAGGAAGCAGCGCCGCGGCGACGGTGGCGGGATTGCGGCTGTACGAAGCAGTGGCAGGACCGCTGCCGGAGCAAGGATTGCTGAATGCGGCTTGCGCTTTGGAAGGGCATCCGGATAATGTGGCCGCGGCCTTATTAGGCGGATTGACGGTGAGTTGCCAATTGGCGGATCGGTCGGCGTTTGCGGTCAAGCTGGATTGGCCGGAGTCGTTGAAATTTCTGGTGCTAACACCGCAGTATGCCCTTGCGACTTCCGCGTCGCGCGAGGTATTGCCGGAATTGATTTCGCGCGAGGACGCGGTTTTCAATTTGCAACGGATTGCGCTGTTGCTGCAAGCGGTGCAGAGCGGAAATCATTCATTGTTGCGCGAGGCATTGCACGATCGAATTCATCAACCGTACAGGCAGAAACTGGTGCCGGCTTTAGAAGAGATTTTGGCGCTCGATCATCCGCATTTGTTGGGCGTTTGCCTCAGTGGTGCGGGGCCCTCGATCGTTGGTTTGGTTGAAAACAACATTGATGACGTCGAGAAGTTGTTCAGCGACGCGTATCAAAAGACGGGGATTCCGTTTACGATCCGGCGTTTGTCGGCCCACCGAGAACAGGTTCTAGTCGCTGGCTGATCTTACCAAGCTGGCATTCTTCGTGGACGGCGCGGACGGCTTTGTCGAGCATGTCGAGTCGGACGATGATGCCGATGGTCAATTCACTGGAACCTTGCGCGATGGCGATGATGTTGGTGTTTTCGCGCGAGATGGCCGTGAAGACGCGTCCGGCTAAACCGGGAGTCCCGCGCATACCTTCCCCAACAACGGCGAGCAGGCCGACGTTTTCATCCACTTCAATTGGGCGCAGATAGCCGTGCGTCAATTCCAACGACAGGTTTGACTCCAAAGCTTCCATGGCCGGCGTGACGTCTTGTTTGCGAATCAGAAAGCAAAACGTCTGGCGATAGCTCGAACTGGTAAGCACCAGGATTTCGACGTTTGCCAGAGCGAGCGCGTCTAAGGCGCGGGCCATAAGTCGAGTGCCGCTCAGAACGGCGTTGGCGGGTTCCATGGAAACCAGCGCGACGTTCGACATCGAGGTTACAGCGCGTGCGCCTTTTGGTTCGTCAAAGCTCGAGACAATTTTGGTGCCGGGTTTGTGAGGAGCGAAACTGTTCTTACTCCAGACCGGGATTTGCTTTTCAACGAGCGGAGCCAAGGTGCGGGGATGGAGAACCTTCGCACCGTTATAGGCGAGTTCGGCAGCCTCGGCGTAAGTGACTTCGTCGAGAACCGCGACATCTTTCACGAGCCGCGGATCGGCGGTCATGATACCGTCCACATCCGTCCAGATCCAGAGTTCTTGCGCATCGAGAGCGGCGGCGAGGATGGATGCAGAGAAATCGGAACCGCCGCGACCGAGTGTGGTGGGGCGGCCGTCGGCAGTAGCGCCGTTAAATCCGGTAACTACCGGAACTATGCCTTGCGTGATCATTGGCGCGAGTTTTGCGTTGGATTTCTCACGAGTGGCTTCCATTTGCGGGGAGGCGTTGCCGAAGACGGCGTCCGTAATGATGACGTCGCCACCATTCACGGCAACGGCTTTGATGCCCGAGGATTCGAGGAAGCGGGCCAGCAGTGCGGCCGAGAGGCGTTCGCCGACGGCAATGGCCTCGTCAACGGAACGCGGAGGGCGTTCTCCAAGCATGAGGATGCCATTGGCGATGCGTTCGAATTCATTGACTAACCCATCAATTTCTCCAGCGGCCGCCGGACTCTTGCCGACGAGGAGTTCGGATGCTTCGAGGTGGCGGGCCCGGAGTGCGGCAACGCCAGTAGTAACAGCCGTCTTGTCGCCGACTTCGGCACGGCGTAGTGTTTCGAGCAATAGGTCGGTCACTTTAGACATGGCGGAGACGACGACGACCAAGGGGCGTGACTTCTGTTGGCCAGCAATGATATCGGCTGCGACGCGCACACGTTCGGCGCTGCCCATGCTGGTGCCGCCGAACTTCATGATGAGGAGATCTTTCAAGGTTGGGTTCCGAGTACTATTTTGACATTTGGACGTATCCTGGGGGCATGAGCTTCGGATTGGACACCGTTATCGAGGTGGCTTGGATTGCGGCGGCAGTGGTGTGGTTGGTGGGTGGCTTCTTGACGAAGACAACGGTGCGGAGCCAATCGGCCAGTTCAAGACTGCTTGAAATTTTGCCGATGGCGGTGGTGTTCCTGTTGTTCTTCGTTAATCAGAGCTTGTTGGAGTGGACGTCGGTGCGGTTTGTGCCGGCAACGTTTGGGTGGCAGAGTTTGGGTGCGGCGATGACTGTGGCGGGTGTCATCGTAGCGATGTGGTCGCGCTTTTATATAGGTCGGAACTGGAGCGCCCAGGTGACAGTGAAGGAAGATCATGAGCTGATTCGTTCGGGGCCCTATAGCGTTGTACGGCATCCGATCTATTCGGGATTTCTACTGGCCATTTTGGGGACCGCCATTTATGTGGGGCAGTTGCGAGGGTTGCTGGCAGTCTTGTTGGCAGCCCTGGCTTGGAAGATCAAGTCGATGCGGGAAGAGACGTTTATGGAAGATCAGTTCGGCGAGCAGTACGTCCAGTATCGGCGTGAAGTGAAAGCGTTGGTGCCGTTTATTTGGTAGCCCATGTACGGCCGCCATCGGAGGACCACCAGTCGCCTGACTTGATGGTGAGTCGAATGATTGTTCCGTTGGTGTGAATCGCTGTGATGGCGTCGGTGACAGGGACGGTGACCTGGCTCCAATGCAGCCCGTTGTCGGTGGAGTGGAAGAGTGCGCCATTTTCGCCGCCGGCCCAGATGTCAAATCCAGAGACAGAGAGGGCGTAGAGATTAGTGCGGTCGTCTACGTGCGCGGTCTTCAAAGTAGAGCCACCATCCTCAGAACTGGTTAGCGTGCCCGGTGCTTCACCAATCTTCCACTCAGTTTGTCTTACAGGAAGATTCGAGCCTAGGCGTGGCAGCGCCCGGACGGTTCTCGCACGGAAGGCGGCAGAATACTGCTGGTTGTCAGCCAAGGCTTGCAACGCGGCTGAGTTGGACTGAGGTTTAGGGGGGGGCGGAGGTGCAACTGGAATGAGTTGGCCAGTCTGAATACGATCGGTGGGCGGCTGCACATTTGCAACGTCGGGCGGCACGAGTACGACAGGCTGAGCGGAAGGCGCGACAGGTTTGGCTGCAACGATGACCGGACTGGCAACAAACTTCTTTCGCTTAGGCAATACGACGGGGCTGGTCGGTTGCACGGGGCTGGTCGGTTGCACGGGGCCGGTCCGTTGCACGGGGGTCGGCATCGGTTCAGGGGCGGTGGCGTTTGGTCTTTGAACCTTCACGTCGACTCGCGCCTCATACACGGGTTCTGGTCTATGGATGACAACCACCGCAATTAGGCAAGCAGCAGCCAGGGCTGCGGCCCAGCGTAAGTTCCACCATTGGAACGAAGGACGCGCGGTCGTGGGAGCGGTAGCGAAATCGGGCGCAATGAGAGAGAGCACTTCGCGGCAGTCTGCGCAGATAGCAAGATGCGCTAGCAACGGTTTGCGTTCGTTGGGCTTGAGACGATTTTCGGCGAAGGCAGTGAGAGCGTCAGCATCGGGATGAGCTTCGGCCGTCTGCTGCTGGCGAGCCAGGCGGGACGCGAGGAATTTGGGAAACGGCTCCATATAGAGGAACGCTTAGGCTCTCCTTTCTTGCGCTAATTTTTCGCGGACGTTGATGGCGAGGTCTCGTACATCTATATCGAGCATTTCTTCGGCAGCGCGTTTGGGAACGCCGGTCTTGCACAAACCGGCGATGATCTGTCTGCGTAACACGTTGGTGATTTTATCGAGGCGCCGGCTGATGGTGGATTCGTGTGTTCCGAGCATACGGCCGATCTCGGAGAGAGTTCGTTCATCCAAATAATAGGCGGCCAGCAGGAAGCGATCTTCAGCGCTGAGTGCGGCAAGTGCGAAATCTGTGGCGGAGGCGAGTGCGCGTTGATCCAGCAAAGGATCAGGTTCTTCGCTCTGTGCTAGTGTTTCGAGTGCGTCATCGAAGGGAACGAGTTTGCGTTCTTTACGAATACGGTTGACGAACTCTTGCGCCAGGATGGTTTTGAGCCAGCCTTCGAGAGAGCCCCGGCCGAGGAACGAATTCAGCTTGGATGTGCGGGCGCTGTAGAGATCGGCCCAAAGAGAATCGGCTAACTCTCCGCCGCGCACTTCATCATGAGTGATCGCGATGGCGGCGAGATAGAGTTTTTCCCGATAGTGAGTTATAAAAAACTCCCAAGCACCGGTGTGGCCGTGGGCGCAGGCGCGCGCCAGTACGAAATCCTTCAGGCGAACGCTTCGAAGCCGATCTGGTTGCGTGTCCTTGAATAGGTTGGCGAATTCTTCGAGCGAGAGCGAAAAAGACGCGGCTTCACTTTCGGAGTAAAGCCGTGCGCACTCGCGTTCTGAAGGTTGATTCGCCACGCTGCTGGTCAACATGTAACACGGGCCAAAATACTTTGCAAGAACTTTCAGGCCAATCGTTCCTTTTGACGAACACAGCGCTGCGAAGTTGCGCTGGCGATCAGAAAAGATTGGGAGGTTTGGCAACATGAAAGGCTCTTTATGCCTGTTGGGACTTGTTTTGTCTGTTGGGGCAATAGCATTTCAGATGAAGGATGCAACGCCGCACTACAGGGTGCTGATGCCGATTTCGCAAGGGAATGTCACGGTGTTTCCGGTGGTAGCGTCGACATCATACGACACGGGATTCTTTCTTACGCTGGATGAAGGGATCAAGTCGGGGCAAGTGGTGGTGACAGAGGCGGGGGGAGTGACGGGGTTGGTGAGGCCCCGGCCGGCTGCGACTGATGGCGTCTGGCGAGAGCGACAATATCCACAGCAGACGAGGGCGCAAGTGAATCAGCTCTCGTTGATCAACAATGCTGATAGACCTCTGCTGTTGTTGGCCGGAGAAATTGTCACTGGCGGCAAGCAGGACCGCATTGTAGGGAAAGACCGCATCATTCCAGCGCACAGCACGCCAGTGGCGCTGGGCGTATTTTGTGTAGAGCCGCACCGCTGGACGGAGACTTCGACAAAGTTCGGAGCGCTTGGCACCGCGATGGCCCAGCCAAGTATCCGCCTGCAGGCAATGGCGCAACAGAATCAACAAGGGGTTTGGGCTGAAGTGGCGAAATCTCGGGCGGCTCTGACAAAGAGTTTGGCGCCGCCGGCCGCAGCGCCCGTGCAAGCCTCTTCTTCTTACGCCATGGCTATGAAGAACCAGAGCATTCAAGTAGAGATTGATAGCGTAGCCAAGCCGTTGGAGCATTCTTACGATGCGCTGATTCAGAAGCTGCGTGCCGAGAACGCTGTGGGCGCAGTGGTGGCAGTCAATGGCGAAATCATCTGGGCCGATGTGTTTGCCAGTTCGGATTTGTTGAATCGATTTTGGCCAAAGCTGATTCGTTCCTACGCGGCAGAGTCATTTGGAACGCCTATGCCAGTGCAGTTTCCACGCGGGGCGACGGTACAAGGGGCACAAGACTTTTTGGACAGGCTGGGCGCGACTCATGAGAGCGTCGAGACGGAGCCCGGCCTTTACCGGCAGACCGAGATTAGTGGCGACGACTACACGGCCTTTGTTTTGACTTCCCTGTTGCCGGGTGAGCGGTTCGATGTGCATATCGCGAAGATGAAACGGTAGTTTGGACCCACTTGTGGTATGGGCGTTTCGCGGCATGGGGATACAATGCTGCAACAGAGACATACCATGACTTCAGATTTTATTCAGCGGCGGGATTTCTTGACGAGCTTCGGAGCAGCAGGGCTGGCGGGCGCTTTTGTGCGAAACGAAGTGGCAATGCCGAGCCAAAGCGATTTGGCCGCGCCGAAACACACGATTCAATTCGCAGTTTGCGGCATGAGTCACGACCATATCTATGGAATGACGGAGGCGATCAAACGCGGCGGCGGCGTGCTGGCAAAGGTGTGGGGAGGCGAACCGGATAAAGTCGCGGCGTTTAAGAAAAGATATCCCGATGTGCCTTTTGCCGCAACGCAAGAAGAGATTGTACATGACCCGGGGATTCAACTGGTCCTGACTTCGCAAGTGGCGAATGAGCGAGCACCGCTGGGAATTCGCGTGATGAAGGCCGGCAAGGATTTTCTTTCCGACAAGCCGGGCATTACTACACTGGAGCAGCTAGCTGACGTGCGCAAGACGATTGCGGAGACGGAGCGGATTTACGGAATTATGTATTCCGAACGGCTCGAAGTGAAGGCGGCGGTAAAGGCCGGAGAGTTGGTGAAGGCTGGTGCGATTGGGCAGGTGATTCAGACAGTTAATTTGGCGCCGCACCAGGTTGTGCAAAAAGCGGGGAGCACGATGGGCAGCACGGGCGCGAACGGTGGGCGGCCGGACTGGTTTTGGAACGACAAGCAGTATGGCGGCATTCTGTGCGACATTGGGTCACACCAGTTGGACCAATTCCTTTTTTATACGGGCAGCACGAAGGCGGAGGTGGTGAGTTCGCAGGTGGCGAATGTGCGGCATCCGAATCATCCGCACTTTCAGGATTTCGGAGATATGGTGCTGCGGGGGAATCGCGGGCTGGGGTATGTGCGGCTGGATTGGTTCACGCCGGATGGCTTGGGGACTTGGGGCGACGGGCGGCTCTTCATTCTCGGAACGGACGGATATATGGAGGCGCGCAAGTATGTGGATGTGACAGTGAGTAAGGAAGGCAACCATTTGTTTGTGGTGAATGGCAAGGAAGCGCGCATGATTGACTGCAATAATTTGGTGCTGCCGTTTGGGCCGGAGTTTGTGAGCGATGTGGTGAACCGGACGCATACGGCTCAGGACCAGGAGCAGTGTTTGCTGGCGGCCGAGTTATCGATTTTGGCGCAGAAGAATGCGGTGAAGGTGCATTTGGATTGGGAGGGGAAGGGTTAGGGGAGTTGCGAATCCGCCTACCCTGTGAGGCGTGACAAAACAAGAATTACCATGGCGACCGAACCAAGACCGCTGTTAAGCGCAGATCTCCTGCATCAGGTGGAAGTGACCGCGCGCGCTCAGAACCGGAATCCCGAAGATGTTGTGAGCGAGGCTGTCCGCAAGTATCTCGACGAGCAAAGCTGGATCAAATTCGTTGAAAAGAACGAAGCGCACGCCCGAGCAATGGGCATCACGGAAGAAGAGGTGGACCGTTTGATATCCGAAGTGCGGAGTGAAAACCGGCAGTCCGGTCGCTAGTGCTCCGCGTTACCGCGGATACCAACATTCTGGTTTCAGGCATTAACTTCAGGCGCGGCAAGCCGTTCGAATTGCTGGAACTGGCACGCACCGGCAAGATAAGCCTCGCCATTTCCGACGCGATTCTCGACGAAATGGAAGATGTTCTGCGGCGCAAATTCGCTTGGAGTGATGACGACATTGCGGAGGCGCGTAAGCGGATTACGGCCATTGCCCAGAAAGTGAAGCCTGCCGTTCAACTCGATGTGGTTGAAGACGACCCAGACGACAACAAGATTCTAGAATGTGGTTCAGCAGCGGGTTCGGACTTCATCGTAAGCGGAGATCACCACCTCCTCAAGGGTGGCTGAGAAAGGCATAGCGCTCAATGAGATCGTAAATGATCTGTTGAAGCGAGAGATTTAGACGATCGAGTCGGTGAAGTGAAAGTTGGGTCGCTGATAGGTTGGTCGCCACAGCGAATCAAGATTGAGGCTGAAGGATCGTCGAGGACGTTATTGAACGCGACCGCTTTTTACTTCTCAATCTCCACCTCAAGCACATCGTCTTGGTTTGCGATGCTCACATCAATCGGTTCCGTAGCTTTTACCTCTAGTGGCTCATCCGAGGTAATTTGCACCTCATTCGTAACCTCAATCTCTCCGCCGTCAATATGCGTGTGCCCTTGGTACTTAACCAGAAAAAACATAAGGACGGCGATAACGGTGAGCATGAGGGACTTGTACACTTCGAGCATTTTGGCTGTCAACGAACGGGCGGCCCAAGCGCAACGTTATTCCGTTCCTGCCTAGCAAAGGGTCGCGGACCTTGGAGACCGCCCATTAGTGGTAGGGAGGAACAACGGTGGGATGAAACGGACGGGAACATCAAGGCGCTCAGGTATGTGGGGTGGCGGCAAACAATGGGCGAGGTAGCGCGACAACGCCTGCATCTAGAAGCCGAATTGCTTAAATTTTTCGACCTGCTGTTCTATCTCGTCAATCGAGAACCTCTCATCGACACGGCGTTGTTTCAAAAAACCTTCGAGTTGATCGCGAGTGGCAAAACCGAGCATTCGTCGCAGTTCCGGCTTGGTGATATGGCCGATTTTGTACTCTTCGAGCGCGAGGGCTTCCAGGGCGCGGCGCGGCAGATCCTTGCCGGCGCGATTGAGCCGGCTGGCGATGTCGTCCGGAATCTGTACGGTTCAGTCCATGTAGAATCCTCTAAATCCAATATTGGCGGGTGAAAGAAAAGTTAACAGGGCTTCCTTCGCAGTCACGTCTCTTCCGAAGAGGCTTTTAGGAAGTCAGGTCATCGCGGCGCAGGGTACGCAGCAGCGCCTCCTTTTCTCCCGCACTCCAGCTAAACTGGTAGTGACCCCTTTTATGATCGAAAGTACGCTCGCCAAAGTCTTTGGCACCAAACATGATCGAGAGATCAAACGCATACAGCCAATAGTCGCGGCGATCAATGCACTCGAACCGGACCTGCAAAAGCTTACCGATCAGGAACTGGCGGCGAAGACGGTTGATTTCAAGCAGCGCGTAGCGAATGGTGCAACGTTAGACGACATCCTAATAGAAGCCTTTGCCGTTTGCCGTGAGGCCAGCCGGCGCGTTTTGAACATGCGCCATTTTGACGTTCAGTTGATTGGCGGCGTTGTTCTGCACCGCGGCAAGATTGCCGAAATGAAAACCGGCGAAGGCAAGACGCTGGTAGCCACGCTGCCGAGTTACTTGAACGCGTTAGAAGGCAAGGGCGTCCACATCGTCACCGTGAACGATTACCTGGCGCGGCGCGACTCCGAATGGATGGGCCGCATTCACCGCTTTCTTGGCTTGACTGTCGGCAACATTGTGCATGATTTGGACGAGCAGCAGCGCCGCACAGCATACGGCTCGGACATAACCTACGGCACGAATAACGAGTTTGGTTTCGACTATTTGCGCGACAACATGAAGTTCCGATTGGAAGATTATGTCCAGCGGGATTTCAATTTCGCGATTGTCGACGAAGTCGATTCGATTCTGATTGACGAAGCGCGTACTCCGCTGATTATTGCGGGGCCAAGCGAAGAATCCACAGACAAGTATTACCGCATCAACCGCATCATTCCGAACCTGGTCCGCGGTGAAGTGATCGAAGGCAAGGAGCCCGGGCAATCGCGCACGACCGGCGATTTCACCGTGGATGAGAAACACCGCAGCGTTGCCCTGACGGAAGAAGGCGTCCTTAAGGTTGAAAAGCTTCTCAACACGGGCAACCTTTATGACCCGGCCAACATTGAGATGAACCACCACGTGCAGCAAGGGCTGCGCGCGCATATCCTTTATGAACGCGATCGCGATTATGTGGTGCAAGAAGGGCAAGTCATCATCGTCGACGAATTCACCGGACGCTTGATGCCGGGTCGCCGTTGGAGCGATGGTTTGCACCAGGCGGTGGAAGCCAAAGAGAACGTCAAAATTGAGCGCGAGACGCAGACCCTGGCGAGTGTCACGTTCCAGAACTTCTTCCGCATGTATAAAAAACTGGCGGGCATGACAGGCACGGCCGATACCGAAGTGGCGGAGTTCCAGAAGATTTACAACCTGGACGTGACAGTGGTACCGACGAACCGGCAGATGATTCGGATTGAGAATCCTGATATTGTTTATCGCACCGAAGAAGAGAAGTTCCGCAACGCAGCGAAAGAAATCAAGGCGTTGCATGAGAAAGGCCAGCCGGTTTTGGTGGGCACAATTTCGGTGCAGAAGTCGGAGCACCTGTCGAACATTCTGAAGAAGATTGGCGTGAAGCACGAGGTATTGAACGCCAAAAATCACGAACGCGAAGCGCACATCGTGGCGCAGGCAGGGCGCAAAGGCGCGGTGACGGTTTCCACCAATATGGCGGGCCGCGGTACCGATATTTTGCTAGGCGGCAACCCGGATGTGCTGCTCGAAGATAGGCTGAAGAAATACGGCAAGACCCCGGATACGCTGCCGAAGGACGAACTGGACAATATCAAGGCGGAAGTTCGCGCGGAGATTGATGCCGAACGTAAGGAAGTGCTGGCGGCCGGGGGCCTCCATATATTAGGTACAGAGCGGCACGAATCGCGGCGTATTGATAACCAGTTACGTGGACGTTCGGGACGGCAGGGAGATCCCGGTAGCTCGCGTTTTTATCTTTCCCTCCAAGACGATTTGCTGCGCATTTTCGGCGGCGAACGCATGCAGAACATGATGCTGCGGTTGGGCATGGAAGAAGACGTGCCGATTGAATCGAAGCTCATCACGTCGCGGATTGCGTCTGCCCAAAAGGCTGTCGAAGCCCAACATTTCGCATCGCGCAAACATGTATTGGAATACGACGACGTAATGAACAAGCAACGCCAAGCCGTGTACGGCATGCGCAAGCAGTTGCTGAAAGGTGAGAATCAAAAGGAACGCATCGTCGAAATCGTGCACGGGATTGTGCGGGCGTTTGTGGATCAGTTCTGCGCGGAGACACTGCGTACCGATCAATATGATTTGGTGGGTTTGCAGACGGCGATTCTGAATCAGTTTGGCGTGAAATTTGAGACAGAAGAATTTGCCGGATTGAAGACGCTGGAAGTGGAAGAGAAGCTTTCGGCATTGGTAGACCAGCGCTACGACGAGAAAGAACAGATGATTGGCACCGAGAATCTGCGGCATGCCGAACGCATCATCATGTTGAACGTGGTCGACAACCAGTGGAAAGACCACTTGTTGTCGATGGATCACCTGAAGGAAGGCATCAATCTTCGCAGCTACGGGCAAAAGGACCCGCTGATCGAATACAAGAAGGAATCATTCGTCATGTTCCAGGACATGATGGACCGGATTGAAGACGAGACAATCAAGTTCCTGTACTTCATGCGGATTGAGGCGGGCGCACCGCCCATGCCGTATCCAGAAGATGCGGAAGACGATGAAGAAGATGATGGCCCGCATGGTTCGATGAATGGCGGATCGCCCAATGGCAAAGCCCCGCAGTTGAGTGCGGCCGAGGCCGAAGCGCAGAAGCGCGAGGCTTCGAAATCTGTGGTGGATCTCACGCGGAATATTCAGCGCAAGAAAGATCGCGAACTGGCGGAACTGCAATTCACCTCGGCGACGGGAACAACGGAACCGGCGCAGGTGTCTAAAGGACCAAAGGTAGGCCGAAACGATTTGTGCCCATGTGGCAGTGGAAAGAAATACAAAAAATGTCACGGCGCCAACGCGTAATTGGCGCAAGCCTCCTGTTGGCTGCCTGCGCATTTGCCGATGATCAAGCGGTTTGGCATGAATTTGGCTTAGCCGATACGCAGGTTCTAAAGCAAGGCACGCGGACGATTACGGCGTACCGGATGAAAGATCCGACCGGTGCACTGGCGGCTTGGCAGTGGCAGCGTTCGGCCGATCAACATGCGTGCGCAGTGACGCCGTTTTGCGCGCAAGACAAAAAACAAACGCTCATCAGCGAACAGAATTATTTGCTGGCGATGGACGGGCCGCCGCTTACCCGTGAACAACTCGACAACTTGTTGAACACGCTGCCGAACAAACGCGACACCTCGCTGCCGCCTATTCTTACGTTCGTTCCGCGCAATGGTTTGGTGCCGAATTCTTCGCGCTACATTCTGGGAGCCGACTCGCTGCATTTGTTTGCGCCGGAATTGAGCGGCACGAAGCCGGGCTTCAACGATGGCGCAGAAGCGCAGACTGCGGAATACGAAGTGAAAGATGCGGCCGGCAAAAAAGCATTGGCGCGTTTGGCGATTTTTTATTACCCCACGCCGGAAATGGCGCGCTTGCATGCGCAAGAATTCAAATTACTGCCGAACATTCACATCAAACGTTCGAATGTCTTAGTAGCGATGGTGTTGGCGGGCGCAACGGATGCCGAGGCCGACACGCTGCTGAGCAGGATCGAATATGAAGCGCGCATTACGCTGAATGAAGAGCCTCCACCCAGTCCGATTAAACCTCTCTACCTCCTATTGCTGAACATCATCTACATGAGCGCGGGATTGTCGCTTTTGGCGCTGGTGGGCGGCCTGGTTTATGGCGGAATGCGGCTGTACCGGCGGCGGTATGGCAACCTGGAATCGGAAGAGGCCATGACAACGCTCCACCTGACAGGTGAGTAAATAGCAGAAAATAAAGCAGTTAGCGGAATGATCCGCAGGCTTTTTCACAGCTATTTCAGGTTTTTTGCACAAAGGCGCTCAGAACATCTTTTACCGTAAATGGTTTGTACGGTGTCACTTACAGCCAGCGCCACGAGCCGGAAAAAATGCCCTTGACTTCACCTCTCGCTAGCCCTAAACTCCAATCACTAACAGGTTTTGGCGGTTGCGATACCGTCGAAGCTGATTCTCCCATCAAACGTATCCTCTGGTGCGCCAGAGGCCTGGTAACAGGAAGAACAATGCTCATTCTCAAAAAGAATGAGCATTTTCTCTTGCGCTTGACGGTTTTTGGGGTGCCAGTTTGAGGTCGGCGCCCCCGAAAAGCTCGGAAACGCCCCAAACTTGGCGGGAACGGTTCCAGGCGCTGCGGAACGTGCCGCCGCTTTTGCGGATGGTTTGGGCTACCAGCCCGGTTCTGAGTGTCGCCACGCTGCTTTTGCGCTTCATTGCCGCCCTATTCCCATTGTCCAGCCTGTGGGTCGCGAAGCTCATTATCGATCTGGTGGTAAGAGCGATCCGCAATCAACCAATGGATCGGTCTTTGGTTTGGAAGCTATTGATAATAGAGCTTTTGCTCGCTGTCGGGTCAGATATCTTGGGGCGTGTCATATCGCTGGTCGACAGTTTACTGGGGGATCGTTTCACGAATCATGTGAGCCTTCGTCTGATGCGGCATGCCATGTCGTTGGACTTGGTTTCCTTTGAAGATCCAGTGTTTTACGACAAAATGGAGCGCGCCCGTCGGCAGACGACGGCACGCTTGGGGATGTTGGCCAGTCTCGCTGGCATGGCTCAGCAATTTCTGACCCTCCTCTCGATGCTATCAGCCGTCGTTTTAGTGTATCCGTGGCTGCTGTTGCTGCTGATGGTGGCCACCGTGCCTGTATTCCTGGGCGAGACCCGGTTTGCGCTCCTAAACTATTCCATGCTCTACCGTTACACGCCGGAACGCCGGGAATTGGATTACCTGCGGTATTTGGGCGCGAGCAGCGAAAGTGCCAAGGAAATCAAGATTTTCGGCCTGGGAAATTACTTAGCCGAGAGGTCGAAAGCGCTGTTCGAGAAATTCTATGCCGAAAACAAGAAACTCGCGGTCAAACGAACCACCGAAGGCGCGCTATTGAATCTTGCTCCGACAGGAGCATATTACATCGCATACGCTCTGATCCTGCAGCGGGCACTGGCCGGAGCTTTATCGGTAGGCGATTTAACATTGGCCACTGGCGCGTTTTCGCGCGCGCGCAGCATTATGGAAAACTTGGTTTCCGGGTTGGCTGGGATTGCGGAACAGTCTTTATTTATCAAAGACTTATTCGATTTCTTTGATACCAAGTCGCTCATTGTTTCGAAGCCCGACGCGTTGCCCATGCCGCGGCCGATCCGCAGCGGTTTCGAGTTTCAGAATGTATCCTTCTCCTACCCGCCGCGCGATCAGAAAGTTCTGAACAACGTGTCCTTCCGGTTCGACGCCGGGGAGAAGATTGCGCTGGTAGGCGAAAATGGGGCCGGTAAGACAACTCTGGTAAAGCTGCTGGCGCGCCTGTATGAACCGACCGAAGGTCGGATTCTGCTTGACGGCGTGGATTTGCGGGATTACAGCGTGGAAGAATTGCGCCACGAGATCGGCGTAATTTTTCAGGACTATATGCGCTATGACATGTTAGCCGCTGAAAACATTGCCTTTGGGCGGATTGACCAGGCGGGGGATGAGGCACGGATTGAGCGGTCGGCCGAGAAGAGTTTGGCGGCGCCAGTGATTGCGGGTCTGCCGGGGAATTACCGGCAAATGTTGGGGCGGCGGTTTGAGGGCGGTGTGGATTTATCGATGGGCCAATGGCAGAAAATCGCCCTGGCGCGGGCTTATATGCGAGATGCCCAGATCCTGATTTTGGACGAACCGACCGCCAGTTTGGACGCCCGGGCGGAGTTCGAAGTCTATCAGCGCTTTGTGGAATTGACCGCCGGGAAGATGGCGATCCTGATTTCCCACAGATTTTCCACAGTTCGAATGGCGGATAGAATACTAGTACTCGAAAAGGGTTTCGTCGCCGAACAGGGGTCACATCGGGAGCTTTTGGCGCTAGGCGGAAAGTACGCCGAGCTATTTGAATTGCAGGCTGCCGGGTATCGCTAGGGTGTGCTTTACTACCGTAAGGAGACCAATATGAAATTGACCGCGCTTGTTTGTGCAGTCGTGTTTTCTGTTGTTTGCTTTGGTGCTTCTCCAACGATTGGAGTTGTGAGTTCGTTGGGGAATGGCGAAACGAGTTTGACAGCAGGATCGACGCTCAAAACGGAAGGCTCGGCGAGTGAGGTGCGGCTCGATAACGGAGTGGCCGTTCGTTTGGCCCCGCGATCCGCCGGGACAGTGTTCGGCGATCACGCGGTGTTGGAACAAGGTGCGGCGCGCGTGAGTCACTTCGGCGGATATGCGGTGCAGGTGGGCGATTTGACGGTGGCAGCCGATACACCGGAAACGCAAACCGTGATTCGCATGCAGAGAGAGACGATTGAGATTGCTTCGCTCGGTGGCCCGGTGAGTGTGACCGATGGCGGCGCAATGATGACGCGGGTGGCGGCGGGGACGAAGATGTCTTTTCAGAAATCGGGCGCGTCACCAGCGACGACAACAAAGAAACCGCTGAGTGAGACGAAGGTTTGGTTGTTTGTGATTGGCGGCGTAGCAGTGGCGGCGTTAGCGATTGGGTTGACGGCGGCGGCGCAGGGGAAGAGTCCGTTTTAATTTCGCTGTTCCATCAAACGGGCTTGCGACTTCTATTTGTTTCGGGTTTAGGGTCCGCGATGCCAGCTAAGGTTACCGGTTTGCGATCTGGAAAGCTTGCAGTCAACGAGAGCCTTCCGCCCATAGCCTCAATAGCTCGGCGCAAAGTTGAGATGTGCATATCAGTGCGCCTCTCGATATCGGAAATCTGCTTCTGTGCGATTTTCAACTTCTTAGCCATGCGAACTTGCGTCAGTTTGCGCGCTAGGCGTAGTTCCTGAAGAGTCATTTCCTCCTGAATTAGCTCAGATGCGCGGGCTTTCACTTTCTTTTGCTGAGCAGGTGTCAGCTTTGCAATAATTTCATCTATGTTTTTAGCCATGTTTCCCCCTTCGCAAACGATTCAGATGGGCGTCAAAGCGAATGTCCGCTTTTCGTATCAGTTCACTGTAAAAGCGTTTCTCGCTGCCGCCTGATTTGTCCCCTGCGACGAGCAGAATCGCCCGTCGTTTTGGATCGAAAGCAAATGCGACTCGCCAAACACCCCCGCCGGACATGAAGCGAAGCTCCTTCATGTTGCTGTGGCGCGAACCGTTCACTGTATCCACATATGGCCGTCCTAACTCAGGACCAAACTGCTGAAGCAATTTAGCCAAAGCGAGAATCTCAATCCTGATGTTTGCCGGCAAAGCAAGCAATTCCGGTTCGAACTCGTCGCCTGCTTGGACGACCCACTCCATAACCGCTATTATACGCTAGGACGTATACACGCCAAGAAGTATTTTTCAATAGGGCGGCGCA
>Ga0182012_10002823_pt1 | contig 18692 bp, 16 predicted proteins | sample 612S2SmetaG_FD_120486 | JGI IMG/M metagenome (GOLD analysis project Ga0182012, IMG submission 120486) | Permafrost microbial communities from Stordalen Mire, Sweden - 612S2S metaG | ecosystem: Environmental > Terrestrial > Soil > Wetlands > Permafrost | place: Sweden: Stordalen | collected...
GAGGTCGGCCGCGGCATTGCCGTGGCCTTCGTGGCCACCATCTACGGTGTTGGCTTCGCCAACCTGGTCGCCCTCCCCATCGCAGGAAAGCTCCGCCACCGTCTGCGCTTTCGCCAGATCCTCCGCGAACTGGTGCTGGAGGGCGTGATCTCAATTCTGGAGGGCATCAACCCGCGCATGTTGGAGGCCAAGCTCAACGGCTTTCTGCAACAGGCCTCGGACATGTCCGCACCGGCCTCCAGTGACAAGGCGCAGCAGCGCCACAAGACGCACGCCGCCGCGCCAAGGGGCGCCTGATGAGGCGACGACGCCGCCGCGAGGAAAACCACGAGCGCTGGATGGTCTCCTACGCCGACTTTATGACCTTGCTGTTTGCGTTCTTCGTCGTGCTGTATTCCTCCTCGCAGGTGGACCGTGCCCGCATGGTGAAGCTCTCCACGGCCATCACGGCCGGCTTCACCAGCCTGGGAGCCGGAGCCGGCAGCGGGGGCCCGGCCATGGTGCTGCCGGAAACCTCGCCCATGCCGCCCACTGCCGCGACTCTGGCAGGAGCGGAAAGTGCCGAGAGCGTGCGCGGCAAACTGGAGCGCGGGCTGGCCCAGGAGATTGAACGGCGCACGGTGGCGGTGCGTGAAATTCCCGAGGGGTTGGTGCTCAGCCTGCGCGAGGTGGGCTTCTTTGATAGCGGTTCGGCCACGTTGCGCGCCAGCTCCATGGACACCTTTGACCGCCTCGGCGAGGTGCTGGGCAGCTTTGCGGGCAACCTGCGCATCGAAGGGCACACCGACAATGTGCCCATTCACACTCCGCAATTCCAGAGCAACTGGGAGCTCTCAACGGCGCGTGCCAGCGAGATCATCCGCCTGCTGATGACCCGCGAGCATATTGCTCCGGGACGCCTCTCCGCCGCCGGCTACGCGGAGTACCACCCCGTGGCCGGCAATGACACCGAGGACGGCCGCCGCCTGAACCGCCGCGTGGATATCGTCATTGTCGCTCCGCACGAACACCCTGTATTACCGCCGCAACCGGTAAAGGATTCGGCCACTCCTGCCGATTGAACCTGCGTAGCTATCCGCGAATCGAGAGCGCCATGCCAGAGTTTGTTCCAGACGATTTATTGAAAGATTTCATCACCGAGAGCGACGAGCTCGTGCAACAGGTGGAGCAGGATCTGCTCGCCATGGAGGACCATGCCGACGCGGAGGTGTTGAACCGCATCTTCCGCGGCATGCACACCATCAAGGGCACCTCCAGCTTCTTCGGCTTTGAAAAGCTGGTCGAGCTGACCCACCACGCCGAAGACCTGCTGAACCAGCTCCGCAAGGGCGAGTTCCCCGTCACCCGCGAAATTATTGACGCGCTGCTGCGCGTCAACGACCAGGTGCGCCAGATGGTGCAGGATGTGCGCAGCGGCCAGATGCCGGAGTACGACCTGACTCCGCTGCTGGAATTACTGGAGGCCTCGGTTCCTGCCGATGACGCCCAGCCGGTGGCGAGCCCCACTGCCGCAGCCGGATCCGCTCCCGCCAGCAACGGCGCAGCTTCACCCGCCGGCGTGGCGGATGCGTCGGCGATTGAGGATCCGGCCACCGCCGCCGCGGCCGCCGCACTGGCCGCAGAGGCCGCGGAAGAGAAGGCTGCGCGCGCACTGGCCGCCGCACGGCCCGACAGTTCGGACACGATGCGCGTCGAGGTGCGCAAGCTCGACTACCTGGTGAACCTGGTGGGCGAGCTGGTGCTTGAACGTAACCGCCTGCTACGCATCTCGCAGGACCTCTCCTCGGCAGGCGGCAAAGACCTGGACCTGCAGGAGGCTCTGGCCACCAGCACGGCGCGCCTCGGCTTCATCACCGACGAGTTGCAGGATGCCAGCCTGCGCACGCGCATGGTGCCCATTGACAACCTCTTCCGCAAGCTTCCCAGGCTGGTGCGCGAACTCTCGCACCAGGTCGGCAAGGAGGTGGAGATCGTCATCACCGGTCAGGAGACCGAAATTGACAAGACGATGATCGAGCATATCCACGACCCGCTCGTGCATATCCTGCGCAACTCGCTCGATCACGGCATTGAGGACGGCGCGCGACGCGCGGCCAGTGGCAAACCCGCGCAGGGCACCATCCGCGTGGATGCCCGCCAGCAGGGCGACCAGATCTTCGTCACCATCGCCGATGATGGCCGCGGTATTGATCCCGAGGTCATCCGAACCAAGGTGGTGGAAAAGGGAATGTACACGGCGGAGCAAGCGGCGGGACTATCGCGTCGCGAAATCTTCGACGCGCTCTTTCTTCCCGGCTTCTCTACGGCCGAGAAGGTGAACAACCTGAGCGGGCGCGGTGTTGGCATGGACGTGGTGCGCACCAACCTGCACCGCCTGAACGGCAGCGTGGAGATCGAGAGCGTCATCGGCCGCGGCACCAACATCACGCTCAAGGTTCCGCTGACCATGGCCATTCTGCCGGTGCTGCTTGTGCAGGTCAGCGATGAGATTTATGCCATCCCGCTGCGCTCGGTGCTGGAGACGGTGCGCATTGAAGAAGGCTTTGTGCATCGCGTGGAAGGCAATGAGGTGCTGATGCTGCGTGACAGCACGGTGCCGCTGCTGCGTCTGGCCGAGGTCATCGGCGCGCGCCACGAGCAGGCAAGCGAACGCGCCGTCATTCTCTCCATCAACGACCAGCGCATCGCTCTCGCCGTCGAGGCCCTCATCGGGCAGGAGTCCACGGTGATCAAGCCGCTCAGCGCCCTGTTGCGCGACAGCCGTTACGTGGCCGGAGCCACCATCACCGGCGACGGAAGGGTCCGCCTGGTGCTCGACCCCAACCACTTGCTGCGCAGCGCCGCCAGCATGGCCGCCTGCTAGGAGGAGAGATGAGTTCAAACATAACGCCGCCTCCGCGTCAGGATGTCAACCCGGTCAGCTATCAGATCCGCGACCTCATCTACGGGGTGGCCGGCATCTTTCACAACGACAACCGGCTGGCCTTCCTCGAAGACCGTTGCGGGCGGCGCATGAAGGAGTTGAGCATCCCCAACCTGCGGCAGTACCACGAGGTGCTGACCCGCTCGGCGCAGCGCACCAACGAGATGCACCTGCTGCTGAACGAGATCACCGTGGGCGAGACTTGCTTCTTCCGCAACCAGCCGCAGTTGGCGGCCCTGCAAAGATTGGTGCTACCCAGCATCGTGGCCAGCAAGGAGAAGCTCCCCTACAAGCATCTGCGCATCTGGAGCGCCGGCTGCTCGACGGGCGAAGAGCCGTACACCATGGCCATGATCCTGCTGGAGGAGGCCCAGCGCTTCCTGCGCGGATTCACCTTTGAAATCATCGCCACCGACCTCAACGACCGCTCGCTGCAGCGCTGCCAGGAGGGCATCTACGGCGACTATGCGCTGCGCAATGTCGCGCCGGAGACCCTGCGCAGGTACTTCGATCCGGTGGCGGGCACGCGCGATTACCGCGTGCGCGACGAGGTGCGGAAGCTGATCAAGTTCAGCCGGGTCAACCTGCTGGATGACGCGCGCATGTTGTTCATCAAGTCGCTAGACGTCATCTTCTGCTGCAACGTGCTGATCTACTTTGACGGCGCCAGCAAGAAGCGCGTGATCCAGCACTTCCACAATAACCTTCTGCCGCATTCCTATCTCTTTCTCGGCCACGCCGAATCGCTGTTCGGCGTCAATGATGACTTTCGTCTTGTCCACTTTCCTGGCGCCATGGCTTACATCAAGTCGCCGGTCAAGAGGTGAATCATGACCGCCTTGTCGCTGACCGAACTGCACCACCGTGTGGAGACCCTGCACGGGCTCCCTTCACTGCCGGCGATCCTCTTTCCGGTGCTCAACCAGTTGAGCGCCAACACCGATGACATTGACCTGCAGAAGACCGTGCAACTGGTCTCGCACGATGGCGCACTCAGTTCGCAGGTGCTGCACATGGCCAACTCGCCCCTGTTCGGCATGCGCCAGCGCGTGAACAGCCTGCGTGGAGCGGCACTGACCCTGGGCGTGCACCGCCTGCGAGACATCGTCACCTCCTGCTGCCTGATGCAGGTCTCGCCACGTTCGTCGGAGGTCAATGCCCCGGCGCTCTGGGAACACTCGCTGGCCTGCGCCCTCATCAGCCGCAACCTGGCGCGCAAGCTCGGCTACGCTGACCCGGAGCGTGCCTACCTGGCTGGTCTCATCCACGACCTCGGCCTTCTGGTGAACATGATTCTCATCCCCAAGGAATACACGGCCGCCTACAAGAAAGCTGCCGCCACGCACCGCTCGCTGCGCGAAGTCGAACTGGAGGAGATGGGCTTGTCGCATGAGATCACCGGAGACCTTCTGTGCACCCACTGGCAGCTCTTCGACTATCTCAGCGAGGTGATGCGCCGCCATCATGATGTGGAGAAGGCCACACTGGACCCGATGCTGACCGCGCTGGTCAATATCGCCGACCTGCTATGCCGTACCGGTGGACTCGGCTACGGCTTCACCGAGGACCTGGTGGTGACGCTTGAGGAAGAGCCCGCCTGGCGCATCATCGGCGAGCATTCGCCACGCGTGAAGTATCTCGACATCGCCTGCTTCACCATGGAAATCGAAGCCTACGTTAACGAGGTCAGGTCGCTGGTCAGCATCCTGTTCAACCTGTGACGGCCGGCATTCCAGCGCCGGTGCGCGTTCTGGTGGTGGATGACAGCGCGTTCATGCGCACCGCGCTGCGCCGCATGATCGAGAGCGATCCCGCTCTCAAGGTGATTGACACCGCCTGCGACGGCGTCGAAGGACTGGAGAAGGCCTGCCGGCTCCGCCCGGACGTCATCACCATGGACGTGGAGATGCCGCGCATGACCGGCCTGGAGGCGCTCTCACGCATCATGGAAGAGGCGCCTTGCCCGGTCATCATGGTCAGTTCGCTCACCCGCACCCACGCCGAGGCCACCATCGAGGCTCTCGGGCGCGGGGCGTATGACTTCCTGAGCAAGGATCTCTCCTACGCCTCGATTGACATCATCCGCATCAAGGATGACCTGGTGGCCAAGTGCAAGGCGGCGGCCGTACACAAGCGGCGCATGCCGCAGCGTGGCGTCACCAAGCCAGTGGCAACCGTGCCACGCCGTGCCTCCACCTCTCTGTACAACTTCTCCACGCCACGGGTGATTTGCATCGGAACGTCCACCGGCGGACCGAAGGCTCTGCAGACCATTCTGCCCTTGCTGCCGGCAGGACTTTCCGCCCCGATCGTGATCGTGCAGCATATGCCGCCTGGCTTTACCGGTCCGTTTGCCAATCGAATGAACGCTCTGTGCCGCAATCAGGTAAAGGAGAGCGAGCCCAATGAGCCGCTGCTGCCGGGTGTGATCTACATTGCGCGTGCCGGTCTGCAGTTGCGCGTAGTGAGGCGCAGCAACGGCCCGGCGGCGGAGATGTCTCCGATGCCCACCAACACGCCGCACATGCCTTCGGTGGATGTGCTCATGCTCTCCGCCGCCCGCGAGTACGGCGGTTCCGCCATGGGCGTCATCCTGACCGGCATGGGCAACGACGGACAGCAGGGCATGGAAGCCATCTACCGCGCCGGTGGATACACGGTCGGCGAAGACGAGCGCAGTTGCACCGTGTATGGCATGCCGCGCGCCTGCGCGGAAGCCGGCATCCTGCACAACGTCCTCACTCTGGAGGGCATTCCCGGGGAGATCGTGCGTGCCCTACAACACTCCCCTGCCCAGGTGGCCAATCGCTAATTGTGAGGAGTAAACATACACTCTTGGCGATCTCCCGCCGGATGACGCCTGCATTCGGCCCTGGGAGAATCCGCAGCTCATGTTGATCGGATATGCCAGCGAAGTGAAGCTCCATGCGGCTACTGCACTGCGCACTCCCCCTCGCCCAGCACCCGCACCAGCCTGTTGCGAAGCATCTGCAGAGAGAAGGGCTTCTGGAGGTACTCGATGCGGGGATCCAACTCCCCATCCTGTACCAGCACCTGCTCGCTGTATCCGGACATGAAGATGATGTGCAGGCCGGGCAACATAGCGCTGATGCGCTCTGCCATCTCGCGGCCGTTCATCCCCGGCATCACCACGTCGGTGAGCAGCAGGTCAATCGGGCCATCGTGATTGCGGCAGGTGTTCAGGCCTTCTTCCGGGTTGCCGCAGGCCAGTACGCGATAACCGCAGCGCTGCAGCACCTCACGGAGCAGGTTGCGCACGGTGGACTCATCTTCCACCAGCATGATGGTTCTGGGGCGCTCGCCGCCCGGTGGGAGCAGGGATGCATCCTCGCGAACTCCAATCAACTCTTCCATTCGGATCCTCCGCACAACTTCGTGCCCGCACTACACACTCGCACTACAAATACGCTATGAGGGGAATAGACGGATGATTGTCCCCTGCCTGGCTTCGCCAACCTACAGTGAACTCTCCATGAAGAGCCTTTTGCCGCACCCTGCTTGCCATTTGGGGCCCGGTTCCTGAATTGGACACGATGCGGGGATGCCCTTACGGCGGGCGCTGGCCTTTACGTTTTGTTACACATTCGCCCCCCGGCTGGCTGCCACTCCACCAGCCGTGCGGTGCTAAGATGCTTACAAACAGACGTACTCGCGCCACGCACTCCGCGAGAATCCTGGCATCAAAGAGGTTTACGAATGAATCAACTCCGCCCCTCCCGGCGTGCCCTTTCCATTGCTGTTTCCCTTGTGCTCGTTCTTTCCATGGCCCTGCCGGCCGCGGCCGTGCCAGCACCGGAAGGGGTAGATCTGCAGGTGGTCAGCCGCATCCGTCTGGAGGCGACCCAGCACAGCAAGGTGATGCAGACCCTGGCCGAGTTGAGCGACCGCATCGGACCGCGCTTGTCCGGCTCACAACATTTGAAGGACGCCAACCTGTTTACCCAGAAGCAGCTTGCCGACTGGGGCCTGGTGAACTCGCACCTGGAAGGCTTCAGCTTTGGCCGCGGCTGGGCGCTGGATTCAGTCTCGATTCGTATGACCGCCCCCGACACGGCCATCATCTTCGGCATCCCGAAGGCTTGGACGCCTGCCACGAACGGCGTGCTCAAGGGCGAAGTGGTGGCCCTGCGGGTGAAGAGCGTCGAGGAGTTGGAGAAGCTCAAGGGGCAGTTTGCCGGCAAAATCGTACTGGTGGGAGAGCCACGCGAGTTGACCCTGGAGACCAAGGCCGCCAGCCGCCGCTACGACGAGGCAGGCCTCAAGGAAGTGGCCGAGTACCAGATTCCCGGCGGATCGTATCGCGATCCTACCGGCCGTGTCTGGACACGTGAGGAGATCATGCAGCGCCGCCGCCTCAGCATGGCCACCGACAGGTTTCTGCAGGATGAAAAGGTGGCCGCCACGATCGAGGCCAGCCGTTGGGACTACGGTCTGATCCTGGTGCAGGGCACGCAGAACTACAAGCCGGGCTCGCCCGATGGCGTGCCGCAGGTGGTCATCGCCGCCGAGCAGTTCAACCGCATCGCCCGCCTGCTGGATAAAAAGATTCCGGTCACGGTCGAACTGGACGTGAAGTCGCACTTCGAATCGCCGGACAACGGGCAGATTTACAACACGATCGCCGAGATTCCCGGCACCGACAAGAAGGACGAGGTCGTCATGATCGGCGGCCATCTCGACAGTTGGCACAGCGGCACCGGCGCCACCGATAACGGCGCGGGCGTAGCCGTGGCCATGGAAGCCGTGCGCATCCTGCAAGCGCTTGGCGTCAAGCCGCGCCGCACCATCCGCATCGGGCTCTGGGGTGGCGAAGAAGAAGGCCTGCTGGGCTCGGAGGCCTATGTGAAGGAGCATTTCGGATACGTGGATGTGCCGAATGGCGACAACACTCCGTCCTACATGCGCGCCACTCCTCTGCCCATCGTCGTCAAGCCCGGGCAGGAGAAGGTCTCGGCCTACTTCAACCTGGACAACGGCAGCGGCAAGATACGCGGCATTTACGCGCAGGAAAACTCCGCCGTGGTTCCCCTCTTCGAAGAGTGGGGCAAGCCCTTCCAGGATCTTGGCTTCACCACGGTGACCTTGCGCAACACCGGCTCCACGGATCACGTTTCGTTTGACGCCGTCGGCATCCCGGGCTTCCAGTTCATCCAGGACTGGCTGGAGTACGACACGCGCACCCACCACTCCAACATGGACGTTTACGACCACGCCCAGCGCGAGGACCTGATTCAGGCCTCCATCATCATGGCGTCATTCCTGTATAACGCCGCCATGCGTGATGAAATGCTGCCGCGCAAACCGTTACTGGTCGAGGTGAAGCACGAGCCCGCTCCGGCTGCCGCCGCTCCGGAGGCGAAGCCCGGCAAACATGGCAAGCCATCCAAGGCCGCAGCGTCACCCGAAACCAAAACCGAGGCCAACGCACCGGCAGCAACGGCCAAGCCGTAACCTGATCCTGCGTCAATGCAAGAAAAGGGCGGTCCCGCATGGGATCGCCCTTTGACTTTTGACGGCCATCAAAACGACGCGGCTATCTTCCCTTGCGCACGGCCGCGGCCAGTTCCTCTAGTAGAGTCTGGGTCTCGTCCCAGCCGATGCAGGCGTCGGTAATGCTCTGCCCGTAGACGAGTTCCTTGCCGGCCTCCAGCTTTTGCGCGCCAGCCACCAGGTTGCTTTCAATCATCAGTCCCAGGATGCGACGGTCGCCAGCGGCCACCTGCGCGGCCACGTCGCGGCAGACGGCGCCCTGGCGGGTGTGATCCTTGCGGCTGTTGGCGTGGCTGCAATCAATCATCACCTGCGGCTTCGCCTTGGCCTTTTCCAGCCGCGCGCAAACATCATTCACAGCCTCTGCCGTGTAGTTCACCATGCCGTTGCCGCCGCGCAGGATGACATGCGTCTCCGGGTTGCCATTGGTGACGAAGATGGCCGACTGTCCGTGCTTGGAGTGGCCGAGGAAGGTGTGCGGATTGGCCGCCGAGAGCATGGCTTCGATGGCGATCTGCACGTCTCCGCTGGTGGCGTTCTTGAAGCCCACTGGGCAGCTCAGGCCGCTGACCAGCTGGCGATGCAACTGGCTCTCCGTGGTGCGCGCGCCGATGGCGCCCCAGCTCACCAGGGCGGCCACGTACTGCGGAGAGATCATGTCCAGGAACTCGGTGCCGGCGGGCACGCCCATCTCGGCCAAATCCAGCAACAGGCGGCGCGCCAGGCGCAGGCCATCGTTAATCTTGTAGGAGCCGTCGAGGTGGGGATCGTTGATCAGTCCCTTCCATCCGATGATGGTGCGCGGCTTCTCAAAGTAAACGCGCATCACCACCAGCAGCTCGTTGTTCAGCGGCGCGGCGGCCTGCTTCAGTCTTTGGGCATACTCGCGCGCGGCCTTGGGGTCATGGATGGAGCATGGCCCCACCACGACAACCAGGCGGCGGTCGCGTCCGGCCAGCACCTCGCCAATGGCGTGGCGCGCTTCAAAGACCGTCGCCGAAGCGGCATCGGTCAACGGCAGCTCTTCCTCCAGGAACACTGGCGGAAGCACTACCTTCGTCCATTTGATTCTCAGGTCGTCCGTCTGGTGAAACATGAAAGCTGGTGAACCCGGCACCGGAAAGGATTGCTCCCGCGGCGGTGCGCGCCTTCCTCCCGCCCAAAAAGCGACGGGACTCGCATTGCTGTGGATACTACGAGCCTAAAGCGCTTTGCCCGGCACTGCAAGTTTTGTTATAGGCAGACGATTGCGAGAGGCTAATCCCGCTTCAGTGTATCCAGCGCCGGCGTCGAGAGCTCAACACGCTCGGCGGACTTGCGCCGCCGGATGGCCGCCCTGCGCCGCCACCAGCTATATAGGGCCAGCGGGACTGAAGCCGCCAGGACAGATTCAATGAACCAGCGCGAGGAGCGCGTAAACATCTCCATCCAGTCAAAATGCCTCATGCTGACCACGCCCGCCAGCAGCATGGTCAAAATCCACACGATGGAGCCGATGCCGTTATACAGATGAAAGCGCAGGCGCGGCAGGCGTGCCGCTCCAGCCACCGGCGGAGCCAGGTGCGCAACCCCGGGAATCCACTTGGCGTAGAGGAGCGAAATGCCACGGAAGCGGTCCAGTCCGCGATAGGTCTTCTGCTCCAGTGCATCCGGCACAAAGGAGATGCGGCAGACGGCGGCGATTACCGCGCGCCCCTTCCAGCGTCCCAGCTCATACCACATGGCATCGCCCAGCAGGCAGGGCACGGTCGTGGCCAGCATCACCAGCCAGAACTGCATGGGATTGACGGCCACCATGGCACCGGCAGCCAGCAGCAGCGGAGAAATGAAGACCGGCAGCCCCAGGCGTTCGCCCAGTGTCACCAGAAACATCCATAGCACGCCGTGACGCGCCAGCATGGTCGTATCGGCGGGCAAAAACATCGTCGAAAAAACTCCGGAGAAAACTCTAAGGGCGGGTCAGGCGGCCGTGGCCTCCCGGAAGCCCTGCGGCTCTCATCACCATAAGTTAGTGTAAATGGATTTGTAGCGGATGGCAGTTCGCGGCGTATTGACCTTTGGGGAAGGACTATCCTGTGTAGCCTGCCCGCTTAGCTAGCTTCGATCCTCACCAGCGGCTGGCCATCTTCGCCATAGTGATGGTCCACCGGGTAGCCAAGCTCTTCCCATCCGGCCAGGCCGCCGGCCAGCGGACGCACCTTCACCAACCCAAGGCCGCGCAACTGCCGCGCCACCTTCACTGCCGTCTCCTCGTTGGGGCAGGTGCAGTACACAATGATGTCGCGCTCGGAGGGAATCTCCGCGATACGCGCTTCGATCTCACTCGATGCGACGCGCAGAGCTCCGGGAAGCGTACGCGGAGCGGCGAGAAAATCCAGCGGGTGGCGCAGGTCCACAATCACCGGCTGCTCGCCCAGCTGCACCTGGCGGTAAAGCTCTTCAGGAGAGATGCGCGCCATCCGCAGCGACTTGACGAACGCCCGGCGCTCGAAATAGGCGTGCACCAGCAGGACCACGCTGATGACCACGGCCACGCCGATGGCCCAGCGCGCCGTCACGGCAAACAGGCCGAGCCAATCCACGGTGCGCATGCTCAGGTAGCCGCCGGTCAAAAGGACTCCCAGCCAGGCCACCGAGCCAACGGCGTTATACAGGTGGAAGCGGGGACGGGGAAGGCGCGCGGTACCGGCCATGGGCACGGCCAGGTGCGCCACTCCGGGCAGCCACTTGGCCCACAGCAGACTGGTGCCGGTGTGCTTCTCAATCGCCATTTCGCTGCGGCGCACGCAGCTATCCGGCTGCAAAGTGATGCGGCAAAGGAAGCCAAAGAGTGCGCTACCCTTCCAGCGTCCCAGCTCGTACCAGACGGTGTCACCCAGCACGCAGGCCACAGTGGTGACCAGCAGCAGCAGGCCAAAATGCATATGTCCCATGGCGCTAAGGGCCCCGGCGGCAAACAGCAGCGGAGTGACGAACAGTGGCAGCCCAAGGCGCTCGCCCAGGGTCACCAGGAACATCCAAAGCACGCCATGGCGGGAGAGAAGATGGAAGTCAGACAGGTTCATCATCACGCCATACTCCTCCCCACCGTAAGAATCAGGCGCGCCCGGACAGAAGGCTCGACTGTCAAATATCTACCTGTATGGATAGATGCTCCGGAGGGGCGAATCGTCGCAAACGGTAGCTTTATCCCCGTCACTCAGCATCTTCTGGCATCATCGGCGATCTTCTGACATAATCCGGGGCGCCAAATCGCCACGTCCGTAAAATCATTTTTCGCGACGGTCGATTCCTGTTCACTCCCGAAGGGGGAAAACACATGCCATCTAAACAGACGGGCAATCCCGCGGCCCATCAGAGTTTCTTGAGTGCGCGCGACTTCCTGCTGGAGCACCGCGCCGACTACGCCAAAGCGTGCCAGGGTTTCTCCTGGCCCGTTCTGCATGAGTTCAACTGGGCGCTGGACTGGTTTGATGCCATTGCGCGCGGCCCGCGCCGCGACCAGGCGGCGTTGTGGGTGATCTACGAGCAGGGCGGCGAAGAAAAACTCACCTTTGCCGAGCTCTCGCGCCGCAGTTCGCAGGTTGCCAATTTTCTGCGCTCGCTCGGCGTGCGCCGCGGCGACCGCATCCTGCTGATGCTGGGCAACGTGCCGCAGCTCTGGGAAGCGATCCTTGCGGCCATGAAGCTGGGCGCGGTGGTCATTCCCACCACCACCTTGCTTACGCAGGAAGACCTGACCGACCGCAGCCGCCGCGGCAACGTCAGCCATATCATCGCCAGCCACGATCTTGCCCCGAAGGTCGAACACCTCCAGGCCCTCAGCCGCGTCTCCGTTGGCGGCGATGTACCGGGCTGGACGAACTTCGACCAGGGTTACGGCTTCCCCGCCGACTTTGAGCCCGAAGGCGTTACCAAGGCCAGCGACCCTTTGCAGCTTTACTTCACCAGCGGCACCACCAGCAAGCCCAAGGTCGTGATGCACACGCACGTCAGCTATCCCGTGGGCCATTTGACCACCATGTACTGGATTGGCCTGCAACCAGGCGACGTGCACTGCAACCTGAGCTCTCCGGGCTGGGCCAAGCACGCGTGGAGCTGCGTGTTTGCACCCTGGAACGCCGAGGCCACGGTCTTTGCCTATAACCAGGCGCGCTTCCATGCCGCCGGCCTGCTGAATGCTCTGGTCGCGGCCAAGGTGACCACCTTCTGCGCGCCGCCCACGGTGTGGCGCATGCTGGCGCAGGAAAAGCTGGAGGACTACAAGGTCAGCCTGCGCGAAGCCGTCAGCGCCGGAGAGCCATTGAACCCCGAGGTCATTGAGCGGGTGCGCACCGCCTGGAACCTGACCATCCGCGATGGCTACGGACAGACAGAGACCACGGCGCAGCTTGGCAACTCGCCGGGCCAGCCCATGAAGCTCGGCTCGGTTGGGCGTCCCATGCCTGGCTACCGCCTGGCGCTGCTCGATTTGGATAACAAGGAAGCTGAAGAGGGTGAGCTCTGCATTCTTCTAAACCCGGCGCCGATGGCCCTGATGCCCGGCTACCAGGACGACCTTGGCAATGTGCAGCACCTCACCGGCGAGGTCTACCGCACCGGCGATGTGATGTCCAAAGACGCCGAAGGTTACTTCACCTTCGTCGGCCGCGCCGATGACGTATTCAAGGCCAGCGATTATCGCATCAGTCCCTTCGAACTGGAGAGCGCGATGGTCGAGCATCCGGATATCGTCGAATGCGCCGTCGTGCCTTCACCGGATCCAATCCGCACGGCCATCCCCAAGGCCTTCGTCATTCTGCGCTCAGGCGTTGAACCCTCTCGCGAACTGGCATTGGACATCTTCCGGCACATCCGCAAAGCTCTCGCTCCCTACAAGCGCGTGCGCCGCATCGAGTTCAAGGACCTGCCCAAGACCATCAGCGGCAAGATTCGCCGCGTCGAGTTGCGCCGGAACGAGGCGGCGCAGGTGGCAAGCGGTGAGCGCGTGCAACGCGAGTACCGCGAGGAGGACTTCCCGGAGCTGAAGTGAGTCACCACGGGAAACGCAGTTGCACAGGCGGGCTACGGCTCGCCTGTCGCTTTCTTGCCACCTGTTTGTATGGCGTTGCAGATGGGACGGGGATTGAGAAGGTGACAGCCGGATAAGTCTGTAGAATGAAGTGCCATGCATCATTTCGGCTCGTGGATATTGCTCTGCTTCGTCGGCCTAGCTATCGCGGCCATTCTTCTGTTGCTGCGGCTGACGCGTCTTGGCCGGATCATCAACCAGGACCTTCCTGACCGTCCGCGGCGCCGTCTCTTCTACGCCTCCGTGGGATTCTTTGTGACCTTTGCCGCCGTGCGCCTGCTGGTGGCCAGCATCACCCACCACGTCGGCCCCTTTGGCTGGGTGGAGATGCATGGCGTTCACATCCACCACCTCGTCTGGGGAATCCTCATCCTGCTGTTGTGCGGCTACGGAGAGCTCACCGAGGTCGGCGATGGCGACACTCCGGTCTCCATTCTGCTTAGCCGCCTGCTGGCGCTCAGCTACGGCGTCGGCTCGGCGCTCACCCTCGACGAGTTCGCCATCTGGCTGAATCTGAACGCGCAGGCCTACTGGTCGCCGCAGGGTCGCGAGAGTATTGACGCCATCATCCTCTTCGGTGCGCTGCTTTCTATCGGAGCCTGGGGTGCGCCACTCTTCCGCCATCTCTTCCGGGGCCGGGGCTAGGCCGGAGCAAGACAGATTATTGCCAGATGAGCGAACCATATCTGCAACTTCCGCGGCTTCCATCAGGACCCGCCGCGGGCTATGATGGTGTCTCGATTCTGTACCGCTCGGAGGATTCGCATGGTTCCATTTCTGGTGTTTCTAGCCGTACTCGTCGTCATCGCTCTGATCGTCGGTGGGATGTACAACGGGCTGGTGCAGCTGAAGGTGCGGGCCGACAACGCCTGGAGCGACATTGACATCCAGCTCAAGCGCCGCCACGACCTCATCCCCAACCTGGTGGAGACCGTCAAGGGCTACGCCTCGCACGAAAAAGACACCTTTGAGAACGTGGCGCGTTATCGCTCCGCCGCCATGGCCGCCACCAGCGCCGATGACCGCGCCCAGGCCGAAGGCCAGCTGACCCAGGCTCTGCGCGGCCTTCTGGCGGTCGCCGAGGCCTATCCCGAGCTCAAGGCCAACGAGCAGTTCATGAGCCTGCAGGGCCAGCTCAGCGACCTGGAAGATGCGTTGCAGAACTCGCGCCGCTACTTCAATGCCGTGGTGCGCGACCTCAACACCAAGATTCAGTCCTTCCCGACGAACATCATCGCGGGCATGTTTAACTTCCAGCAGCGTCAGTTCTTTGAGATCGCCGATCCCACCGAGCGCGCCGTTCCGGCCGTGAAGTTCTAACCGGCGAGAAGCTTTGACCGAGAAGCCCTGACCGATAGGATACGAATGACAGCGACCACCCGATCGCCCCTAAACCCCAGCCGCTTGCGCTGGGGTTCGTTGCTTCTCCTGCTGGTGATCGCCACGGCTCCGGCTTTTGCCCGCTCCTGGCGCATCGCACACTTTGACACTCGCTGCACGGTCGCCGAAGATGGCACGGTGCTGGTGGAAGAGGAAATCCACCCTCTCTTCCAGGGCGCCTACAACGGCATCCTGCGCGACATTCCGGTGGAATATCCCGGCCCTGACGGCACCACCTACCGGTTGCTGGTCAAGGTCGCGTCCGTCACCGACGAAAGCGGCGCGCCCATTAAGTTCGAGCAGAGCTCGCGCAACCAGCGCGTGGCGGGCGGGGCCGTGCACCAGTTCCTCGTGCTCAAGATTTACGCCGCCGGCACCGATGCCGAACGCACCGTGCGCATCAGTTACCGCGTGCAGAACGGTATCCGTTACTTCAAGGACTTCGACGAGTTCTACTGGAACGCCACCGGCCTGGACTGGCCAGTGCCCATTGATGCGGCCACGGCCACGGTTGCGCTGCCCGCCACCGCAGCCGGACAGTTGCAGGCCAAGGCCTACACCGGCACCTACGGCTCACGCGGAGAAGACGCCACCGTTACCCTGGACGGCGCCAACATCAGCTTTGACGCCAATCACTCGCTCGCGGCGCGCAACGGCCTCACCCTGGACGTCCGCATCCCCAAGGGCGTGCTGACCCCGCCTTCGGCGCTGACTCGGATTTTGTGGTTTGTCTCCGGTAATCCGGGAGTCTTTTTGCCCCTGTGGGCTCTCATCGTCATGTTCGCCATCTGGTGGTTCAAGGGTCGCGACGCGGAGAGCGGCCTTTCCGTGGCGCCCATGTACGAGCCGCCTTCCGGCATGACACCGGCCGAAGCCGGCACCCTCATCACCGATAACATTGAGGCGCGCGACATCACCTGTACGGTCATTGACCTGGCCGTGAAGGGCTACATCAAAATTATCGAAACTGAGAACAAGGTCCTGCTGTTCACCCACAAGGACTACATCCTGCGCCTGATGAAGCCGCGCAGCGAGTGGCAGGGGCTGGCCGCGCACGAGGAGGAGATTCTCAACAACCTCTTCCCGGAGGTTACCGCCGAGGAGACCACGCTCAGCGACCTGAAAAACCGCTTCTATATTGCGCTGCCCAGCATCCGCGAGGAAATTCTGGGCGCGCTGCAGGCGAAGAACCTCTACTCCACCGATCCCGAAACAGCCAAGGGTCTGATGGTCACCGGCGTGCTCGTCATCGCCCTCCCCTTCCTCTGGCTGCAGATGACCGGGCACATCCGCCTTTTCGGGGCGCCCACTGTGCTGGTGGCAGGCGTCGCCGTCTCGGCGCTCATTGTGTATCTGTTTGGCCGGCACCTTTCGGCCAAAACGGTGAGCGGCGCCCGCGCCCGGGTGCAGTGCCTGGGCTTCAAGGAGTTCCTGACCCGGGTGGACGGAGACCGCATTCGTCGCATGCCTCCGGACACTTTTGAGCGCTTCCTGCCCTACGCCATGGCCTTTGGCGTGGAGCAGCACTGGGCGCAGGCCTTCCAGGGCATCATCACAGAACCGCCCACCTGGTACGTTGGCGCCGGCTACGGCATGGGCATGATGTGGAACCCACTGATGTTCTGCGGCGCCATGAACAGCTTCTCCACCTCGGCTTTCCAGTCGTTTTCGGCCGCTCCCCAGGCCAGTTCGGGCGGCAGCGGCTTCGGCGGCGGAGGCTTTGGCGGTGGTGGAGGTTTCAGCGGCGGCGGCTTCGGCGGCGGTGGCGGAGACGCCTTTTAGCCCTTTTCGGGAAGTCATGCCGGGGGCGGTCAACACCGCCGCTGGCATGGCCCCAACTCCTGTTTACTCGTTGATTCCCGGTGGTTCTTCCCCGCTATCGCCCCTACCGCACTGGCGCAGGTTCGTGACATAATCCAAGCGTGACCGCGTTAAGTCCAACAGGCGGCTGCTTTGTTCCGGGAGTGAACGTGGAAGACTTTCGTACCGGCAGACGGTTTCCAATGCATCTACCGCTGCGCTTTCTGGGGGAGCACGCCATACCTTCGGGCAGCACGGCCAACATCAGCGCCGCCGGCGTCTACCTGTTCGTGCAGGGTGGACTGGCGGTGGACTCGGCCATTGAGTTCGAGATCACCCTGCCGGCTGAATCCATCGGTTCCACTCACGACGCACACCTGCACTGCCACGGCAGGGTAGTACGCTGCGATGCCAAAGGCGAGGACGGCCGAACCGGCGTCGCCTGCATGATTGAACGATATGAGATTGAGCGCGCCGGCGAAGAAGGAGGAGGCGACTAGATGCTGAAAATCATTCTCGCTGACAACCAGGCGATTTTCCGCGCGGGCATTGCCAAGGTCCTCGCCGTCGAGGATGACGTCCGCATCGTCGCCCAGGCGCAGACCGTCGAGCAGGCCATGATTGCCATTGAGAAGTTTCGCGGCTCGGTGATGATCTATGCCTCCAGCTTTCTTCCGGACACGCAGCGGCTGGCGGCCATCTCCCGCGAAAGTGGCATCCAGTTGGTGGTCATCGCGGAAAACAGCGAGGCCCCGGAGCGGTACCTCTCCACCGGAGTGCTCGGCGTCATCTTCCGCTCGGTGGACAGCAACGAACTGCTGCGCTGCGTGCGCAAGGTCAGCGTTGGTGAAGCCTACACCCAGGACACGCGCTCGGCCGCGCAGAACGCCGAAGGCGATGACTTTGTCGGCGCCCGCGTCCGCGACCGCCTGACGCCCAAGGAACTCAAGATCGTCGCCCTCATCGTACAGGGATTCAAGAACAAGGAAATCGCGACCCAGCTTGGCACCACCGAGCAGGTGGTGAAGAACTACCTGCGCAACGTCTACGACAAGATTGGTGTCAGCGACCGCCTGGAACTGGCGCTGTTTACCATCCATCACCGCATCCTTGCCGAAGCCGCCGCGGCCAGCGCCGCCGGAATGGCAGGCAACCCGGTGGGCAACGCAGGATCCGTCACCGACTAAACGTACTTCAGCAGAAAAAGCACGGCCCGATGAGCTCTCTCACCGGGCCGTTTTCTTTGCCGTTCGGCAAGCGATTACAGCTTGCGCGCAATGCTCTTAGCCTGCGTAAACAACAGGAGGTAATCCGGGCCGCCGGCCTTGGAGTCGGTGCCGCTCATGTTGAAGCCGCCAAAGGGATGCGCGCCCACCATGGCTCCCGTGCACTTGCGGTTGATGTACAGGTTGCCCACGTGGAACTCCTGCTTGGCCAACTCCTGGCGCTCTTCGCTCTTGGTGTATACCGCGCCGGTCAGGCCGAACTCCGTGTCGTTGACGATGCGCAGGCCCTCCTGGAAGTTCTTGCAGCGGATAACGGCCAGCACTGGTCCGAAAATCTCCTGCTGCTCGATGGTGTCGCCCGGCTTGACCTCGCTGATGATGGTCGGCTGAATGAAGTATCCGTCCAGACCCTCCACGGCCCTGCCGCCGGTGATCAGGCGACCGCCCTCGGCAATCCCCTTCTGGATATAGTCGAGGATGGTCTTGCGCGCGCCTTCGTTCACCACCGGGCCCAGGTTCGGATTCTCCTCGGCTGGGCCGATGGTCAGCTTCTCGGCGCGGTCCCTGAGGCGCTCCACAAACTTGTCATAGACGCGCTCGTCCACAATCGCCCTGGAACAGGCCGAGCACTTCTGCCCGCTGAAGCCAAAGGCCGAGGCGATGACGCCGGCCGCCGCCTCGTCCAAATCGCTGTCGGAATCCACCAGGATCGAGTCCTTGCCGCCCATCTCCAGCACGGTGCGCTTGATCCAAATCTGCCCGGGCTGCGCCTTGGCCGCCA
>Ga0182012_10002825_pt1 | contig 18678 bp, 16 predicted proteins | sample 612S2SmetaG_FD_120486 | JGI IMG/M metagenome (GOLD analysis project Ga0182012, IMG submission 120486) | Permafrost microbial communities from Stordalen Mire, Sweden - 612S2S metaG | ecosystem: Environmental > Terrestrial > Soil > Wetlands > Permafrost | place: Sweden: Stordalen | collected...
AGCATCGCGAAGCCGCCCTTTTCGGTATCGCGCGCGCCTAAATGCAAATTGCTCAAAAATCCGCGCCGCCGGCCATTGCCCCACTCCGCCGCCAGGACCACCAGATCCAGAGTCCGCGCCTGTTTGATTTTGAGCCAACTCTGTCCGCGCGCGCCGGCCGCATAGGGCGATCCCACCGCCTTGGCCATCACGCCTTCATGGCCACTATCCAAGGCGCGCCCCAGAAACTCTTCACCCTTCGCTGCGCTGCCGGTTACCAAGTGCGGAATCACATGGTTGGCCGGAGCGATCCGCTGCAACTCGCTAAATCGCCGGCTCTGCGTTTCATCCACTAACGGCGCACCATCCAGATAAATCAAGTCGAACCAGAACGGCGTCATTGGCAACTGCGCGGCCAACTTTTCCACATCCTGTTTGCGCCCAAAACGCCGCATCGAGACCTGAAACGGTTGCGGCCGACCCTGCGCCGTAAGACTGAGCACCTCACCATCCAAAATCAAGTCGCGCGCCGGTAACGCGCGAACGAGTTCCACCACTTCCGGCACCGCCACGGTGACGTCGTTTGCCGCGCGCGAATATACGGCAACCTGGTCTTGGGATTTATGCACTTGAATGCGCGCCCCGTCCAGCTTGTATTCGAGTGAAGCCTCGCCCAACTCCGTCAGTGCCTCCGCCACATCATCTGACGTTTGCGCCAGCATCGGCTGCACTGGTCGAAACAATTGAATGTCAAATTGCGCCAGCCCCGCTTCGCCCTTTTCAAAGACCACCTGCGCAATGGCCGTTGAACCACCCGCCATCATGGCCGCACGCCGAATCCGTTCGGCCGGCAAATTCGTTGCTTTTGCCAGCGCCTCCAGCATGATGCCTTCTAATGCACCCTGCCGCAACTCTCCGCCCATCAAACGGACCAGGAACTCCTGCTCTTCGCCGGTGGCATGCCGGAATATTTCGCGCAGTAGAAAACGCTTGCGCTGTTCCGCCCCCGCGCCCTTTACACCGGCCAGTTGATCAAACAGACGATCAAGCTGCAGAATCTCTAACGAAGCGCTACCGGCTGGCTCAGGCATCGCCGCATGAAGGGTCGCATAGCCAATCCCCATTCGGCCCTGCCGTAGTGTTCCCGAAAGAAACGCGACGGCTGCTTCCGTTTCCTCGGCCGTCAACTCTTTTATCACCGCGGCCAGCAGCGCAGTTTTCTCAAGCCGCTTGGACGTCTCTCCGACTTGCCGGGATGCCTTGACGATATTAGCCAGCAACATGCTGAACCTCGGACGCCCTGCAAAAGAGCGTGCTCAGAATAGCTTCTCGTCCGGTAACACCTGTACGAACAGGTGCCGGATGTTTGGATTCAGCGCCCGCACCGCCTCGGCAACGCGATCGGCGACGCGACGTCCTTCCACAACAGGCATTTGAGGATCTACCGCTATATTGATGGCCACTAGAAATCCGGATGGAACACGGGTTACAAAGCATTCTCCCACGCTGCGCACGGGGGAAACCCGTTCGGCCACCCTCCTGATCTCCATTTCCATCTCTTCCAGCGAAATAGGACGTTCCGTATTCGCATCCGCTTTCATTTCGAAAAGATGGATCGATAACCGGCGAATGGATACGCTGCGGCCCGGCAAAATGTTGTACCAGAGAAACGGCGCACTAAACGACCGCGAGGGAATCAACCCCTTCACTCCATACGCCGTCAGCACTTGCCGTGTCTCTTCCAAAGGGTCTGGTGAATTATTGCGTGCCTCGGCCAGCCGCTGCGCCAATTGCAGCGCAGCGTCCGGATTCGCATCCAAAACCGGAAACACCTTCACTTCGTCGTACCCGGGACGGTCGGGCCGCTTCGTTGACATCGCCTTCGTCAACTCCGGCAAAGTGAAACACTTCTCCGTCCAAAACGAGCGTTGCGCCGGCACCATTGCTGGTTGGTTGGTCCCCGGGACATCGGTGGCGCCGTAATGAAAGCAGTAGAACTTGCCTTGCGCGTCTACGTTTTCGAAAGCCCATCCTACATCGCCCAACCGTGTCGTCGCCAATCCGCCGCTACTCCAGCGAATAAAAAGGTACGCTCTTCCCTGGCGTCTGCTCATGCGTGAGTCTTGAACCGTTCGTCAATTTCAACTTGGAAACCGCCCGCCAGTGCATTGGTCTCATTCGCCATGCCCACTACGGCCAGTAACTCGCTCAACATTTCCTTGGTGGCACCTTTCGCCAGCGCGCTGGCCGTATGCGACGCCAGGCAATAGCCGCATTGATTCGTTGCGCTTACCGCCAGATAAATCAACTCTTTGGTGAGCGGGTCAAGCGCTCCCGGAGCCATCACTTGTTTGATGCTTTCCCATGTGCGCCGCAGACTCTCCGGATGCGCGGCCAGCGCCTTCCAAAAATTGTTCAGGTAGTCGGTCTTGCGCGTTGCCAGAATGTCGTCGTAGATTGCACGCACTTCTGCACTGGCATCTGCGTATTCCGTCAGGCCAAAGGTTGCCATTTTTAAAATCTCCGAGTTCGGCTATGATTTGCCGATTAGAATGCCAGTCAAAAAGACTAGCACGCCGCCCAGTACCACCTGCAAGGCGGCTCTCAGCAGCGGAGTTTGCATGTAATGATGCCTGATCCAACTGATGGCCGCTAACTCAATGGCGACAACAAAGATCGCCAATTCCGTAGCGGTGTTGAAGTTCGAGATGAGGTACGGCAGAGTGTGGCCAATACCGCCCGCGGTCGTCATCACACCTGTCACCAGTCCACGAATGATCGGGCTCCCGCGCCCGGTGAGTTCGCCATCGTCCGACAACGCCTCCGCGAACGCCATGGAAATGCCCGCGCCGATCGAAGCGGCCAATCCCACCAGGAATGCGTCCCAACTGCTCTTTGTTGCAAACGCTGCCGCAAAAACCGGTGCCAGTGTGGAAACCGAACCGTCCATCAAGCCGGCCAACCCTGGCTGCACAAATTGCAAAACGAAAACCCGCCGTTGTGCCACCGCTTCACCCTCGCGGGCATCGTGCGTCAGGTGTTCTTGCTGAATGGTGCCAGCGGCGGCGGTATGCTGGGCCTCCGCTTCGGCCAAATCACCCAGTAGCTTGCGCGTTGAGATGTCGGTGGTCCGCGCCATCGCCAGTTGATAGAAGCGCCGCGTCTCCCCCTCCATCGCCTCAATCGCCGAACGCACGGCCTTCGGACCAACCGGCCCGACCAGCCAAACCGCCGGCCGAGAAACGAATCCCTTCACGTCACCGCGCCGGATCAGCGGTATGTGATCGCCAAACCGCGACTGGTAAAGCTCCATCAGACTGGCGCGGTGGCCGGATTCCTCGGCCTGCATCTCGCTCAGCATCTTGGCCGTGGCTGGGTAGTTTTCCTTCAGGCTCTGGGCGAACTCGCCGTAAATGCGGCCATCTTCCTCTTCCAAAGTAATAGCCAGTGCCAGGATTTCCTGCTCGGTTAGATCTTTGAAGTTCTTCGCCATGCGTTCAACCTATTATTGATGATCTGTGGTACTACCGAAGTGCAGGAATTCTGACGATTAGGAAAGTAAACATGAAAATGGTCCTCCAAACGCTGTGGCGCGAAGACGAAGGTCAAGACATGGTGGAGTATGCCCTGTTACTAGGTTTCATCGTCGTGTGCGCCGCCGCGATCCTAACTAGCACACGAACGCAAATCAGCGCAATTTGGTCCACCATCAACAGTTCCCTGAGCAGCGCCGTGAGCAATGCGGCCTCTTAGGCCCGAACGGCCGCGCCTTTTTCCTTGTCCCATTTCAGATATTGCCGTTTACGGAAAGATTCCACCGCCATATCGCACACCACTACACCGTAGAGGCCTAAGGTGGAGTCGCAGTTCAGTGGCTTATTCGTACGGATCGCGGCCTGCAGATTGCGGTGATGCAGTGTCAGGTCTTCAGCGCCCTTCTTCTCATAGGTCACCGGCTGGATGTCTTTCTCAAACTGCTTCTGCGGTTTGATCGTGAAGCCCGTGCGCGTGAAATACAAGGTGGCGTGATGCCCGCGGATCATATGGTCCACGGCTGTATCATTTGCCATTGACGACACCAGTTGCATCGTTGGGCCGCCTGGATAATCCGCCAGCACATTGAACGTATCAGGAATCTCCGCAATGCTGTCCTTGAACTCGAATTTCCCGCCCGTAGCCACCACATATTCCGGGAACGAAAGATTCAGCGCCTTCAACAAGCGCGTCGCACGGTGGATGAACAAGTCAGACGCGATGCCGCCGGAGTAATCCCAATACCGACGCCAGCGGAAATAGCGCTCGGGATCCCACGCTCGTTTCGGTGCAGGGCCCAGCCAAGCTTCCCAATTCAGGTTCACGCCCGGTCGTGCATCGGCATCAATGGGATAGTCATTGCCTGCCCAGAAATCGCCCACGTGATTGCGCGAATAATCAATCTGCGCCAGGACAATGTCGCCCAATTCGCCGGCTTTTACATGCTCATACGCTACCGCGTAGCTTTCGTCCGACATGCCCTGCACGCCCACCTGCAGCTTGCGGCCCGTAGCTTTCACCTTGTCGGCCAGCTTGCGTGCTTGCGCAATGTTCTGCGTCATCGGCTTTTCCACGTAGACGTGTTTGCCCGCCTCCAGCGCGTCATTCGCCATCTGGTAATGCCAGTGTTCCGGCGTCGCAATCAAGACATAATCGATGTCTTTGTTCTCCAGCAGCTTCCGGTAATCCTTCACCGGCGCGCCCCCCGTCAGTTGCGCCGCTTGGTCCAGCCGTTTGTCGAAGATGTCGCAAACGTTGACAATCTCAAAATTGTCCGTTTCGCGCATCTTCACCAGCGTTCTCATATGGTTGGTGGCCATACCGCCGGCCCCAATTACGCCAATGCGAATGCGGTCATTTGCGCCAACAACCGCCGCATTGCTACGTGCCGTTAAGAGGGAGGTGGCTGCGGCCACCGATTGCACAAATTGCCGGCGAGAGACATTTGAATTGGGCATACACAGATTGTATAGGCCCGCTCATCGTTTCGACAAATCTCTCACCCAGATATCCTTGAATTCCATGTTGCCCCGACCCCCTGCGTGCAACTGCAGCGCCAGCGTCCCATCCCAGGACGACGCCTTCGGATCGGTGAAGTCGACCATCATCACGCCATTCAAACGCGACCGATACCGGTTCCCCACCACCTCGAGCAAATATTCATTCCACTCGCCCATCCGCACCACGCCCTCATTTTCGGGCGACGGCCAAACTACCCACCCCCGTCCATCTTCCGCATAAACGCCCGCCGTGTGCTTCATCATGGTGCAGTCAATCTCAAACTGCATGCCTTGCGTCACGTCGGCCGTGCCGGGTTTGAACGCGGAGTGAAAGAACACGCCACTGTTGCCATCGCCTACGCATTTAAAGCGAAGGGAAAGCTGGAAGTCTTTATAGTGCTTGTCGGTTTCCAGATAGCCGTAGTCTTTGGTCAGGCCTTTGCCGTGAATGAGCCCATCTTCTACCGTCCAACTCTCATGGCCCACTTCGTTCCAACCGTTCAGCGTCTTGCCATCGAACAGTGATACCCAATCTTCACCGGGAACGGGAGCCTTCTTTTCCTGGGCGTTCGCAACCCAGGTGGAGGATAAGAGAAGTAGAGCCAAGCTTGCGGGGAAACACTTGTTGATTAGCGTCATGCACTATAGGTTATTGCATCCGCTCTTCGACCAGTGCTGTTCCTGTCGGGGAGAGCCCAGGGCATCCACGCCACTACCCTGCAAAGGCTGCTATTTGCGAGCCAGCGGGCTTTCCAGACCGTCAATTCGTTCATCGACGCGTTTGAATTCAGACTTCATCAGGTCTTTGAGGTCGTCGAAACGCTTGTTGAAGTCTCACTGGACAACGTGCTCACGCTTATCTGCTGCCTACTTCTTCACCGCCAGCACATCCCCGCAAGCCGCCTTCACTTGCTCGATCAACTTATCAAAGCTATCCGGCTTTACAATATAATGCTTTGCTCCTAGTAAGAATGCCTTCTCTTTATCCGCTTGCCGGGCCGAAGTGCTAATCACAATGACCGGGAGATTCTTCAGCGAGTCATCATTTCGAATCCGGCTGAGCACAGTCAGCCCATCAATCTTCGGCAAGTTCAGATCGAGAACCATCAATTGCGGTCGTTCCGCACTCGCATACGGGCCCGCCCGACGAAGAAAGGCCAAAGCCTCTTCTCCATTGGAAACGCGGTAAACGATAGCAGCCAATCCCGCTTCGCGCACAGCACTGCGAAACAAGAATGCGGCCCCGTCTTCATCTTCTACATGTAACAACATCGGCACAGGTGCTGCCGTAGTAGACATCGAAACCCCTAAATGCGTCACACAAAATATCGCGTATAGCCCGTACCATTCCCGAGGAGTATGGGACGGCAATTCTAGAGTAAAGGACAATGGGAGGAGCCGCAACATGTTAAATCGCATTTCCGTGCATGGCGCGCGCCAGCACAACCTAAAAAACATTAATGTTGAGATTCCCCGCAATACCTTCACTGTCATCACTGGTTTGAGCGGCTCGGGAAAAAGCTCACTCGCTTTTGACACCATTTATGCCGAAGGCCAGCGCCGTTATGTGGAAACCCTTTCGCCCTACGCGCGTCAATTCCTGGATCAGATGGAACGGCCCGACGTCGATTCCATCGATGGCCTTAGTCCCGCCATCTCTATCGAACAGAAAACAACGTCGCGGAGCCCGCGTTCCACCGTTGGCACCGTCACCGAAATATACGATTATCTACGTCTGCTGTATGCGTCTGTCGGAGTGCCGCATTGCCCGATCTGCGGTACTGAGATCGCCAAACAATCGCCCGCGCAAATTCTGGAGCAGGTCTTCACGCAGCACCAGAACGAGCGCATCATGATTCTCGCCCCGATCGCCCGCGGCCGCAAAGGCGAGTACAAGAAGGAACTCGAACAGATCGCCAAGGGCGGTTTCCGTGCTCGCATCGATGGCCAATTGCTCACCCTCGACGATCCGATCAAACTTGATAAGCGCAAGAACCACACCATTGAAGTGGTGATTGACCGTCTCGTTGTCAAAAAAGGCATTGAGCAGCGTCTCGAAGCCTCCATTCAAACCGCCTTGAAGTGGGCCGATGGCTTAGTGATTGTCGCCGTGATCGATGGTGAAGAACGCCTCTATTCCGAAAAACTCGCCTGCCCCAACGATGGCACGAGCATCCCGCAGTTAGAGCCGCGTTCGTTCTCTTTCAACAGCCCCTACGGCGCCTGCGAAACTTGCCATGGCGTTGGCAGCACCTGGGCGTTCGACGCAGCCAAAGTCATCAACGATGAGTCAAAGCCGCTCATGGAAGGCGGCCTCGGACCCGGCGGCACTTCCTCCTACATGTTGTCGGCACTAACAGAAGCGAGTGAAGCCCTTAGCATCGATCTCACCACGCCGTTTGAAGATCTGCCCAAGAAAACGCGTACCGCGCTCATCTACGGCAACACCCAATTCCCGGGCATTCTCAAGACGCTAGAAGATCACTACAGCCGTGCCAGTGAAGGCTATCGCGAGTGGCTTATGGAGTTCATGTCTCCCACTACCTGTCCCGATTGCCAAGGGCGTCGTCTCAAACCATCCAGCTTGGCCGTGAGCGTCAAAGGCATCTCCATTGCCGATTTCACTGGCATGCCCATGGCCCGCGCCTTACCGCTTGTCAAGAAGTGGAAGTTCACCGATCGCGAACTGAAGGTTGTGGCGCGCGTCATCGAAGAAATTCAAAACCGCATGACCTTTCTCAGCGACGTAGGCCTCGACTATCTCAGTCTTGATCGATCCTCCGCCACACTCTCCGGCGGCGAAGCCCAGCGTATTCGTTTAGCTACGCAAATCGGATCCAAGTTACGCGGTGTGTTGTATGTGCTTGATGAACCCTCCATTGGCCTTCATCCGCGCGATAACAGTAAGCTCCTCGATACTCTCCATTCACTGCGTGATTTGGGCAACACCGTTCTTGTTGTAGAGCACGATGCCGAAACCATCGAACGTGCCGATTACGTGATCGATCTTGGTCCGCGCGCTGGCCGTTTAGGCGGGGGTGTCATGGCACAGGGTACACCCGCCGAAATCATGAACACGCCCGCTTCTCTTACGGGTGAATATCTCTCGGGCCACACCTCCATCGCCGCGCCTCTCGTGCGACGGCCCGGCAACGGCAACAAACTTACAGTCAAAGGTGCCACCGAACATAACCTCAAAAACATCAACGTCGAGTTTCCTCTCGGCACACTCACCGTTGTCACCGGCGTCTCCGGCAGCGGCAAGTCTACACTCGTACACGACATTCTCTATCGCGCGCTTGCCAAAGAAGTCTATGGCTCTAGCGCCATGCCCGGTGCGCACACCTCCATCAGCGGCCTCGAATTCATCGACAAAGTCATTGAGATCGATCAATCGCCTATCGGCCGCACGCCGCGCTCAAATCCCGCCACCTATACCGGCGTCTTCTCGCCCATCCGCGACATCTACGCCATGCTGCCTGAATCGCGCGAACGCGGCTACAAAGCTGGCCGCTTCAGCTTCAACGTAAAAGGCGGACGCTGCGAAGCTTGCCAGGGCGATGGTCTCAAACGCATTGAGATGAACTTCTTGCCCGACGTCTACGTGACTTGCGACATCTGCCGCGGCCGTCGCTACAACCTCGAAACTCTCCAAGTCAAATACAAAGGCAAGAGCATTGCCGACCTGCTCGAATCGAGCGTCGAAGAAGCGCTCGGTATCCTCGAAAACATTCCTCAGATTCATGCCAAGCTCAAAACGTTAAACGACGTAGGCCTCGGCTATATACACTTGGGCCAATCGTCGACTACTCTCTCCGGCGGCGAAGCGCAGCGCATCAAACTCGCCAAAGAACTCAGCAAACGCCAAACCGGTAAGACGTTCTACTTGCTCGACGAGCCTACTACTGGGTTGCATTTCGACGATGTCCGGCATCTACTGGATGTGCTCCAAAAACTTGTGGATCTCGGCAACACCGTAGTCGTCATTGAACACAATCTCGACGTCATCAAGAGCGCGGATTACCTGATCGATCTCGGGCCCGAGGGCGGGGAAGAGGGCGGGCACATTGTAGTCACCGGAACCCCTGAACAACTGATGCGCAACAAGCGCAGCCATACCGCGACTGCTCTTCGGAAGATAATAAAGGCGGGACATGCAGCCTGAAGAAATAAATCAAGCCGATGTACCCGTCAGCGAGACAGAAGAGCCGGCGATCCCTATAATCGCCAAACCGCCAAGCGAGCATCCTGACCAGCCATTTTGGGGCTATTCCGAACTCGTAATTTTGACTAGCTGGTGTTTCCTCGTTATGCTGGCGGCCAGCTTTGGCGTTTTCTTTTATATGCGCCTCGTGCTGATCATCCAAATCGTTGCCTACTTGGCCATGTACCTCGGCTTTCGCGTCGTTTTTAAGATGACTTACGACCGCGGCGTATTCGCCTCTTTAGGTTGGCACAAAACCAAGGTGAATCTTCTTTCCGCAGGATTAGGCGGCGTGTTGCTCGCCTTTGGCCTCAATCTGGTCGCGTCTCTCATCCACACGCCGAAAGTAAAAACGCCGTTCGATAACTTAGGCGATACGCCGGCGTCCCTGGCCCTTTTAGCGGTCATCGCCGTTCTTCTTGCACCGCTCGCGGAAGAGCTGTTCTTCCGGGGGTTTTGGCAGCCACTGCTTTCGAAAAGTCTCGGCGCCGCCGGCGGCATCTGCCTTACTGCTTTTTTGTTCGGCCTTTTGCACGGCTCCGAATATCAATGGGCTTGGCAATATGTGGCTGCCATCACCGTGGTGGGCCTGGTCCTTGGGGTGGTTCGCGCCCGCACACATTCCATCATTCCGGGAGCCGTCATGCACGGCTGTTTCAACTCTCTCGCCATCATCGGCGTCGTGGCGCAAAAATATATAAATCACAAATGAATACCAGCACTCTTACCAAAACTATCGAGACCATCGAATGGACGCCGGATGGCGTCGTCATGATTGATCAGACTCGGCTCCCGCGCGAGACTGTGTTCGTCACTTGCCGCGACTATCTGGAAGTCGCCGAAGCCATTCGCAGCATGATCATTCGCGGCGCACCCGCCATCGGCGTGGCCGCAGCCATGGGCGTCGCCATCGGTGCGTTGAAGTCGGACAATCTCGAAGCCGACATGCCCGTCATTTGCGACACTCTTGCCAAAACACGCCCCACCGCCGTCAATTTGTTCTGGGCGATCGATCGCATGAAGCGTGTCTATGACGAGACCAAAGTTGCTGGTCTGCCAGCTGTGCGCGCGCGTCTGGTCAAAGAGGCGGCTCTGGTGCGTGAAGAAGACATTGCCATCAATCAAGCCATTGGCCGCCACGGCGCGGAATTAGTGCCCGACGGCAAAACCGTTCTCACCCACTGCAATGCCGGTGCACTGGCCACGGCCGGCTTCGGCACGGCGCTCGGTGTCATACGTGCCGCTGTCCAAATGGGGAAAAAGATCGACGTCTTCGCCGATGAAACCCGGCCCTTCCTGCAAGGCGCCCGCTTAACCGCCTGGGAACTGCAGCGCGACGGCATCGAAACAACTCTCATCACCGACAACATGGCGGGGCATTTCTTGAAGAGCGGCCGCATTGGCTGTGTGGTCGTAGGCGCTGACCGTATTGCCGGGAATGGTGATGTCGCGAATAAAATCGGCACCTACAGCGTCGCCGTCCTGGCCAAAGAAAATGGCGTGCCGTTTTACGTCGCCGCGCCTATCTCGACACTCGATCTCACTCTCACGTCCGGCGACCAAATCCCGATCGAAGAGCGCGCGGCGAAAGAAGTCACCCACGTGCAAGGCGTTCACATGGCGCCTGACGGCATCAAAGTGGCGAATCCCGCTTTCGACGTGACGCCCAACCGCTATGTCACCGCCATTATCACTGAAAAGGGCGTTGCCCGCGCCCCGTTCACAGACAGCTTAAAGAAGCTGGCTGGTTGATGTCAGACGCTGAATGTCGTCGTGACGGTCGGTCCAAGAAACGGCTGATATTCTTGGAGTTGCGGAAAAATACTGCCTACCTGCGTTTGTTGGCTGCCCCCCGTGTCTGCTTGGCTCTCGCATTATGTGTGTTTGTAACCGGTTGGACCGTGGCCAAAGCCCGCGCTTCCGACGGCTCACACAGCGATCTACTAGCAATCGTGACCGACGAACTCAGCCGTGAATTTTCGACGTTAAAGGCCAAAGGCGATCCGCCCCCGTACTACATGGCGTACGAAGTAACGGATGAGCAAACGACGCTCGAATCCGCTACGCTGGGAGCGCTGCTCACCGATTCGCAATCGCATGCCAGGGGGTTCGATACCACCATCCGCGTCGGTAGCCCCGCGTTCGACAACTACCATCCCTATAAAGATTCTCGCGTCCAGTTCACTCGCTTCATGCAGATCAGCCTGAGCGACGACCCTAATGAGATCCGCCGTGCCCTCTGGGCCGAGACGGACCGCGTGTACCGCGCCGCTTCCCGCCGCTTGCTGCAAATCAAGACCGACGAGCAATTGCTGGCCGAAGATAAAGAAAAGAACGCCGATTTCTCCGTCGATCCCGCCGTCAAATATGTGCGTGCCCCTGAGCAATACAAGATCGACAAAGAGGATTGGGCCAAACGCGTCCGCGCCTGGTCGGCCGAATTCAAGAGCCACGAAAAGATTCTGGCTTCCGGCGTGAACTTCGTGGCGCGTCGCGATGTGCGGACCTTTGTGAATACCGAAGGCTCGTCTATCCAAACCGGCAGCAATCTCTTCCGCATCGAAATGCAAGCCGAAGCGCTCGCGCCCGATGGCATGGGCTTGGAGGATTTTGATTCGATTGAAGCGGCCGATCCCACGCACTTGCCGTCCGACAAAGTCGTGATGGAACGCGTGAAAGTGCTGGCGAAAAAGTTGGACAACTTGGCCGTGGCGCCCCCGGCCGAACCCATTGTCTGCCCGGCGATTCTTTCCGGTCGCGCGTCCGCGGTCTTCTTTCACGAGATTTTTGGTCACCGCGTAGAAGGCCATCGCCAGAAAGATATCAGCGAGGGCCAAACTTTCACAAAGATGCTCGGCACCAAAGTATTGCCCGACTTTATCAGTGTCACTTTTGACGCCACTCTCGATAACTACAAGGGCCACGATCTGATCGGTCACTACGAATACGACGACGAAGGGGTCAAAGGCCGCCCCGTCAAAGTCGTACAAGATGGTGTCCTCAAAACCTTCCTGTTGTCGCGTTCGCCGGTGGGTGAGTTCAAAGAATCAAATGGCCATGGCCGTCGGCAACCGGGAGCAGAAATCGTTTCGCGCCAATCGAACCTCATTGTCGAATCGTCCAAGAGCCTCTCTTTCAAAGATCTGCGCGCCAAACTCGTTGAAGAAATCAAGCGCCAGCAAAAGCCTTACGGATTGTATTTTGAGGAAGTGTCCAGCGGTTACACCACCACCGGACGCCGTGGACTGCAAGCTTTTACCGTTGTTCCACTGGTGGTGTACCGGGTTTTCGCGGACGGACGTCCAGATGAATTGATTCGCGGCGTGGATATTGTCGGCACACCTCTGGCGAGCTTCCAGAAAATCGTCGCCACATCGGACACCGCCGAAGTCTTCAACGGCTACTGTGGCGCCGAATCGGGCAGCATCCCGGTATCCGCCGTTTCGCCCGCTGTATTGGTTTCGGAAATCGAAACGCAGAAAAAACAAAATTCGCAAGAGAAGCAGCCACTGCTGCCAAGGCCGATCACTAAATGAAAACTCGAGTCATTACCGCCTTGGCGCTCAGTAGTCTCGCTAACACTCTTTTATCCGGAGCTGACGGTGCAGCGGCAGCCGCCCTGAGGGAAGACGTGCAGTTGCGCGCTATGTCTGATGAACTGGCACGCGCCAAAACCTTGCAGCTCAATGCGCTGGACAAACCGTATTTCGTGCAATACACCACCAGCGATGGCGAAGAAATGGTCATCACGGCGAGCTTGGGCGGAATTCTCTCGTCCATGCGCGGCCGTTCCCGCTCGCCCCGCGTTGACATTCGCGTCGGCAGTTACCAGTTCGATAACTCGAACTCCATCTACAGCGGCTCCTCGCGCTTCGGTGCCCTGCCGATTGACGATGATTACGACGCCATGCGGCAGGATTTCTGGCTCGTCACCGACTCGATGTACAAAGCCGCCACCGACCAAATCACTCGCAAGCGAAATGCGTTGCGGGAGATTGCCGAAACTGATACCACTCCCGATTTGTCGCCGGCCAAACCGCTTGTGGACGTGGAGGCAGTGCCGCACTTGCAAGCTGATCAGCACCAGTGGGAAGAAATTCTGCGCCACGTCTCCGCACGCTTTTCCGCCGCGCCTTCCGTCAGCCAGTCGGCTGTTCGCTTCCGCACGATCTCGTCCGCATACCGTATCGTGAATAGCGAAGGAACGGTTGTCCGCATCCCGCAAGAATTGACCGACGTCACCATCCGCGGTGAGGCCTTGGCGCCAGACGGCAACAAAGTCTGGAATTACCAAGCGATAGCTGGATTAACGGCAGCCAGTTTGCCGAGTCCCGCTGACTTGGAAAAGTTGGCTGAGCGCGTGGCCGCTGATTTGGAAAACCTGGTCAAAGCGCCGATTTCCGAAGACTACAGCGGCCCCGTCTTGTTCGAACAGGAAGCGGCTGCGCAGATGCTGGCCTCGACCCTGGCCGATGCGGTGCGCCTGCAACGGAAACCAGTCGCGCCGCCCGGTTCGAATCCCGGACAAGTGCTCGAAAGCGTTTGGTCTACGAAACTGGGCGGCAAAGTTTTGCCCGAATGGATGAGCATCGTGGACGACCCAGCCAAAGAAGAATTTCACGGCACCCAGTTAGCGGGCTATTACAAAGTCGACGATGAAGGCGTTCCCGCGGAACGCGTCGTCATCGTGGACAAAGGCGTCCTGAAAGGATTTCTCGCCAGCCGCGAACCCGTCAAATCTATTACTGTTTCAAACGGTCATGGAAGATTGCCCGGTGCCTGGGGCACCGAAGCCGCGGTGCCCGGCAACCTCTTCATTCAAGCATCTGAGACCACCAAAGAGACCGACATGAAAGCGAAGCTTCTCGAAAAAGCCAAGGCCGCCGGTTTGAAGTACGGACTCTTGATCCGGCGCCTGGATTTTCCATCTACCGCCAACGGCGAAGAACTGCAAAGCATGGGCCGGCAATTGCAGAAAGGCGGCTATTCGCGCACCCTGAATTCTCCGCTCCTGGCCTACCGCGTCTATTTGGACGGCCATGAAGAACTAGTCCGCGGCTTGCGCTTCAAAGACTTCAGCGCCAAAGATCTGCGCGACATCGACTTGGCTTCCGACAAGCCCTACGTTTTCAATTACGTGAACAACGGATCAAGCTTCAACCACGCCGACGGAGCCAACAGCGCCACCACCACCGCCATCGTTGCGCCTTCGTTGCTGCTCGATAGCGTAGATTTGGCGCGCGCGGAAAATGAGCCGGGCAAACTACCCATCGTCCCCGCGCCCGCGCTCATCGCGCAACAGTAGCGCATGCGAATTCTCAGCCGGGCCATCCTCAAAGAAGTCGCCATCAGCGCTCTCCTCGGCACGGGCCTCTTTGTCTTCGTCCTCTTCCTGCGCACCATCGAAAAACTCTCGGCCATGCTGGTCAAGAGCTCTGCGCCGCTGCCGGTCGTGGCCAAGCTTCTGCTCTACGCTTTGCCCGCGACCCTGCCGTTTGCCCTGCCCCTCGGAGTCCTCGTCGGCATCTTGATCGGTCTCAGCCGCATGTCGGCCGATAGCGAAATCGTCGCCATTCGCGCCGCCGGCGTTTCGAGCGTGAGCATTGCACGGCCCGTAATGCTCTTTGCTTTCGTCGCCATGGTGATCACGGCGCTCGCGTCCCTCTGGCTCACGCCGCTGTCCATGAACCTGGAGACCAAAACCGCGCGCAGCTTCGTAGCGGCTCAGTTGACCGGCAACATTGAATCGCGTATCTTCGACGAACAATTTCCCGACACCGTTCTCTATGTCGGCGACGTCCAAACCGAAGAGAAACAGATCGTCTGGCATCAGGTGTTTATCGCCGACGTCACCCCACCCGCCAAACTCCAGGAAGAAGGCAAGAACCGCGGCGAAGGCCCACGCATCATCGTTGCCCAGCAAGCCATTCCCTATCCCGACCCCGCCAACAATCGCATCATCCTCGACATGCGCGATTTCCGCTCCACCGAGCGCGATAAAGAAGGCAAAGCCATCACCACTGTCGCGCAACGCCACCAGTGGGTTCTGCAAGCGCAAAAGCAGGAAGATCTGCAAGTCAACAAAACCGTCCAGCAGATGGACACCGGCCCCCTCTACAAATACGTCTACCATCGCCACGACCTCTCGAAAAAGGATTACGTGGATGCCGCCATCGAACTCCATCAGCGCGTCGCCCTGCCCATCGCGTGCATGCTGCTGGCGCTGGTCGGTATCCCGCTTGGTGTGTCCTCGCGCAAAGGCGGCAAGTCATCCGCTTACGTAATGACAGTCCTTGTCGCGTTCCTCTATTACATGAGTTACGCCACGCTATTAGGCTTGGCGAAGAACGGCCGCCTGCCCGTCCCCGTGGCCGTTTGGACCCCCGGCATCGTCTACGCCATTCTCGGCACCATCCTCCTCTCCCGCTTAGAAAAACCCGGCGACTTCGATTGGGGCGCCTGGCTCAAAGCCATCGGCCTACGCCTTTGGAAGCGGACCTTGCAACTCGTCCAAGCCGGCACCGAAACTGCCGTCCGCGGGCCGCTTAACTCGCGCGGCTTCGGCTTGCGCCCCATGCTCATCGACGGCTATGTGCTCAACGGCTTCCTCTTTTACTTCGCCATCTTACTCGTCGCCCTGGTCTCCCTCATCGAAGTCTTCACTTTCTTCGAACTCCTCGGCGACATGGTCAAAAACGAAATCAGCATGGCCACCATGCTCGATTACCTCTGGCACCTCGCCCCCAGCTTGATCTATCAGCTAACCCCCATCGGCACCTTAGCCGCCTCTCTCATTTGCTTCACCATCCTCACCAAATACAACGAAGTCACCGCCTTCAAAGCCGCCGGCGTCAGCGTCCACCGCCTCGCCGCCTCAGTCATCTTCGCCAGCTTCGTCATCAGCGTCCTGCTCTTCGCCTTCGACCATTTCTACATCCCCGCCGCCAACCGCCGCCAGGAAATGCTGCGCGCCGAAATCAAAAAGAAGCCCGTCGCCACCTACCTCAAAGCCGACCGCCAATGGGTCTACGGCCAGGGCTCCCGCATCTTTAACTTCCTCCACCTCGATCCCAAACAAGCCATCATGTCCAAAGTGAACGTCTTCGACCTCGATCCCAAAACCTTCCTCGTCGTCCACCAAATCACCGCCGACCGCGCCCAGTGGAACGACCACCTCCACCAGTGGGTCTTCGAAAACGGCGTCAGCCAGGAAAACAGCCTCACCGCCTCCAATTACAAACAGTTCTATAACGCCACCGCCACCTTCCCCGAACTCACCGAAACCCCCTCCTGGTTCGTCAAAGAAGAAAAGGAGTACAAAGAGATGAACTTCGAGGAACTCGGCTCCTACATCGATGAGCTCCAAGCCAGCGGCCTCGACACCACGCCCCTCCGCGTCCAGTACTACAAAAAATTCGCCGTGCCCCTATTCGCCCTCATCATGGCCATCCTCAGCATCCCCTTCGCTTTCGTCGGAGGCACCCGCGGCGCCATGCGCGGTGTCTTCGTCGCCTTCTGCATCGCTATTGCTTATTGGACCGTCGGCACCCTCTTCGAACAGGTCGGCGACCTCAACCAGCTCCCCGCCGCCATGGCCGCCTGGGCCCCCGACGTCATCTTCTCTCTCGGCGGCATGTACTTCATGGCACGCATGAAAACATAGGGCGGCCGTCTCCCTTCACGCACCCGTCATACAACTGTCATCCACCTCCCACCCACAGCCCGCGTCATCACTCTTATCAATCCAACCCAATCCAAACGGTTATCTTCGGAAACAAAACAAGCTCCCCCGTTCATGCCTTTCAACGACTTACTGTATTTCCGTAGTAACCCCAGTCAGTACTACTCGTCCCTCGCCCGCTGTTTTCCAGTACTCCGGCACCTTGCATGGCCTAAGGTTCTCGTGTTATACCTGTACTACGCTTGGGTTCTAAACGTTTGTCTCAGAGCAATCCCAGTTTTCGGAAACTGGCTCCTGTGACAAAAGGGGCGGAGCCTGATCTCGTTCCAATTTCTTCATTCCTTCGCCATCGTTCCTGATTGGCGGAATCCGTTCTCGCCCGCGGCACCACGTTCCTGTCGCCGCCTAACGACCTTCAGCCCAAACTGACTCGTCCGTTTCCCCTTCGCGCTTCGGATTCCGCTCACTCGTTCACCGGATCTGTGACTCCGCCCGGGCGACCTGTCCCCAGATCACATCCAGCCGCCACCAGCCGCAACCCCACAAACTCTTCCCTATATGCCTCTCGAATCCCGCAGTCGCATGATCAGCTTCCGCCTCACCGAGGAGGAACACGAACGCTTTCGCCAGCTCTGCTTCACCCACGGCATCCGCTCCGTCTCCGAACTGGCCCGCGTCGCCATGAACAATTACTTCGACAAACCAACCAGCCTCCCCCACGACGCCCTCGAATCCCGCATCGTCGAACTCGAAAACCGCATCCGCATCCTCGCCCTCGAACTCCAAAAAATTACCCACCAGGAAACCGTCCGCGCCTTCCCCGTGCGCCGCTATTCCGCCACCTGAACACAAACGCCTTTCACCCCTCCACCGTCCCTCTTTCCTCTACATGCCAATGGATAAAGCCAGCACTCCCCCCTCTCGCCCCAACAGCACCAACGCTTCCATCGTCCGGTCCGACGCGCCCGATCAGTCCCGCGCCCTCGCCCGCCGCTCTTCCTACGGTTACGGCGGCGGCTATGGCATGCCCTATCCCACCCTCCCGTCCAATCCCAATGACGACAGCGCCGAATCCGGCGGCCTCCTCGAATATTGGCGCATCCTCCGCCTCCACAAAGCCACCTGGTTCGTCTTCACCATCCTCGGCGCCATCCTCGGCTTCCTCATCACCCTCCCCCAAACCCCCATCTACCAAGCCAAAACCGCCATCGAAATCCAGAACCTCAACGACAACTTCATGAACATGCGCCAGTCCACCCAGGTCTACGACGCTGGCACCGGTGGCAACGACTCCTCCGAAATCCCCACCCAAATCCGCATCCTCCAAAGCGCCACCCTCATGGAATCCGTCGTCTCCTCCCTCAAATCCTCCGGCGTCAAACCCACCGAAGCCTCCCGCCTCGCCACCTGGCGTCGCCTCCTCAATATCGCCGACCCCGACGCCGCCCACGCCCCCGACCGCATCCTCAACCAACTCGTCGCCTCCACCAAAGCCCGCGCCGCCGGCCAAACCCGCGTCATCGAAATCACCGCCGATTCCTCCGACCCCCAACTCGCCGCCACCTTCCTCAACACCCTCACGGCGAAGTTCATCGATCAAAACCTCGAATCCCGCTGGAAATCTACCGAAAAAACCGCCGACTGGCTCTCCCGTCAGCTCGACGACATGCGCATCAAACTCGAACGCTCCGAAGACAACCTCCAGCAATACGCCCGTTCCGCCGGCCTCATGTTCTCCAGCGACGAAAAAACCAACGTCTCCGAAGAAAAACTCAAACAAC
>Ga0182012_10002826_pt1 | contig 18672 bp, 11 predicted proteins | sample 612S2SmetaG_FD_120486 | JGI IMG/M metagenome (GOLD analysis project Ga0182012, IMG submission 120486) | Permafrost microbial communities from Stordalen Mire, Sweden - 612S2S metaG | ecosystem: Environmental > Terrestrial > Soil > Wetlands > Permafrost | place: Sweden: Stordalen | collected...
CCGTCTCACCCTGCCGGTGCTGATCGCCGCAGCCTTTGGGCTCATGCTGATCGGCAAGGCCGACACCGTGCTGGCGGATCGTGCGCGCATGGCGCTCGCGGACTCGCTGTCGCCGCTCTACGTCCTGCTGGCGGAGCCGCTGGGCCGGGCGCGTCTCGCGTTCGGCGAGGCCACCGGCCTGCTGTCGCTGCGCGCCGAGAACGCCCAGTTGCGCGCCGAGAACGAGCAGCTCCGCCGCTGGCAGTCCGTGGCGCTGGCGCTGGACGCGGAAAACCAGCGGCTGAAAGCCAACCTGCGCTGGATCCCCGATGCGGCGCCCTCGTTCGTGACCGCTCGCGTCGTGGCCGACGCCGGCGGCGTTTACGCCAAGGCGGTGCTGCTTGCCGCCGGCCCCAACCATGCCATCCGCAAGGGCCAGATTGCGCTGGACGAGCGCGGCCTGGTCGGGCGGGTCACCGAGGTGGGCGCGCGCACCGCGCGGGTCTTGCTGCTGACCGACCTGAACAGCCGCATTCCGGTGATCCTGGAGAACTCGCGGTCCCAGGCCATCCTGGTCGGCACCAACGGCCCCCGGCCGCGCCTGCTGTACTGGCAGGAAGGCGCGCGTCCGCAGGAAGGGGAGCGCGTGGTGAGCAGCGCCGAGGCCAATGCCCTGCCCGCCGACCTGCCGGTCGGCGTCGTGCACTATTCCAGCACCAACATCCCCGAGGTCGAGCCCGCGGCGATGCTGGACCGCCTGGAGCTGGTCCGAATCTTCGATTACGGCCTGACCGGTATCGTGCCGCCGGAAGCAGCGCTGCGGGCGCCGGCCGATCGGCGGCACTGATGGCGGCGATCGACCGTACGCCCGGAATCAGGCCGCGCGTCACCCTGGGGCGGCGCCTGGACATCGCGGCGCGGCGCGCGTTCCCCGTGGGTTGCACGGTGCTGCTGATGCTGGCGTGCGAGGCCCCGTTCGGGTTCGCGAACCAGGCCGCGCTGCTGCCCGCCGTGACGCTTGCATGCGTGTATTTCTGGACGCTGTTCCGACCGACGGCGATGCCGCCGCTGGCGGTGTTCGCGCTAGGCCTGCTGCTGGACCTGCTAGGCTATCTGCCGATCGGCGTGGGTGTGCTGACGCTGCTGGTCGTGCACGGGGTGACGCTCCGCGCAAGGCGTGTGCTGACGCGGCAGCGCTTTGCCTGGGTTTGGTGTGTCTTCGCCTGCCTGGCGACGGCCGCGTCGGTCCTGATCTGGGCGCTGGATTGTCTGCTCAGCGTCCGCTTGCTGCCGCTGGTCCCCGTGCTTTTCGGGTCGGTCGTAGCAAGCGCCCTCTACCCGGCGATAGCAAACCTGCTGGCCCGCGCCCATCGCACCGTGGCCAACCCGGAGCGCGCATGAACCAAACGCCGAGGGGTCCAGGGGACGACTGTCGCCTGGCAGGGCGTCAAGGGGGGCAGCGCCACCCTTGGGTTCTTGCTTGATGCGCCGGGAAACCCGCCCCGCCGGCGTCTTCACCCGCCGCGCCCTGCTGCTGATGGGTGGCCAAATCGCGATCCTGGGCGGCCTGGCAGCCAAACTATACCAGGTGCAGGTGGTAGAAGGCGCCCGCTACGCGACGCTGGCCAACGAGAACCGCATCAGCGCAAGGATGATCGCCCCGCCGCGCGGACGCATCCTGGACCGTTTCGGCGTGCCGCTGGCGGCCAACCGGGTGAACTGGCGAGCGCTGTTGATCGCCGAGCAGACCGACGATGTGCAGGCCACGCTGGACAATTTCGCCCGCATAGCGCCGCTGGCCGATCACGAGCGATCTCGCATCGACCGCGAGGTCCACCGCCACCGCCGCTTCATTCCGGTGATGGTGCGCGAATTCCTGACCTGGGACGACATGGCGGCGATCGAGGTGAACGCGCCCGACCTGCCCGGCATTCTGGTCGATGTCGGCACGTCGCGGATTTACCCGTTCGCCGAGCAGTTCGCGCACATCGTCGGTTATGTCGCACCGCCCAGCGAGGCCGACGTTGCGGAGGACCCGTTGCTGGCGCTGCCCGGCATCCGGATCGGCCGGGCCGGGATCGAAAGCCAGCAGGACCAGGTGCTGCGCGGCCGCGCCGGCGCCGTGCAGTTGGAGGTGAATGCGGTTGGCCGGGTGATTCGCGAACTGGACCGGCAGGAGGGATTGCAGGGCGAGGAGGTCGGGCTGTCGATCGACAGCGGGCTGCAGCAGGCGGTGCTCAATCGCCTGGCCGGCGAAAGCGCCAGCGCGGTGGTGCTGGACTGCCGCAACGGCGAGGTGATGGCGATGGTCAGCAACCCGTCGTTCGATCCGAGCCTGTTCAATTCCGGCGTGTCGCAGGCGCAATGGGTCGAGTGGACCAAGGACCGCCGCACGCCGCTGATCAACAAGGCGACCGCCGGGCTTTATGCGCCCGGCTCGACCTTCAAGATGGCGGTGCCGCTGGCAGGACTGGAATCGCATGCGATCACCCCGGGCGACCGGATCACCTGCCCGGGCCATCTCGATATCGGCGACACGCGCTTCCACTGCTGGCGGGTCGGCGGTCATGGGACGCTCGATCTGCGCGGCGGCATCAAGAATAGCTGCGACGTGTATTTCTACGAAGTGGCGCGCCGGACCGGGATCGACCGCATCGCCGCAATGGCGAATCGGCTCGGCATGGGCACACAGCTTGCGATCGACCTGCCTGGAGCGCGCACCGGCCTGATCCCGACGCGGGAGTGGCGGATGGGCCATGGTCATGCCTGGAACATCGGCGACACGATCGTGAGCGGCATCGGCCAGGGCTACATCCAGGTCACGCCGCTGCAGCTTGCGACCTATGCGGCGCGCCTGGCGTCGGGCCGCGCGGTCGTGCCGCATCTGACACGCCGCGTCGGCGACGCGTTGCAGCCAACCGCGCGGGCGGAGAACTGGCCGGGCCTCGGCCTGCCAGAGCGGCTGCTGCACATCATGCGCGAGGGGATGTGGGCGGTGGTGAACGAGCCGGGCGGCACGGCGCCGCTGGCCCGGCTGCCGAACGGGGTGCAGATGGCGGGCAAGACCGGGTCCGCCCAGGTCAGGCGGGTGTCGCGCGAGCTGCGCGAGCACGGTCATTTCAACAGCGAGAAGCTGCCGTGGGAGTATCGCCCGCACGCGTTGTTCGTCGCTTTCGCGCCGTACGAGGCGCCCCGCTATGCCTTGGCCGTGGTGGTTGAGCACGGCAACGCCGGGGCGGCCGCGGCGGCGCCGGTCGCGCGCGATCTGATGACCGCCACGCTGAGCCGCGACCCCGCCGGCCGGAACGAGTCGCCGGCCGGACCGGTGGCCGGGACGACGGTCCCCGGTGCCTCGATGCCCGGTGGCCCGGTGTCGGGCGGACCGGTGTCAGGCGGCCCGGTGTCAGGCGGACCGGTGTCAGGCGGAGCGGTGTCGGGTGGTGCGGTGTCGGGTGGGCCGGCGGGTGGGTCCATGCCCCGTGGGGCGACGGGCGACGGGTCGGTGACCGGCGGGGCGCCCCTGGGCGGCGCGGTAGCCGGTGGAGCGGTGGCCGGTGGGACGGAGCCCGCAGGGCCTGCCGGGGGGGCGGTCACGGCGCAGGGCGCGTCGCCGGGCCGCTCGCCATGACGATGGACCGGCGCCTGCTGCGCCAAACCTCGTTCGATCTGACGACCAAGGTGCTGCGGATTAGCTGGCTGTATGTGCTGCTGCTCTGCGCGCTGGCGGCGGTCGGCTATGCCGCGCTGTACAGCGCCGCCGGAGGCTCGCCGGAGCCGTTCGCAGCGCGCCATGTCATGCGATTTGCCACTGGTCTGGTGATCATGGTGGGCGTTGCGCTGGTCGATATCCGCTTCATCGCGCGCCTCGCCTGGCCGGCTTACGTCGTGGCGCTGGCCCTGCTGGCGGCAGTGCTGCAGGTCGGACATGTCGGCAAGGGTGCGCAGCGCTGGCTCGATCTGGGCGGCCTGCAACTGCAGCCCTCCGAACTGATGAAGATCGCCTTGGTGCTGGCGCTGGCCGCCTGGTTCCACCGCGCATCGTGGGAGCGGATCGGCAACCCGCTGTTCCTGATCCCGCCGGCGATTGCCGTGCTGTTGCCGGTGGGGCTGATCTTGAAGGAGCCCAATCTCGGCACCGCGCTGATCACCGCGCTGGTGGGCGCCTCGGTGTTTTTTGCCGCCGGCGTGCGGTGGTGGAAGTTCATATTGCTGGCGCTGCCGGTGCCGTTTGCGGCGAGGATGGCGTACCAGCACTTGCACGACTACCAGCGGGCGCGGATCGATACGTTCATCAATCCGGAGAGCGATCCGCTGGGCGCCGGCTATAACATCATCCAGTCGAAGATCGCGCTGGGCTCCGGCGGGATGTGGGGCAAGGGATTCCTGCAGGGCACGCAGGGCCATCTCGACTTCCTGCCGGAGAAGCAGACGGATTTCATTTTCACCATGATCGGCGAGGAGTTCGGGCTGGTCGGCGCGCTCGCGGTCATGGGCCTGCTGTGCCTGATCGTACTGGGCGGAATGTTGATCGCGCTGCGCTGCCGGAACCAGTTCGGCCGGCTGGTGGCGATCGGCATCTCGTTCAATTTCTTCATGTACGTGTTCGTCAACATCGCGATGGTGATGGGCGCCATCCCGGTGGGGGGCGTGCCGCTGCCGCTGGTCTCGCACGGCGGCTCGGCGATGATCACGGTGATGCTCGGATTCGGCATCCTGATGTCGGTGCACGTGCACCGGGATGTCGAGTTCGACGAAGCGCCCGACAGACGGTGAGGATCATCCATTGCGGTCACCGGACAGGCCCCCTGGTGCAATCTCGCCGCATTTGCTGCGTGCCTACCGACAGACCCGGTATCGGGCTGACGGCGTGGAGGTCCGTGTCGGCCGACGGGCGGATGCGGCGTTGGGCGGTGCCAGAAGCGCCACGCTGGTGACCGCCTGGAATCCGCTGTCCCGTCGCATGGCCGACGGCTGGAACCAGCGGATGCAGCGCAATCTCGCTGCCCGGCTAGGCAGGTTTCGGACGCGTCCGGCCGAGGGCCGGCTAGGGGCCTGGCACGAAGCGCACCTGCTGGTGGCCGGCGATCCGCGCGCGGTGCTGCGCCTCGCCCGCCGGTTTCGCCAGCGCGCGGTGGTGATCCTGCACAAGGCAGCGCCGGCCCGGCTGATGTTGCTCGCTTACTGACCCGCGCGGCGCAGGATAGGAAGCTTCAGTCTAGCGAAAGTCGGGCTAGCCCCGCGCGAGCAGCCAGATCGCGATCCCGGCGATCAGCCAAAACCCGCTCGCCAAAACCATTCCTGTGGCGAAGCCCCTCGCTGTCGTGAGGGGGGCCGCGTCGCTGTCGTTCGAGGCTTTGCCGATCGGCCATCGGGTCAGGGTGACGACGTTTGAGGTATCATGCACGACCGACGCGGGGTGGAGACTCCCTTTGACGGTCGCAGCTCGTGGCCCTGCCCTTCGCCGCTTGGCTGGAATGTGATTCTGCAACTAAAGGTCCCTCCCCGCCGCGGCAGCCGGTCCACCGATCCGGTGCCAGTATTGGGACATCCCTTATTGGACATCCCTCGCCAGAGTCTGGCAGCAATCGTAAAGAGCGATTGGGTCCGCGACAATACCCCGATCGGGACAATTTCGCCGCTGCCGGGCATGGCCAGCAGAGCATGGCGGAGCGACCCCAATGTGTCCTGTTCCGTTGGAAAGCCGAAAAAGGCCGGCTTGCGCAGGAGGTATCGGGTTCCCTCAGCGATCAGGACGGGCGTCGAGCCGCCAAAGCTGTCGTCCCGCGCAACGTCTCCGCTGGCACTGGCGATTCGCCGGCCGGGGCGTCCCCGGCAGGCGGATGCCGGCGCAGCAGCCGCAGCATCAAGGCCATGGACGGCAAAGCGGCCAGCATGCACAGGGCGTAGAACCACTTCCAGCCCACGGCATTCGCCAGAACGCCCGAGAAACCGCCGAGAGTGTGCACCGCGATCGCAGCGAGCGAGGACAGCAGCGCGTAATGCGTCGCGGTAAAGGCAACGGCGCATAGCCCCGACAGATACGTCAGGAAGGCGGCGTCGGCCAGGCCCTGGGCAAACGCCTCGGTTACCACGGTGCCGTACAGCACGTGGTGCTCGCCAGCCGAATAAGCCAGCAACAGGTACATGCCCATCGCCAGCGTCTGCACCCAGCCGGTCCATAGCAGCGCGCGCCCAACCCCGATCCGCGCCACCAGCCAGCCGCCGAACGTGATGCCGGCCAGCGTCCCCACAAGCGAAAACGGTCCGACCGCGGCGATGGCGTCCCGGTTGAAGCCGAGCGCGCGATAGAACGGTGCGGTCATGATCCCGGCCATGGCTTCGCCGAGCTTGAACAGCGCGACGAAGGCAAGGATGGTGAACACGCCGGGGCGCGCCAGGAACTCGACCAGCGGGTCGAGCACCGCGCGCCGGAAGCGCCCGGCGAGGCTGGCCGTCGCCGCCATCAGCCCGGCAACGTGCGGCTCCGGCGCCAGCAGCGTCACCGGCACGCCGAGCGCGATCAGCGCCGCGACGCCGAGCAGGGCGGCATGCCAGCCGACGCTGCCGGCTGCCGCGATGGCGCCCGACGTGGCGATCAGCATGGCGATGCGATAGCCCCAGACATACGCTGCCATCGCCTCGCCCAGCCGGCGCGGCGGAAAGCTCTCGATGCGCCAGGCATCCACCACGATGTCCTGGCTCGCCGACAGAAACGCCACCAGACCGGCCGCCGCCATCGCGGCGAGCGGCGCCCCGGCCGGATCGGACAGCGCCAGCAGCACGGCGCCCAGCACGAGCGCCGGCTGAATCGCCAGCAGCCAGCCGCGCCGGCGTCCCAGCCGCCGCAGCGGACCAGGCGGCGAGGCCTGGTCCAACACCGGCGCCCACAGGAATTTCAGCGAATAGGCGAGGCCGATATTCGCGGTCAGCCCGATCAGGGCGAGCGATACGCCGCCCTCGGACAGCCAAAGCCGAAACGTGAACCCGGACAGCGGCAGGGGAAGGCCGGCGACGAAGCCATATGCCGCCATCAGCCAGAGCGGCGGGCCATGGTGGGCCGGGTCGGTCGGCGCATCGTCGGGCATCGGCCTAACTGCACAGATCGGCGCGATTCGGCCAACCCTCCGGGGTTACTCCTGCGCTGTTCCCCGGGGCTATTCCGGCATGTCCACATCGCCGCGGCCCAGCGGGCGCTGCATCCAGATGACGTCCAGCCAGCGGCCGAACTTCAGTCCCACCCCGCGCAGCGTGCCGGCCACCAGAAACCCCAGGCTGGCGTGCACGCCGATGGACCCGACATTCTCCGAGTCGCCGACCACGGCCACCATCTGGCGCATGCCGCGTTCGGTCGCGTCCTCGATCAGCGATTCGACGAGCGCCTTGCCGAGGCCCTGGCCGCGCACGTCCTGGCGCACATAGATGCTGTCCTCGACGCAGTAACGATAGGCCGAGCGATTCCGGAAGCGCGTGTAGTAGCCGTAGCCCAGGACGCCCGTGGCGTCGGTCGCGACCAGCCAGGCGCAGTCGCTGGCGAGCACGTCGCGGAACCGTTCCGACATCTCCTCGACCGAAGGCGGCGCTTCCTCGAAGGTGCCGGTGCCGGTCAGCACGTGGTGCGCGTAGATCGATTGGATTTCCGGCAGGTCGGCCGCGGTGGCGGCGCGGATCTGCGTGCGCATCATCGGTGGTGACCTTCCTCATGACAGCGACCGGCCAAGAGCCGGGCCGATGGACCGATAACCGGCTGCATCATACCGGCAGCCCCAGTACGGCGGCGGCGTCGCAGGCGAACGCCAGCAGGGCGCGGTCCTGCCCGGCGCCGGCGACCAGCGAGAGGCCGACCGGCGCGCCGTGGACGACGCCCGCCGGCAGCGTCACCTCGGGCAGGCCGCACAGCCCGGCGATCGCGGTGACCCCGAGCGTCACCTGGCGCACCAGATCCTGTTCTTCGCGGGAGGCGGACAGCAGCGGCGCCGGGCAAGGGCTGGTGGGATAGACCAACACCGCGCCGCCGGCCAGCAGCGGGCCTACCCTGGATTGCAGCACGCGGCGAAAGGCGCGGCCCCTGGCCGCAACGGCGGGCTCTGTGGCCTTGGCGGCGGCGAAACGCTGTTCGATGTCGGGGCCTAGCCGCGGGGCGGTTGCCTCGATCCAGGGGCCCAAGGTGGCCCAGACCTCCTCGGCCTGCACCACACGGAAATGATCGAAGAAACTGTCGATGCCCTCCGGCGCGAGCCGCACGCCGACGGCGCGGCCGCGAAGCTGTTCCAGCCGCTCCAGCGCGGGGCGCAGTGCCTCGGCCACCTCGGGCTGGGCGTTCACCCAGGCCTCCTCCATGCGCAGCAGCGGGCCGTCGATGCCTTGGCGGCTCCCGGGCAGCAGAACCTCGCCGATACCGGCCAGCAGCGAAGCGGTGCGGGTCAGCCAGCCGGCGGTGTCGAGGCTCGGCGCGAGCTGGCAGGCGCCGGCCAGGCTGATCGCGCCGTGGCTTGGCCGGATGCCGAACAGGCCGCAATAGCTTGCCGGAATCCGTACTGAGCCGCCGGTGTCCGAGCCAAGGGCGAAATCGACCAGATCCGCGGCAACGGCGGCGGCTGAACCGCAGCTTGAGCCGCCGGGGAAGCGATCCCGCGCGCGGGGGTTCAGCGGCGTGCCCTGCCAAACGTTCTCGCCGGTGAGGCCGTGGGCGAACTCGACCGTCTTGGTCTTGCCGGCGAGCCGCGCGCCCGCCTGCAGCAGCGCCGTCACCACGGGCGCGGTTGCGATGGCCGGCCGGTGGGTGCACGCCCAGTCGGGATTCCCGAAGGTGGTCAGCGCACCCGCAACGTCGAACAGGTCCTTCACCGCGAAGGAGAAGCCCGACAACCGCCCGGTTCCCAGCGGCGCCAGCGTCATGCGGGGGCCTGGGACGAAGGCGTCAACCGTGTCTTCAAGCGCCGTCATACCGGATCGTCCTTTGTCCTTGGCAGCCCGTCGCGGCAGCGGTCCACTCGCTCGCCGGCCGGCCGGTGTTCGCCGCCGGTCGCGAAACCCGGCACCGTCCCCGGTTGCGATCTGCCCGTGTCCGCCTCGGGCCAGCCGCCCCCCAATGGAGAGCGACGACTTGTAGCGACATTCAATTCCGATGGCCGTGGGTATCATATGCGCGTTGTGTTTATCAGAATCGCGCGGTCAGCGCGTTACCCTTCCGCCAGCGTTGCCGAAAAAACCGCGGTGGCCTTGGCGCTGGGAAGTGTTCGAAACGATCGAGAACGGTTGGCACGAGAGCGCCCGCTGGGGCGAAACGGCCGTGTAACCGGGCGGCGGGCGCAGACATCACCCATCCGGACCCGAAACAAAGGAAAAGTTGCTTTTCGGGCGCACCCGAGGGCATAGTCCGGCGCGAAACGGTGGGCGCAAAGATGCTGTGTCCGACCGATGCCGGCAACGGATGTCTTCCCCGCGCGATTAAGCCGGCGGAGGACTGACCATGCAGCGGCACATTAGGGTCGTCGAGCCACCTTGGCGTCGTGGGCCCGGTTTCGGAAGGGGTTGCTCGTGGACATGAACGACGGACCGATCTCCGGGCCTCCGGGGCAGACCATGCCGCCCGCGGCGCTGGTGGGGACCGGCGGCGGGGGAGACGGCTCCGGGACGCCCGGAACCGAGGCCGGGGGCGAATCGCGGTCGGTCCATGCGCGACTGCAGGCGATGATCCTGGCCGGCCGGTATCATGGGATCGAGCTCGACGCGAACGAGTTCCGCTGCCCGCCAGGCGAGCCGGCGCCGCCCGCCGCTTCGCTGTCGGAGTGGGCGCAGAACGCCGGGATGTGGGCACGGGCGGTGCGGCTGAGCTGGAGGCATCTGCTGCGGCTGCACGAGACCTCGCCCGTGGTGCTGCTGTTCACCGACGGCAACGCCGCGCTGCTGACCGGGGTCAACGCCGAGAAGAAAGTCGTCTTTCTGAAGGACCCGCAGGGTCCTGCCGCGGACCTGCCGGTGCCGGTGGACGAGCTGCGGCTGGCGCAGGTGTGGTCCGGCGAGGCGGTGCTGCTGCGCGCGAACCGCGGCTTCCAGGAATCCGACGCCCCGTTCTCGTTCCGCTGGCTGGCCGGCCTGGTGCTGCAGGAAAAGCGCTCGATTCGCGACATCGCGGTCGCCTCCCTCACCTTGAGCTTCCTGACCATCTTCCCGCCGCTGCTGGTGATGACGGTGGTCGACAAGGTGCTGACGCATCACAGCTATTCGACCCTGGCATTGCTCGCGACAATCCTTTTCATCGCGATGATGTACGAGACGTTCCTGGGCTATGCGCGCCGCCTGGTGGTGGCAGTGGTCGGCGCGCGGATCGACGCCAAGCTACAGTTGCACGTGTTCAACCGCCTGCTGCGCCTGCCGCTCGAATACTTCGAGCGGCATCCGGCCGGCGAAACCATGTACAACATCACACAGATTTACAAAATTCGCGAGTTCATGACGGGCAAGCTGCTGACCGCTTTCCTGGACATCATGACTCTGTTCGTGCTGCTGCCGTTCCTGTTCTGGCTCAATTCATCGCTGACGTGGATCGTGGTGGCCTGCTCCTGCCTGATCGGCCTGATCATATTGATCTATCTGCGCCCGATCGCCGTCATCTTCGGCCACGTCGTCAAAGCCGAGACGAACAAGAACGCCGCGCTCGGCGAGACCATCTTCGGCGTCAAGACCGTCAAGTCGCTGGCGCTGGAGCCGCAGCGCAAGGCGCTGTGGGACGAGCGGGTGGCCGAGGCGGGGAAATGGCGGCTCGAACTGAGCCGGATTTCCAACTGGCCGCAGACCATCGTCACGCCGATCGAGCGCTTCATGTCCATCGGCATCATCATGGTCGGTGCCTACATGGCGCTGAACGACCCGAGCGGCTACGGTGTCGGCGGGCTGTTCGCCTTCATGATGCTGTCGATGCGGGTGGCGCAGCCGCTGGTCGGGCTGGCGAAGCTGATCGACGACTACCAGGACGTCGCCGCCTCCCTCTACCAGGCAGCCTCCGTGCTCAACCGCCCGCTCGAGGTGGACGCCGCATCCGGCGGCATGCGGCCCCGGCTGTCCGGCGGCGTCAGCTTCGATGATGTGACCTTCACCTATCCCGGGACCAAGACCCCGGCGCTGGACCGGATCAGCTTTTCCGTCCCCGCCGGCACCATGCTCGGGCTGGTCGGACGCTCCGGGTCCGGCAAGTCCACCGTGACCCGGCTGCTGCAGGGCATCAACCGCGAGTATTCCGGCTACATCAAGCTGGACGGCTGCGACCTGCGGGAGATCAACCTCCGGCATCTGCGCAAGAGCTTCGGCGTCGTCCTGCAGGAAAACTTCCTGTTCCGCGGCTCGATCCGGGAAAACATCCTGGCCGGGCGTCCCGGGCTCACGCTGGAGGATGCGGTGCGGGCGGCCCGGCTTGCGGGCGCCGAGGAATTCATCGAGCGCATGCCCAACGGCTACGAAACCCAGATCGAGGAAGGCTCGCCCAACCTGTCGGGCGGCCAGCGCCAGCGGCTCGCCATCGCCCGCGCGCTGATCTGCGATCCCAAGCTGCTGATCCTGGACGAGGCGACCAGTGCGCTCGACCCGGAGAGCGAGGCGCTGGTCAACGCCAACCTGCAGCGGATCGCGCTCGGCCGCACCATGCTGATCGTTTCCCACCGTCTGTCATCGCTGACCGAGTGCGACCTGATCCTGGTACTCGACGCCGGCAAGGTCATGGATATTGCGCCGCATCCGGTGCTGGTCGAGCGCTGCTCGGTCTACCGCCAGCTTTGGCTGCAGCAGAACCGCCATCTGAACCCGCAAGGTCATCGACATGCAGCTCTTGCCCCGACGCTCGCCCAAGGCGACTAGCACCAGCCGCGCCCTCGCCGAGCGGCACGATCCCGTGCTGCCGGCGGTGCTGGAGTTCCAGTCGCCTTCCACCGCGATCACCACGGCGCCGGTGCCGCGCTCGGCGCGTCACATGATCTGGGTAATCTCCAGCATGTTCGTCGTCGGCCTCGTCGCCATGGGCCTGATCAAGATCGACCAGGTGGTGACGGCGCAGGGACGCGTGATATCGATCACGCCGACCATGGTGGTGCAGCCGCTGGAAATCTCGGTCGTGCGCTCCATCAACGTTCGCGAAGGCGAGACGGTGCGCGCCGGTCAGGTGCTGGCGCGGCTCGATCCGACCTTCGCGGCGGCCGACATGGGCTCGCTGACGGCGCAGGTCTCGACGCTGCAGGCGCAGGTCTCGCGCATGCAGGCCGAGGTGGAAGGGCGTCCCTTCACCTATAGCGGACTGGACCCGGACCTGTCCCTCCAGGCGGCCATCTTCGGCCAGCGCCAGGCCGAGTACGACCTCAAGCTTGAAGGCTACAAGCAGAAGATAGACAGCCTGGTGACCGCCATCGCCCGTTCCGATTCCGATGCCGAGGGTTACCGCAACCGGCTCGCCGTCGCGCAGAACGTCGAGGGAATGCGCCGGGAACTCGACCGGCTCGGGGTCGGCAGCAAGCTGAACACGCTGGCGGCGATGGACAACCGCGCCGAGATGCAGCGCTTTCTCGGCAATGCGCTGGAAACGGCGCGGAGCGGGCAACGCGATCTCTCGGCGCTGATCGCCGAGCGCGACGGTTACATCCAGAGCTGGCACGCCGATCTGGCGGAAAAGCTGTCCGATGCCACCGGCAAGCTGTCCGATGCGCGGGAACAGCTCAACAAGGCACAGCTCCGCCGCCAGCTTGTCGAACTGCGCGTCGACCGTGACGCCACCGTGCAGAGCATCGCCCGCGTTTCGGAGGGGTCGGTGCTGCAACCCGGGCAGCAGTTCATCACCCTGGTCCCCACGGATGCCCCGCTGGAGGTCGAAGCGAACATCCCCGGGCGGGAGGACGGCTACGTTCGCGTCGGCGATCCCGTGACGGTCAAGTTCGACACGTTTCCTTACGCCCGCTACGGTGTCGCCTACGGCACGGTGCGGATCATCAGCCCGGACAGCTTCATCCCGCAGGACGACCAGCGGAACCCGACCAGCGCGGTCCCGACTGCCCCGAACAACATCGATCCGTATTATCGCGCGCATATCTCCCTGGACCGCATCGCACTGCACGATACGCCGACCAACTTCCACTTGATCCCCGGCATGTCGGTGACCGCCGACATCGGCGTCGGCAAGCGGACGGTGCTGGCATACATGCTGCAGCGTGTGATGGGGGTTGCCATGGAAGGGATGCGGGAGCCGTGACGCCGCGGTTATTGTCGAGGCAGGGAGCCTGACCGGCATGGCGATTATCGACCGGCTGATCGGCCGGCTCTCGCCCGATGCGGCACTGAAGCGGGCCATCCGTCTCACCGAACAGGGCCAGGCAGAGCGTGCCTTCCCCTTGCTCACCAGCGCTGCACGGGCCGGACTGCCGGAAGCGGAATACAAGGTTGGGCGATGCTACCTGGAAGGCGGCGGCGTCCCGTTCAGCCGCAGCGAGGCGGTGCGCTGGCTGGAGCGCGCCGCCAGCCATGGCTATGTCGAAGCCCAGGCACTGCTGGCGACGCTGTTCCTGCACGGCTTCGCGGCGGCGGCAGCAGGCGCCGGCTCGGGGACCGCCTCCAGCCTGTTCAGCGGCAGCCAGACGGCCGAGCCGGATTTCGAGAATGCGGCGAAATGGGCGCGGCAGGCCGCCGATGCGGGCTCGGCCGACGGCCAGGCGGTGCTCGCCTACATCCTGACCTCGGGTCCGGAGTCGCTGCGCAACCTCGAGGAAGCGGATCGCTGGTATGAGCGTTCCGCCGCTGCGGGTTGTCCGCAGGGCGCGCTCGGCTTCGCGCTGGCGCTGGCGCGGGACGTCAGCAACCCCGAAGCCCAGGGGAGGATGGCGGCGCAATTGCGCCGCGCCGCCGATGCGGGGCTCCCGACGGCCCTGTTCCTGCTCGGCATCGTGACCGAGCGCGGACTCGGCACGCCCGCCGACAAAACCCAGGCCGCCGATCTGTTCCGGCAAGCCGCCGAGAAGGGCAATCGCAACGCCATGGCGCGGTGGGGCCTGGCATTGCTCGAGGGTGCGGGTATTGCCGCCAATCCCCAGGAGGGCGAGTCCTGGCTGCGGCGCGCTGCGCTCGCGGGCGACCGCGAGGCCGCTGCGGTGGTCGGCGATTTGTATGCCAAAGGCGGCCGGCTGCCGCCCAACTACGCCGAGGCCTCGATGTGGTTCCGCCGCGCGGCCGAGGCGGGCCATCGCGGCGCCGCGCGTGCGCTCGGCCTGCTTTATCTCACCGGCGCCGGCGTGGCCCGCGATTCGCACGAAGCGGCGCAATGGTTTCGCGTTTCGGCCGAGGCCGGCGATACGCGCTCGCAGGTGGACCTGGCCAATCTATTGTTGCGCGGCGAAGCCGGGCAGGAAGACCCGGTGCGCACCCGCGAGTGGTTCGAGGCGGCCGCCAAGGGCGGCGATCTCGTGGCCGCGTTCAATTTCGGCGTGTGCCTCGCCGAGGGCGTCGGCATCGAGCGCGACGACCGGCAGGCGGCGGAGTGGCTGCGCCGCGCCGCCGACGGCGTGGTCAACGCGCAGTATTGGTACGGCCGCATGCTGGTAGAAGGCCGCGGCGTCGAGGCCAATCCCGAGGAGGGGCGCGCCTGGATTACCCGCGCCGCCGACATCGGCATGCCGGAGGCCCAGGTCGCCCTGGCCGAGCTGATGCTGAACGGCCGTGGCGGTCCGAAGGATCATCCCGCCGCGCTGGCACTGTTCGAAAAGGCCGCTGCCAACGGCCATGTCGGCGCGACATTCGCTGTCGGCGCCATGCTGGGCGGTGGCCACGACGTGCCGACCGATCGGGTTGCCGCGCAGCGCTCCTATCGTGCCGCCGCCGAGCGCGGACATCCCCAGGCACAGCTCATGCTGGGCCGCTTCCTTGCCCGCGGCCTGGCGGGTGAAACCGATCCCGACCAGGCGCGGCTCTGGTTGGAGCGTGCCTTCGCCCAGGGCATCCAGGATGCGCGGGCCGACCTCGCCGCGCTGCCGCCGGCGGCAGCAACGCCCCGGCCGGAAGTTGCGCAGGCGGTGGGTCACTGAAGCAGTGGGAGCTGGCGGCCTGCCGCCCTCCGAAGCCGATGGCGCGTCCGATCGTTCGGCACTGACCCGGGAGGCCATGGCGCGCGCCGCCGGCTACAGCGCCGCTGGCGACGCTGGGGCCGCCCTCCGCTGGCTGGACCGCGCGGCGCGCCTGGCGCCTGGCGACCAGACGGTCGCCCTTTCGCTCGCGTCCGCCGCGCTCGGCCAGGACGACGCGCGCGCGGCCGCGTTGTTCGCCGCCATCGCCGAGCGGGTGGACCTCCGCGAAGCCTGGCTTGGCCTCGCCGCGGCGCGGCGCAGGCTGGGCGATCCGGCCGCCGCCGCGACGGCGCTCGCCCGGGTTCTGTCCCGCAACGCGCCCGCCGCCGGCCTTGACGCCCTGGCGGATACCATCACCCGGGAGGCCGGGGAGCCTGGCTGGTGCAGCCTGGCCGGCGATGGCCGGCTGGCACTGCACCGCGCCGGTCATGCGACCGGCGGAACGATCGTGCTGCGGCTCGACGGCCGGGAGCTGGCCGCGCGCACCGCTCGGCTTCCCGCCGGCTGGCAACGGGCAGAGAGCCTACGGGTCACCGCGGATGGCAAGGATCTGCTCGGCAGCCCGCTATCGATCCGCGCGATCTGCCGTGTCGCGGGCTGCGTGACCGCCCGCGAGGGCGGGTTGGACGGTTGGGCCTGGCACCCGGGCGAGCCGGACCGCGACCCGGTGCTGACCGTCAGGGCGGCCACTGGGCGACGCCTGGTCCGCCTGACCGCCGCGGATACCATCGTCACCGCCGATATTTCACCCATGTTTCTGGGCGCGTTGGCGCGTCCCCGCGGATTTCACGTCCCCGCGGCGGCGCTTGCCGGCGTGACGGGGCTCGTGCACGTGCTGGACCAAAGCGGCAACGACCTGCTCGGCAGCCCGCTTGACGCATCGGCCGAACAACGGACGGCGGTTGCCGCGTCGGTCACGCTGTCACGGCTCTACCCGGCCGGGGCGCCGCGCGCCCAGACTGGGCGCGCCCGGACGGCGCCGTTGCCGCCGCCTGCGATCCCTGCGGCGACGATCGGGCCGTCCCCGCCGGTCGGCGCGACGCCGTTACGACGTCGCAACGCTGATGTCGTGCTCCCCGTGCATGGCGGGATGCCGACCGTTCTCGCCTGTCTCGACAGCGTGTTTGCCACCATCCCGCAAGGCACCCGGGTGATCGTGGTGGACGATGCCTCGCCCGAACCGGCGCTGCGGCAGGCGTTGGATGCGCTGGCGGCCCGGCGGCGGATCCTGCTGATCCGGGCGCCGCACAACCGCGGCTTTGCCGCCAGCGCGAACGCCGGCATAGCGGCCTGTCCTGGGCACGATGTCGTCCTGCTCAACAGCGACACGCTGGTGCCCCCGGACTGGCTCGCGCGGCTGTCCGAGGCGGCGCGCGCAGCCTGCGACATCGGCACCGTGACGCCGCTCTCGAACGACGCCAGCATCCTGAGCTACCCCGGACCGGTGGGCAGCAATGCCGTGCCCGATCGGACGCAAGCGGACCGACTCGACGCGCTGGCAAAGCGGGCGAACGGCAGGACGCTGGTCGACATCCCGGTCGGCGTCGGCTTCTGCCTGTATATCCGCCGCGACTGCCTGGACGCGGTCGGCCTGTTCCGCGCCGACGTTTTCGCCCAAGGCTATGGTGAGGAAAACGACTTCTGCCTGCGCGCGCGCCATCTCGGCTGGCGGCATGTCGCCGCGCCCGGCGTGTTCGTCGCCCATGTCGGGGGCGCCTCCTTCGGCGCCGCCGCGGCGGCGCTGCGGGCGCGCAACGGCGCGATCCTGGAGCGGCTGCACCCTGGCTACGAACACCTCGTGCAGGGCTTCGGCGTGGCCGACCCGCTGGCCCCCGCCCGCCGGGCGCTGGATGTGGGGCGCTGGCGCGCGGCGCGGCGCCGTGGGCAGCCGGCCGTCATCCTGGTAACGCACGAGGAAGGCGGCGGCGTGGAGCGCGTGATCGCCGTGTCCGCCAAGGCCCACCGTGCCGCCGGCCGCCGTCCCATCGTGCTGCGTCCTGGCCGCTGTGCGGATGGCGGAAAGGCGGTGGTGGTCGGCGACGGGGACGAGGGCGGCTATCCCAATCTGCGCTATGCCTTGCCGGACGAACTGCCGAGCCTGCTGCATCTGCTCAAGGCCGAGCGGCCGGCCGCGGCGGAGGTGCATCATCTGGTCGGCCACGATCCCGCCGTCCTGACGCTGATCGAGCGGCTCCGGCTGCCGTACGACGTTCACGTGCATGACTATGCCTGGTTCTGCCCGCGCATCGCCCTGGTGGGCGCCGACAAGCGTTACTGCGGCGAGCCCGAACTGCCGGGCTGCGAGGCTTGCGTGGCCGACGCCGGCAGCCTGCTCGGCGATGGGGTTTCCGTGGCTGGTTTGCGCGAGCGCTCTGCGCGGCTGCTCGCCGGCGCACGGCGCGTGCTGGCGCCATCCGCCGACGCTGCCGCCCGGATGCATCGTCATTTCCCCGCTCTCCGGCCGGACGTCCTGGCGCCGGAGAACGACGTGGCGCTGCCGCCCCCCGCTCCACCGTCTGGTCCGGCCCGGTCTGGTCCGGCCCCGTCCGGTCTGGCCCCGTCTGGTCCGGCCCCGTCCGGTCTGGCCCCGTCTGGTCTGGCCCCGTCTGGTCCGGCCCCGTCTGGTCCGGCCCCGTCTGGTCCGGCCCCGTCTGGTCCGGCCCCGTCTGGTCCGGCCCCGTCCGGTCTGGCCCCGTCCGGTCTGGCCCCGTCCGGTCTGGCCCCGTCTGGTCTGGCCCCGTCTGGTCCGGCCCCATTTGGGACTGCCGGCCTTCGCCCCGCTGGACGGTGCCGTGTTTGCGTTGTCGGTGCGATCGGTGTGCACAAGGGATATGATGTGCTGCTTGCCTGCGCGCGCGATGCCGCGGCGCGGCGCCTGCCGCTGGAGTTCATCGTGGTTGGCCACACCATCGGCGACCGCCGCCTGCTCGATACCGGCCACGTGTTCGTCACCGGCGAGTACCGGCCGGACGAGGCCGTGGCGCTGATCCGCGCCCAGGACGCAAGCCTCGCGCTGCTGCCGTCGATCTGGCCGGAGACCTGGTGCTTTTGCCTGACCGAGGCCTGGCAGGCAGGGCTCGGCGTCGCGGCGTTTGACATCGGCGCTCCCGCCGAACGAATCCGCCGGACCGGCCGCGGCTTCCTGCTTCCGCTTGGACTGCCGTCGGCCGCCATAAATAATGCCTTGATGTCGGCTACAGGACTGACAATACACCGGCGACGGTGCTAGGAGGCCGTTGCGTTGACCGATCCATTCGGTCGAGGCGCACGGATTGCCACCGTCCGACAGAGAGCGAGATCATCCGCATGCCCGAAGCCGCCGAAGGGGTCGCGAAGAGCGCCCCAGCCGAGCCAGCCTCTGCCGACGCGATCCAGAACCGCATAACCGAGCTCCGCGTCTCCGGGCATCTGATGACGCTGGATGCCGGCCTGTTCTGCGTGTTCCAGTCTCCGGGCGCGCCGGTGGCGGCCGATGGGTCGGGGCTGCCCGGCGTACGCATCTCCTTGCCGCCCGGCGCGGCAAGCCGTCCGCAGGCGGTGAGCATCAGCACGTTCCGCGATGACGGATGGCTGACCCCGGACTCCGCGGCGCTGGTGCGCGTGA
>Ga0182012_10002828_pt1 | contig 18668 bp, 17 predicted proteins | sample 612S2SmetaG_FD_120486 | JGI IMG/M metagenome (GOLD analysis project Ga0182012, IMG submission 120486) | Permafrost microbial communities from Stordalen Mire, Sweden - 612S2S metaG | ecosystem: Environmental > Terrestrial > Soil > Wetlands > Permafrost | place: Sweden: Stordalen | collected...
ACAATGGCGTCCTTCTTGGCCAATTTCAGTCGCTCACTATTCATCTGATACCGATCCACGTAATCCGCCACGCTGAGAGCCTGACCGCCGAGGCGCTCTTTCTGGACGCGCAGGATCATGACCACATCAGCGCCATGCAGAGCTTCTTCCGCGGAGCGGGTAACTTTTAACCCAGGCGCCAGCGTCGTCGCGAGATCGGGCAAGAATTCTGGCGGTCCGCACAGTGTAATCTTCGCTCCGAACTTGGTCAGCAGATGCACCGCCGAGCGCGCCACCCGGCTGTGGTAAATATCGCCCATGATCGTGATGTGCAGGCCTTTGATCGTCTTCTTATGACGCAGAATTGTGTAGGCATCGAGCAGCGCCTGCGTGGGATGCTCATGCATTCCGTCGCCAGCATTGATAACCGGAATGTCGAGATGCTTCGCCATCAGCAATGGCGCGCCCGCTTCCGGATGCCGAATTACAATCACGTCCGCACCGACCGCACGCAGCGTGTAGCCCGTATCCAGAAGCGACTCGCCCTTTTCTATACTCGATCCGCTGGACAGAATGAGCGTGGTCATTGCGCCCATCGACTTCGCCGCGACCTCAAACGAACTGCGCGTCCTAGTGGACGCTTCGTAGAAAAGCAGAAATACTCGCTTGCCTTTGAGCAAGGGGCGTGATTTTTGCGGATTCATCGAGCGGGCCAGTTGCAGGTATCCAGAAATATCCGCCCGACTCAAATGCTCGATGCCGAGCAGCGAACCGCGCGCGGGCTGCCTCACCAAAGGATCGATTGCGCTCACTTAGGGAGTTCCATCCTGGCGTTCAACGAGTAGCACGCGATCGCTTCCGTCCACTTCCTGCAGTTGCACTTCGATGACTTCACTCTCGGTAGTTTGCACGATGCGGCCTACGAACGTTGCCTCGATGGGAAGTTCGCGGTGGCCGCGATCGATGAGCACGCAAAGCTGCACGCGCTTGGGTCGCCCCTGTCGAAACAAGGCGTCCAGAGCGGCGCGGCAAGTGCGACCCGTATAGAGCACGTCATCCAGCAAAATAATGTTCTTGCCCGCGACCGGAAATCCGATTTCGCCTTTTTGTACGACCGGCTTTTCGGCGACCGGAGAAAGATCGTCGCGGTAGAAACTAATGTCCAGCGTGCCCACTGGCACTGCGAGCTTTTCAATGCGCTCGATCGTTTTCGCGAGTCGCTCTGCCAATGGCAGGCCGCGGCGACGAATGCCGATGAATCCGAGATTTTCCGCGCCGTCGTTTTTCTCGATGATCTCGTGCGCCAGGCGAACCAACGTCCGCTCGATTTCCGAGGCCGACATGATCTGGCCTTTTTCGCGCAGGTTCGCAGCACGGGATGAAAGTTGCGGAGTCATGAACGCTGCATCATACGCGGGAGCCACTGTGGGAAACAAGGTGCTTGCCCAGGTCAGCCGCCTCTTGGATTCGGCTTCCGGCGAAGTAATGCCGCCGTAATCGCGCCGCCTGCGCTCGCCAGCACGATAAAAAACGCAAACATCACAGACAAGCCGAGAGCCATCACGACAGCGAGCCCTTGGGGAGTGCGCAGGAAGTCGATGATTGGCTGCGCCTGGGGATCGGAGTTGCGCTGCCCCGCTTCCCGAACCGCTTCCAGCAGCGCGGACCTCAAGTCTCCGCTGGAGTGAAACAGGGCCACTTGAATCGCGGTGAAAATGGCAAAGATGAAAAATCCGAATACGCCGGCCACCGCGCCCAGTCTGGCACCCTGGGATGCCATCAAGTTTCCACTTGTCATGCGCCGTTGATACAGCATGACAGCGATTACGCCACCAGACAACATTCCGATTCCCAATCCGCCCAACGGCACCACCATGAGTAGCGCCGAAATTCCGCCCGCCACGACGGCCGAAGGCACCGCATAATGCCATTGCAAACTCGTAATGGACGGGGCTTGAGACGGAGCGTCGAATGCTGGCGGCAAAATTTCCGGCGCAGCGCCCTGCACACGGATCTGCGGGGCCGCGCACTGGGTGCAGAACGCCGTGCCCTCCTCGACGTTCGCGCCGCATTTATGACAGGAATATTCCACTAAGGTGAGAGTATCGCAGCGTGGCAGTCAGAGCAAAAGATGCAACGACCGGCGCTGGAACCTGGTTCACGGTGATTACGCACGGGCCGGGGCCCGCGCCTACACTTCCCTAAATCGTGTCGTGGCCGTGAACTTTTACCGCCACCAGGCCGAAATCCGTGCCCGTCCCGTTCGGTTCAATCGACACAATGTGCTGGTTGTCCGTCGTGCCCACTTTCAGTTCGATGTTGTTGCCGGTGTTGTCGCCATCGCACTTCAGCGCGCGCCCTTTTTCGTTGTCTTCTTTCATATCGATGTCGGCATTGAATTTATCAACTTTCTTCGTACTACGACATTCCAGGACGCTGCCATACCTCTTGAGTTGCGTTTTGTAATAATCGAGTACCTTTGCGGGTGGATCGTCCGAGAGATATTCGACTGCGACCACTTTGAGCCCGAAAAAACTGCTGGAGATGTTTACATTGGCCTTGTTTTGGTCATCATCCTTGCTGTTGGGCTTCGCGCGCGCGCCGGGATAAACCGGCAGGCCCGTATCCTGTACGTCAGCGTCTTTGCCAATATGCATGGTCCCGGCAGGCGTCACGATGCTCACATTCTGGTCGTCGCCGTTCGAGTCCTTACTCTGCCTGACTACGCAGGAAGTGATGCCTAGCAGAAGCAGTGACAGAAGAATTGCTGGAAGCGGCGCGAACAGACGTTTAATTGGCATGATTGATTTCTCCAGCGGAGGCGAATTGGCTTAAGCCGAATCCTCGCTCCGCGATATTAGGAATGGTAACCGGCAAGTGGCCGCGAAACGAAATCTCTCCGAACAGCGCTTTCACTGCGCTCATCTCCGAGACGGTCGCATTCGAAAATGCGCATACATAATTTTGCAACTCCGGGAAGCTTTGCGCCAGATAGGGGTTCCCCATCGTAAGAACGACCGTCTTGTCAGCCGAACGTTCGAGCAAGTCTTTCAGCAAAATGCCGCTTGGATTCGATCCCTCTGCACTGCCCAGCGCAGGAGCCTTACCCGGCGACGGCACCGAGTAAATTGCGGTGACGACGGCCTGCGAAGCTGCCGCTTCTTGCTTAACCTGGTTCGACAATGCGGACGCAATCCGGTCGTCCACGTAAATTACGGTGGCTCCAGTAACACGAGATTTTATTTGCCGCTCCAAAATTCGTCCTGCTTCCGTTCGAACATCGTCGGAAAATATGACCACAAGCAGCGGACCGGAATTCGGCGCAGCGGCGCCCGCCCTATCTTGATACGGAGCACGAGCCCTGGAGGTTCCCAAACTTTTCAGCGGAAGCACTTTGCCGTTGTCTCGGATCAATGTGATCGACTGATCGGCAATCGCTTGGCCGATGGCGAGGTTTTCCGGCTTGCCGATGCGGTCGGGCAGGGCCTCAATATCCACGGTGCGATTCTTGTGTAAACCCAAAGCAGCCTTGGCTTTAAGCAGCTTAAGCACAGAGGCATCCAGGCGCGACGTAGGAATTTCTCCGCTGTGCGAAGCCTCCAGCATTGCGCGGTAAGACACGTCTAGGTCGGCCGGGATAAGCAATAAGTCGTTGCCAGCTTGGAAGGCGTCCACCGCGGCCCGCCCCGGATTAGCTGCGTAAAGCCGTGTCACCCCCGCCATGTCGAGCGCATCGGTCACCACGATTCCCCTAAAGCCAAGCTGATCTTTCAATAAATCGGTGACAACCAAATGCGAAGTCGTGGCTACATGACTTGGATCAGGATCGAGTGTTGGAACGGCCAGATGAGCGATCATCACGGCATCGACTCCGGCGGCGATCGCACTCTCAAACGGCGGCAATTCGACCGCATCGAGTCTCGCGCGGTCCCCAGTTATCTGGGCCAGCGCGACATGCGAGTCCGTTGCGGTGTCGCCGTGTCCGGGAAAGTGCTTTGCCGTGACCATCATTCCGCCCTCATGCGCTCCGCGAATATAAGCCGCGGCCAGTTCGCCGACCTGACGAGGATCTTCTCCGAATGATCGCGTATTGATAATGGGATTCGCCGGATTTGAGTTCACATCAGTGTCCGGGAAAAAATTCCAATGCACTCCAATGGCTCGTGATTCCTCAGCGGTGACGCGGCCAAACTCTTCAGCGAATTTCGTGTCTCCAGTCGCGCCAAATGCCATTGCATGAGGAAACTCAGTTCCGCCGTTGACCCGCATGGTCACCCCGCGTTCGAAGTCGGCGGCGATGAGCAGGGGCAGTTTCGACTCGCGCTGCAACCGATTTAACAAATCCGCTGCCTCAAAAGGCTGCGTCCGATACAGAAACGGAGGCTCCCAGCGAACCGTCATGGCGAACGAGCCGACATGATACTTGTGCATTTGATCGACTAGCTGCTGATAGTCGGGGCTTTCCGTGTTGAGAAATCCGGCGCGCACCCAGATCATGAAGAGCTGGCCGATCTTTTCTTCCAGCGTCATCTTGCGCAGCGTTTTCTCCGCCCAGCGCTCGCCGTCGCGATCCAGATGAATGGAAGAGTTCGCCGCGGGCTTAGGTTTTTCCGCAGCCGCGGCACTCATCGTACACAGCGTCCCTAGAAGCACCATCGCGCACAGTCTCGACATGAATCCCTTACAATATCAAATTGGTGCAGCGAGGAATGCTTCGACTTGAGCGATGGCCTCATTCTGCGCGGCGGCTTCGTCCCCGAAGCCGGTCACCCAGTGAACCTCGGGCTCGCGACGAAACCACGTCATTTGCCGTTTTGCGTAATTACGATGTCCCTGCTGTGCGGCTTGCACGGCCGCGTCCACCGGGAGCTCGCCTTTCAGCATTTGCACAGCCTGTCGATAACCAAGAGAGCTCAGCGGCCAAACATCTGGGCCATAATTGGCGAGAAGCGACTCGGTTTCTTCCACCAAACCAGACGCGAACATCGCCGCCGCGCGCCGATTGATGCGTTCATAAAGCAGGCTGCGTTCCGGATTCAACCCCAACCGCAGAATTCGAAAGCCCTGCAAAGGATCTCGTCCTTGCTTCCACAAATCGGTCATGCGATTTCGCGACGCAAGGCAAACCTCAATGGCTCGAATCAGCTTGGGCCGATCGTTGCCATGAATGTTGGCGGCGGCCGAGCTATCGATGCGACTCAAAATGCGGTGCAGATAAGCGGAACCGAACTTTTCGGCGCGCAGCCTTAGCCGCTCGCGCAGTTGCTCAGAGCGCTGCGGCCCAGGAAAGAGTCCGTCCAACAACGCTCGAAGATACAATCCTGTGCCGCCCACAACAATTGGAAGCCGACCGCGCTTGGCGATATCAGCGAGCGCCGCACGCGCCATTCGCGCATATTCACCCGCAGTCATCACAGCATGGGGAGACACACGGTCGAGCAAATGATGCGGGACCTGGCTTCGCTCGCTGGGACTGGGTTTGGCAGCGCCGATTTCAAACTCTCGATACATCGCCACCGAATCGCAATTGACGATCTCGCCATCGAAGCGTTTTGCCAACAGAAGAGAAAGCGCAGTTTTACCACTAGCAGTAGGCCCGAGAATGACAACCATGGGCGCGTTCGCCACAGTTAGCGCAGACCCCAGTAAATATGCCTCCAATGCCGCGCTACGGTGATCGCCAGGATCAGCCACGCGATGAGCATCAGCCCGCGAATTTCAACGCGCCTAACTCGATCCAGTGCGGACGGCGGCTTGCTGCGAGATGAGGTTGGGGGCGCGGTCACAACCTCATTCTAAGCGCCTTCAGCCCGCCAAATACAAAGCACCCAAGCCCATCAGCAAAATCAGGCCCTCGATGTCAGTGGACGCTTTGTGCAGCGTATCAAACTTCGCCCTGGCCGGATTATCCACAGGAACGGAATCAATTTCGCCGGGAATGGAAGCTCGAATCGCGTTCATGCGCGGGATGACGCCGAACTGCGAAATCGAAGTTCCGATCATCATGAGCAACACCAGAAGATTGCCCACGGCAAACTTTCGAGCGCCTCTGCTCGCCACAGAGCAAATGAGGAACACAACGCCACACCCCAAACCGATCCAATGAAGATTTATGAGCGACTTGCCAACGATCAGTCCCGCACTCTGCCGCGACGCCAATGTCGAAAACGCATTCTGCGCGAGAAAAGGGAAGAAAACTAGCCCGCCAATCCAGATTCCTAGAGAAAGCCTCATGAGATAACGCGCGAGCGCCATAAGATACCTCGCCTTAGCTTCTCATGATCGCGGTATGGAGGCTTCGCTAAACCGGAACGGGTGTACTCTCGACGATCTCTTGAATGGCCTGTTCGGTTTCCTCGGCACGGGTCAGAGAAGTGCTCCGTCCGTTGAGCGCGACGCGGTGTGCAAAGACCGGAACCACCAGTGGTTTGAAATCTTCCGGAACGCAGAACGTTCTGCCGTCAAGGAAGGCCATCGCCTGCGCCGCGCGATAAAGCATTTGCGCTCCACGCGGCGAGACGCCCAGCGAAAAGCGGTTCGAGGTTCGTGTCTGCGTGACGATCGAGAGCGCGTAGGTCACCAGCGATTCGTCCACGCGCACTTGTGAAACCGTGCGCTGCATGTCGAGCACATCGTCGCCGTTCAGCACCGGCCTCATGCTATCCAGCAGGGACGCACCCGCCTGCAAGCGCAATATCTCGCGCTCCGCTTCAAGATCGGGATAACCCATCCGCACTCGCATCAAAAAACGATCCAACTGCGATTCCGGCAGCGGATAAGTCCCGTGATGCTCGCCAGGATTCTGCGTCGCAATTACCAAAAACGGCTGGGGCAGGGAATAGGAATGAGCGTCCACCGTGACCTGGCCCTCGCTCATGGCTTCCAGCAAGGCAGACTGCGTTTTGGGGGTGGTGCGATTGATCTCATCGGCCAGTAACACATTGGTAAACACCGGGCCTCGCTTGAACTCAAACCGCTGCTCCAGCGCGGAGTAAATCGAAATGCCCAGCACGTCCGACGGCAGCATGTCGCTGGTGAACTGCACCCGCTGGAAGGTGCAATCGAGCGCTCGCGCCAAGGCCTGCGCCAGCGTGGTTTTGCCGACGCCCGGAACGCCCTCAATGAGCAAATGTCCTCGCGCCATAATTGAGACGAGCGTGAGCCGGATGACTTCATCCTTGCCGCGAATGATCTGCCGCAGCGCGCTTTCCAGCTGTGTCGCGCGCGTGGTGGGAGCAGTTGCCGTTTCCGAAGCCATTCGCTCGATTTTACTATTGGCCGCGCCGATTGCATCCGCGATTATGGGTTACGAACGTCACGGAAGTTGGACAACCAACGCCCTATGATTCTGAGCGAAGGAAGCCATGCGGCTTCCGCAAGACTTACTTATTCGAAGAATCCCTATCATCACGGCGCCGCCGATTCGCGCGCTCAAATCCCAACTCGATCACCTCGCCAGTATCTTTCGCCAATCCTAAATGTCGAACTTCCTCCCGCTGAAACCAGCGCACCTCCGCCGCATCGCCCCCGGCACGAATTTCTCCCGAGACACGACGGCACAGAAAGTCAATTAGGACATAGTGGTACTGCGTTCGCCCTTCGCCATCTGGTAAAAGACGATCGAAGACGCCGAGCAGATCGAGCGCCTCGACGACGAGTTCAGTCTCTTCAAATGCCTCGCGGGTGGCCGTCGCGCGCACCGTTTCGCCGACTTCGAGCAGGCCGCCGGGGATCGACCATTGACCGGCCAATGGCGGTTGTCCACGCTTGATCAGCAGCACTCGATCGTCCTCGATGATCACCGCACCGACTCCCACCAAGGGAGCCTCCGGGTATTCGCGTTTCGGCGGAGGCAACGGCACATACTTTTATCGCACACATTTAGCTAGAATCGCTGTTGGCTAGACTCGCATTGACTGGAGTCGTGTTGCCCACAGAACGAGAATCTGAAAACATGTCGCTCGACGAATACAAACGCAAACGCCGGTTTGAAGAAACGCCTGAGCCGCCTCCGAAGCTGGAGAAAAAGTCCGGCCATCGTTTCGTGGTGCAGAAACATCGGGCGACGCGCCTGCATTACGACTTTCGGTTGGAGATGGAAGGTGTACTTAAATCCTGGGCAGTGCCTAAGGGCCCATCGCTCGATCCCGCCGACAAGCGGCTGGCCATGCAGGTGGAAGATCATCCCGTTTCGTATTTCGATTTCGAGGGCACCATTCCCGAAGGCAATTACGGCGCAGGCACGGTCATGGTCTGGGATGTAGGCACGTGGGAGCCACTGTCGCCGGAACCGGTGAACGGCAAGTTTGTAGTTGGAACGGATGCCGAAGCGGTTGCGATGCTGGACAAGGGCGACTTCAAAATTCGCCTTCACGGCAAGCGCTTGAATGGCGACTTCGCACTGATTCAAATTAAGGGCCAGCGACCGGGTAGCAAGGGCACGGAGTGGTTGCTCATCAAGAAAAAAGACGATTTTGCCGTTCCGAAGTACGACATCGATAAATTCGACACGTCGGTGCTGAGTGATCGCTCGATGGCGCAAATCGCCGGCGACGCCGATTCGGCGGAGTGGAAAAGCGGCCGCGCAGCTTCGAGAGGAACGCTGAAAGCCCCGTGGCTGGCCGAGGCTGTGGCTAAGGCTGATCAGAACAAAAAACTGGCGGCGAAAGCAAAACCACCAGTTGCGAAAAAATCGTCGAAGAACTCGAAGCCCTCGGCGGACGCTGAAAAGACTCTTGCGAAGAACGTCCCCGGCGCGAAGGCAGCGCCCATGCCGACGTCAATTCAGCCCATGCTGGCCACGCCCATCGATAAGCCGTTCGACGATCCTAATTGGCTATTCGAAATCAAATGGGACGGTTATCGAGCCATCGCGTTCATCGAAACAGGAAAAGTTCGGCTGGTGTCGCGCAATCAAAACGAACTAACCGCACAGTTCTCGGAACTGAAATCGTTGCCCGACTCGCTTCGCGCGAAGACCGCAATCCTCGATGGCGAAATCGTCGCCATGGACGACAAAGGCCGCCCGTCATTCAGTCTGATCCAGCAGCGGACCGGCTTGCGCGCCCGCGGACGCCGCCTAGCCGCAAATAACGACGTACAAACCATGTATTACGCCTTCGATGTGCTTTATTGCGACGGATACGATTTGCGAAGAGCTTCGCTCGAAGATCGCAAGAATTTCTTGCAATCGATCATCGACTCCAAAGAGCGCCTGCGCTACTCCGAGCATTTTCCCGAACGCGGGATCGCGCTCTTCGAGGCGGCACAGCAAAAAGGATTGGAAGGCATCGTGGCCAAGCAGCGATCCAGTCCTTACGAAGAGCGCCGCACGCGCGACTGGCTCAAGATCAAGGTCACGCAGACGGTTGACTGCGTCGTCGGCGGATACACCGATCCTGAAGGCACCCGGCAATTTTTCGGCGCGCTGGTGCTGGGTTTGTATGACGAGCACAAGAAACTGATTCATGTTGGTCAGGCGGGAACCGGTTTCGATCAGGCCGCGCTGAATAGCATCTATGCAGTCCTGAAGAAACGCGAAACCAAATCTTCGCCGTTCTCCGGCCCCGTGGACGAGCAGAAAGTCCATTGGGTGAAGCCCGAACTGGTTGCCGAAATAAGATTTACTGAGTGGACGCACGAGACTGTGGAAGGTGGCCTGAAGCTGCGCGCGCCAGTGTTCATGGGCCTGCGCGACGACAAGAATCCGAAAGACTGTACGTTCTCCAGCCAGCGCTCCAGCTAGCGTATCCCGCAGACTCCGGAACAAGCTACTTGATGTCCTTCATCGGCAGCAACGAGCCGTAGTCTTTACCGGAAGACTCTACCGCCCGAGCGACAACACCGTCGAAGGCATCGCGAAATTCGGGGAACTTAGCGACGACGGCTTTCATCACCGCTGTATTATCCTGAAACGTTTGCGTCGTGTTGGACACATCCGCCGACTGATACTTCACGACCAAATCGAAATCTTGGCCCACGAACAAAGGAAAGATCGAGGTCACCTTAAACGTCCGCGTTCCGGAGAGCAGATCGATTGTCTTGTCATCCGGCAAATCCGATGGCTTTACCGGATGCGCCTCGTCGAACAGCTTGTCGGTGAACTGCGTACTCATGAAAGAAAGGGGCACCGCCATCTCGCGCGCCTGGAAGAAATAGAACCAGGCGTTGTGCAGTTGGCCCTTCGCCGTGAACGCAACCGCCTGCTGTTCGAACCAGGCTGCGTCATGTCCATTAATCGCCGTCCGCTTCACAAACAGGCCACCAAGCTTCCATGCTACGCCCTGCTTCTCTAACACAAAGGACACGGCGTAAGGCCCTTTAGATGTGGCCGCATCCACGATCGCGATCGCGTAGGTTCCCGGCGCCAGGTTCGGGATAATAAATTCGGCGCTGTTCGCCGTCTGTCCCTTCGCTCCAAACACACCGCAAAGAAATTCTGCTCGATCCATTGACGCTTGACCGTCGAGCTTCAGCAAGAAAGGCGTTCGTGCCGCAGGGTTCACGCCCGCAAAGACGGGCTGATCTTCTCTGACCGTGCCTTCCACGCCGTCGAAGCTGGATGCCAAGCTAGGGATCGCATTTTGTTTGAGCCCGGCCGAGTCACCGTGAGCGATCATGCCAAAGTAACTGGTGGCGGTGTTGGTAAGAGCGGAGCGCGTGGGTTCGTCGAGATCTTCGCCGGTGGTGCAAGTCTGCGCAAAAGCTTCGTGCGAGAAGGGAAAAAGACAAAGACTTAACAGGACAACGAAAGCGAAAGGTAGCCGAAGTCTAATCATGGAAGTCGCCCTCGATTCTAACGCTTTCTTATGATGCCAACTAGCGTGCCGTTGCTGCTTGCACGAGTTCCCGGGGTGCGCTCACCTTCGCCCGCTGCAACGCTGCAACGCACTGCGCGTCGAGTCGCGCCGGCACATCTTCGTGCAGCATCTTCATCACCACATCCTGCGACAGTCCATCGCGATAAGGCCGCTTTTCGGTCAGCGCCTGATACACATCGGCCACGGCGATCACACGCGCGGCCAGCGGTAATTGATTCGCCTTTAGCCCCTCGGGATAACCTTTTCCGTCGAGCCGCTCATGGTGTGCCGCCGCAATGAACGCAAGATTCTCAAACCCCGAGATGGATTTCAGTATCTGCCGGCTGTACACCGGATGCATCTTCATGACTTCCCACTCGGAATCGGTCAGCTTGCCCGGCTTTTCTAAGATAGCGTTGGACACGCTGAGCTTGCCAATGTCATGCAACAGCGCCGCTCTGCGAATCGTCGTGATCATGATAGGCGCGAGCGCGAGAGCCTCGGCGATGGCGACCGACGCATTGGCTACTCCGAGGGAATGATTAAAGGTGTAAGGGCTCTTCGCGTCAATCACTTCGGCGAAGGCCTGGCAGATACTGTCGATTCTCTCGGGCGATGCAGGCACCGCCGTGCCAGGCTCCATACCCATGACGAGGCTGCGCACGTCCTTCGACTTCATCTGCTGCCACAACTTTTCTTCCTTTAGCAAGGACCGCGCTACGTTAACCATTTCCGGATCGAACCACTTACCGCTGCGCTGCGATACGGCGCGAATTGCGGCTTCGGGATCGTATTCGGATGCGAAGACTTCAAGAGTTTGGCTTACGTTCATGATGCGCGACAGCAGTGGAATATGATCGCCAGCGCGGCCCTCAGGATAGCCTCCACCATTCCAGTGTTCATCGAGGCTTCGAATGGCCAGCGCGGTGCGCTCGCTCATGCCGATCTTGCGCGCGATCTCGGCGCCACGTTCGCAACGAGTACCGATCAGCGCTGCGTTATTCTCGCTCTGATGCAGGCCGACTTGTACGATGCGCTTGAACTTATCGAACCAGTGCGCTCCCGGCATGGTGTTGCGCAGGAGGTAGCGCAGGCCGGGCAGGCTCATGCGCGTCCAGTCTTGAAATTTGACCTCGCGCTTGGCCTGAATGTCGTCCGACCCGAGAATGCCGTGTAGGCGTGCCGAGTTGCTGCTGCAACCCGAATCCTTCAGCAAAAGCGCGTAATAGAGGTCGGCGCAATCTTTGGCGGGAAGGCGAAGTTCCTTGGCGATGCGCATCCCTATAAAACAGCTGCGGATGGCGTGGCCCATGGGCTGGCCTTCGGTCAAATCGAGCGCCACCGACAACGCCGACACCACATCGGACATGCGTATCGACGAGTTGGAGGTCTCCGCCATCGGCACAGGGCAAAGGTAATGCACCTAATTGTGTGCTTTACCCGCGCCCGGCGCATAGATTACGTCTGTGCGATAGGGAAGGTAACTAGGCGGGGTTACCGAGGTGCCGGGACTCTATTCGACGGTGTGATTCGCGGTATAGCCCTCGCGGGCGATGATCTGGACCTTCAAATCTTTTCCCTTCTGGTCTTTGAACTTCAGCGGACCGCCGTCGGGAGCCACCAGATCGACCTTCAGCTTGCGGTAGGTGCCGTCCAGCTTCGAGTTCGTGGGGTGGTAGGAGATTGTGTATTGATTGCGAATGTCACCCATGATGCTCTGGAAGACCTCGGGATATTCAGCTTCGAAGCGCGGCTGATAGAAACGGCCTCCGGTGAGCTTGGCGAAAGTCTGCATTTCGTTGTCGGCTTGCAAGTAATCGAGGCGATCGACCGGAATGCCCATACCGTGCGAAGCCGCTCCGCCACGCGCTTCCGCCCGCTCTCGAGCCATCCAACCAATGCTGATGGGAAAGATTGTCACATCTTTCGTGTTCTTAACTTTTTTCATGACTTCATCCAGCCGAATGCGGCTGAAGGTATCGACGCCCGAACTAACGAGGATGATGTATTTGTGCCCCTCGACGCGATCGATGCGATCCAGCGTATCGTAAAGTGCGTCGAACAAGTCAGTCTCGGCGAAGCCCGGAATACGCAGTTCATTCAACGCGCCACGAACCGCATTCTTATCCTGCGTGAAGTCGACTAGAATATGGGCCCGAATGTCATAGTATTCGACCGCGACCCAGTCATCCTTATCAAGTTTTTGCGAGAAGGCATACGAGGCCTGTAAAGCGGGAATGGTAAACCCATAGTTGATCGACGCAAACTCAACCAGCAACACTGCGGTGATCGGAGCTTTCGAAATCGTGAAGTCGGTGATGGTCTGCGGAACGCCGTCTTCGCTGATGTGGAAGTTTTCTTTAGTGAGCGTCGAGATAAACTGGCCGTCTTTTGTCGTGACCGACACCGGAATCTGTACCAGCGGCACGTCTACATGCAGCGAATAGTCGGGCATGCCTTCAATCCGCTTGGGCCGTTCTGGCGGCGGAGGCGGTGGTTCTTCCTTCTTCTTCGGAATCGCGTAAGGTCCCACATCAGTCTGCGGACCGCCCGCGGCGGGCGGCGGCTCCGTCCCATTCTGCCCGGAATCGGGGCTGGCCTGGCTGAACGCGGACTGGCAGAACAGGTTCGCCGAAATCAAGAGACCCAGAAAGACAGCACGAGGAAAGACGAATCGACCGACCGAATGAGCGAACAAAAACATGGCTTCCCCTAGAAAACTCTCCTTAAGTATAGACGCAGCCTGTCGCCGGCGAGATGTTCGGGTCGTCTCGCGAGATGGTCGCCAGATGCGGAAACGCCTGGGATCATTCCGGCCTTTACAAAGGATACAAAACGCAGCTACTATTCACGTTGCGCAAAGGGCGCATCCGGTCCGCGGAAAGGACAGAAGTCCACCTGATCGTTAAAACTCGATTTCAAGAACTTACTTTCTGCCCGGCAATGCGGATCTCGGGCTTACGAAAGGAAGTTCGTTATGCCAGTCCGTCGTCTACCCGCGAGTCCCGATCTAGCTCACCTCAAGTACCAGGCCAAAGACCTGCTCAAGTCCCACGCTGCCCGCCAGCTGGACGCCGCCCAGCGCCTTCGCGAATTTCTTCCCCGTTTTCTTCACTCCAATGACGCCGAAATTTTCGCTTCGTCGCTCATCCTAAGCGACGCTCAGTTCGCCATGGCTCGCGAATACGGCTTTCCCAGTTGGACGCGGCTCAAGCGGCACATCGAAAACAAAAAGCCCGATCAACTAAACTTGGCGCACCATGAGCGGATCGAAGACGACAAGTTTCGTCGCGCCGTCGATCTCATCGACTCGGGCGATGTCGCCGCGTTGCGCGCTCACCTGAAGCAGCATCCCAAGCTGGCGCAGCAGCGTGTCGTGTTCGAAGGCGGCAACTACTTTCATAATCCGACGCTACTCGAATTCATCGCCGAAAACCCCGTCCGCCATGGACGCATGCCCAGCAACATCGTGGAAGTCGCGAAAGTCATTCTCGACGCTGGCGCAGAACCCTCCGCCGTGAACGAAACGCTGATGCTGGTCGCGACCGGCAGCGTCGCGCGCGAATGTGGTCAGCAGATCCCGCTTATTAAGCTGCTGTGTAATCGCGGAGCCGACGCCGCCAGCGCCGCGCTGCTCGCCGCGCTCCTGCACGAGCTTGCGTCGGTGAACGCGCTGCTCGATCGTGGCGTGCCACTCACTCTGCCCATCGCCGCCGCTCTAGGACGCTTAGCCGATGCCCGCCGCCTGCTCCCCGACGCCAACTCGAACGACCGACATCTCGCACTTACACTGGCCGCCGATCACGGTCACGCGGAGATCGTGCGCCTGCTGCTCGACGCCGGCGAAGACCCCAACCGCTACAACCCCGTCGGAGGCCACTCCCACGCCACGCCCCTGCACCAGGCTGCCGCCGCGGGACACACCGCGGTCGTCCATCTCCTCGTTGCACGCGGTGGCCGCCTCGACATCAAAGACATCCTCTGGCAAGCCACCCCAGCAGACTGGGCAAACCACGCAGGCCAAAAAGAAATCGAAGCGTATCTGCGCAAGAAAGCTAAGCACGAGATATGACAAAGAATTCCGCGTGCCCCATCCTCCCCGCGTACTTTGCGGGAGGGTGGGAAACGGAAAAGCTCTCGCACCAACGACAACGAAAAGGAAGTTGTCCCCGAAGTCACCGCGTTCGATCAAGGCGGGCGGGGATCTCGCGCCTACGAGCAACCTCTAGTGCAGCGTCTGGAAATCCCGGCATACTTCTCGGGCGTCTGACCGCCTCAGCTTGCTCAATCCGTCCGCAACTCTGTGGACAAAAGACGAGCCTCCGCAAAGCCAAACGACGACTGGGAATTCACTCGAGCTATTAATTCCTCCACCAGGCAAGAGACTTTCGTGAGGAATCCCAATAGAAGTTGAAAGGATCGCATTGATTGTCGATAACGGCGAACCCGCGGCAGCCATCGATGGGCCTGCACCCTGGCAGAGCGCTTTCGCTCGAAGAACAATCTAGTGGCGAGGTCTCAATCCGAGTAGGAACCTCACAGAATGCATTCTGTGTATTTCCTCCAATCGGGAAGGAGAATACTTGGGCTTTGTTCGGTCGCGCTCCCGATACAACTCCAACCACAACTCTGCTCTTGTCCGAGCCCAAAACGATAGTGTCAGCCTTTCCGTCACAAGTGACATCGGCGACAGCTGTAGATCGAGTGTCCCACTCTACTGATGGATAGGACTTGCGAAGTCCGCTGATCGCTCCCTCATTCCCGGACACTTGAGAGAGGGCAGAGGTGACGGCGACCATAACGAAAATAATAGTAAAGAATTTCACATCAACACTCTGTGCCAGATGAGGTTAACAACTCTAGTCCGGACCTAGCAATTTGGCAGCCTGACAGCTTCAATCACCTACTCTACGAACTGCACATCCGCGGGCTCTGGGATGATGCCTGCTTTATATCCCATGTCGAGCAGGCGGCGGACGGCTTCGCGTCCATCGGCGCCGTAGTCGAGAGTGCGTTCGTTCACGTACATGCCGACAAATTTGTCCGCCATCTGGGGATCGAGGTCGCGCGCGAATTGCATTGCATAGGCCAGCGCTGGTTCGCGGTTATCCAACGCGTATTGAATACTTTCTTTCAGCGCGCCCGCCACGCTCGACATCAACTCCGGGCCGAGGCTGCGGCGAATGGCGTTGCCGCCCAGCGGCAACGGCAGGCCGGTCACCGAGTGCCACCACTTTCCGAGATCGAGAATGCGGTGCAATCCCGACTTCGAATAGGTCAGCTGGCCCTCGTGGATAATCAATCCCGCATCGAACTTGCCTTCGAGTACTTGCGGAATGATCTGATCGAACGGCACAACTTCCGTCTCAATTCCCGGCGCGAAAAGTTGCAGCGTGAGATACGCCGTGGTCAGCGTGCCCGGAATCGCGATACGCTTGCTGCGAATGTCTTCCAGCGAAAAGGCGCGCGTAGCCACAATCATCGGGCCGTAGCCGTCGCCAACGCTGCCGCCGCTCGGCAGCAGCGCATATTTCTTCTGAATATAAGGATAGGCGTGAAACGAAATCGCGGTGACGTCGTAAAGTCCCTCGCCGTCCATCGCCTTCTGGTTGAGGGTTTCTATGTCGCACAGGGTATGCGTAAAACGCAGGCCCGGCACACGCACTTTGTTCGTGGCCAGACCGTAGAACATGAAAGCATCGTCAGAGTCGGGACTATGGGCGATGGTGATTTCGCGAGTTTCAATGGCGGCACTGCTAGACATAAATTCCTTTGAGGTTGCGGATTGCGAATCGACAAATTCGGTGAGCCTACTGGCGAATTTTCCGCCAGCCGGAAGCCGCGCCCGCCGCGAGGAGAACCTTAATCACTTCGGCGAACACGAACCAGTAAAGCCCGAAGCGCAGCGCCTGCGCGAACGAGTGGGTGAGAACGAATAGCCACGAGATTCCCGCGGCAAATAAAAGTATTTCGCCGAGCAGGCTGGCTGCTGCGAAGCGAGCGAAGCTGACCTTAGCAAGACCGCGGCCACGTTCGGCGATCCATCCGGCAAGGCCAGCCACGAAGGGATACGCCATCAAGAATCCGCCACTTGGGCCGAGCATTTGTGCGATTCCACCGGGCCCGGTCGGACTAAAAACCGGCAAGCCTGAAACTCCTTCGGCAAGATAGAGCGCCAAAGCTGCGAAGCCGCGGCTGCGGCCCAAGCTAAGGCCGACCAGCAATACGGCAAAATTCGACAGGGTTAGCGGCACCGGAGTAAACGGCAGCGGCACACTCACTCGCGCACACAATGCCACAAAAAGGCTAGCGCCGACCACAATGACAACTTCGCGGGCCCAATCGAGGGCGCGATCACTTCCGGTGAGCAGTTGAGCTTGAGATTTTGCCATCAATCATTCTCCTGAATCTTTAAGGTCTATGAGCCGGGATTCTCCCGCGTCGGATTCTCCGCGTGGCCGACCGGCGGCTCGACCCGGTTGGGATGCAAATGGCCTCGAACCCGCAAGTACGAAGCGATTCCGACCCACAACACCGCCCCCGCGCTCGCTGCCAGGATCAGAAACCACCAGATCATCCGCACGATGTCTCAGGATACCAAACCTGAGCGCAAACGATCAGCCGAAATAACACTATCTGAAGCCTCGTCCCTGGGATTATGATGTGTAGGATTTTTTTCATTAGCGTAGCGAGACCTCAATCAGCGACGACAGGAAACGGAAAATGACGAGACACCTGTTATTTCTTGTTCTCATTTTGTGCGCCTGTGCAAATCTTCCAGCCCAAGAAGATAATGACCTTCCCACCAACGAGAAGGCGCAGAAGTCATACAAAGAAGGCCTCGATTATTTGCAACAGCGTCAGGCTGGTATGGCACTGGACGACTTCAAGAAAGCCGACAAGCAGAGCGGCGGCCATTGTCTGCCCTGCGAGAGAAAAATGATCAAATACGGCGTTGAATTCGGCGACTGGAAGACCGCCGGAACCGCTTGCGAAGAAATCATCGCGGACGCTCAAAGTCCCCGGGATAAAGCCCTCGCCCACTACCAATTTGCGCTCGTCCTGATGGAAGAAGGGCTTAATAAGCGAAAAGACGATCCCTTCCGCCGAGTTCATGAAGAGATCACGGAAGCTCTCACCACGTCGCCCAATTTCCCGCAAGCGATTTTCCTCGATGGCCGGGCGCTGGCTCACCTCAATCAAGATGATGCCGCGAAAGCCCAGTTCCAGCGCTATGTCGAACTCGCCAAGACAGATGATCCAGATCGCCAGCGAGCGCTTCGCTATATCGCGGATCCCGAACTCGCGCGGGCGCGAATGGCGCCTGCCTTCGCTGTCACCACCACCGATGGCCAGAAGATCTCGCTCGACGATCTCAAAGGCAAAGTGGTACTGCTTGATTTCTGGGCCACCTGGTGCGGTCCCTGCCGCGAATCGATTCCGCATATGCGCGAGATCGCCAAACACTTTGACGGCGAGCCATTGGTGATGCTGAGCGTCAGCCTCGACGACAACGAATCAAAATGGAAGGATTTTGTAGCTCAAAACGGCATGACATGGAAGCAGTATCGCGATGGCGGATTCAAGGGGCCGATCGCAACTCTTTTCGGTGTCGAAGCCATCCCGCACACATTCACCATTGACGCGGACGGTGTGTTGCAGGACGAACACATCGGCGATGCGTCCATCGAAGGGAAGCTTAAGAAGCTTGTGGGACGAGCCCGCGAGATGCAAGTCGCAGAGAAGTCAGCACCGTAGCGCGGGGCGAACCTACCCCGGCGGCCAGGACAAATTTCGTCCGCCCAACAGGTGAACGTGCAGATGAAACACTGACTGGCCCGCGCCGGGGCCGACGTTGAGCACGGTGCGGTATCCGTTTTCGATGCCGCG
>Ga0182012_10002830_pt1 | contig 18662 bp, 17 predicted proteins | sample 612S2SmetaG_FD_120486 | JGI IMG/M metagenome (GOLD analysis project Ga0182012, IMG submission 120486) | Permafrost microbial communities from Stordalen Mire, Sweden - 612S2S metaG | ecosystem: Environmental > Terrestrial > Soil > Wetlands > Permafrost | place: Sweden: Stordalen | collected...
CAGCGCGAAAGCTCATTGAAGTACGCAGAATGCCTTATTGCCATTGCTCTTTAGACGCACCATTTCCCCTCAAAATCCGCGTCCATCTGTTAGCCTTGAGCCAGTATCTAACCCTGTGCCTGATGCTGTTGCTCGATGCATTGGACTGGGATTCGGGCCGGGCTGACTATGTTTCTCTCGATCCATATATTTGCGCAAATACGAAATAAACGGTTCCCGGCTTTCGAATTCAGGAGAACCGGCATTGCCCATCCTCCAGTTCTCCCCGAACTTTAGGAATCAGTTGAAAATGGAACCATTGCAGCCCTCTGTCCCGGATTCGCCGAAGATTCCTGCCACTCCCAAGCGTGCGTGGCCAGTGCCTACCTGGGCCGCCAGCCGCGAAGCCGCTGTCTTTCTCTTCTATTCCGCATTCTTCCTGCTCTACGGCCTCATCCCGATCCTGGGCGGCGACGGCCTTGGACTCGTCGGCGCAGACGAGCCCCGCTATGCCCAGATCGCAAAGGAAATGCTCTTCCGCTTCGATGCCGCCCACACCCTCAAGGGCAAACTCATCGCCTGCGTCACGCCGTATCTCTACGGCCTTCCCTGGCTGGAGAAGCCGGCGCTCTACTACTGGCGAGCCATGTTCCTCTTTCAGGACTTCGGCGTCCACGACTGGAGCGCGCGCCTGCCCTCCACCACATTCGCCTTCATCATGGTCGGCCTCATCTACCTGCACATGCGCCGCTTCCGCCGCGGCGGCCACCTGGACGCGGCTCTCATCACCGTCGCCTGCGTCGGCATCATCGGCTTCTCGCGCGGCGCATCCACGGACATGCAACTGGCCGCGCCATTAGCCATCGGCCTGCTCGGCTGGTACGCCTGGTATGAAACCGGCTCAAAATTCTGGCTCTACGACATTTACTTCTTCACCGGCCTGGCCACACTCGCCAAAGGCCCGGTAGCGCCGTTCCTGGCAATGCTGATCATCGCCGCCTTTGCCTTTCTGCGCCGCGAGTGGAGCATTCTGCGCAGATCGCTCTGGTGGCCCGGCATCGCGCTCTACTTCGCCATGGTGCTGCCCTGGTTCATAGCCGTCCAGCGAATGAACCCAACCTTCTTCCGCGAGTTCTTCCTTGAGCACAACCTTGAGCGCTTTGCCACGGACCGCTATCAGCACCAGCAGCCGTTCTGGTACTACATCGTGGTCATCGTCATCGCCGTCATGCCCTGGTCCGTTGTCGCCATCCGCGCGCTCATCGACGGCATACAAACATCGGTTGCTGAATGGCGCCTGCGCCACTCCCGCAGCGAAAAACCCTGCGCCGGCCGCCCCGGCGATGCATTCCCGGAATTTCTCGTCCTCTGGGCACTGCTGCCCATCGTCTTCTTCTCTTTCTCGCAATCCAAGCTCCCCGGCTACATTCTGCCCTCCATCCCGCCAATTACCATCCTGACGGGCGATTATTTATTCCGCCGCCGCCAGCAGGGCCTGGGCCGCTGGACGCTGATCGGCCATGCCTTCCTCAGCGCCGTGCTCACCGCCGCGGCGCTGCTGCTGGCGTGGTTTATCGTTCACGGCAAGGCGAAGCCGCCAACCAATATGTGCATCGCAGCCGGGGTCTCGGCTTTGGGCGCGGCACTGTTTATCGTCATCGTTACAAAAGCATTCGGAGTGGCCCGCCTTCGCTTCGCCACCTGCGCCATTGAGATCGTCCTGCTGCTCTTTCTTTACGGCTTCGGCCCGTTCTTCAGCATTCCCGCCATTGCCTCGACCAAGGGCGTCATTCATCTAATCGACCGCACCTACTCCGCGCGACCCCTCGCCGAGCGGCTGGCCACCATCGCTCCCGCCGAGGAAACCGTCGCCGTGTTCCGAGTCCGCCGCGACATGGAGTACGGCCTTTCCTTCTACCGCAACCACGAGGTGGTCAGCTACGAGGAAAGCGGCGTGCCCGACGGCGAACACCTGCTCGTTGCCCGCGAGGTTGGAAGCCACGGCACAGACCTCCACACCCAGGGCGCGCTCGACACCTATCTCGCCGGCCGCCGATATCAGGAGTTGTTCCCCTGGCCCGAGCAAGGGCTCGAAATCTATCTGGTTGGAGCACGCTAACCGATTGGGCTTCGGGCGAAGGGTGCAGGCTTCAGCCCGCACATATACCGAGAAAAAATGAGTATGGACTTTAGCGTCTGAGGGAATGCGCGACAAACAGAGCCAATACCGGCAAGCCTGATACCCCCTCTATAACTTCCAGTTGCGTTTCTGCGCTTGGGATGTCAGAGTGACCGGAGTAGTATTTCTTGAAGTGCGCCTCCTGCGGAAATCCTCTCTCCGCCTGCATGCGTACCAGCAATTCGTGCGACAGACGCGCATTGCACCGGAGCAATCGGGATGGCGGCCAGCACTACCATGGAGATTCTCGACCTTCGTCACTTCGAGGCGTCGGCCATTCGGCCCTTGCTCGAAGTCGAGGGCGAGATATGGAAGCAGCGCCTGCACTGGGACTACCAGCACTCCGCGCGCCTGCTCATGCAGTATCTCGACAACCGCGCTCTGCCCGGCTACGCCGCCATGGAGGCTCGCCAGGCCGTCGGATATGCCTTCAGCGTGTATGAGGAATCGAAGGCCGTCATCGGCGATGTCTTCGCAATCCCCAACCGTCCCAACAAATTCTCTGAGGTTGCGCTCAGTGGCCGCGCCGTGGAGCAAACCCTGCTGCGCCACATGATTGAGCTGCTGCTCAACTCCCCGCAGCTCGACCGCATCGAATCCCAGTTGCTCCTGCACCCCTCCGGCACCCACTCCGCCTTTTTCATCGCATCCGGATTCGAGATCTATCGCCGTCTGTTCATGGTCCAGCCGCTGTTTGGCCGCTCAGGCGCATCTCCTCACATCGCCCCGCTAATCATCCTGCCGGCGCACCTTCAGCTCCGTCCCTGGAACGATAACGACCTCACACCCGCCGCCCGGCTCATCTGCGCGTCGTACGGCCAGCATCCTGACAGCCTCATTAACGAACAATACCGCACCGTCAGCGGCTCCATGCGCTTCCTCAACAACATCGTCCGCTACTCCGGCTGCGGCGCATTCACTCCGTCGGCGTCTTATGTCATCGTCGACCGCTCCCGCCGCGAACTCGCCGCCATGATCCTCGGCTCGCGCGTCAGCCCGCAGAGCGGTCACATCACCCAGATCTGCGTCCACCCCAACTACCGCCGCATGGGCCTGGGCCGCAAGCTGCTCTCGCTCGCCTCCCACGCCTTCGCCCGCGAGGGCGCGCAGGAAATCTCCCTCACCGTCACCGAATCAAACTCGGCAGCCGTAGAACTCTACCGGTCTGAGGGATATACAACGCCGCACTTCTTCGATGCCGCGGTCTGGCAGCGTCCTGCGCGGGCATAATTTATGGGGTCTTTGGATACGTTGAATTTCTGAAAGGGCACGACGGAAGCCGCGCCCCTTCAATACCCGGTTACGAAACAGATTTTATGCAGAAATCATTGCGATTTCCAATCTTTGGAGTTGTCCTGTTCGAATAGCCGGTCGAGTTCCGGCCGGGATTGAGGCGGCTGACAATCCCGATCCTTATCGCTCATAAATTCTTCAGGAATCTTCGCCGCATCGAGCGCAGCGAATACCGCCATGGTTTTGTATTTCCTCTCCAGGTTCTCAAAAACCTGCTTAGCATTGAGGCCCTCGGAATCGTCAGAAACCGCCTCTAGCCACCTCTTGCGCATGTCAGCCCAATTCGAGTTCAAAGTCTCACCTTCTTCGTTAGGTATGGCCACTATCCTGCCCTCACCGTTTCAGCATATCGATAGGTTCTGTAAAATCCGTCACCCGAATTTGCCCGGCTAGCGCCGGATGCTGACGCTGCAAGGCCAGATACATCTCCCACGCAACACGCCGATAGCTGAAGTGCCCAGCCGCGCCGGACCTCAATTCAGAGATGTACTGCGCCTCGGCAAAGTCCATCTTGAACAGGCAGCGCACGCGCGTTGCCAGTGGCAATAAATAAAGCGCGGACTGCGCAGCCTCTGAAGCCGCGCTCGCCGCAACCCGCGCGCTGGCCGCATGAGCCGACTCGATAGCCGAGCGAAATTCACCTGCTATTCCGGCCTCTTGAAGAATGTCGACATCCCCGCCGAGATCCGCAGCGCCAGGGTAGTCGTACCCATGCTGCGCCGTGAAGCCTTGCAGAATCTGCGTGCACCGCCGATGCCGGTGCATGTCGCGGAAGCCGCCTATGTCCATCAGTATGTCGAAACGCAGAGCTGCGCCGGCGTGAAAGGCGCGCAGCAGTTCATCGTGTTTGCCGCGATGTTTTACTCCCAGCTCGATAATCGCCGCTACCCGAGCTGCCGGAAGGCCGGCAACCAGATCGCGAATCTGCCGATACGAATAATGGCTCGCCGAATAGATCAGCGTAGCCGCCAGCTCGGCCTCAAGCGACTCGGTCCGCTCGACAAGATCAACTAGCGGCGCGGCTGCGCATTCGCCCCCCCCCATCAGCTCCGCAGCGGCAGACATCAACTCCGCACGCGTCTCCATTTCATAAGGGTTCGGCTTCGCATATTTCACCAGCGTCGGCGCAGTGCGCACCTCCCGCGTCAGCAGTTGTCCGGCCTCCGCCGCCAGTCCCGCGCCCCGATCATCGGGAATCGCATACAGCTTTTCGATAAACGTCGTGGAGGCCTTGGCATTCACATTCCACGCCGGCCCGGTCGCCGCCTCGCGCAGCTTCACCCCCAGGTCGCGCACCTCGGCCATGGGATCGGAGAGCAGGCGAGCCACCTGCGTCTCCAGCGTCCGCGCGCTCACAATCTGGCCGAGAGATGTGTTGGTCGCCAGCGGCAGCAGGTACCGCGCAACATCGAAGGCGCGAGCCTTCAGCGTCCGCTCGTAGGCATCGGCTTTCATCTCCTCCGGGCACGCCACCCGCTGGCGCAGCACCTCCTGCACCGCCGCCGTCGTCCGCCGGTAGGCATCGAATAAATCTCCAATCGTTTGCGTATAAAGCTGCGCTGCCTCGGCGTCGGCTCCGAACTCGGGCAGATACCATCCCGAAGACACAAAGTTCTGGTATCGTGTCGACCGCTCCTGCCCATCCCACCGCTGCTCGTCCACCAGCACGATGGCCGCCAGCAGGCTCAGCCGCTCCACGGCAAAGGCGATGTGCGCCAGGTCGGCGATTGACCGGTGCCCATACTGAAAATAGAACGTATTGAGAAACTGCTCGGCCCGCTGCGAGCTGATCTCGGTGAGAGACTCCCGCATGGACAGCGAAGAGCGCGAGTACTTGGCCATGGCAAAGGCCAACACCTCCGGGTCCGCTCCATGAACGGCAAAAACGTCGGTTTGATTTCGGGCAGCGGGGGAGTCGAAAGATTTACTGGACATTACGAAGGTCTCGGGACCAGAATACGTCATAGGGCCGAAGATACACTGTGACAAAAGCAGTGTGGCAAAGCCGGTCGGCATCGGAGTAGAGGTTGGTCCATGCAGGAATATCGATTTCGCTCCTCTTATCGTCCGCGTCCCCTGCCCGCTGGCCGATGGGCAATGAACCAGCGATGGAACGATCTTCTACTGGCCCATTGGCCCATTCCAGCCCAAACCCTGGCTCCGCTGCTGCCGGAATGGCTGAGCATCGACACTTTTGAGGGTTCAGCGTGGCTCGGGGCTGTCCCCTTCTGGCTGGACCGCATCAAGATTCGCGGCATCCCCGCACTGCCCGGTTTCCGCGGATTTCCCGATCTCAACCTGCGCACTTACGTTCGCGACCAATACACCGGCACGCCCGGCATCTATTCGTTTTCTCTCGACTCGAGCAATCTTTTTGCCGTGGCTGTCGCGCGCACCTTCTATCACCTTCCCTCGCACTGGGCGGAGATGCACCTCGATCAGCGCTCGGAGCGGGAGTTCGATTTCTATAGTCGCAGGCGATTTTCCTCCCAATCCGTTCTCTTCGCCGCCCGGTACCGCGGCCTCGGCCCCACCCACAAAACGGCCCTGATGCAGCCCGGCACGCTGGAGGCGTTTTTTACCGACCGCTCCTGCCTGTTCAGCTGCAACCGCGCCGGCCAGCCCATCCGCGCCAGCATGCACTTTCTCCCCATGCCTCTTGAAGAAGCCGAAGCGGAGATCGAGCACAACGAACTGGCCGCAGCCATCGGAATCCAGCTCCCCGCGTGCGATCCGATCCTTCACTACTCCCGTCGTCTGGGCGTCTACATCTGGCCCTCCGAACTGCTCCGCTCCGTCACGGTCCGCCGCCCCATTGCGGCTGTGGCGTCGCCGACGGGGTGAGGCAGCCTTCAGCTCTCAGCTTTCAGTTATTTCTTTGCTCTCACTCTGAGGCTTGTTCTCAGTAGACCGCTCGGCCTGCGATTTTCTGCATTTTGGCTGAAAACTGAGAGCTGAAAACTGAGAGCTGAGAGCTGAAAGCCGAGAGCTGAGCGCTGAAAGCTGCCTTCTATAATCAACTACGGAAGGGCGCGAACTCGAGCGCACAGGTCAACAAAGTTATGGCAGGTCTAGAGGGACGCATTGCCCTGGTTACAGGAGCTTCGCAGGGCATTGGACGGGCGTGTGCGATTGAACTGGCGCGCGCCGGAGCCACAGTGGCGCTTGCCGCTCGCAACGAAGCCAAGCTAGCCGAGGCCGTGGCGGAGATCGAATCCGCTGGCGGCAAGGCAGCCGCTTTCGCCCTCGATGTCGCCAGCGAGGAATCCATTCAGTCCGGCGCCAAAGCCATCCTCGACCGCTTCGGAAAAGTTGAAATCTTGGTCAACAACGCCGGCATCACTCGCGACGGCCTCATGCTGCGCATGAAGCGCGCCGCCTGGGACGATGTGCTCTCGACCAACCTGACCGGAGCATTCCTCGTAACTCAGGCCCTGCTCAGCGCCATGCTCAAGAACCGCTGGGGCCGCATCATTAACATCTCAAGCGTCGTGGGCCGTACAGGCCAGGCCGGCCAAGTCAACTACGCCGCCTCGAAAGCCGGTCTCATCGGCTTTACGCGCTCGATGGCCCGCGAGGTCGCGGCTAGAGGAGTTACAGTCAATGCCGTCGCGCCCGGCTATATTGAAACCCCCATGACCGCCGTTCTCGACGACAAGCAGCGCGAAGCCATGGTGGCTGAGATCCCCCTCGGCCGCGCCGGAACGGATCTCGAAATCGCCCAATGCGTGGCATTCCTCGCCTCCGACGCCGCCGCCTACATCACCGGGCACGTCCTCGACGTCAACGGCGGCATGTTCATGGGCGGTTAAATTTTTGCCAGTGCCCACTGTACCTCACTTTTGGGGCGAGAACACTGATTCCTGTTCAGAAGCGAAGATAGCTCGACGGACTGCCTGGATTGCGATGGGAATGGCTTCTTTGACTGGCTGGCTCAACTGCTCCCGCAATGCGAAAGACTCGCCGCCCACGGTAATCGCCTCGGAGCGCGAGGGAATACGTCCATAAAGATCGAGCGAGAGCTTGAGCAAAGAAGCGGGATCGAGATTGTGAGAGAAGATGCGCGGCAAGCTTTGAGCGGGCTGCAGGGTGCGAGTGGATACGATGCCTGGTTGATCCACTGCGGAGCAGTCGAGGAAGATGGCTGTGTTCGCTCTGCTCAAGGGCTCTGCGTGTTCGGGCTGTAGCTGCCGGGTCAGGATGAGTTCCACTCCGGCGGCAATTAGCTCGGCTTCGAGCGCAGAGCCAATGTGCCAGGCAACACCATCATCGCCGCGAAGGGCATTGCCGCAAGCCAGGATCAGGATCGGTTTCATCGCTCACGTCCTTAACCCCGGCGAAGTTCGTCCCGTGTTGTGCCGTCCGGCGCCAGCAGTTCGATCGATAGCGGCATCTGGCCGTATGCATGTGTGGAGCAACTCAAGCAAGGATCGAAGGCGCGCACCACTGCCTCCACGCGATTGAGAATGCCTTCGCTGAACTTGCCGTCTTTTACATAGTGGCTGGCGACCTGCAATACGCCGTCATTCATGGCTTTGTTGTTTTGCCCTGTAGCGATGACAAGATTGGCCCACGTCATCTTGCCGTTCTCATCGACCTTGTAGTGATGGTGCAGGACGCCGCGCGGCGCTTCGGCCTGGCCTGCGCCCTCTAACCGATTCACGCCGGCGGTGGCGCGCACATGCTTGTCCAGAATCTTGGGGTCGGCGAGAATCTGTTCGATCTTTTCCACGCCATACAGCATCTCAATGAGCCGCGCATGATGGTAGTGGAACGAACTGGCTACGGGTCCAGCGGCCAACTGCTTGAATTCCGCAAGCTCCTTATCTGCCCTCGGTGTGCCCATGTGCTGGACTATATTGAGTCGCGCCAGCGGCCCCACGCGATAGGAGCCCGCCGGATATCCGAGAGGCTTGTAGTATGGAAATTTTGTATAGCTGTACGGTTCCACGGCCTCGCCGATGGCTTCAACGAATCTGCCTGCCGTCATGCCGTCTTCGATCGTTGTTCCTCCAGCATCCATCAGTCGCAGCGCGCCGTCGGTAAATTCAATTGCCTCATCTTCATGGATGAGGCTCATGTAATTCGACGGGAAGTTGGCGAAGACTTCGATCTCTTCCCTGAATTGATCCGCAACTTTCTTATATGCATCGAGTGCAAGGCCGACGTTTGCATAGGCCTCGGGAAGCATGGCCAGAATCTGATCGCGCTTGGCGCTCGCAAGCGGCTCGGTGACGCCGCCCGGAACGACCCATCCAGGGTGTATGCGCTTGTTGGCCAGCACTTCAATCATGCTCTGCCCAAAGCGCCGCAGAGCCACGCCGGCGCGGCCCATCTCCGGCGCGGCCGCGGCAACGCCAAAGATGTTACGCGTCTTCGGATCGCTCTCCATGCCCAGCAGCAGATCGGGCGATGCCAGGTAGAAGAAGCTCAGCGCGTGAGACTGCACCATCTGCGCCAGGTTCAGCACTCGACGCAGTTGCGTGGCAGCATGCGGAATGCGCACCGACATGATCGCTTCGCAGGCTTTGGCGGAGGCGATAAGGTGAGAGACCGGGCAGATGCCGCAGATGCGCGCCATCAGGCTGGGCATCTCATAAAACGGGCGGCCTTCCACGAACTTTTCAAATCCGCGCACCTGCGTCACATGAAAGTGCGCTGCGTTCACCTCGCCCTTATCGTTGAGGTGAATCGTAATCTTGCCGTGGCCTTCGAGGCGGGTGGCGGGATCGATGGTGATCGTCTGGGTCATGACTCGCTCCTCATCACTCAAGCTCCAAATCGTGTCAGGGCGGAAACAACCAACGGCTCGCCGCTCACCAATGCCGTAATCGCGCTATAAAAAGTCGCGGCCGATGGCGGACAGCCGGGTAAGTACACGTCCACCTTCACATACTCGTGAATCGGCCGCACTACCGGCAGCAGCTTCGGCACCACAACACAAGGAATCTGAGGCTGCGCGCTGGCATTTTCAATGTAGGCGCGATCCAGAATCTTTTCCGGCCCGATCGGGTTGCGCATCGCCGGCACGTTCCCCGTCACGGCGCAGTCCCCCATGGCCACCAGCAACTTGGAGTGGCCGCGAATCTTGCGGATCTTCTTCTCGTCGTCCACCGATGCCACGGCTCCCTCAACCAGCGTAATATCGACTTCGTCTGGGAATTCTTTGGCGTCCACAAGCGGGCTATAGACCAGGTCCACAATCTCCGCCAGCTCAAGCAGCCGTTCGTCCATATCGAGAAACGACATGTGGCAGCCCGAGCATCCATCGAGCCATGCGGTCGCCAGCTTCAGCTTGCTCATTGTGCCTCCCGCATCATGTTCAGATACGTCAAAATCTCCGGATGCTTCGGGTGCTCGGTGCCCACTTTGTTCTTCTCGAACAATGCCCCGGTCGGACACACCTGCACGCACTTTCCGCACTTGGTGCAGCCTGAACTGCCCCACTCTTCATTCAGATCGGTAATCACCAACGAATCGATGCCTCTGCCCATCACGTCCCATATGAACGCGCCTTCAATCTCAGCGCAGGCGCGCACGCAGCGCATGCACAAAATGCAGCGATTGTGGTCCACAGTGAACCGTTCATGCGAAGCGTCTACCTTGAGCGCAGGATTCCGGTATGGCAGCCGCACATGGGTCAGGCCCAGTCGCTGCGCCAGCGCCTGCAGTTCGCAGTTGCCGTTGGCCACGCACACCGAGCAGACGTGGTTGCGCTCGGCAAACAGCAGTTCGAGAATGGTGAGCCGGTGCTTTCTCAGCCGCTCCGTGTCCGTGCTTACTTCCATGCCTTCCTGCACGGTTGTCACGCAGGCCGGCAACAGTTTGTTGCTGCCCTTCACCTCCACCAGGCAGAGCCGGCACGCGGCCATGTCGCTCAATCCGTCCAGATGACAGAGCGTGGGAATGTAAATGTCGTTCTCGCGAGCCACTTCCAGAATGGTCTGGCCCGCCTGTGCGCTCACTTCCTGTTCGTCGATGATGAGAGTCTTGACATCCGTTTCCACGCTCATGCCGGCACCTCCGCGGGAACCTGCATGTTGCATACGCCGGCTCGGCAGCGCTTGTGAACAATGTGCTCCATGTATTCGTTGCGGAAGTATTTCAGCGTGCTCAGCACCGGGTTGGGCGCGGTCTGGCCAAGACCGCACAGGCTGGCTTCCTTCACTGTCACGCAAAGATCTTCGAGCAGTTCCAGATCATGCATCGTTCCCGTCCCGTCGCAGATTCTGGTCAGCAGCGTATACATTTGCGCAGTACCGGCGCGGCAGGGAATGCACTTGCCGCAGGACTCGGTCTTGCAGAACTCGACGAAGAAGCGCGCCACGTTCACCATGCAGGAGGTGTCGTCCATCACGATCATGCCGCCTGAGCCCATGATCGAGCCGATTTTAAGCAGCGCGTCGTAGCTGACGCCAAGGTCGAGCAGCTCCTCGGGAATGCATCCGCCCGACGGCCCTCCCGTCTGCACTGCCTTGAACTTGTGCCCGCCCGGAACGCCTCCGCCAATCACTTCGATGATTTCTCGAAGCTTGATTCCCATCGGAACTTCCACCAGGCCGGTGTTGGTGATCTTTCCTGTCAGCGCAAACACCTTTGTGCCTTTGCTGCGCTCCGACCCGATGCTTGCAAACCACCTGCCGCCGTTGCGGATAATGGGCGCGATGTTGGCAAAGGTCTCCACGTTGTTGATCAGGGTCGGCTTGCCCCAAAGGCCGCTCACAGCCGGATAGGGCGGCCGCGGCTTGGGCGTTCCGCGCTTGCCTTCGATCGAGGCAATCAGCGCCGTCTCCTCGCCGCAAACAAAAGCTCCCGCTCCCAACCGAATCTCTACATCGAAGTTAAATGGCGTGCCGCAAATATCGTTGCCCAGCAGTCCGCGCCTGCGCGCGTCGCGAATCGCCGCCGTCAGCCGGCTCACCGCCAGCGGATACTCGGCCCGCACGTAGACGAATCCTTTGCTCGCGCCCACCGCATAGGCGGCGATGGCCATGCCTTCGACCACCCGCTGCGGATCGCTCTCCAGAACGCTGCGATCCATGAACGCGCCCGGATCGCCTTCATCTCCATTGCAGATCACGTACTTCACGTCGCCCTTGGCCTTGGCAACCGTGCTCCACTTGAGGCCTGTTGGGTAGCCGCCGCCGCCGCGCCCGCGCAACCCGCTCTCCGTAATGCGGTGAATCACACCGGACGGCGTCATCTCCGTCAGCACCGTCAGCAGCGCCTTGTAGCCCTCGCGCGCAATGTAGTCGTCAATCTTTTCCGGATCGATGTGCCCGGAGTTCTCCAGAACAATGTGGACCTGTTGATCGAAATGATCGCGCAGATTGCACTGCAGCTTGGCGACGGGCTCAGCGCCCAGGCTTGCCGCAACTGCGGCCGCGTTTTCGGTCTTCACGTGCTGGTACAAAATCTCCCGCGGGTCCACCAGCACCAGTGGCCCGGCAGCGCACAGCCCCATGCAACCCGTGCGGCGCACCATGGCGTTCTTGCCTTGCTTCGCCACTTCTGCCGCCAGCGCATCCTTCAACTGATCCGAATGCTGGCTCAGGCAGCCTGTGCCCATGCACACGTTGATCTCGTGCTCGAACTTCGCATTCTCCCGCCGAACCGATTCCGCAACCTGCTCCAGTTCTTCGATGGTCATACGAAGGCCCACCTTTCAAGTTGCGCCATCATCTCGTCGCTGCTCACGAGCCCATGCAGCTCGCCGTCCGCCAGCATCACCGGCGCGCGTCCGCAGGCGCCCACGCAGCGCGCCGTCATCAGGCTGATCTCTCCGTCCGGCGTCGTCTCGCCCTGCGCAATGTGCAGTTGCTGCTCGGCCGCTGCGAGCAATTTGTCTGACCCCTTGATGTAGCAGGCCGTACCCGTGCAAATGGTGCACGTGTGCTTGCCCGGCGGCTTCAGGCTGAAGTAGTGATAAAACGTCACCACGCCGTAGGCCTGGCTGAGGGGCACGCGAAGCGAGCGCGCTACAAAGCGAATGGAATCGTCATCGAGATAGCCAAACGACGATTGCACCGTGTGCAGTGTCTCGATGAGCGCGTGGCGGGCAAAGCCGTTCTTGCGCATGGTGCCGTTGACGATCTTCCAGCGCTTGTCGTCCGATGGGAACTGGGGAGTTGTGAGGCTCATGCGAGTACCTCCAGCGTGAAAGTTGCCCAATACCTCTTTTAGCCCGATCGCTTCGGGAATGCGGTGATTCTGATCACGGGTAGATCATCCAGCTGCGCGCCGTCCCATTTTGTTCGGAGTGTGCATGCAAGGCATCTGCGATGAAGTGGCGCCAACTGGACCAGCGCCCTCAAGCGCGCTTGTCCTCGCCGGCCAACAGAGAACGGAATCCTGGCCGGCACCTCTGGTTTGAGGAAAATGCGCGCATGGTTCGCCCCGACTTTGTGCCGGGTTCGCGACAAGCATGGAGGAGTTTGCAGCGGCGGCAACGCGAGTCAGCAGTTTGCTGGAGCCTGCTAGGAACTTTCTTATAGCCTGCGCTTACTCCCTCGGGCCGATTCCCAGCGCCTTCAGCTTGCGGTAGAGGTGGCTTCGCTCGAGGCCCAGCAACTCGGCTGCATGGCTGATGTTGTTATGCGCCTCTTCGATCTTCTTGAGAATGTATTCGCGCTCATAGGCATCGCGCGCCTGTTGCAGGCTGGAGAAGTTGTCCGTTCCGCGCGCGCCGGTCTTCTGCGTCAACGGCGGCAGGTGCTTGCGCTCAATGCGCTGTACGCGGGGATTGAGAATCATCACCCGCTCGATCACATTCCTCAACTCGCGCACATTGCCCGGCCAGCGATATTCGGCCAGGGTTTCGAGCGCGTCTTCACCGATCTCAATGCGCGGACGGCCGTACTGGCGGCCAAACTCAGCCAGAAAAACACGCGCCAGGAGCGGTATATCCTGCTTGCGGTCCCGGAGCGGCGGCACAAAAAACGGGACAACGTTGAGACGATAAAATAGATCCTCGCGAAAGTTGCCCTTGGCAATCTCCTCTTCGAGATTCTTGTTTGTTGAAGCAATCAGCCGCACGTCTACGCGCAGCGGCTGCGTGCCGCCTACGGGCGTAAACATTTGATCGTCGAGCGCGCTGAGCATCTTGGCCTGCGTCTTGAGGCTCATGTCTCCGACCTCGTCGAGGAAAAGCGTACCGCCGTCGGCTCGCTCGAGCGTGCCGCGCTGCTCCGGCGGCCCTCCCGGCTGCGCGGCGTGGCGATAGCCGAACAGCTCCGCCTCAATGTGCGCTTCGGGAATGGCGGCGCAGTTCAGCTCAACAAAGACGCGGTCCTTGCGCAGGCTCTCGGCATGAATCGAATGCGCGATGAGCGCCTTGCCCGTGCCGGACTCGCCGTAAACCAAAACGCGGCCGTTGGTGGGCGCCATCAGACGTATCTGCTGGCGCAGCGCCTTCACCGGAACGCTTTCTCCGGTGAGAACGGATGAGGCGCTGAACTGGCGCTTGAACTCTTCATTTTCCGCACGCAACCGCCGCGCTTCGACAGCGTTCTTTAAAACAATCAGTGTGCGATCGATGGATAAAGGTTTCTCAAGAAAGTCGTACGCGCCGAGTTTGGTGGCTTTGACCGCGGCCTCGATGGTTCCGTGGCCGCTGACGATGACCACTTCCGGTCGCGACTCCTGCGCCATCTGCCGGATCTCACCCAGCACATCGAGTCCGTCGCGGTCCGGCAGCCAGATGTCGAGCAACACTACGTCAAACGGCACATCCAGCAGCAGAACCGCGGCCTCGCCTGCCGATGCCGCGCCGGCAACGCTATAGCCTTCCTCGCGAAGAATCTCTTCAAGCGAATTCCGTATCTCTGCTTCGTCGTCCACCACCAGGATGTGGTTCATCGCAGTGTCTCCGAAAGCGGCGCTTCGCGAACGATCTGCTCGCCGTTCGCTGGCTGCGCTGCGGCTTCCATCAATGGCAGCCGCAGCACAAAGCACGCGCCCTTGGGGCTGTTCGGCTCAGCGCTGATGGACCCTCCGTGCTCCTGCGCAATCTTGGCGGCAATCGAAAGCCCTAACCCGGTGCCGCGATTCTTGGTGGAGTAGAAAGGCAGAAACAGCCGCTCGCGGATCTCGTCGGTCAGCCCATAGCCTGTATCGGAGACCGTGATTTCAATGGCCGCGCCGTCCTCGCCGAGCGCGGTGCGAATGCCGAGCACGCGCAACAGGCTGCCCTGCATGGCCTCCGCGGCGTTGTCGATCAGGTTTGCCAGAGCGCGGCGAATCGCTTCGGGGTCGGCCATCACCGTGGGCAGCTCCGGCTCAAGCGTACACTCCACTGTGATTCCATCGAGCCTGCCTGAGAACAGCGACAGCGCTTCCGATGCAACGGCGTTGATGTCGGAAGGCCGCGGCTGCGAGGCAGGAAACTGCGCCAGCGAGGAGAACTGATCCACCAAACTCCGCAGCGTGCCCACGCAACTGAGAATCACCTCGGTACATTTGCGAATGATGGCAGGTGAATCCGCAGTTGCGCGATCCAGATGCCTACCAATGCGCTCGGCGCTGAGGGCGATCGGCGTGAGCGGATTCTTGATTTCGTGCGCCACGCGCTGCGCCACTTCCTTCCAGGCCAACTGCCGCTGCGCGCGCAACAGTTCGGTTGTGTCCTCGACCACCAGCACGGTACCGGGCCGGCCAGGGGAAAGTTCGAGCCGCGCGCTGGTCAGCGCCAAGTGGACGATGCGGCCTTGCGTTGTGATTGCCATCTCCGTCGATGCCGCGCCCATCCGCTGCCCGCGCCGGATGAGCCTGCCGAGATCGGCTCCGCACTCCGCGGGAAAGAGAGTTTCAATCTTTTGGCCGTTGAGCGCCTGATCGTTGCCGCAGCCGAGCAGTTGCGCAAAGGCACGATTGGCCTGCATCACAGTTCCCGCGCCATCGAGAGTGACGACGCCGCTGGGGATCGTTTCCACGATCGTCTCCAACTCTCTGCGGCGCTCTTCGATTGCCTGATTGGCTGCGGTAAGCTTCGCCGAGGAGCTCTCCGCCAACTGCCGGCTGGCATCGAGATCGGCCGCCATGCGATTGAAGGAGCGCACCAGGTCCGCCATCTCGCCTGTGGCCAGAGCCGTTACGCGATGCGCATACTTGCCTGTCGCAATCTCATCCATGGCTTCGGCCAGCGCTTCCACCGGGCGTGTGATTTGCTTCGATAGAAACACCGCCATCCACACGCTGGCAAAGAACACAAACACGGTGACCAGCAGCAGCAGCAAAAAATACATGGTCCGAATGCGATTGCGCGTTCGGAAGAGCTGCCAGTATTCCGCCGCCCCCGAGCGCAGGCGCGATGCTGTCTGGTTGAGCCCCTGCGGCATGGGCAGCGCCACAACAACGATTTTTCCGGATTCGTTTGCTGCTTTTCCCAGCGCATACTCCTCGTTGCCCAGCTTGAGCGCGGGCACGTCGGTGCGCTGTGCCGCGGAGAGCAGCACCGTGGAAAGCTGCCCGTAGAGCGCCACGCCGATCCGATCTCCCTCTTCCAGCCAGGTAAGCAGGCTGGCCGGAGTCTCCTCAGGCGGCGCCTGGTAACGGGTGATGACGTTGCTATCCTTGTCGTAAACGACGATAAAGCCGCCGTCCAAGTCGATGCGGTGACGGCTGAGTTCCTCGTCAAGGTGTGGAATCGGCTGGTCCAGCGCGCCGGATGCGGCAATCGACTCTGCCTCAACCCGCGCGTTGTTGGCCACATACTGCGCCAGCTCCAGCACTACACGCGTGGAATCGTCTCGGAGCTGGGAAATGTTGGGCGAAAACCAGCGGTCGATGGTCCGGTTCATCAGCGTATAGCTGAAGAAGAACATGCAAACGGCAGGGGTGAGCGCAATCAGCGCCGCGCCCAGCACCATGCGCGTTCTGAGCCGCGCGCCCAGCGCGCTGATGGTTGGGTCGGAGTAGAGTTTCACCACATTCCTGAGCAGCAGCATCAACAACAACAGCAGCAGCAGGAACACCACAGCCGTAATGCCGGTAAATACAAGCGTCTCTCCGGAGGAATCCGGGCTGAGGAATTTCGATGTATTGAAGGCCTGAAGCGCGGCGAAGATGGCGATGATGATCAGCACCCCGCCAGCAAGCAGAGCCACCGAGCGCCGACGGCGATTGCCGAGAAACGACATGGGGCGATTATAGTTTGGTTTGCCTGGGCAGGTCAGTCGCCGCTGGCTGTTACTCAAGCACGGCGGCTGTCGCGGTCCACGGCCGCTGCTGGCTCTCCGCAACGCCGCGATGGGTCAGCGTGCCGAGCCACGTGTTGAGGCCCTCGGCCAATCCGGCGTCCTGTTTGATCGCCTGCTTCGCGCTCTGATTTGCGATGCGCAGCACGTAAGGGAATGTGGAGTTGGTAAGCGCGAGCGTGGAAGTATGCGGCACCGCGCCGGGCATATTCGTCACGCAGTAGTGCACCACGCCATCGACCGTGTAGCTGGGGTTGGAGTGCGAGGTGGGCCGGGCCGTCTCCACGCAGCCGCCTTGATCGATGGCTACATCCACGATCACCGCGCCCTTTTTCATCTGCGTTACCATCTCACGCGTGATGAGTTTGGGTGCCGTTGCTCCGGGGATGAGAACGCCGCCGATCACCAGATCGGCCTCGCGCGCAGCGTGGGTGATGTTGTAGCTGTTCGACGCCAGCGTGTAGAGCCGCCCGCCGAAGATGTCGTCGATCTCGCGCAGGCGGTTCAGGTTCAGATCGATGAGCGTGACCTTGGCGCCGAAACCCAATGCGATGCGCGCGGCGTTGGTACCCACGACTCCACCGCCCAATATAGTCACGTGCGCCGGAGGCACACCCGGAACGCCGCCGAGCAGAATGCCGCGTCCGCCCTTCTCTTTCTCCAGATAACTCGCGCCCACCTGCACGCTCATGCGGCCGGCAACCTCGCTCATCGGAGTGAGCAGCGGCAAAGTTCCCTGCCGGTCGCGCACGGTTTCATACGCGATGCCGATGACCTTCGATTCAAGCAGCTTGTCGGTCAGCGCAGGCATGGGCGCGAGGTGCAGGTAGGTGAAGAGAACCAGCCCCTCGCGAAAGTAAACGTACTCGCTCTCGATGGGCTCCTTGACCTTGACCACCATATCGGCCTTGCCCCATGCGTAGCCCGCGTCGCCCACAATCTCCGCGCCGTGATTCTGATACTCGTCGTCCGGAAAGCCTGATCCCGCGCCAGCCTGCGTTTCAATAAGCACCTTGTGGCCGGCTTCGGTGAGCGCCTTTGCGCCTGCGGGCGTAATGCCGACCCGCGCTTCGTTGTCCTTGATCTCTTTGGGAACGCCGATGATCATGGGTTGCTCCAATGTTGTCACGCTTAGGAATTAGATGCTGACCGGCAGGAAATCGGCGATTTGGATGAATCGAAGCGTCATCCTTCTCTACATCTTACTGCCTCAATCTCTTCGTCCAATAGCCCGGGCGGCGCTTGGCGTGAGCGATGGCAACGATCCGGATGTCGTGGAGGCGCTCACGGAAGACGATGGAATAAGGATATCGAGAAAGCACTATGCGCTGTGTTCCGTGCATGTATGGCGAGTACAGTTGCGGTTGCATGGCGATACGATTGAGCGCGGGGATCAGTTCCTCATAGAAACCGTCGGCTGCCTGCATGCTCTGGAGCATTTACCAACTGTGTGCACCGTCGATTTCAGACTCAGCGAGGTGATGGTAACTGAGCGGCTTCATTTGTCGAGCCGGGCACGCGCCTCTGGCGAGAGCTTGCTCAGCATTTTGGCCATTACTTCCTCGCCGGGAATCATCTGAACCGCGCCCGAATCGATTTCGTCGAGGCGGCGCTTGATTTCGTCTTCCCACGCGGCTGTGATCTCGGCCTCGGTTCCTTCCGGTTCTTCGTGGGCGACGCTCTCGTAAAGGGCGTTGGCCAACTGAATTCGCTGATCTTCCGGAAGCGAATGCGCGATTTGACTGGCTTCCTCGAAGGTATGCTGCATGATGAAATTGTTGCGCGGATAGTGGGTAGGATGGTATTGAATCCCAGATCTCAGCGTTGGGCCCAGGGCACCCGGAGAAACAGTCTAGTTGAGAACATTCCCATCCTTGCCGCGATGGAACTGCGACAAGGATGGGGCACTCTACCTTGAGAGATGTTGTTGAAGGCGAACATGTAGTTTGGTCCGGAGATCACCAGGTCTTGGCCGCGCCAAGGTTAGTAGGGAAACAGGGTCCGTCCACGATTCACCA
>Ga0182012_10002837_pt1 | contig 18620 bp, 18 predicted proteins | sample 612S2SmetaG_FD_120486 | JGI IMG/M metagenome (GOLD analysis project Ga0182012, IMG submission 120486) | Permafrost microbial communities from Stordalen Mire, Sweden - 612S2S metaG | ecosystem: Environmental > Terrestrial > Soil > Wetlands > Permafrost | place: Sweden: Stordalen | collected...
AGAACTGGATGTTGGCGGCTTGGGCGGCGACCACCGCGAAGAGCAACAAGATGATGGTGGCGAGGACGCCAAGTCGTCGTGACACGAATCAGCCGCCCTTCAACGTGGTCATCGTCGTGGGTACCGTCGTCGTGGTCGTCGAAGAAGACTGCGACGAAGCGGTGCATGTCTTCGCCACCGAGCAGAGATGGTTGGCGTAATCGATCGCGTTCTTGATAGTTCCCTCTGTGATTGTCAGGTTGAGTTGAGCCTGATCAAAGGGACGTAGCGTGCTCACGTTGTAACCCGTGTCGATGGCAACCCTCGGTTTGAACCAAAGCACGCCGCCCGGCTGGCCCTGGTAGACCGCGACGACACCCGAGTCATTACCCAAGTAGTACGTCGAGTACGCGTACCAGTGCACGATGAAGTACGCGCCGGCGACCACGCCGATGAGCACGGCGGCGACGAAGGGTGTCCGCCACGTCAGGCGTCGCTTCTTGCGCCGACGCACCGCGGTCGCCGTCGCACCCTTGGCGACCGGTGGCGTCGTGGAGCTGATCGTGCGCTGGATCGGCCGAGAGGCAACACTGACGTCGTCGAATTCGAGAAGAACGGCCGAGATGTTGTCATGACCGCCGGCCTCTTTCGCCGCTTGAATCAATTGCGTGACCGACTCCTCAAGCGTGAACGGCGCGCTCGCCAACCGCGCCAACGTGTCGCTGTCGAGCTCGTTCGAGAGTCCGTCACTGCAGAGCAGTAGTCGGTCGCCCTTCACCGCGTGGACCGACATCACGTCGACCGCAATGCTGTCCTCAACGCCGATGCCGCGCGTCAGTTGATGACGGCGCGGGTGGACCGCTGCCTCTTCAGGGGTGAGCCGGCCCATTCGAACCCACTCCTCGGCGACGCTGTGGTCGTCGGTGAGGAGGCGTAGCGCCCCGTCACGGAGTTGGTAGGCCCTCGAATCACCAACGTGACAAAGCGTCGGCGACGTGACGCCCTCGTCATCGACGGTCAGTCCGATCGCGATCACTGTCGTACCCATGCCGAAGTGGTTCGGATTCTCGCGCGCATCGTTGAGAACCGAGATGTTGGCGGCGTTGATCGCGTTGTAGAGACCCTCGACGCTCTGGTCCCCGGCGAAGCCGCTCCGGAGCAGTTCGATCGTCATCTCGGAGGCCACTTCGCCGGCCGCGTGACCGCCCATGCCGTCCGCCACGATCGCTAACGAGTCGTCCACGTAGACCGCGTCCTGATTCGATTGACGCACCAGTCCAGTGTCGGTCGCCTCGGCGTAACGCCAATGCGTCAACGAACCACCTCGAACAACACGCCGCCGACTTGGACGATGTCACCGCGCTCAAGGTGGACGCGTCCGTCGACCAGTTCCTGATTGACGTACGTACCGTTCGTCGAGCCCAGGTCCTCGATCGAGAGATCCCCTTGGTCGTTGGCGAGTCGGGCGTGCCGTGAGGACAGATAGGTGTCGGACATCGCCAGATCGCAGTCAGCACTTCGACCAATCGTGACCGCCGAGTCCACGGTGACGCGCTCGCCGGTTCGATCGAGCGGTTCGATGAACTTGAGCGCGAGGGTTCCGCCACGTCGTCGGCGAGCCCGCGGTTCGTAGTCGACAGGTCGGGCCTGGACCGCGGCGACGCGCAAGACGCGAAGCAGGAAGAGGGCGGCAACGACCATGACCAGCACTTGCAGCGGACGGACAACCGCCGCGTAGTTCGACGTCGTGCCCAACAAGGTCAAGCCAGTTCGATCCGGAAGTGGAGTGTCGCAATCGTGACGTCGTCACGGGGCGAGAGTGAGACTGCAGTGATGCGGTGACCGTTCACGAACGTGCCATTCGTTGACTGGAGGTCGCGGATGGCTACGCCCTCGCTGGTCCGCCACACCTCGGCGTGTCGTCGTGAGACGTTGGAGTCATTGATCACTACCTCGACATCAGGGCTCCGTCCAATGACTAATGGGGCGTCACCAACGTTGAAGGAGCGTCCGTCGCTCGAGATGAGCCGGGGTTGGCTCTCCCCGCCCAGGAATTCGGTCTTGACCTCGACGTTCCCCGGCTTGATGTCGTCATCAATGAAGACCTCGACCTTGACGGGACCCACGAAGCTGAAGCCCTCGCTGATGGCGTGCTGACGGACTGTCTCTTCGAGTTCGCTCACGAGGGCCTTTTGGAAGCCATCGAATCGCTCGGCGTCGACCGGTCCGAGCCACACGCGAATCTGATTCGGTGAAATCGGTCCTTGACTCGAGAGGCGCCTCGTGAGGTCGACCTCGCGCACGATGCGTGTGCCGATCTCAATCGGCTGCAGCGTGCTCTTGAACGTACGAGAGAACGTCTTCTCGAAGATTCGCTCAAGGCGATTCTCGACACCTTTTAGGACCATATCAACATCAACTGTACCGGCGCCCCCTGTCAACGGTCGGCGCAAATGAACGGTTTCGAACGTCGAGTAATGTTGCAAGGTCTTAGGGCGAGTGGCGAAATTGGCAGACGCGCAGGCTTCAGGTGCCTGTATTCGAAAGGATGTGGGGGTTCAAGTCCCCCCTCGCCCACCGGTTGCGGTCCATATTTGGGCCAGGGAGTTCCGACGATGCGCATGAGCGTATCGAATTAGTTTGACTCGCATGGATGGACATTTATTCGATGACCTCGCTGAACGTGGTCTAGAAGTCTTCGCGTATGCCGCACCAGTTATCGGGGAATTCGGAGTCGGTGTCCGTGAAGACGAATTGGTCACGCCAGCTTCCGTCATGAAGATTCAGGTCGCTCTCGCCGTTGAGAACTTGATCGACGAAGGAAGGGTCCGTGGAACGGATCGCCGAATTATGTTGGCGGAGCCTCGAACACCGGGGCCGGTCGGTATGTCATTGATGCGCGACGAAGTGGTCATGTCGATTCGTGACCTCGTAGTTGCGATGCTGACAATTAGTGACAATGTTGCAACTGACGAATTGATCGACGTCGCCGGACTGGACTACATCAACAACTTCACTCGGGCGTTGGGACTAGAACAAACCTGGCTCGCAGCCAATCTTCAACAGACACTCGACGACATCGCTCGCGAAGCTGGTTTCACCGACTATCAAAGTCTCACGGCCCACGAACCTGGAAGAGATGGTCCTCCCGCGTGGGGCGAGGTCAGCAGGCGCATCGAATCAAGTGTGGGGCTCGATCCAATATTTGGATCTCGTACGACGCCACATGAGATGGCGACCTTGCTTCAGACCCTATGGAACGACCGTGCCACGACACCCCGGGCGTGTGAGTCGGTTCGCCACCACATGTCGCATCAGTTGGCACGAGCTCGAATCGCATCCGGCTTTGACACTTCAGTGACGGTCGCTGCCAAGAGTGGCGCGCTACTCAAAGTCGTTCGAAACGAAGTAGGCGTCGTGACCTATCTCGATGGATCTGCATACGCAGTCGCTGTCTTCACTCGACAGCATCACGACAACGCACTTGACGTGGTACAGGTCGACACTGCCATCGGCCGAGTGGCTCGGACATTGGTGGAAGAACTTCACAACGATTGACCTCGGCCTACCCTCCACGCGTCCATCCGCGTCGATTCGTCCGGGGTGCCCAACTTCGCCAATTCACTGTCAGTGCCGAATGTGAACCTTTCGAAGCGGCGATGTCGACGGCGGAGCAATCCAATTGCTCACGACTTAACCGACTCACCAGGTCCTGAGGCCGTTTGCGGCCTTTCCGGGCATCGCTCTTGCCCAAAAATGACACAAACGTTTGACAACCATTCTCAACTACTCGTGAACCCGGTGGGGCCGAATGCACAACCTCCACTCGAGGTCCCCGGTTCGCGTATCCAACCGGCTGTTGATTCATTGGTGATAGCAGTTACTCCAAGTCGACGTTCTCGCATTGACTCCTTCAACGCAGAGAGTGACGCGTACCAGAACGTGTCGTCGCGGCATGCGTGACAGATCGCGTCGTTGTGATTCCGTCAAGGCCTTATCAGTTACTCCAAAGACGGGGGTACGTTGGGTTTAGACGGGCATTACGACCGAATCGGTTGACGGCGCAAGAACAACGCGACGCCGCAGAGAACGATTCGTTGAAAAGAGGCGCCTATGTCACGATTCACCAACAATGTTCGGCACTTCAACCTTTTTCGCCACGGCGCTCTGAGCGACGCCGGGCCTCGTTTGCACCGAATTCGACACACCACCTCGGCTCTGGCCCTGCTCCTTTGCTGCGGCACAGCGCTTATCGCACTGCCGACCTCATCAGCCGCAGCCCCGGCGCGTTTCGCGCGGACCACGATCACGTCAATGGTCCCCGGCATCAACACGCTCACCGTCACCTGGACGATCAAGTCATCGGGTGGCTCGGCGATCACTCGCTTCATGGTGACCTCGACAACCTCGCACGGTCCAGTTGTCGGCTGTGGCAAATTGGTCGATCCCAAAAAGTCACGAGGCGGGTCATGCACGTTCAGAGGACTCGCCAGTAATACGGTCTACGAAGTCTCCGTAGCTGCCGTGAACGCCGCCGGCAAAGGCCCCGTCACCACGAGGTCGAAGAGGACGAAGGCCGGCGTGACTCAGGCTCCCTCGAAGGCCTCCGTTCCCTCGGCGCCGACCATTGCTTCGGTGATCGACAGCAGTGCATTCCTCGCCATCACCTGGACGGTCGGGTCTAACGGCGGCTCACCGATCACCGGCTACGTCGTGTCGGCGACGCCGGCGAGCGGCCCGGCGATGCCCTGTCTCTCGATGGTCGATCCCGCACCGACGTCAGGTGGCTCGTGCACGATCACTGGCCTCACTGATGGCACCACCTACACGGTGTCGGTGGCCGCTGTAAACGCGGTCGGCACCGGACCGGCGGCGACGCAGACGTCGTCGACCTCATCCGTCTCTTCGAACGCCTCGATACCGGGCGCATCGAGCATCGTCTCGTTGACGCCCTCCAACTCCTCCTTGTCGCTCATCTGGACGGCCGGCTCCAACGGCGGTTCACCCATCACCGGCTACGTTGTCTCGGCCACGCCGGCGAGCGGCCCGGCGATGCCCTGTCTCTCGATGGTCGATCCCGCACCGACGTCCGGCGGTTCGTGCACGATCACTGGCCTCACGCACGGCACCTCCTACACGGTGTCGGTGGCCGCCGTAAACGCGGTCGGTACCGGACCCGCGGCGACGCAGACGACGTCGACGACCCTGACCGCGTCGGTACCCGATCGACCGGTTTTCACGACGGTCAGCGTAGGTGATGGCTCGGTCGCCCTCGCCTGGACTGGCGGGTCCAACGGCGGCTCACCGATCACCGGCTACAACGTGTCGGCCACGCCGGCAAGCGGCCCGGCGATCCCTTGCCCTTCGATCGTCGATCCCACGCCTTCGTCGGGCGGTTCGTGCACGATCACTGGCCTCACTGACGGCACCTCCTACACGGTGTCGGTAGCCGCCGTGAACGCGGTTGGTACGGGACCCGCGGCGACGCAGTCCGCGAGCCCGCACGCGGCCAACGCTGCGTCGCTCGTCCTATCGCGCGGTTGGGCCCCTCCGGGGGCGACAGTGCCCGGCAGTGGATCAGGCTTCGCCGCTGACTCCGACGTAACGATCGCCTTCAGCCTCACTTCCGGGCTCGGTGCTTCAGTTCAAGAGCGCGATCCCGCGCTGGATGCGCCACGATCGAGTACCGGATGGGCGTCCTCACCAAGGGACACGATGGCCGAAACCGTGACCACTGACGCCGAGGGTGACTTCACCACTTCGGTGCCCGTTCCTTCATCGCTCACCGTGTCGGGCGATTACGACGTCACCGCGAGCGGCGACAACGCTCTCAATCAGTCGACGTCGGCATCGACCGCGATCCTCGTGGGCTTTGACAACACCGCGCCGATCCTGACCGGTTTCGGATCATCACAGCAGATGACCGTCTCGCCCGCCACGTTCGATGGTTCCACCGGGCCCACACAGTTAACGGTCACGTTCAGCGTCACCGATGACCTGTCGGGCGCCGCCTCGTCCCAGGTCTACATGGTCGACAAGTTCGGTGGCACGTCCATTGGCACGGTGGCTTCGATGATCAGCGGCAACACCAACGACGGTGTCTGGCAGGCCACCATCACGGTGCCCCAGTACACGGGACCGCAGTGGTTCGTGAGCCAGGTCGGTCTAGAGGACCACGCGGGGAACTACGTCAACTATCTCTCACCCGGGTACTCCACCGACTCGTTCGACTTCGCCCTGTCGGGCCTGGGTTACTTCGGGTCGGACCCGTCGAGCTCGCCCTCGGCAACCAACGTCGGCGTCAGTGACACGACGCCGCCGGCCATGGCTTCGTCGGGAACACCCGGCGCGTTGGTGCTCTCGTCGTCCGTGGTTGACGTCACGTCGCAGAGCCAAACGATCGACGTGACGGTGGAGTTGACTGATGACCTGTCCGGCATCGCCTCAGCGACCTTGAATTGGCTACAGGCATCGTCCGGCGTTGCACTCCAGACGCAACTGCAGCCTGCGAACCTGGTGTCCGGCAATTCGACCGACGGCGTCTACAGCGCGACCATGACCGTCCCGGAGGGCACCGTGCCGGGCGACTACGTGCTGCAGGAGGTCTGGGTGCAAGACGCAGCGGGCAACTACGTCCAATACCTGGGTCCAAATTTCTCGAACACACTGGCGAACACCTTGAGCTACACAGGTGACAACGACGGAATCGAAGTCACGAACTCCACGCCGCTTCTTACAGGACCGGCGATCGTGGCGGCCACGAGCGGCGGAACCTTTGGTGTCAGCCCAACCACGGTGGACACCTCACAGTCGTCGGCCTCGGTGACCTTCCAGTTCCAAACAACCCAGGACGCCGCGTCGTCCATGAGCAACGTCGTCGTGTGGATCATCAACGGCAACACCCAGGGGACCAACGAGCAGATGGGTCAAGCGGCCTCGCCCGCGTCGTGCGACGCGACGGCTGGCACGTGCACCTACGACGTCACCGTCACGTTGCCTGCCAACGCACCGAGCGGTCCTTGGTACCTCGACAGCGTGTCGCTGTTAGAGATGCCGGTCGGATCCTCCACCCAACTCTTCACCCAGTACGACAATTTCTCGCTGTACCCCGTGGGTTGGGACTCAGGTGGCGCGATCGATTTCTCCACCCTGGGATTTGATCCGTCGAACTACACCATCACAGACGAGCTCTCCCAATGATGGGTGTTGGGTCGCGATGTCCGGCATCCAACACGACATTAAGAAGGGTAAGCGACTGCCCGACGAGATCCTCGACGGCGCTCAGGCCCTGTTGGGCGAGTTCATCATCAAACCCGACGACATCGCCGACGCCGTGCTGTACCTGTTGAGCGTGCCGAGTTCGGTCGACGTGACCGACATCGCGGTGCGCCCCAACAAGCACTTCGATCTCTAACTGCACTCTCGAGCGGCGGCCACGACGGCACGAAATGCGCCGAATTCACGTAGTCAGCGAATTGTGAACGGCTCGGAGGCACTCTCACGCGCGAATTCCCGTAATTACTAGGGATTCGACTCCAATTTGATGGGCAAAGTTACCTCTGTTACGTTCTCCGGAGCGGTCAGTCGAGGGGATCATATGGTCATCACTCATGGTTTGCGCGCCCCACGAGTCCGAATCACTCGTTTGGCCTTCGTTGTGACGTCCCTACTCGTGTTACTCATCTCGCTCGACGTCGCAACACCCGTGAGCGCCCACGCGAATTCGTACTACGCCTGCAAGAGCGCGGCGTACTCGTGCGTGCTCGACGGCTACAACGCCACGACGATGAACGACAACTGGGCGGCGCAGTACTACGGCGCGGACACGAAGGGCGGCATCGGGACGCCGCCGCACAACTGCACGCTCTACGCCGCGTGGATGCTCGCGCACAACGGACTGGCGAACCCCGGTCACTCCTGGGGCTACGCCGATCAGTGGGGCCGGACCTTGGCCGCCGAGACGAACCACACGCCCGCAGTGGGATCGATTGCCTGGTACGAAGGTGGAGCGATGGGCCACGTGGCCTACGTCGCGCAGATCGACTGGACGAACGAGACCGTGTTCCTGGTGTCGGACAACTACGCCGGCGGCGTCAACGGCTACACGAGTAACGGTTGGGTGCCGATCAACCAACCGACCGGCTACATCCACGTACGTGACCAACCAGAGGTCACCGCCCTCGCCACGAGACGAAGACTGCCGATGCGCCCCTGAAGCCAGCGGTGTTACGCGGGGATGTCCGCCGCACAGGACCACGGACCCCAGCCGTCGCGAGAGTAGAGAAGGGCAGCCAGGCGGACGTTGATCACCGGGTTGAGGGCGAGGCCCAGGTCGTTGGGGTTGTGGCCCAGCATCGTGAGCAGGTACTGCTCGGTGCCGCCGTCGTTGAGCTGAAAGACGCCCCGGTCGTGGGTTCCGTTGCTGTCGAAACCAATGTCGGTCGGTCGGAACTTGGACTCGCACCAAGCCACGATCTCCGCGTCGTGCCAGGCGGCGGGCGGGAAATCAGTGTGGATCAGGGTCGCGACATAACTCTGCGTCGGCGTGGGCGCGTTGGTGAAGGAGAGGAGCTCATCATCGATCGGGATGACCCGGGCGCGGGGCGCCTTTCGCGGGACGACCGCCGCGGCGACCACACGCACGTGCGTTGGTTCCACGTGCCGCTTGGGCACGGCCGCCGGCGCGGGCGCCGCCAATCCGAAGACTGACACGACCAGCATGAGCGCCACCGTTCGATAGAGATGCCGGGACGTCGTCGGGACGCGTTTCAATCGATATCGCGTTTCGAGCATTATGGTTTCCTCGCCTGTTTGGTTTGAGCGACCGTGTCATCGGTCTTTCGTTGCGCCGCATTGGACCAACGGTCCGCGACGCACGTCCTCCTGGTGCACGAAGCACGCTGTCCGCCACTTTGTTTGAGCGCGGAGGAAACACCATTTTAGGGGAAAACACCTTTTTTGGGTGCATGGTCACCAAATGCCCTTAAAACACTGGGTTCTCAGGGCCTCTTTCTACTTTTCTGGCAGAGAAATTGTGAAAGCGACAATTTTTGTGGGCGCACTCGCCAACGCTGGTTTTGAGTTACGAAACTGGTGACGCTATGCGTTCGACGCGGTCGCCACCTAGTGCGTGAGTTTCTCCAACTCATGAAGGCAGTCCTGTGCTGAACCCGTACCTCGAATCTCGTTGGCGATGCGCTGGGCACTGTCGCGAAAGATCCGCTGCGCGAGTATCTCGGTGACGGCGCGTCGAATCCGAGGAACGTCCTCGACCTCGATCGTGCGGAATCCCGGTTCCGATTTGCGGCCGACGTCGACGACGATGCCAGCGCCGGCGACCGCAATGAGGCGAGCGTTGGTTCGCTGGTCGGCGAACATCGGGACGAAGACGATGGGGAGGGCCGCAGCGAGCGCGCCGTAGGTGGTGCCCGACCCACCGTGGCAGAGGACCGCCGTGGCGTGGGGGAACACCTGTTCTTGGGGCACCCAGGGCTCGACGTAGACGTCCTCGGGCAGAGGACCCAGTAATTTTCGGTCAAAACCGTGTCCGGTGGTGAGCAGAACCTGGACGCCGAGGCCCTCGACGGCCTCCAGCGCCCGGCGAAAGGCCGGCGCGGCCGTGTCGAGACTCCCAGTGATCGAGCCGAGGGTGACGTAGAGGAGCGGCATCGTGGTCGTGGCCCACGGGGCGTCGCGCCACGCGTCGTCGTGGTTCTCCTCTTCGCGGTATCGAAGCGTATTGGGGAACGGCGACGGGTCGAGGCTCGAGGGGAACCGCGAGATGTAGTGCGTCGAACGCAGCACCTCTCGCATTCCGGACTCGAAGTCGTCGAGGATCGGGGCCACGAGATCGATCACACTCCACTCGGTCTGCGCCGTCGAGATCGCGACCTGGGCGTGAGGAATGCTCCGACGCACCCCCACCACGGCACCGGCGTACGCGCAGGGTTCGCGCAGAATCACGTCGGGCTTGAACGAATCGCAGGCCGACGCAACCGCGGGCAGCATCGCGGCCGTGGTCAAACGACCGAAGAACTCGCCATCGAGGAGCTTCGTCGCCTCACGATGGGGAACTCGGGCGGCCCGTTTCCAGAGTTCCTTCGACTGCGTCGGATCCGGTGGTTCGCTCTCGAGGTGTGAGAGGCCTAGTTCCTGCACCACGCTGACGAGGCTCGGAGGGACGACGACCAGCACTTGATCACCGCGCGCACGTGCGGCGTCAATGAGTGGCACCAGGGGGTTGAAATGCCCGGCCAGACCGGTTGAGCAGAAGAGGACTTTCATCGCCCGCCATCCTTCCAGCCCGCAACGACGGAGTGGGCGCCGTTCCGGCTCTCAGCTCTGGGCTGGGCTAAAGCCAATGGGTGACGCCTCTTTGCTCGAAAAGAGTGTCCGGTGCGCGAGCGCTGCGAGGGCCCCGCCCACCAGAGGTGCCACGATGAAGAGCCACACCTGCGCGAGCGCCGTGTGGCCAATGATCAGCGCCGGCCCGAGGCTTCGCGCGGGGTTCACCGAGGTGCCCGTTAATGGGATGCCGATCAAGTGCACCACCGTCAACGTGAGACCAATCACGATGCCGGCGGTCGAGGGATTGGCGGTCTTGCTGGTCACGCCGAGGATGACGAAGACGAAGAGGAACGTCAAGACGACCTCGGCGATGAAGGCGCCACCGGCCCCGATATGGATGAAACTCGACGCGCCCCACCCATCGGTACCGAGTCCCGTCGACGCGCGACTATAGAGAGGTGAGGTCGCGAGCATCCCCCAAAGGGCGAGTGCCCCGAGGAAGCCGCCGATGAACTGTGCGATCCAGTAGCTGACCGCGTCGCGAAGCGAGATCCGTCCGGCGAGAAGTGCTCCCAGCGTGACCGCCGGATTGACGTGACAACCCGAGATCGGGCCGAGCACGTGCGCGAGGGCGAGCAACGTCAATCCGAAGGCGAGTGCGGTCGCCACCACCCCGGCGATGAAACTCGTCCCGTCGGCCTTGAAGCCGAACGAGAGAGTCGCCACGCCCACTGCGAAGAAGACGAGCAGCGCCGTGCCGAGTAACTCTGCCGCAAATTTACGTGCCACCTTAATCCCCCTTGGCCAAACCTTCGCCACAGGATATCCGGCGTTGACTCCGCAATTCAGGACTGTGAACCATCGCCGCTCGGGCGCGCGACCTCGTTCATCATTGCCTCGAATCGCTCGCGATTGAAGGCGTACGTGAAGATCGAGGTCGCGAGCACTTCGACGTAACGGGCGTCTTGGGGCGTTGCTACCCAGTCCTCCGGCGACGCGTCGTAGAGCTCGGTCCAGTAGTGACGAAAGGCGTCCGCTTCGCCCGGTCCGCCGGGCACCACGCGGGCGTGGCCGTGGATGAACACGCCTACGTCGTCGCCCATGACGTGCGCCGCGCTGAGCGTCGATCGTTGTTCGAGATGTTTCGCCTTTACGGCGTCGCCACTCGTCGTGAACCACAAGCGACCATGTAAGAACAGCCCGTCAACCGCTGAACAGCGTGGTTCCCCTGCCCTCGTCACCGTCGCCACCACGAAGTGCCGGGTTCCCTCGAGATATCGAACGAGATCTCGCGCCGACAACCTTCGATCCCCAGTGATGATCTCGGTGAGGTGCGCTCCGGCGCCGGCGAAGGATTTCGTTAAGAGGGCGTCCAGATCGTCCAGCTCGTCGTCGGTCTCGAACATCCCACGAGCATGGTCGCTCAACGCGACGTCGTCAACCATCGTCGGGACCATTGCTGGCGAGTGCTGCATAATACGTTGTGCCCCAGAATCCCCGTGACCACAGCCTGAATCTCGCGCCAGCCTCGATCGATGACTACCGCGAACTCGCTCGTCGGAAGCTGCCCCGTCAGATCTTCGATTACGTCGATGGCGGCGCCTTCGGTGAATCGACACTCAACGCGAATAGAGAGGACCTCCACCACATCCAGTTCCGCCAGCGAGTCCTGCGTGACGTGAGCGAACGTCGCCTCGCCACGACGGTGCTCGGCGAAGAGATCGCCATGCCGGTGATCCTCGCGCCCGTGGGATTCGGCGGGATGCTCGCGCGACGGGCCGAAGTCCAAGCGGCGCGGGCCGCCGAACGCGCCGGCATCCCCTTTTGCGAGTCAACCCTGTCGATCTGCGGCATCGAGGAGGTGGCCGCGGCGGTGAAGCGTCCCGTCTGGTTCCAGTTGTACGTGATGAAGGACCGCAGCTACGCGGAGGACCTGATGGTCCGCGCACGGGCGGCCGGCTGCACGACACTGATTCTGACGGTCGATCTGGCCGTGGTCGGCCAGCGCTACCGCGACGGACGAAACGGCATCAGTGGTCGAATTCCCCGGTCGAAGCGACTGCGTAGGGGTGTCGACTTGTTCGCCCACACTTCGTGGCTGCGTGACGTGGCGCTCGGTGGCAAGCCACTCACGTTCGGCAACCTGGAGAAGGCCCTGCCGGACGCGAAGGTGCCCGGCGACTTCCAGGCCTGGGTCGCGAGCCAGTTCGACCCCAGCGTGACGTGGGACGACATCGAATGGCTGCGCAGCCACTGGAGCGGGAAGATTGCCCTGAAGGGGATCCTCGATCCCGATGACGCAAAGGAGGCGGTCGCGCGCGGCGCCGACGCCGTGATCGTCTCCAACCACGGTGGACGCCAACTCGACGACGTTCCCTCCACCATCCGCTCCCTCCCGGCTATCGCTGAAGCGGTGGGCGACCAGTGCGAGGTGTTGATGGACGGCGGGATTCGCAGCGGTCTCGACGTGGTCAAAGCCCTGTCGCTCGGGGCGCGAGCGTGTCTGATCGGCCGGCCGTGGGCCTACGCGGTCGCCGCGCGCGGTGAGCGCGGTGTCGACCACATTCTCCGTATTTTCGCCTCGGAGATGTCCGTCACGCTCGGTCTCACCGGAGTGAACGATGTGAAGGACCTCGACCGTACAGTCGTAGTGGAACCCTAGAGACCAAGTTCTCTCGACGACGAAGGAAGCCCCCATGAACCACCCACTGGACGCCCTCGAGTCCTCGGTCGCGTACTTGCGCGCCTTGATCGAAGGACTCGACGAGAGTCAGTACGTCGCTTCAGCACACCCGACCGAGTGGACGGTCGCCGACACGATGTCGCATCTCGGCTCGGGAGCCGTCATCATGAAGCGTCGTTTCGAGGACGTCGTCGCGGGCAAGGAGACGCCGCCGGAGTTCAATCAGTCGGTGTGGGACGTCTGGAACGACAAGACCCCGCACGCCCAGGTGACCGACGCACTCGTCGCCGATCAGGCGTTCCTTGAACGGATCCTTGACATCACGCCTGAGGAGCGTGAGGTCTTCACCTTCAATCTCGGTCCACTGGTCCTCGACTTCACGGCCGCCATAGGCCTGCGACTGAACGAGCACGTGCTGCACGTCTGGGACATCGAAGAGGCCTTCGACAAGAGCGCCACGCTGCAACGCGATGCCGTGTCGTTCATGGTGGACAACCTTGAACTGGTCATCAAGTTCACCTCCAAGACCACGGGATCGGGTGATGTCCTTCGAATCCGCACGACGGAACCACAGCGCGAGCTGGTCTTGACGCTGGGGGCGGAGAGCGTAACGCTCGAAGAGGGCGAACAGTCCGACGATCCCCACCACATTGAGATGCCGGCCGAGTCCTTCGTCCGACTCCTCTACGGTCGTCTCGACGCCGCGCACACGCCGGCGGCGGCCGAGTCCGAGCACCTCGAGAGCCTTCGGATCGTCTTCCCCGGGCTGTAGCCAATGAAGCCCCGTTTGCAGATAATCGTCGGATCGACGCGCCCGACACGATTCGCCGACAAGCCACTCGCGTGGTTGCTCGACCGCCTCTCGACGCGCGACGACGTCGACATCGAGGTGTTGGACATGCGCGATCACCCGCTGGCGCTGTTCAACCTCGCGCTGTCACCGGCCAGAACGCGTCGCGACTATCCAAGCGAAGAGGTTGGTCGCCTCGGTCAAGCCCTCGACGCTGCCGATGGCTACATCGTGCTCACGAGCGAATACAACCACGGCTATCCGGCGTCACTAAAGAACGCGTTGGACTACGTGTTCGTTGAACTCAACCGCAAGCCCGTCTCGTTCGTTGGATACGGTGGCGTGGGAGCGGCGCGGGCCATCGAACAACTCCGTCTCGTTTGCATTGAATTCGAGATGGCGCCACTGCGTCACGCGGTCCACATCCTGCCGGACGTCATGTTCCCCGCCATGACGGCCGAGGAGTTCGACCTCGAGGTCTTCGCACCGTTGGACGCGCGCCTCGAGATGCTCATCAACGATCTGCTCTGGTGGACGAACGCCCTGAAGGCTGCGCGCGACGCCGGTTAAGTCACAGCGCCACGTTCGAGGACGCTCGTCATGTACGCGAGTTCGCCGTCGTAGATGTGCGCAGATTTCACGATCATCGTGAGGGATCCGACGTCGACCACCAGTTCCTTTCCGACCTCGTGTTGGATTGACGCGAGCTCGACCAAATTGGCATAACCCTTCGCCCCGAAGTCAATGCTGTGGGCGTAGACCACGAGACGCAGCTCGTCGTTCACGAGAAAGAAGTCCAGGAGACTGATGCACGGTATGTAGGACGTGTCGCTCAGCGGCTGGAAGGTCGTGATCGTTGCAGAGCGACACGTCGGGTCTGCGCGCAGACGTTCGACCACCCAGTGCACCTGATCGAGGCCGGTGCGGCCGTAGTCGTACAGGCGCGTCGCGTAACTGTCGGCGTCGCCCAGTTCGGGTACGACGGTGTGATCGGTGAAGTTCGCGTGCATCCAGGCGAGGCGGTCGAAGTCGGCGTAGCGCTCGATGATCTCATCAGAAGGGTGCGGCGACGCAACGATGAGGTTCACCATCAACAGTTCGTGGATGCGAAGCCCGTCGTACGTGGAACGATCGCCATCGCTGAGGATCGTTCGTGCGACGTTCAGCCACGCCTCGCCAATCGTGTTGGCTGCGATGGTCGTCATCGGTTCATTCTTAGTCGCGGGTGACGACAGGGGAACGTCTATGACCACGCGACGCTAGAGCTCAGCGACCGCTTCGAGATAGGCCGAGTGCAGCTCTTCGTAGCGTGCGTCGCGTTGTGCCTGATCCGAGGTTCCACCGCTCATCACTACGTCGAGCGCCTCGAGGTGGCTCTGCCAACCTGCTCCAAAGCCGGCGGCGCCATCCTTGGATGCGCCGGAGTGGACCAGGCGAAGCGTGGACTGACCATCACCCGATGACGCCACTTCCCAACGAACCAGTGACGATCCGTCAGATTCATCCCAGGTGTATTCCAGAAGTGATGGCACATTGCACTCCTGGACCGTCCCACGCATCTCGCCGCTCCCCGGCCACACGAGGTGCACGGCACCACCGACACTGGCGTCAAACTCGGCATTGGCGAGCCACTTGGCCAGCTCCTCCGGCTCGGTGAGCGCGGCCCAGAGTTCCATCGGTGCCGTCGCGACGACGCGATCGAACTGCAGTGTCACGTTGTCGTCGAAGGCTAAGAAACTCGCATCGATCATTTTGTCTCCTCTTGCCGGTTGAGGCGAGTCTGACAGAAGAAATCGGGACTGGCAACCGGTCCACGCCGATACAAAACTCAGCCCACGGGCATCACTGGTACGGGATGTAGCTCGGGTAACCGCGTTGCAGATTGATTTGACCTACACCGACCTGGAGGTTGAGGACGAGATGCGGTGCTCGTCTCTGCTCCTCGGCGGTTTTCAAGGACGAGGGCACGGCGGTGAAAGGCTCACTCTGGTAGCCGTTACGACCGTAGTACGTGATATTGCCGGCACCGATGTGCGTCTTCAAGTAGACGATCGCGTTCGCGGGGATGTCCACGTTGAGGATGCCCACGGCAACGCTCGCCGTGACCGACGCTGCGGAAGGGGTGAACTGCACTTGGCGCAAGTCGACCGTCATGTTGCCGAACTCGGTTTCGTAGGTTCGTTGTACCTGTGCGAGGGTCGTTGGTTGGTCCACACGTGCGCCGCTCCCGCCATGCATGGGCACGCCTGTCGACGCGAGGAAACCGAGGAACGCTCCAGCCAGGAGGATGAAGATCGTCATGCCGGTCAAGAAGACCAGCGCGATGAATCGAAGCAGAAGGTGCTGGCGCGCCGACGAGCGTAGGGAGAGGATCGCCAGCACCACTAGGAAAATCAGCCAGAGAACTCCGAAGCCGTTCCCCACGCGCGGCGCGCCGCCAAGCGTCGTGAGCACGATGACCGCGACGACGACGACGCCAGCCAGCAGCACGTAGCGCAGTAACCGCAGGTTCGACGCGGGGGGCGCGTCGGCCTCATCGACGTCGCCGCCGGACGGCCCTGCGTCCCGTGGGATCAGTACCCACATGGCGAGATAGATCGCGGCACCCAGCCCGTAGAGAACGGTGAGGACCACGAACACGACGCGAACGATGTTGGCGTCGATGTCGAAGCGCTCGCCTATGCCGCCGGCGACGCCACCGACCATCCGTCGTTTGGTACTTCGGCGTAATCGCGTTGGCGTTGGCGCGACCGGTTCACTCGCAATGGCGCCGTCAGTGACCTGCTCGTGTTCTTCGTCCATGACTCAAATGTACGGGCCCCGCTGATCAAGGACTATGGGGATGAACCCTCAGGGGCGGGTTCAGAGGGCTGCATCGCTCAGGGTTTCCCCTTAGATACAACCGCGAACGAAGGTGCAAGAATCCAAGTAACGCTGCGACGGCTTCGCCACGGAATGGAGGATCGCATGTCCGTAACAACCTCGAGTCACGCGATCGTCGGCACCCCCCAGCGACCGCTTCGCCGCGGTCGTGACAACTGCATCGTGGGCGGGGTCTGTGGTGGCTTCGCTACGAGACTGGGCATCAAGGAGCGCTACGTCCGCTTGATCTTCTGCCTGCTGACGCTCGTCTTTGGATTGGGCGTCCTGCTCTATATGACCTTTTGGGTCGTCCTTACGCGCTCCGGCGAGGATTCGTCGATCATTCAGCGAATCTTCCTCAACCGACGCGAGGCGCAGTTCGTCCTCGTGGCGTTCATCTTCACGCTCCTCTTGCTGATCGCCCTCGAGACGACGGGTGTCGACGTCACGCACGGATTCGATTGGCCCTTGCTACTGAGTGCCTTCGGGGGCTTCGCGGTGTGGCGAGGCGCCTCCAACGACGAGCGCACCCATATTCAGGAGTTCATCAACTCCGCGCCAGTCATCGGCGGTGCGTCATCGAAGAATCGAAAGGGCGTAGCGCTTCGTGTCATCGCCGCGATTGCGCTCATTTACGCGGGACTGCACACCATTAAGCACATTGGTGGCGTCTGGGGGTCGGCCGGCCCCGCGCTCTTTGGCACCTTGATCTTGATCCTTGGCGTCCTCGTCCTCCTCGCCCCATGGTGGCTGCAAAACGTTCGCGAACTCACGAGCGAGCGACGTGAGCGGGTGCGCGCGGAGGAACGCGCGGCAATGGTCGCTCACCTCCACGACTCGGTGCTGCAGACCTTGACACTCATCGAGCGCGCCGCCGCGAACGGCGGCGACGTCACGCGCCTCGCACGCAACCAAGAGCGTGAGCTTCGCCAGTGGCTCTTCAGTCCCGAGACGATCGCCAATTCGTCGACGTCCTTCGTCGGCCTCGTGGGCGCGATCGAGCATGACGTGGAGAATGACTACGGGGTCAAGGTCGAACTGGTCACCGTCGGGGACTGCGTGCCCGACGAGAGAGTCCTCGCGCTCGTCGCCGCTGGTCGCGAAGCCGCCATCAATGCCGCCAAGTGGTCCGGAGCTTCGAGCATCTCGATCTTCACCGAGGTGGAGCCCAGGTCCGTCTCCCTCTTCGTCCGCGACCGTGGCGTCGGCTTCGACAGCGACGCCATCCCGGCCGATCGACAGGGCATCGCCCTTTCGATCAGACAACGAATGGCCCAATACGGGGGCGAATCGTTGATCACCACCTCAGTGGGCTCGGGCACCGAAGTGCAACTCGTCATGCCGCGAAGCACATGACCATCTCAAACAAGCCACGGGTCTTCCTCGTCGACGATCACGAGTTGATTCGTTCGGGCATCCGCGCGGAGATCGCCGGCTCGGTGGACATCATTGGCGAGGCCGACGAAGTCGGGGCCGCCATTGAGATAATCCTGGAGCGCAGCCCCGACGTTGTGCTGCTCGACGTGCATATGCCCGACGGTGGCGGCCAAGCCGTGCTGCGTGGGGTCTGCGAAGTCGACTCCTCGGTGAAATTCTTGGCCCTCTCGGTGTCGGATGCCGCGGGCGACGTCATCAGCGTTATACGCGCCGGCGCGCGCGGCTACGTGACCAAGAACATCTCCGGGCCCGAATTGATCGACGCGATCTATCGCATCGCCGCGGGCGACGTGGTCTTCTCTCCGCGGCTCGCCGGTTTCGTGCTCGATGCCTTCACCGCCGACACCCCCGACCAGGCCAACGTGGCAGTCGTCGACCCCGAACTCGACCAACTCACCGCTCGCGAGCGACAAGTGCTGCGACTTATTGCCCGTGGCTATTCCTACAAGGACATCGCGAAAGAACTCGAGATCTCGACCAAGACGGTGGAGAGTCATGTGTCCTCGGTGCTGCGCAAGTTACAGCTCTCCAGCCGATACCAGTTGTCGCACTGGGCCAGCGAACGCCACCTGTTCTAGTCGC
>Ga0182012_10002840_pt1 | contig 18606 bp, 20 predicted proteins | sample 612S2SmetaG_FD_120486 | JGI IMG/M metagenome (GOLD analysis project Ga0182012, IMG submission 120486) | Permafrost microbial communities from Stordalen Mire, Sweden - 612S2S metaG | ecosystem: Environmental > Terrestrial > Soil > Wetlands > Permafrost | place: Sweden: Stordalen | collected...
ATCGGCTACAAGCGGACCATGGTGGTGTCGCTGTTCATCCAGGTCATCGGGTGTCTGCTTTTCGTTCCCGCAGCCAAATTTGTGAGCTTCCCGCTCTTTTTAACGGCGGTTTTCGTGGTGGGCGCGGGCGTAACGGCGCTGCAAACCTCCGCCAACCCGTATGTGGCCATTCTCGGACCCGAGCACAGCGCCCCGGTTCGGCTCACTTTGGCGCAGGCGCTCAACTCTCTGGGCGGCAGCATCGCCCCCATCGTCGCCGGGCATTACATCCTGACTGACCCGGCGCTGATGGCCACCCCGGCAGCCACGGCCAACACAGTGCGCGGACCCTACATCGCCATCGCGGCCGGACTGCTCATTCTCGGAATCGCAACCGCCTTCATGCACTTGCCAGCCATCACGCAGACGCAGGCATTTCGTCCGGCCAAGGAAGGCGATCCTATCCTGAGCCGCAGCATCTGGAGCTACAGACACACAGTTCTGGGCGCCGTTGGGATCTTCCTGTATGTCGGTGTCGAAGTCGGTCTGGCCTCCATCGCCTTCAATTACTTCGTCTCCCAGGGAATCCACCCCGAAGGCGTCGCCCATTTCTTCGCAGGTCTGGGCAGTTTCGGAGCGCTGGTCACCAGCCTGTTCGGCCCCTGGAACGAAGTAGTGATTGCCACCCTGCTGGTTTCGCTTTACTGGTTCGGCGCGCTGATTGGCCGTTTGCTCGGCTCCTGGCTGCTGACCATCTTCAAGTCCGGCCTGTTGCTCGGCATCTTCGGTATCGCCGGAACAGCCATGGTGCTGTTGTCGATGGTTTCCAGCGGCTCGCTGGCGATCTGGACCCTGGTGCTCTGCGGCTTCTTCAACTCCATCATGTTCCCCAACATTTTTGCCCTGGGCATCGCCGGACTCGGCCCCATGACCAGCAAGGGCTCAGGTCTCATCATGACCGCGGTCGTCGGAGGCGCTGTCGTTCCGGCGCTGATCGGATGGGTCGCCGACAGGGCAGGTATTTCGCACTCCTTTGTAATCCCAGCCTTTTGCTACCTGTTCATCGCGTACTACGGGTTGATCGGCTCCAAACCAAGGCGCACGATTACAGCCTAGATTCCTTGCGGAAGTTCGGCGCGGGAGGCGGGATTGGCAATTCGTCTCCCGGTTCGCTACCTTGTACTCATGATTTCCGCATCATCCGTTTGCGTGTAACCTCGAGCTTCCACGGAGGACTTTCCTGATGGCTACCGGTATTCCCCCGGAGACCGCCGAAATTCCAGACTTGCTCCCCAGCGAAAGCGATGGCTCACAGGCCGCCGACGGGACCGCTGAGCAGACGATCGACCTGCAGCAGCAGGTAGCCCGTCTCCAGGCGCTCCTCGAGGTTTCGCGCCAGGTCCACTCCACCACGCGCGAGGATGAAGTGCTTGAGACTGTGCTTCGAATCGTGGTCCGTGAACTGGAGATGGCCGGGGCAGCTTTCTCCGGCACCGCGCTCTCCTACGGCGACGCGCCTCGAAAGACTGACGTTGGCAGCATGAACGGCATTCTCACATATCCGCTGCAGGACCGCGAGGGCAAGTGCATGGCGGAGCTGATCGTCGCGCCGCCCGAAGGCCGCGAGATCACACTCTACGAGACAGACTTCCTCGAAGGGCTGGCGTTGCAGGCCGCCGTGGCCCTCGAAAATGCCCGCAACCATGAGCGCAACCTGCAATGGGCGCGGGTGCAGCAGGATCTGGACGCGGCGCGGCAGATCCAGCGGTCGCTCCTCCCGCAACAAATGCCTTCCATTCCGGGTTACTCAATTGCAGTGAAGTCGCAGACCTGCTACGAGGTTGGGGGCGATTACGTGGACATCATCTCGCTTCCGGAGGGCGGTTTGATCATGGCGGTAGCCGATGTGGCAGGCAAAGGACTGGCCTCCGCGATCATGGCCACCAGCTTTCGCGCGGCGTTTCGCGCCATGGCCATCACCGGCGTTTCGCTCGATCTGCTGGCCACGCGCATGAATCAGCACCACTGGCTAGAGGGCGAGGAAGCCCGGCGCCGCTACGTGACGGCGATCTTCCTCAAGCTCGACCCCCGCCGCGGCGAGGTGGAAATCGTCAACGCCGGCCACAATCCCGGTTTTGTCATTTCTCCGGATGGAACGCAGCACGAGATTAACGCCGCCGGCACTCCGCTGGGGCTGTTGCCGGGAATGACCTATGCCAGCGAGCGGCTTAGCTTTTCCAAAGGCAGCCGGCTGCTGTTTTATACAGATGGGCTGACTGAGGTTTTTCTTGAAGATGAAGAGTATGGTCAGGAACGTTTGATGCTAGAGTTTTCTAATACTCACACGCAACAAGCCGATGGTATTCTCGAAGCATTGTGGGCAGCCATCCACGGATTTTCCGGCGGCGGGCCTCAGGAGGATGACATGACCGCTTTGGTGTTGTGCCATCTGCCCGAAGCCGGGCCGGCATCTGCAAATGGTTCAGGAAAGGTGTACGCATAATGACTGCAGCGCGCACCACCACGGTAGAAGTCAGGTTGCCCTCGCGCCTCGGCTTTGAAAAAGTGGCCATGAGCACCGCCGCTTCGGTGGCCAAACTAATGGGCTTTCGCGAAGAGCGGATTGACGACTTGAAAACTGCCATCGCCGAGGCCTGCATCAACGCCATCGAGCACGGCAACCGGCTCAACGAGAAGCTTTCCGTCGGCGTAGTCCTCTCGGCCGGAGCAGACGCATTGGAAATCAAGGTGATGGACGACGGCAAGGGCATGAAGACTCAGCCCGCGAAACCCGACATCGACAAGAAAATGCATGGCGAAGAAGACCCGCGAGGCATGGGAATGTTCCTTATCCAGGCGCTCGTCGACGAAGCCGAATGGGTCGTCGGCACCAACGGAAAAGGCAGCTATGTTCGCCTGGTCATCCGTCTGGACAAAGAAGAAGCATAAAGCCTCCCCGTTTTAGGGCGCAGCGCGCAAGAACACGAAAACAAGGTAATCTGATTCACGGAGACAGAATCCCAGTGCAGACCGATACGAAGTCGAAGATTGACCAGACCACCGCTCCCTCCGGCACCCCCGTCACCGTCCTGCGTTTCGAGGGCGACATCTCGTCCGCCTCCAAGGACGCGGTGATCGGCTCTTACCAGACACTCTCGAAAGCCACGGTCAAGACCGTGCTGCTGGATTTCACCAAGGTGGAGTACATCAATTCGAGCGGCATTGCGCTGGTGATCCAGTTGCTGATGGAAGCGGCCAACTCCGGACAGAAAGTGTTGGCTTTTGGCCTCTCCGCGCACTTCAATAAGGTCTTCACCATGGTCGGAATCACCAAATATGCCGGCCTCTTCCCGGACCAGGCTGCGGCGCTCGCCTCCGTCTAAGCTTCTCCTTCTTTTGATTTCGCCGCACCCCGCGCTGCTCGACCACCCGGTCGAGCAGCGCGTTTGTTTTGCGCTCCACTACTCAAGGGCAACTGCCGGGGATCTCTCTACACCTTTTACTCCCCCCGCGGAAGTTTCCCCTCCCTAGGCTATACCGCGCCCTTCTGACGGCAAAAATCAGCGGCAGGAGACTTTTTCCTAAAATATGAGTGAAATACGCGCACATTTTGTGAATAGCATGTGATATATTTTTATCATATGATGTGAGCGGGAGAGACTCACTCTCTCGTGCCGCACCAATTTTTGACCATACGCCCCTTTCGGGCGAGGAGGATTTTCATCATGACGATTAGCCGTTGGTACCCCATTCGTGAAGTCGCAAGCCTGCAGGACCGCGTCAACTCTCTCTTTCAGGACTTCAACGGCGAAGGCCAGACGGTAACCGCCGCTGCCTTTGCTCCAGCTGTCGATGTCTTCGAAAACGGAGAAAAGGTCGTTCTGAAGCTGGACATTCCCGGCATCAAGGAAGAAGATTTGGACATTCGCGTCGAGAACCAGACTCTCTCCGTCCGCGGCGAGCGTAAGTTCGAGACCGAAGAGAAAGAAGAGAATTTCCATCGCATCGAGCGCCGCTACGGCAGCTTTTTCCGCTCCTTCAGCCTGCCCACCACGGTGGACACTGAGAACGTCGCAGCCTCTTATGAGGCTGGCGTGCTCAAGCTGGAGCTGAAGAAAAAGGCCTCCGCGCAGCCGAAGCAGATCAAGATCGGCGTCGCCGGCAACAACGGCGCAGCCAAGACAGTGCAGGCTGCGTAATACGGCCCGATCTGCGTAAATTGGACCAGACTCCGGCGCAGGCCGGGGGCTAATGTCGTACTACTTGCCGGGGTCGAGGGGTGCTGCCTCACCCCGGCGCTGTTTTTCTTAGAGGTCGCAGGGTGAACCGGCGTAAGAATTGCTGAGAACGCCGGTGGGGGAGAAAAGAAATTGGCCATTCGTTGGGATAAATTAACCGTCAAGTCGCAGGAGGCAATGCAGCAGGCGATTGCGCAGGCTTCCGAGCTGGGCAATCCGGAGTTGCAACCGGTGCATTTGCTGCTGAGCTTGGTCGCGGACCGGGAGGGCGTCATTTTGCCGGTACTCGAGAAGATCGGCGTACCCGTTGAGCGTCTTGAAGCCGAATTGCACGCCATCGAGGAGAAACTGCCTCGCGTTTCCGGCGCACAGGGTCAGCCCGGTCTGTCCAACCGCCTCAACAAAGCGGTCGAGCAGGCCTTCAAGGAGGCGGCCAACTTCAAGGATGAGTACATCTCGACCGAGCATCTGCTGCTGGGACTGGTCCGCGAAAAAGGCGACCCGGCCGTGGACGCGCTGTTGGCCGAGGGCGCGACGCATGACGCGATTCTGAAGGCGCTGACAGCGGTGCGCGGGAGCCAGAGAGTCACCGACCAGAATCCCGAAGGCAAATTTCAGGCGCTCGAAAAATACGCCAAAGATCTCACCGAACTCGCCCGGCGCGGCAAGCTGGACCCCGTCATTGGCCGCGACGAAGAGATTCGCCGCGTCATCCAGGTCCTCAGCCGCCGTACAAAGAACAATCCGGTGCTGATCGGCGAACCCGGTGTGGGCAAGACAGCCATCGTCGAGGGGCTCGCCCGCCGCATCGTCTCCGGCGATGTGCCCGATCTGCTGCGCGACAAGCGCGTCATCTCGCTCGATATGGGCTCCATGCTCGCCGGTGCCAAGTTCCGGGGCGAATTTGAGGACCGCCTCAAGGCCGTCCTACGCGAAATCGACGAGTCCGCCGGCAAGGTCATCCTCTTCATCGACGAGCTCCACACCATCGTCGGCGCGGGCGCGGCCGAGGGGGCTATCGACGCCAGCAACATGCTCAAACCCGCTCTCGCGCGTGGCGAACTGCGCGCCATCGGCGCAACAACTCTGAACGAATACCGCAAGTACATCGAAAAAGACACCGCGCTCGAACGCCGCTTCCAAATCGTCTTCGTCGGCGAGCCCAACGTCGAGGACACGGTCGCCATTCTGCGCGGCCTGCGTGAGCGCTACGAAGCGCATCACAACGTTCGCATCAAGGATTCGGCGATTGTCGCCGCGGCCACGCTTTCGCATCGCTACATTTCCGACCGCTTCCTGCCTGACAAGGCTATCGACCTGGTCGACGAGGCCGCAGCTTCGCTCGCCATCCAGATCGGCTCCGTTCCCACGGAAGTCGATCAACTGGAGCGCGAAGCCACCTCGCTCGAAATCGAACGCGCCGCCCTGAAACGCGAGACAGACGCGAATAGTCTGGCTAGGCTGGCGGTGATCGAGCGCGAACTCTCCACACTCAAAGAGCAGATCAACAGCCTGCGCGCCCGCTGGCAGCAGGAGCGCTCCGCCATTACGCGGATTAGCGAACTCAAAAAATCAATGGAAGCCCTCCGCTTCGAAGCTGAAGAGCAGACCCGAAAGGGTGCCCTCGAACGCGCCGCGCAGATCCAGTACGGCGACTTGCCGCGCATGGAGGCTGAACTCAAGAAGCTCAGCCAGCAGGAGAGCGACATCACGCACCACCGCCTCCTCAAGGAAGAGGTCGATGAGGAAGACATCGCCGGCATCGTCAGCAAATGGACCGGCATTCCCGTCTCCAAGATGCTCGAAGGCGAAGTGAAAAAGCTCGTCCAGATGGAAGACCGCCTGCGCGAGCGCGTCGTCGGCCAGGATGCCGCATTGACGGTAGTCGCCAACGCCATCCGTCGTTCCCGCGCCGGCCTGGCCGATCCTAAAAAGCCCATCGGCAGCTTCATCTTCCTCGGACCCACCGGCGTTGGCAAAACCGAAACCGCCCGCGCCCTCGCCGAATTCCTCTTCGACGACGAGCAGGCCATGGTCCGCATCGACATGAGCGAATACATGGAAAAGCACGCCGTAGCTAGGCTCATCGGCGCGCCTCCCGGCTACGTCGGCTATGACGAAGGCGGCCAGTTGACCGAAGCCGTCCGCCGCCGCCCCTACTCGGTCGTCCTCTTCGACGAGATCGAGAAAGCCCATCCAGATGTCTTCAACGTCCTCCTGCAAGTCATGGACGACGGCCGCCTCACGGACTCCAAAGGCCGCACGGTCGACTTCAAGAACACGGTGCTCATCATGACCTCGAACCTGGGCGCGGCGCACTTGAGCGCTGAGACCAACCGGACCGAGCATGAGTACGCGCAGGCGCAGGAATCGGTCATGCGCGTCCTCCGCGAACACTTCCGCCCGGAGTTCCTGAACCGCGTGGACGACATCGTGATCTACCGCCCGCTCGGCCAGGCGCAGATGCACCACATCCTCGACATGCGGTTAGCCGAGGTGCAAAAACTGCTCGAAGGCCGCGCCATCTCGCTGGAACTGACCGACCAGGCCGCGCAACTGATCCTGGTCACCGGCTCAGACGCAGCCTACGGCGCGCGTCCGTTGAAGAGGGCCCTGCAGCGCATGGTACAGGACCCGTTAGCCATCAAGATCCTCAACGGCGAAGTAGAACACGGCTCGCACGTGCGAATCGACGTAGACCGCAACACCAACGAGCTAAGCTTCGTCACCATGAGCCGCGAAGCGATGGCGTAAGGTACAAGAAGAAGACTTCAATCCCAAGGCTGGCGAAGGACCCAACTTTGCCAGCCTTTCTTGTCTCTGGATTTGCCGACGCGAACCGAATCAGCCATACTCCAGCTATGGGAGAGTTGACACAAAAGGTCATCCGCGACATCGATGCTGCCGAGACCTTTGACGACATCTGCGATTGGATATGGATGGCTGGGGATCTCATTCGTAAAGCCGCTCAGCCCGATTACCCGAGCGGCTTTGCAGAGATCGACGCGGAAACCGTCACCTGGACGGAACGGCTCGATCTGAAGGAGGCGGCACTGCGCGCTCTGGAGAGAAGCGCGGACCCGCTTTGGGTCCAGTCAATGCTCAGCGTTCTGCGAGAAACGTACGATTGCGATTTAAAGAAGCTCTGGATAGATGCATTGGCCAACCACTTAGCGGCTCTGAAAAAGGCCAATATGATCGTGTTTACAGCTTTGCTTGCATTGAAGGAAATCGACGAGCCTGTTTTCAAGGGTGCAAAGGGTCTTTGTTCCATAGACGTGGACCGAAACATCGAGGAGGCCCACAAGGTGCTCGAAAATCGTGGAATCCGCATCCCTTGGTAGCTTGATGTGCGAAAAGCGGAAGATCCTTTCCAGCGCGGTAGTTCGATCTCGATGGCCGGCTCACAAAATCGAGCACATCGAAGTATAGTGTAATGTGCTATAGTTCACAGTATCAGGCGGGCAACATGCGAACATTCAAGACCCGATGGTTCGCGCGCTTTGCCCGTCGAGAAGACATCTCAGACGAAGCCCTACGGGAAGCCATCGAACGGTCCGAACGCGGACTGATCGACGCAGATTTGGGCGGCGGACTCATCAAGCTAAGGGTTGCTCGTCCCGGCGAGGGCAGGTCCGGCGGTTACCGCATGATCGTTGCCTACCGAACTCGCGACCGGGCGTTTTTCCTCCTAGGATTTGCCAAGAGCGACCAGGAAAACATCGACTCCGAGCAACTGCGGACAACGAGAGGAATCGCATCTCACCTCCTCACCGCGAGTTCGGATCAATTGAAGGTGGCCATTGCGGAAGGCGAAATTCAGGAGATTTCTTATGACAACGAAAGAACTTAGCCCGATTACGGAAGCGCTCTTGGAGACTGCGGAAGGGCTACATCGCGTCGGCATCATGGACGACGCAGCCTACGAAAAAATCACCCTCCGGCACCTCGGCCCAAAAAGCCTGAGCGTCGCCCAACCCATCTCCGGCGAGGAAATCCGTACCCTCCGCGAAAAGGCCAACCTGAGCCAGGCTGCCTTCGCGCGCTTTCTCAACCTCACCACCGGCTATGTTTCGCAACTGGAGCGCGGCGTAAAAAAGCCCTCCGGTCCCGCGCTCACGCTGCTCAACGTCATTCGCCGCAAAGGGCTGGAAGCAATCCTCTAGTCTGGTTGACCTGCCAATGCTCTCGACCTAACATAAGGGCAGGTTTGGAGAAATCATGAATGTGGATTGGTCGGAGTGCGGGCTGGTGGAACGCGTGGCCGGGAAGGTCGGGGGACGGCCTGCCGTTAAGGGAACGCGGATTGAGCCAGACAGCATCATCCAGGAGCAAGAACTCGGCCGGACGCCCGAGCAGACCCGCGCCGATTTTCCCACCCTTACGCTCGAAACCATTCTTGAAATCCTTGCCTACGCTCAGAATCATCAGTTAACCGCGTGAAATCGGTTCTCCTCGACGAAAACCTGCCCCATTCCCTTCGGAGCCACCTTCCCGGCTCCGTGACAGCCGCCTACGCAGGTTTTGCCGGCCTCTCGAATGGAAAGTTACTCCACGCGGCTGAAACCGCCGGCTTCGAAGTCTTGGTGACTGGGGACAAGACCCTGCATCTGGAGCAGAACTTGAATGGGCGCCGAATCGCGCTCGTTGTGCTTTCAGCCGTCAACTGGCCGCTCATCGAACCGCACACCGGAGAGATCCTCGCTGCAGTAAATAGCGCGGAGCCGGGAACGATAGCCCGGATCGATTGCGGCGGCTTCTGGCGGGCATCAAAGGGCCGTCAGTCCCCGCTCGTCTAGGTCGTTGGCCTTCAGCACGGGCCGGCTAGCTCAAGGCAAAGCCACCGTAGCAAACAACTGCTCCGCCGACCCGCGCAGCACGCGATACAGAGCAAACTGCCGCTGCGTCTGTCCGCGCAATTCAAAGAGCAATTCCCCGCGATTGTCCGCCATCGCGTCCACGGCATCCACCAGCCGCATCCGCGGCTTGTCGTCCAAATGCGCCGCGTCAGTCGAGGTCTTGTAGAGAACCAGGATGCCACCGTAAAGATCCGGCTGCGCGATGATCGTCACAAATTTCTGCGGTGCCGGCTTGGGTGCGGGCGGCGTCTTGGCGGTTGTTGTAGCCGCGCTCGAATTGGAAGTTGGCTTGCCGCGCTTGATGACCGGCGGTGGAGGCTCGTCCGTATCCGCAGAACTTCCTTGCGGAGCAGCCGCAGCAGCCGGCGGAGCAGGCGTGCTCGCCGTCAGCACCAGCGTCGCCGTCGATCCATACGCCAGTTCAAAGACGCGAAACTGCTCATCCGCCAGCGGCGCCGGCTCGGGCGGAGCCAAAGGCACCAGCGGCGTCTTCTTGCGAACGGCGTTTTTCGCCGTCTTCGCGGGCGGTTTCGCAGGTTTGTCCAGTCCAAGCTCCGTTCGCGCAATCGTTTCCAGCGCGGTCTTCATCTTCGCCTGGTCGTCGGGGTTGGCCCAGGAGTACTGCCACGGGTGCTCGGCATGGTCATACGCATCGGAAACCGCGACCGCCTGCTGCATTGAGGGAGGAAACCCCGTGAGCAGCGGAATTTCCGCATCTTCCAGGCCCGCCGGTTTGCCATGCTTCAGCCGCGGCCGATCCGGATCGGGCGTACCCGTCCCCGCACCCCCACCCGAATCGTCCACATGCTTGCTGCGGTGCAACGTGGGCCGGTCCGGATCGGTGCTCGCCGTCCCTGCTCCGGAACTTCCAGAGCCGGAGTCGTCGCTGGTCTTCCGATGCAGCGTCGGACGATCGGGGTCCGAGCCGGCCGAGCCTGTGCCCGATCCTGATCCGGCCGGCTTTGTCCCGCTGGTGTCGTCTGTGTCGGCCTCTTTCGGATGTTTCCGTTTCAGAACCGGCTTGTCGTCAGCGTCGCCAAAACCGCCGTTTTTCAGCGAACTGGAATTGAAGGCGTCTTCCGCCTTCTTGGCCTCCGGAGTGGTCAGCGGCTTCCACGCGCCAAAGCCCTCCCATTCTCCGTCTTCCTTGCCAACCCCCATCAGATCGAACAATCCAATCGGCTTGCCGGCCGTCTGCAACTCATATTCAATGCCGTTCGATACCGCCAGCGGATAGGGCTCTGGCAGGTAAATCGTTCCGTCGTTCAACTGCTGGCCATCGTAGACCGCCACCGGCACCAGCCGGCTGGCCGATGGCTTGCCCGGCGCCCCGACCCACTCCAGCACAGACACCGCGCGCAGCACCGGCTTCTTGTCGTCCGTCTTGGTAATGCGGCCCGGATACTGCGCCAGGGCACCAATGGCAATCAATGCAAAGCAGGCCGAAAACGCAGCAATTCTCCGTGTCCTGAAACCTGGAAACCGCACCGGCAATGACACACCTAGCCCCGCTCGGGAATAATCCAAAGGAACCCCTGGCCGCGACGCAGCCTGAACCCAATCCAACCCGCTACCCAAAGATGAGGAATTCCCAATGGAACTGAACGAAAAAGTTGCCAACTTCACCCTCCAGGACGACCACGGCCAGACCGTCCATCTTACCGACTTCGCTGGAAAGCCCGTCATACTCTTCTTTTATCCCAAAGCGGACACGCCTGGCTGCACCATTGAAGCCTGCGGATTCCGCGACACCTTTGAAAAACTTCAGAAAGCCGGCGCCGTAGTCCTCGGCATCTCTCGCGACACCCCAAAAGCCCAGGCCAAATTCCGCGACAAATACAATCTCCCCTACCCGCTCCTGGCAGATGTAGACGAAAAAGTCTGCAATCAGTTTGGGGTCTTGAAGGAAAAGAACATGTATGGGAAGAAAGTGATCGGTATCGAACGCACCACCTTCGTCATCGGTCCCAATCAGACGCTCCTGCAGATCTTCCCGAAAGTAAAGCCGGAGGGCCACGCGGAAGAAGTGCTCGCGGCCATTGAAGCTCACAAGAGCTAGCTGCGAGATTTGCAGCCCAAGCCAGTTTCGTTTAATTTGATCTCGTACCTCGCGAGTCCGCGTCTGGATTTGAATCAGCGGACTCTACCTGCACCCTCCGGCTTCTGAGAGGGTGCGGATGGAGGCGCTTCGGAAGCACCCCGGGAAGGGTGTGTCTGCGCCTCGGAACGAGTTGTCCCGTCGGAACTTGCACACTCCTCCGTTGATTCCACGAAGTTTAGCGCCGAGAGGAGATTTGCCATGAGCAACGCAGGAAACAACCACAAGATCAACTACCTTGAATTCACCTCAACCGACATCGAGCGCACCAAGCGATTTTATGGAGCGGTTTTAGGCTGGAGTTTTGTTGACTACGGGCCGGATTACAGCAGCTTTTCCAGTGCCAGCGCCGGAATCGACGGCGGCTTTATGCGCGGTGAACCGAATCCCGGCGGCCCGTTGGTGGTCCTCTACGCCAGCGATCTGAAAGCCGTTGAGGAAGCAATCGTCGCAGCCGGGGGAGCCATCACCGTGCCGGTCTTCGAGTTCCCAGGCGGCCGTCGCTTCCATTTCAGCGACGGCGCCGGAAACGTTCTTGCCGTCTGGTCGGAGTAACGAAGCGCTTCAGTTTACCCGCGCCGGCAAGCAGCCCGGTTTGCCCGAAGTAAGCTCTTCGCGCACCAGACGCAGACCGTAGATGCAGCGGTCAAACCAGCCGGCGAGGCGGCGGAACATTGGCGCTTCGTCGGCATACTCTTCCAGGTCAAACTGGCTGACGATGTAATAGCTCTCCTTGCCGACCTTGACCAGCTCTTCAAAGCTCTGCTGACCATGGCGGCGGCGATAAGGGTCCATCGATTCCGGATACATGCCGGAGACAAAGAGCGCGTAGTCTCCAATATGCTTGCGGACCGCGCGTTCGGCGTCAAACGACGGCGCCGTGCCGTGAATCGGGTCAGCGGCCTCGATCAACTGGTCCAGCGAATGGATCGGCCGCCCCTCGTCGTCCTTGACCTTGTACAGGTTATCGGCTTCGGAGAATTCGCAGAGCAGGCGGGCCACGTACTGCGTGATTGCCGTGTCGTGGATGCCCAGTTTACCGTCGTAGCTGTTGCGCACGATCTGGTGGAAGAAGGGCTCGAGTGGATGCGTCTCCGTTGACATACAGTTCTCCTGTCGTTACGCGCCGTCCTTGGACGGGTCGGAACCGTCCCGCCCTTTGCCGTTAAGCAAAACCGGGAATGAGAACCGCGACGCGTTCCGAATGAGGAACCGGAAACCCGCCGCAGCAGATTTACCTTGCTTTGACACTGAGATTATCGGCATTTCTCTAAAAATCAATACGACTTTCGATTTTTGTTGGCGCTTGATGGCCAGGAGTGCCACGTCCGTTAACGCTTCTCGCCCATACCGGGTCACAATCAAGACGTTTTCCCCCGGTGAGGGCATTTGCTTCCATTTGGCGCAGTTTACGTAGATCGCGCAGGAATAACGCAAAATCCTGAAACCCTGGCTTCCCGCCAAGTTCTTCATTGCCTTCAACGACACCGAGGAGATTACGAATGTTCCGACCCTCCATCTCGAATTTCACCATGGCCGCCTTCGCACTCATTGCCGCATCTTTCCAGGCCACCCATCCGGCCCAGGCTCAGGTCGGTTCACCCGGCCATCAGCAAGGCAGCTACCAAGCCTACGGCCCGAATGGCGCAAAAGGGACAGGAGCCCCGATTCAGGGTCCCTTTTTGGGCACCTGGACCAGCCGCAAGCCCGGCCCGAACAACAACGGCACCATCGTTTCGTTTGGCGAGTACGCGCCAAACGGCAACTTCCGTTCGACCAGCGTAATTCAGGGCGGCACATTAGACGGAATGCGCATGCAAGTCTGGGGCCGGTACACAGTCAAGCAGATCGCGCCAAATCGCTACCTGGTTACCTCGCACGCCCAGGGAGTCGCACCGCAAAGCCTATGCAATCCAGGTGGGAGCTGCAGTCCCAACATCGTGCCTGAGAAGGCGACAGAAACCATTGACATGCTCGATGCCAACAGCTTTCACATCAAATCAACCAACGGACCAGGGCCTGGTTCCGATCTGCACCGCGCCGACATTCCCCCGCAGTTGACCTCACAGATCGCCGCGCAGGTCACGCTTCCGGCTTTACCCAGGGCTGCAGGCAACGGCGGCGTCGCGCCCACCATGCCCACATTGCACCCCTATGTCACTCCCGGCGGCGGCAACAAGACCATGGGCAACAACTGTGACAACGCGCAGCAGAACCGCATCTGCACCGTGAACAACGGCCACATCTATACCGACGCTCGCGGTTGCCAGGTCTGCGCTGGCCCGTAGCCACGGTCGCGAACTTCCCGTATTGGATCCACTGGAAATCGCCGCCGTCGCATTCCTGATTGCGACTTTGTTGGCGTCCATCGAATTCCGTGCAAACAACAAGGCGGCCGATATTCCGACCGCCTTGCTAGTGCAATTGAGAGAGGTTGTTTTAGTAGACCTGGAACGAACTAAGAAGCCACCGGCTCCAGCTCCGTGATGCGCTTGGCCAACAGCGATTCCAGCTTTTCCAGCGCAGCCGAAAAGCCTTCAATGCCTTCCTTCAGCTTGTCGGTAGCCATGCGATCGGCAGCGTGCATCTTGATGAAGGTCTCGTGGTCGATCGTGAGCTTTTCAATGTCCAGCTTCTTGGCCGCTTCCGGATCCAGCTTGCGCGGAAGCTCGCCTTCGGCCGCAGCAAGCTCGCCCAGCAACTGCGGCGAGATGGTCAGCAGGTCCGAACCAGCCAGCTCCTTGATTTCACCGATATTGCGGAAGCTCGCGCCCATTACCACGGTCTTGTAGCCGAACTTCTTGTAGTAGTTGAAAATCGTTGTTACAGACTGCACGCCCGGATCGTCGGCGCCCACATAGTCCTTGCCCGTGTCCTTCTTGTACCAGTCGAGAATACGGCCGACAAAGGGCGAGATCAGCGTCACTCCTGCTTCGGCGCAGGCAATGGCTTGGTGCAGCCCGAAAAGCAGCGTCAGGTTGCAGTGAATGCCTTCCTTTTCCAGCACTTCCGCAGCCTTGATGCCTTCCCAGGTCGAAGCAATCTTGACCAGGACGCGATCGGGGCCGATGCCGGACTCAGCATACTGGGCGATGATCTCGCGCGCCTGCTTAATCGTCGCTTCCGTATCGTAGGAAAGGCGAGCATCGACTTCCGTCGAAACACGGCCCTTAACGATATGCAGAATTTTCTTGCCGAAAGCAACGGCCAGCCGCTTGAAAGCCAGGTTGGCGACCTCTTTCGGATCGGCGCTATCGCCTAGTTCCTTCAGCGCGTCCATCAATACGCCGTCGACAATCGCCTGATACTGCGGCATTTGCGAGGCGGCGGTAATCAGCGAGGGGTTGGTGGTGGCATCCTGGGGGCGAAACTTCTCCATCGCCTCCATATCGCCGGTGTCGGCCACGACAACGGTCATTGCGCGCAACTGTTCAAGTAGGTTCGCCATGCTGTTTCCTCCAGGGGATTGAATCGGTCCGTCAGGACTTTCGAGACTTTAGAGAACATTGAAAAACTCACAACCTAAACGCCTTGTGAAAGGGCACGACATCAGTCGAGCCGATACAGCCAATCAATCAGCCGGGCTTCAGCCCCCTGCGGGAAATTTCCCCGCCAATGGTCGCAGGCTTTGCAGCAAGCCCAGAAGCCTTCACAGTACAAGTCTACGCCTCAAAGTGTACCGCCGATCGGATGCGCGCGGATGCCCCGAAGTGTTACTTCTTTGCGGGTCCATCCGATTTCGACCTGCGCTCAGGCCTCGTCTGCCAGTACGGGATTTGAAAGCCTTCCCAGTCCCGGAACGCTCACCTCCACCACATCACCCGAAGCCAGTGGACCCACGCCCGCTGGAGTTCCGGTCAACAGCAGGTCGCCCGGCTCCAGCGTCATCGCCGCCGTGATGTATTCGAGCAGCTCAGGAAGCGAAAAGATAAAGTCGGCGGTCGAGCCGTGCTGGCGCAACTCGCCGTTGACGTGCGTTTCGATCGTCAACGGTGTATCCAGGTCGAGACCGGTGTCGAGAATCGGGCCAACCGGACAGAACGTGTCAAAGCCTTTGGCCCGCGTCCACTGCCCGTCTTTCTTCTGTAAATCGCGCGCAGTCACGTCGTTGGCCAGCGTGAATCCATGAACGTACGGGCGCAGATCCTCGTCGCGCTTGAGCTTGCGGGCGCGTTTCGCGATCACCACCGCCAGTTCGCCCTCAAAATCGACGCGCGCTGAGGCGCCGGGCATCCGAATCGTTCCGCCACAAGCAAGCAGCGACGAGGGCGGCTTGAAGAACAACAGCGGCTCCGCGGGAACTTCGTTGCCCAGTTCTTTCGCGTGGTCGCGATAGTTGCGGCCCACGCAGACGATCTTCGATGGCGTGACAGGGGGCAGCAGCTTCAATTCACTGAGGCGCTTTGGCTCAAAGGCCGCTACCCTGGCGCCAGCCTCGGATTCGCTCATGCCTGCGACCACCCAGAACTCGCCATCGCGTTCCCGAATTTCTCCCAATTGTGGACCAGACGCCGTCTCAAACCGGCAATATTTCACGCTTTGCTCCTTTATTCTTCAAATCTCAGGGATCGGGTACGGATTCAGCAGCCTCCGCCGAGCGAGCGCTTTCGTGGCCCAGCTGGTCAATGGCGCTGATCGCGTAGCGATAGTTGCGTCCCGGTTCGGTGGAGGCGTCCCGGTAGGCCGCTCCCACCAGCGGCAGCGCACCGGAAATTCGTTTCCACTCCCCACCGGGGTCTGCCCGGTAAACGATATATCCGGCTAAGTCAGGCTCCGCATCCGGCTCCCAGGAGAGGTCGATCGTCTTCTGCTCGGGAACAAAGACGGCGGCCAGCCCCTGAGGCACCGCCGGCGGAAATGTGTCAACGACGTTCACCCGAACCGGCGCGGAACTTTCTCCCGCCAACTCCATCGTGTTTCCGCTTTCCTGAACGCGAATCAGGCTCTGAGCCGTGTACTCGTACACTTCGCCAAAGCGCGCCGTCCGGTCGATCGCCCCCGAAGCCTGTCCCGGCGGCGGCTCTTCCACCAGCAGATCGCGAAGTAACGGCTCCGACTGCGGCTTCTGCGGGCCATTCTGCGCTGCCTTGGTACTATTCGCTGCCTGGGTTAGCAATTTGCGGTGCAGTCGCACCAGCGTCGTCGACGCGCTGCTCCAGTGAAGCGCCACCCCGTCGGCACGTACCTCGGCGGCAAGTCCAATTAGCGGTGCGGGCGCTACGCCGGCAAGGATTGGGGCGGGGTTCGAAAATCCGGCAGACCGCCCTTTAGGGCTCGTCAGTTCCACAAGAAGCGAAACCGGTCTGAGACTGCCGGCCAGCAGAGCCGCCGGCAGTGCCGTGTGAAACTCAGCCTTCGCTTCCGGAATCTGCGACGTCTGGCCCAAAGGATGGCAGTAGCCGGATCCTTCGCGCCAGCAGATCGAGACTGGAATCTGGCCCTTTAGCGCCAGGTGGTCGGTGGATTTCCGCGGCATCGTCCAAGTCAGGGTCACCGAATCTCCGGCGCGCACGGCAGTCAGGTCGACCACCAGTTCGGGTAGTTTCAACGACGGGGGCTGCGGCGCGCCGGGAGTTCCGCAACCAGAAAGCCCAACCAGGCCAAGCGCTAGCGCCGAAATCATTCCAGCCGGGATTCCGCCTTTGTTTACAACCATTCGCATCGGTCCCAGTCTATCCAATCCACCGGCCCAAACGCGAAGCGAGGGCGATCCACCACGGGCAATCGAATCCAACCCCGAGCCGGCGCCCCCAGCGAGTGAGCTTTTCGCTCAGCTCAACACTTTTTCCGCGTCAGATTGCGTATGATTTATTGCATTTCAGGCATAATACAACTTGTCTTCCTTCTCTTGTCTGCTCCTTTCCCGCCCAACGAGCCGGTGGGAACCGAAATTCTAAGAAAAAGCGCCCCAGAGCATCCCTTTTCCCGCGAAAAAGCGCCCGTTAAAGCCCTGGGATATAGACGTAACCTATTGATTATAAGTAATTTAAGAAGATAATCTGAACAGGCATCGCTTGCGATTCGCCTTTATTTCGCTTTTCGAGGCTTAAAAGGGAAATCCGTTTCCGGCTATAGAAGTCGGGTCAATTGCCGCAGGACATTGTCCCTTCAAGAATCCTTCAACGCCGCCGCCAAAGCCTGAGCCAGATCTGGATAGGCGAAACGGAAACCCGCGTCCAAAAGCCGCCGCGGAACCGCCCGCGTACTGGCCAGCAGCGCTTCGTCGGCCATCTCACCAAAGGCCATCCGCAGCGCGAATGCCGGGGCTGGAATCAGCGCCGGCCGATGCACCGCGCGCCCGAGCTCTCGCGTGAACTCCTGATTCGTGACAGGATTGGGCGCGGCAACATTAATCGCTCCGGCAAGACCGGCGTCATCCAGGGCAAAAAGCGCAGCCGAGACAGCATCGGCCTCGCTCACCCAGCTCATCCACTGTCTGCCATTGCCCAACGGACCGCCCAGGCCGAGCCGGAACAATGGCGCGAGTTTGGCCAGCGCGCCGCCGTCCGGACCCAGGACCATGGAAATGCGCAGGTGAACCACCCGAATGCCTGCCTCTTCCGCCGGCAGCGTAGCCGCCTCCCACGCCGCGCATAGCTCAGGGAAATAGCCCCTCCCCATACCTGCGTGTTCGCCGAGAATCTCGTCGCCGCGGTTGCCGTAGAATCCCACCGCGGAGGCGGCGATCAGCACCGGAGGAGGCGTTCGCAATTTGGCCAGTGCCTCTGCAAGAACCCGCGTGGTGGTTACCCGGCTCTCCGTCATCTCCCGCTTGTAGGCCGCTGTCCATCGCCGCGACGCTACGTTGGCGCCGGAAAGATGAATCGCCGCGCCAAGGCCCCCCAGCTCTCCCAGTTCCGGCAGTTCGCCGGTAAACGGATTCCAACGGAGCTCATCCAAAGCATCAGGAGCACGCCGGACGAGTTGAAAGACCCGTTCGCCCCGCTGTCGAAGTGCTTTGCTTAGCGCCGAACCCAACATCCCGGATGCGCCGCTCAATACAATTGTCATCTCTCTGTCACTTTCGCTTCCGGCTCAAAAAAACTCAGGTCTATACACTGCACAATAGAGGCGATAGCGAAAAAATTCTGCAATCAAGTTGTGCCACATGAGAAAATGTTTTGATTCTAGCAACAAAATCAGGTATCACTGCATCTAGGTATTGGAGACAGGAAGATTGCCATGAGTGAAGCTGCATTAGCCCGCACCGAGTCCGTGATGCCACCCCAGGTGGATTCCGAAACCGCAGAGCAGTTCATCGCCGAAAAACATATCGGCGAACGAATCAAACGTCTGCGTTTGAAAAAGTCCATGGGACTGGTGGAACTGGGCAGGCATACCGGTCTGTCCGCCAGCTTCTTGTCGCAGTTGGAAACGGGTCGCGTAGTGCCCACGCTGCGCAACCTGGCGCGAGTGGCCATGGTTTTCTCAA